>Ga0209542_10018923_pt1 | contig 11100 bp, 12 predicted proteins | sample RifCSPhighO2_01_FD_184028 | JGI IMG/M metagenome (GOLD analysis project Ga0209542, IMG submission 184028) | Soil microbial communities from Rifle, Colorado - Rifle CSP2_plank highO2_0.1 (SPAdes) (version 2) | ecosystem: Environmental > Terrestrial > Deep subsurface > Rock core/Sediment ...
GCCTTTTCCTCGGGAGCGTTGTCAATCTGGTCAACGCCCTCGGCGCGCGCGCCGTAGCCCTGACCCTTTGCCATATCAAGCACGTGCAATATTGCCGCCGTGAGTGTCGTCTTGCCGTGGTCAACGTGGCCGATGGTGCCGACGTTCATGTGCGGCTTAGCGCGTTCAAATGTTGCCATAAATAATATATTGCTTACGAACTAATAATTGCCTTTAAGCACAACGAAACGACACAGAAAAGTACGCCACTGTGTATTGCGTACAACTATATATGAGTGGACAAATTCGCGCAACCCTCGCTCTACCTCCCCACCCCTAGCATAACGAAGATATCAGTGAACGCATCTACCAGAATGTTGAAGGGGACCATGGCGACTGCCGCCACCATACCCGTGTAGTCAAAGGTTTTTGTCGTGGAAAGTACACTGGCAAGATTTGCATTCCCGTCAGATGCGGACGCTTCAATAAAGTTGAGAGTCGGTGTATACGTGATCACGATGACGCCTTGAGCGCCATTCGGCGACGCTGTAGTAATATTGCCCGCGGAACCGCTTCCGCCGCCATAACTGCCCGGCGCCCCGCCGTTGCCTCCGGGGGAATAAGATCCCCCGCCGCCGCCGCCCCCTCCGGAACCATACGAAGCGCTCCACTCGGTCCCGTTTCCGCCCGTTCCACCGTTGCCGGTGTACGGAGCGCCGCCCGAACCGCCTGTGCCGCCGAAGCCTGCATCCCCAGAACCGCCGTTGCCTCCCGAAGAACCGGGCGACCCTCCGGCGCTACCATTGTTGCCGTTTCCGTTGGGGCCGGCCGCACCGCCTCCGCCTCCGCCGCTATAACCATGGGTGGCGAGGCCCGTCCCGCCCGAGTACTTTACGCTTCCCACTCCGCTCGCCGCCGCGCCGCCCGGAGCATCGGTTGTGTTTTGACCGCCGGTGCCGCCCTTGGCGCATACCGACTGGGTCGAGCAGGTCGAGCCGGTGCCGTTGAAGTAAGTATCGCCGCCGGTGCCGCCGGTGAGGGCGCTCCCGCCTGCGCCGCCTGCGCCAACCTTATAGGTCACGGAATTACCGGACGTAAGAGCGAGATTGGAAATTTTCGAATATGCTCCACCGCCACCTCCGCTACGGCCGGCTTGAGCAGCTTGGCCGCCGCCGCCTATCACTTCAACGGTGTTACCGTTGTTGTTCCAGTCGGAGGGCACCGTCCAGCTTGAGCCCGATGTCAGAAATACGCTTTTTGGAGTAGCCGATGGTCGCGGGTCCGTAATCGGAACGGCGCTGTAGATCTCGATGTCGTTCCACGTACAACGAATAGAACTTGTCGGATTGTTAGCCGCATTCAATTTGCAATTCGCGAGTGCATCGGCCTGCGAGATGTTTGCGGTCGTGATGGAGAGATTACTATCGAGATAGCCTTTGTACGTGCCTGTGTTTGAAGCAGAATCACGGACGGTGAAGTTGATTCGGAATGCCCCGCACGAATTCGACGAATATACTTTTACCGATACCGCCCCTGCGACGGTCGGCGTACCGGTGATGATACCGTTATTCTTCGTGAGACCTGCCGGCAGTGAAGGGTACGGCGCTCCGGCATTGTAGACTCCCGGATCGTATGTGTATGGTTTGCCCACATACGCGTCCGGACCCGTGTATACCGGCGGGTTTGCGCACCCACCGACCCAATCGGTGGGTCCTACCGCGAAACTGAACGGCGCGTCGGACTTGTCGTCCACGTAGCCCGTGCCGTCGGCTTTCTGGCCGGTGATGTAGATTTTGTATCCGGGATTGCCCCCTAAAACAAGTTTTGGTAGAACAGGTCCTTTTGCGTTTGGAACCCACGTGTATGAGTATGTTCCATCAGTACTTTTATCCAGGTATACGTTTTTTTCTATCCAGAAAAGCCATTGGTCATTTTTGTAGAGTGCGATAGAAAGTGGCGTAGAAATACCGTCCATTCTCCAGGCTATTTTCACTTGAGTAGCGTCGGTCGCGGCAATAGACTCCCCGCCATTTGGGCTCGTCACCCGGAGCGACACTTCGGTATTCGCTTGAACATTGAAGAATATGATGTCGCTTACGGTTCGGGATCCGTCTAATGTCCAGCAGGTAAAGTGAATGTTGTGGTTGTAGTAATCGGAACCGCTATACACATACGCGTAAAGTGATTTCGTTCCATTCACATCCACAAAGAAAGGCGGCAAACGCTCCCCGTTCGGACTTGAACGCAACGCACCTTCGATAACACACTCTTTCATGCCGGTTGTCCTCCACTTTAATTCTAGCAGCTGGTTGTCGTAGATAACAAGCGGACCGTCCGAACCATTCACCTTCAAATCCACTGGTCGTGGCAAGAGCGTGAACGGCGCGTCGCTTAAGTCACTTGCGCCCGTTTTGTTGTTGACGGCGCGTACGTAATACCGACCTGGTTGTGCCCATGTATTGTAGTCGTTGAGATTAAAGTACGTGTGCAACGATGCCTTGCCAGTATCCATTACTCTCCCTACTGAACTGAAGCAGTCTCCGCTGCAGTTTTCATCTTTTCGTTCAAGATACACGCTCACATCATTCGCGCCGTTCACGGTCGTCGGTGCGTAGGAATACGGACTCCACGTGATGGTATTGAGCTGACCTATCTCCCACTGCTCGCCGCCGTTGGGCGCGGTCACCGTGATAGGCGTGGACGGAGGGGGTGTCGTACCGCGAAGAGCCGCTTCGACGTTTGCGACGGTCGCCTGATCTGCCCCAAAAGAGGATATGAGATTCAAAACTGCCTGTATCTGCGGCTCGGTAAGCCCGGAAGCTTCAGCTTTAGGTACTGCAAAGACAAAGAAGCTACAGGCAATGGCTGCTATAAGGAAGGGGCGGACCAGGGCCGGGTTTATGGAGAAAACGCGAGTACCAGACTTCATACAAATAAATTTCAACTAAGGAACTTTTTAATAATAAGGGGCCAAAAAACGAGAAAGGGCACACGGCTTGCGCCGGTACCCTGTATGGAAGTTACTGTACTCCCTCTCGTCAAGATTACAACAGTGTTGTGTGGATAACTTTTATAACTATAGCCACCCGGTCATAACGGTAATAGTGACGGTGCCTATAACTTGCGGGGCGGGCATCATTAGGGTGCAGTACAAACCGGGCGGACAGTAGTACGGCGGCTGGTACATGAGTTTTGCAGTGTAGGTGCCTGGGGCGGCGTAGGTGTGCGAGGCGGACATTGCCGGATTGCACGGAGCGGCAAAACAGTAAATCGTTTGAGGATTGCCGGTCTGCCCGTCGCCGAAGTCTATGGAGAGCCCGCTTGTCTCGTAGCCGCCGACCGCATTGACGTTAAAAGTTACCGCGAGTGGGGCAAAGCCCGATGTCGGCGACGCGGAGAAGATTGCGGAATTGTTTTGCGTACCGCTTACCACCACGGTGGTGTTGGTGCTAGCGGTGCGGCCATTGCTGTCCGTCACGGTAAAGGTAATCGTGTAGGTGCCCGCTTGGCCGTAGGCGTGGGTAAAGGTCGTTTGCTGGCTCACGGCGCTCGCCGGCGCCATGTTGTACAGGTAGCCGTAGCTGTTTTCGTCGCCCCAGCGCACGCTGGTCGAAAGGTAACTACCGTACGGCGCATTGGTCGTGATGCTCCACGTCCCCTGTTGTCCAACGGTGAGCGAGTTGGGTCCGCTGACGTTGGTGATAGAAACTGTGCCGTACGTCGGCGGCGGATATACTATGCCGCCGCATACACGCTGTATCGCCGCGCGCGTGAGCGGGCCGACCCCCCCGGTTACCGGATAGATAGCGTACTGCTGTTGAAACCGCACCATGTTGGAATAGGTGATGGAACCGAAGTAGCCGGTAACCGGCTGGTAGTACCCCTGCCCTGCCAAAAATTGCTGAAGCTGGCTCACCTGGCCGCCGGTGCGGTAGTCGGAGAGTCCGCGATAAAGATTGTATGAAAGTTGGGGGCAGGCGTATGTCGTAGAAATAACAGGAGAGGTGGTCGGGTACGGGTAGGTCGGCGCGTATTGCGCAAAAACAGGCACCGCAAAGGCCATAAGACCCAAAACCCCAAACATTGCAATGAATTTTTTCATATAAAAATAGGGGTGATAAATAGGCCCCTACTCTACTACCAGACGCATGAAATGCAACTGTATTACTTGCGGCTGGCGATGATGGTTGCGGCCACGTTGGGCGGGACCACCTCGTAGTGGTCAAACTCCATGGTAAATGAGGCGCGGCCTTCGGTCATCGAGCGCAGGGCCGTGGTGTAGCCAAACATTTCTGACAGAGGTACCTTGGCGCGTACTGCGCGCGCAAGCCCGCGCTCTTCCATGCCCTCGATTTGCCCGCGTTTGGAGTTGAGGCTGCCGGTGATATCGCCCATAAATTTCTCCGGCGTTATTACTTCGACTTTCATAATCGGCTCGAGCAGGACCGGACGCGCCGACTTTGCCGCTTCTTGGAAGCCCATCGACGCCGCGATTTTGAACGCAATTTCCGATGAATCGACGTCGTGGTACGAGCCGTCGTAAAGCTCGACAGAAATGTCCACCATTTTAAAGCCCGCGACAATGCCGCGCTCCATCGCCTCGCGTACGCCCTTCTCCACCGGGCCGATAAACTCGTTGGGCACCACGCCGCCCTTGATGTTGTTGATGAATTCGAAGTGGTCCTCGCGGGTAACATTCTTGGCCGGCTTTTTGTCGGGGTTCACCGGTTCGAGCGGTTTGATGCGCAGGCGCACGTGGCCGTACTGGCCCTTGCCTCCCGTCTGCTTGATGTATTTGCCCTCGGCTTCAGCCATCTGCTGGATAGTCTCGCGGTAGGCCACCTGCGGCTTGCCGACGTTGGCCTCGACGCCGAACTCGCGCTTCATGCGGTCCACCAAAATTTCCAAGTGGAGCTCGCCCATGCCGGCGATAAGCGTCTCCATCGTTTCCGAGTCGGTGGACACTTTAAAGGTCGGGTCTTCATCCGCGAGTTTTTTCATCGCCATGCCCATCTTTTCTTGGTCGGCTTTGGTTTTGGGTTCGATGCGCAAACTGATGACCGGCTCGGGGAATTTAATCTGCTCGAGCTGTATCGGGTTTGCCTCGTCGCACAGCGTGTGGCTGGTGCGCGTGTCCTTGAGCCCCACCGCGGCGGCGATTTCGCCGGCAAAAACTTTTTTCACCTCCTCGCGCTGGTTGGCCTGCAGGCGCACAATGCGGCCGAGGCGTTCTTTGGAGCCGGTGGTCGAGTTGTACAAATACGAGCCGGCCTCAACGGTGCCCGAGTAGACGCGGAAGAAGGTCAGCTGTCCGACAAACGGGTCGGCTTGGAGTTTGAACGCGAGCGCGGTAAAAGGCTCTTCGTCGGAGGCGTGGCGGATAACTTCCTCGCCCGTGTTCGGGTTGATGCCTTTGATAGGCGGCATGTCCAAAGGAGAAGGCAAAAGGTCGACAACCGCGTCGAGCACGAGCTGTACGCCTTTGTTTTTAAGAGCGGAGCCGGTGTATACGGGGAAGATTTTGTTGGCGATGACGGCCTTGCGCAGCGTGGCCTTGAGTTCTTCCATCGTCGGCTGTTTGCCGTCGAGGTAGGAGGTCATCAGCGCGTCGTCGTGCTCGACAATCTTTTCCACCAGCTCGGCATGGTACTTGGTGGCATCGGCCTTCAAATTCTCCGGTATTTCGTACTCTGTCACAATACTGCCCATCTCCCCTTCAAATTTGTAGGCCTTCATAGTGAGCAGGTCAATGACGCCGTCAAAGTCGGCTTCGGCGCCGATGGGGAGCTGCATGCGCACCGCGTGCTTGGTCAGGCGGTCGAGGATGCTTGCATAGGACTTCTCAAAGTTGGCGCCCATGCGGTCCATCTTGTTGATAAAGCAGACGCGCGGAACGTTGGCCTCGTCGGCGTAGCGCCAGTTGGTCTCCGACTGCGGTTCCACGCCGGCAACGCCGTCAAAGACGACGACCGCACCGTCGAGCACGCGCATGGAGCGCTTAACCTCTACCGTAAAGTCGATGTGTCCGGGGGTGTCGATGATGTTGAAGCGGTATTTTTTGGCGAGGTCTTTTTTATCGGGCTCGTTGGTTTTTGTCCAAAAACAGGTAATAGCGGCAGCTGTGATAGTGATGCCGCGCTCGCGCTCCTGCTCCATCCAGTCGGTGGTGGTCTCGCCTTCGTGCACCTCGCCGATTTTGTGTTGAGAGCCGGTATAAAACAAAACGCGCTCGGACGTGGTGGTCTTGCCGGCGTCGATGTGCGCAATAATTCCAAAATTGCGGAGCTTCTCAAGCGGATAGTCTCGTGTAGGCATAAATCTAGATTAAAAAATGCGCCAAAGGCGTTAGTGACAATATATAGGAAAGGGGGGTAAAAGAAAAGCCCCCGTTCCCACGGGGACTTTACGATGCAACGGCGTGGGCTAAAAGATGAATACCAAGGGTCGTGAGAATCCAATCTCGCCCGACGCAAGCGCCATGACGATAAATGAGTAGGCGACGATGCCGGGATACGCCAACCCAGCCAAGAGAAACCCGCGACTTTTTGTATACATGAGAGCTTCCTCCAGAGATGCAACTGGAGGAAACTCTACCACACATCTTAAAAATTACCAAGCGAAGTGGCGAAGGCGCTCGCAGATTCGAATATTTAATGTTTAAAGATTTAAGATTTCTTTCCATAAATTTCCGGATGGACTTCGGCGAGCTTATTTCGGGTGCTTGGTGATATCGAGCAAGACGTAGGTATCACCCTGAATAACAAAGTAGAAACGATACACACCAGTAACTCTGGCTTGCCAAATATCGTGCGCTTCATTATATTTTTTAGCGCGGAGCGACGGATGGCGCAAATTTTGTACTAATCTGTCTACTTGTTTATAAGCCGCATCACGCACAGACGTCGGCATTTTCATCAATGCGCGATGATAGTGCGCCGTTGGTTCCGCTTTCATTTCTCAAATGCGCGTTTCATTGCTTTACCGGAGGAAAAAGAGCCGAGTACTCTGCCGGCTTTCATGTCGCGCAGTCCAGCAAGCACTCCTTTTGGAAGTCTTTTTTCAGTACGAAAAACTGGTCTTTTTATAGACTCGCGTTTAAGTTCTTTTACCTCCTCTTCAAGAGCCCGGAGGCGCTTTTCGAATACCGCCGTAGTCATGCGGATAGTATATCAAAACTGGTGTTTTTTACCAAGCAAAGTGGGCGAAAGCTTTGTTGGCCTCGGCCATGCGGAGAGTGTCTTCTTTCTTTTTTATTGCGGCGCCTTCGTTGTTGGCGGCGAGCATTAGTTCTGCGGCGAGCTTTTGCGCCATCGGCTTGCCTTTGCCGCCGCGCGCGGCGTTGAGTATCCAGCGGAACGCGAGCGCTTGCTTGCGCTCTGCGCGCACTTCGCGCGGCACCTGGTAGTTGGCGCCGCCGACGCGGCGCGAACGTATTTCCATCGCCGGCCCGACGTTGCGGATAGCGGTCTCAAAAAGCTCTACCGGGTTTTCCACCTTGGCCTTTTCTTTAATTATTTCAAACGCATCATACACAACTTTGCGCGCGGTCGACTTTTTGCCGTCCCACATCACCGAGTTGATGAACTTTTCCACGCGGTGCGAGCCGTACTTAAGGTCGACGCCTGGGACATTTCTATTTTTAACTGGCCGTCTCATTTTGAAATTTTGTATTTGTTACTTGTTTGTGATTTGCTATTTGCTTTTTGGTGCTTTCGCGCCATAGCGTGAGCGCGACACGCGGCGCTTCTCCAACCCGGCGGCGTCGAGCTTGCCGCGGACAATTTGGTAGCGCACGTTAATGTCCTTGACGCGGCCGGCGCGCACAATCACCACCGAGTGCTCCTGCAGGTTGTGGCCCTCGCCGGGGATGTAGGCGGTGATCTCCTGCCCGTTGGTCAATCGTACACGGGCAATCTTGCGGATGGCGGAGTTAGGCTTGCGGGGCGTCTTGGTGGTCACTTTGGTGCACACGCCGCGCTTAAAGGGCGAGGGGTAAAAGACCGGTTTGTTTTTGAGCGTGTTGAAGCCGCGCCCGAGTGCCGGCGACTTGGTTTTGCGCTTGAGTTCCTTGCGCCCTTTGCGGATAAGTTGTGAGAGTCTGGCCATTTCGTAAAACAAAACGCCCCAAAGGCGTTAGTGACAATCTAACTTATATAGAGACCCCTGTCAAAAGGGTAAAGAGTTTAAACAAAAAGACCGAAAAGAAGGGCGCCAAAAAGTAGAACACCATCAATATAAGGAGTGTGCCGGAGAGGATGCCGAGCCGCTCAAAGTTGAGCCGGAAGGTGTCGTACCCTCGCTCGAGCGAGTGGTGCACCATTGCCAGGAGGGTCGAGAGCACCTTAGAGCCGTCGAGCGGCGGCACGGGGATGAGGTTAAAGAGCGCCAACAGCATGTTGACATAGACGATGATGGCAAAGGCTGAAATGAGGTCGGGCCCCAGCTGAGCGCCCGCAAAGCGGATAAAAAGTCCAAAGATACCCGCGAGCAGGATGTTGGTGCCCGGGCCGGCAAAGGCCACAAGCCCTTCGGCATACTTGCCGCGCAAGTTGTACGGATTGTAGGGCACTGGCTTGGCGTAGCCAATGAGTATCGGCGAGTGTGTAATCAAAAGGAGCGCCGGCAAAACAATCGAGCCAATGGGGTCGATGTGGCTTACAGGGTTCAGCGTGAGCCGGCCCGCCAAGCGCGCGGTCGGGTCGCCCAGCCACTGTGCCATGTAGCCGTGCGCCACTTCGTGCAAAATTACGGAGAAAACAAGCACAATAAGCCCGAAGATAATGTCTATTTGCATAGCGTACGAATTATGGTAGCATATCGTGGCTCTACAGAAATTATATGGCAAAAACTTGTCCCATCACCAAAAAAACTTCAATCGTCGGCGGCGGCTACTCTAACCGCATCCGCGCGACCAAGTTCAACCCCACCGGCTCTGTACGCAAGCAGGTGAATTTACAAAAAAAGCGCATTTTTGTGCCGGAGCTCAACCGCACCATAACGCTGACCCTCTCCACCTCTGCAATCCGCACTATCGCAAAGAACGGCGCCTACAAAACTCTCAAAAAAGCCGGGGTGATTTAATTTTTTAAAAATAGCAAAAGCCGGCGGGGGAACCCCGCCGGCTTTTTTGTTGTCACTTTGGACTGCCTAACCAATTCCACAGTCCGACGATTGTCAAAAGGCCGGAGCCCGCGAGATAGTTTGCAGGCCCCTTTGTCGAATTGATCTGGTCAATCAATCCATAAAACCAGAAGGCCGACAAAGCGCCCAATATAACTATCCACACCACGCGCATGTTTTCCTCCCCCAGCGGCCGATGTTACTTTTCCCCAAAACAATACCAGACTATTTCTAATTAGCCCAGCTCGTGTATTTTTGGCGGATGCGGCTGATGTCGCTTTTGTCCAACAGCGCGTAGACCGCGGTCCAGTCCTCTGCAACCTGCGTCTGCGCCGCAGCAAGGTCGATTTTCCCCGCGCACATTTCTTCATACAGGTACACCTCGACCACGTCCTTTTCCTTAAACCCGGGCTTCGGGTCTGCCGCTTCGGGGAAGAGGTTCGCCGCCGAGTTGTCGCCGCCGAGCGCGAGCGGGATAAGGTGGTCGAGTTCGTACGCGCCGGTCGGCGGCGGGTACGCTACGCCGTATGCCGCAAACAATTGTTTGCGGAGCTTGGTGCTCACACTGCGCACTCGCTTGGTATAGCCCGAGACGCAAATTTTTGCGGGCGTCGCGTCGGCAAACACCGAACCCGGCGTGCACTCCCGGTCAGGCAGAGGGCCCGCGACAACACAACTTGTTGTTTTGCTCCGCGGTGCAAGCGCCGCAGGCGCACCGGCAAGCAGTGCCACAACGCGCTGTAGGCTTGAACTTTGTTTGACAGTTTCTACTCGCGCAGCTTCAACCGCCGCCGGAGTTTGCACCCGGCCATCTGCGCTGCCATAAAAATAGGGCGAAAGTATAACGCTCCACACGCCGGCACAAAAGAGCGCGAGCAGGAGCACCAACAAAACTTCAACGCGTCTTAACCCTGGCATTTGCTATACTGTACCGCATGGAATACACCCCAAAAACTTTTACTCTGCCAACGCTCGACGGGATTTCTAAAGAGTCCGTCGACGCGCACCTGGGGCTCTACCAGGGCTACGTCAAAAACTTTAATGCCCTCTCGGCGCTGCTGCCCGAGTATGCCAAGGACTCGACAAAGCACGCGCACGCACTTTCAGAATTGATCCGCCGCCGCTCGTTTGAGTTCGGCGGGATGCGGTTGCATGAACTTTATTTTACGCAGTTTGAGGGTGGTTCGACCCCGCTCACCACAGGCGGCGCACTTGAGCAAGCTCTTACAAAAGATTATATGAAAGCCGAACACGTGGTGCCGTACCTTAAAGCAATCGCCATGATGCGCGGTCCGGGCTGGGCGATACTTTATTGGGACCCTTCTGCAAAACAATTTCTCGCGGGCTTTAGCGGCGAGCAGCACCAGGGGCACTTTGTCGCGCTCCCCGTCATCCTTGCGCTCGACGTGTGGGAGCATGCGTACCTCCTCGACTACGGCGCAGGAGGCAAAGAAAAGTATGTTGATGCCTTTTTTAAAAATCTCAGTTGGTCTGTGCTTGAGGAGCGCTTTGCCGGTATACCCAAATAGCCCACGCGGTGAGCGGGATATATAACAGGACTGCAACCCACGCGGAGAACGCGGGCACGACTGCCGCCGCAAGCGGGAGCGATGCGGCGCCCTCGGCAATCCAAATCATTGCGCGCAACAATGCGTCGGCCGCGAGCGCGGGCAGGAGTGCCAAGGCCGGGTGCACCAGTGCAAGGAGTCCCGCCGCAAATCCCAACAGCATCGCGAGCGGCACAAACGGCAAGACTATGACGTTGACCGGCACCGACACAAACGACAGCACGCCGACATAGTACAAAAGCGCAGGCAGTATGTAGAGCTGCACCGCTATGGTCGTGGCGGCGGCCGAGCGCACGGCCGCGGACGGGAGCCATTGCAGTCTTGACTCGACCAACGGCGCGAGCGTAATAAGGCCGAAGGTCGCCAAGACGCTGAGCACAAACCCGACGTCAAAGAGCGCGAGCGGGCTGTAGAGCAGCATCAGCACCACCGC
>Ga0209542_10018924_pt1 | contig 11100 bp, 13 predicted proteins | sample RifCSPhighO2_01_FD_184028 | JGI IMG/M metagenome (GOLD analysis project Ga0209542, IMG submission 184028) | Soil microbial communities from Rifle, Colorado - Rifle CSP2_plank highO2_0.1 (SPAdes) (version 2) | ecosystem: Environmental > Terrestrial > Deep subsurface > Rock core/Sediment ...
TATGGGTTTAGGCCACCCGCCAGTACCGCTTCGGTACGGGCGGGTGGTGCCCTGGGGTTTAATACCTTTTATTACCCGCTCTATGTTTTCAATCATTTTTCACCTACGTTATATTCCGCGATAGCGGAATATAACGTACAGCGCTCGGAACAAAATACGACGCGCTGTAATGTGATTACAGTAAGCGTATTTTTGCCGAAGCAGAAGGCCGGGGGAGAAGCGGGCGGTTTTTTCGCGAGCAAGATCAGTGAGGTGCAGTAAGCTGTTATTTGGTAAAATGGTGCTCGGTTCATTAGCTTCTCGCGTCATTCAGGAGAGAGCTTTGGGGAATTTTGTGGGCGAATAATAAAAAAAAGAGCGCTATCCGCTCTATTTGTGTTGTACCGAGTTACTTAACCCCGTACTGGGGATTCTCTTTGAAGAACTGTCCAACTCGGCGCCAGAGGAGGTTGTAAACGATCTCCCATAGCCTCAAATTATCATAAGTACTCGCCGTGTGAGCCGCACGACCCCATTCACGAGATCGATAAAATCCCAAACGCCCAATTTCAGCTTCGGACAGATGTAGCCTGCGTCTCTCTGTGTGAAAGTCGCGAGATCTTGAATTTCTCGCAAGCAAACACTCACAGCGATGAGACATGTAAAATACTTGTCCAACGTAGGGCCAACTATTTTAAGGCCTTTTTTAATGCAAAATTTGACCCCTCTCTCAATCTCACTCACCGCGATTTTGTGATCTTTTTCATTTACTTCCTTCAACCCCGATTTATCTTGGAGTGCTTTGCGCAATGGCGTTTTCCACGAAAGGCTGCGTCTTTTAACCTGCATTTTTTTTGCTTTCATACTTGCTTGTGTTCTCCTTCGTACTTGATAACATAGTGAAGTGAAAAGTCAAGTATTCGGAAACAAAGTATTCATCGGCATGTCAGGCGGAGTCGATAGTTCCGTGTCTGCCGCATTGCTTAAAAAGCAAGGTTTTGCGGTAACGGGTGTTTTTATAAAAGTCTGGCAACCTGATTTCATTGATTGTACGTGGAAAGAAGACAGACTCGACGCTATGCGTGTCGCCGCAAAGCTCCATATTCCATTTATAACGCTTGATCTTGAAAGAGAATATAAAAAGGAGGTCGTTGATTATATGCTCCGCGAATACAAAGCCGGCCGCACTCCGAACCCCGATGTCATGTGCAACAAGGAAATCAAGTTCGGCGCGTTTTATAAATGGGCGAGAGAGCAGGGAGCTGATTTTGTGGCGACAGGACATTACGCGCGCTGCGCGCGTACGAATCGCGAATCTCGAATCTCGAATCTAGAAAAAAAAGATTATGGATTGTATAAAGGTCGTGATGAAGAGAAAGACCAGTCTTACTTCTTGTGGGGGATTAAACAATCGGAACTTCCGCATATATTGTTTCCGATCGGACACTTAAAAAAAATCGAGGTGCGGAAACTTGCAAAAAAATTTAGTCTTGCCACTGCTGAAAAAAAAGACAGCCAAGGTCTCTGCTTTATCGGTAAAGTGGATATGAAGGAATTTCTTGCCAATTTTATCAAGAAGAAAAAAGGCGATGTCTTAGATGGGGGAGGCAAAATAATCGGGCATCATCAGGGCGCGGTTTTTTATACTATAGGTCAGCGTCATGGTTTTACTCTCATCGAAAAGACACCTCGGCAGAATGCAGTCTACGTTGTGGCAAAGGATGTTTCGAAAAATACGATTACCGTATCGGACACACCTTCAAAAGATAAAGCAGTCGCAAGTGTGGTCGTAGAGCGCGTGAACTGGCTCTCTTTTGCGCCTTTCGCTGGTGCGAAATTACGCGGGCGTTTTCGCTACCGCCAAAAATTGATTTCTCTGACCATGCGGGAGGTAAAAAAAGATAGCATGGTAGTCGCTGTCAATTCGCATGAATGGAATATCGCCGTTGGTCAATCGCTCGTATTGTATGAAGGAAACCGCGTCGTCGGCGGAGGAGTTGTTGACAAGCTCTTGTATTCTGAATAGCTCTGATATAATGAATATATAAATTTAATCGAGACCCACGTCTCCAAAAATCATGGAACCAGAAAATGCCCCAAATAAAGGCTTATGGGTAACGCTCGGGATACTAGCGCTTATTTTGATTGCAGGCGGTTTTTATTATTCATATCGTTCGAATACCGCCGACAAACTGGAGTACGAGTCACCGATTCCAGAGGAGGAGGAGAACGAGACCGTGCAAATCATTCAGACGAAACATCAGTATAAAAATGGCACGCATACCTATGTCGGAGAAATAAACTTGCCGACACCGTGCGATGTCTTGAATCATGAAGTTGTGCCAGCCGTCGGGTCCACTACGTCGTTTTCAATAGCATTTACGACTTCAAACACGAGCGATGTGTGCGCCCAGGTCATAACACCGCGCGCGTTTAAGGTTGTCTTTAAGGCGGGCGAGTCCATTCAGGTCTCTGCGACCCTAAACGGCGCACCCTTGCGTCTCAATATTTTTGAAGTCGGACAGGAAGAAGATCTCGACACATTTGAAGTTTTCATCAAGGGTTAATTCATGAGCGGTCAAGCTACGATATCGGTAATGAAGGCTGATGGAACAAGCGAACCATTCAGTTCCCAAAAATTGAGGGAGTCGCTTCGACGTGCCGGCGCCGACGATTCGACGCAAGAAGAAATTGAAAGGCATGTATCGCGTGAATTGATAAACGGCATTTCGACTACGGATATTTATCATCACGCCTTTGAACTGCTACGAAAACACAAGCATCCTGCGGCGGCCCGATATTCGCTTCGTCGAGCTCTGGTTGGTTTTGGCCCGACTGGGTTTCCCTTCCAGACTTTTGTCGGGGAGGTTTATAAATCACGAGGATATACGGTGGAAACCGGAAAAATGGTAAAAGGGAGATGTGTCTCGCATGAAGTTGACGTGGTCGCATATAATGATCAGGAACTAGTAATGTCGGAAGTAAAATTCCACAACGAGCTCGGTTTTAAGAGCGATCTTAAAATCGCACTTTATGTGAAAGCTCGGATAGACGACCTTTCACATTCCCAGCACTTCTATGGCAATAAACAACGCAGATTAAATCGTGGCTCGATTGTAACAAATACAAAATTCACTACGAGCGCCATTCAATATGCCGAGTGCGCCGGCCTCGAGATGATTGGCTGGAATTATCCGGCGAAGGGCAATTTGCAGGACATGATCGAGGAGGGGCGCCTTCACCCGTTGAGCTGTCTCACAACGCTTTCTCTAATGCATCGTGAAGCACTTTTTGACAAAGGCGTTGTACTATGCAAGTCTTTAGGGCAGGATGAGTCCCTTATTCGCGATCTGTCCATGAACAGCTCGCGGCGAATTGAGTTGCGCGAGGAGATTAAAAATCTTTGCGGTATTTAGCGTTTAACAATATATCAATAACAAATTATATATGAATGATGTAAAGACCAAGTTAACATGGATGTTTATTGCGGGGATTGTCGTTGGATTTATTGCCGGATATTTTTGGACCAGCGCGCGCGTGGCGGAAGATGATAATAGCTCAAAGATCGGCGCTTCGGTAGGCGAGGCTCTTGACGGGGAGACACAGGACGACGGAGAAGAGATGCAAGATATTGATTCGACTGATGGCGAAAATTCATCGGGTGAAGGGAGTATGATTAAGGAGGGAGAAGCAATGATGAGTCCGAAATCTGTAGGAACGGAGGCTGTAACTGCCGATGATCAGCCTGCCGGCACAATGATTACTATTGCGAAGATGAATCTTCCGATAGTCGCGTGGATTGCTATACACGAAAACGACAATGGAGTTCCCGGCTGGATATTGGGAGCAAGGCGATTCGAAGCTGGTGAGACGACCGGTCTCGTAGAATTACTGCGGGGAACAATCGCCGGTAAAAGTTATTTTGCTGTGATACACGCGGAGGATGGAGATGGGGCGTTCAATTTGAGAAAAGATCTTCCGATTGTTAATGTTGATGGCGCGATGATCCTCGATGGATTTACAGCTACCGGTTCGGCGACGACTGAATAATTTCACAAAATAAATAATAACTATACAAAAGAGCCCCCGAGGGCTTTTTGTCGTTTTGGGTTCGTGGTAGTATTTGTTTCAGAGTAGTTTCCTTCTGTGTCGCCATCCAGACCATCGCAATGAAAACACAATTATCCTCCACCGGCCTGCATCAAATAATCGGCGCGCCCTCCTTACCCTGTAGAATCCGGAAGATGTCCCGAAGAGATATTCGACGGATCTTTCTCGCAGCCGCGGAAGAATCCCACAGCGCGTATCATTCTTTTCTCAAGTGGAGACGGCCAAAATTTACAGAGAAATAATCGCCGTAAGGCGTTTTTTTTATTTCCGACACTTCATTTGGTATACTTAAAAGATGTCCGAGTACTACAATGCTAAACGCGTGAGGAATCTTTATGTTCCGAATGCGAAAGAGCCTTTCAAACTTTCCCGCTCAAAGATTGACCTTTTTTTCGAATGTCCTCGTTGCTTTTATCTCGATCGCCGCCTCGGTGTCGGCCGCCCGCCTGGTTTTCCGTTCAATCTAAACAGCGCAGTAGACGTGCTCTTGAAAAAAGAATTCGATTTTCATCGGGTAAAAAAGACCACGCATCCTTTAATGGAGAAATACGCTATTCAGGCGGTGCCTTTTCAGCATAAAGACATTGATCGATGGAGAGAAAATTTTATCGGCGTGCAGTATTTACATCCAACCACGAATTTTCTTATTACAGGAGCAGTTGACGATGTGTGGGTAGATGCTGACGGCGAGCTTATCGTCGTTGATTACAAATCCACGAGCAAGGATAGTGAAATAACGCTCGACGCAGCGTGGCAGGACGGGTACAAACGGCAAATGGAAGTGTACCAGTGGCTTCTGCGGCAAAACGGTTTCCGCGTTTCCGATACTGGATATTTCGTATACGCCAATGGAAAACGTGACCGAGAAGCATTTGACGCGAAGCTCGAATTTGATGTTACGATAATTTCTTACACAGGAAAAGATGCGTGGATCGAAGAAACGCTCGAAAAAGCAAAAAAATGTCTCGACTCCGAAAAAATGCCGGCGATTTCAAAGCAGTGTGATTATTGTAGTTATATTGAAGGAGTGAGGGGTGCTCTCGCGAAAGGAGCCAGTTCAAAAACCAAAAATGCGGAATCCCCAGGCAGTGAAATAAAAAATAATTTGTTTACACCATGACTCGAGAGGAACTACTGGAACGTTTGAGAAGCGAGACAAAGGTGCTCGATAATCCCGAAATTGAGAGAGTTTTTTCTCTCGTCAATCGAGCTGATTTTGTGCATCCTGATTATGAATTTGAAGCATATGAGGATTACCCTCTTCCTATAGCAGACGGCGAATCCATGCTACAGCCGACAACTGCCGCATTTATTTTGGAACTACTTGGCACGGAAATAGGTGATTTAGTACTCCAGATCGGGACAGGTACAGGCTGGATGACGACGCTCCTTTCATACTTGGCGGGGCACGAGGGATTTGTATATGGAACAGAGATTCGACCGGAATTGAAAGCCGAGTCGCTTGCGAATGTTGAAAAATATGATCGGGCCAATATAGGGATTGAAGACGCGACCAACGATTGGGGATTGCCTAAGAGCGGTCCTTACAACCGAATTCTTGTAACGTCTGCGGTCGAGGAAATCCCTCGCGAGCTTTTGGATCAGCTTGCGGTAGGAGGGGTGCTGGTGGTTCCTGTCAGTGGCGTTCTTACTCGGATTCAAAAAGTGAATGAAGTGGATATCGATATGGCTGAATATCCGGGATTTTCCTTTGAGCCTCTGCTCACCGAATAAATACGGCAGTACATTATTTATATAGTAATTCAAATAATGCCGAAAAAAGATCTGATGAAGCAAATAAAAGACGAAGTTTTGAGTCTTACTGGTTCTCCACTTTATGCTTACCGCGTGAAAAATAATTTTTTTCCCGTCATAGGTGAGGGAAGTCATGATGCAAAAATAATGTTCGTCGGCGAGGCGCCCGGCAAGAATGAGGCGCTGTCGGGTCGGCCGTTTTGTGGGGCGGCTGGCAAAATATTGGATGAGCTCTTAGCGGAAATCAAAATACCGCGCGAAGACGTTTATGTTACGAATATTGTAAAAGATCGCCCGCCAGAGAACAGAGATCCTTTACCTTCGGAAATAGATGCATACGGCCCCTTTCTTGACAGGCAGATTGAAATCATCAGACCTAAAATTATTGCTACGCTTGGGCGGTACGCAATGATTTACATCATGAAGAAATTCGACAAGGAATTCGAGATAGAGCCGATCAGCAGGGCTCACGGCAAGGCATATGATGCCGAGGCTGTGTACGGTCCGATAAAAATAGCCGCTCTCTATCATCCATGTGTTGCCATTTACAATCGCAGTACTTTTCCTGCGCTGAAGGCCGATTTTGAACTATTAAAGAAGCTCTCTTAAAACGTCCTTTACGAAAACGATATATGAGGTATATTCGTAGAAGATCATATGAAATCCCAACAACTCGAATTTAAGCTCGATGCAGAACGAACTCGAGTAAGCCAACAAAAAGTAACCCCTCACACTCTCAAATACTCACCGAAGAACTCTGAACAAAAAGTCTTGACTCGACCGCGGTTTACTTCAGAAATAACAAAGGCTCACATTGATTCTGCTCTCGCAACACCGCGCATGAGCGCTGTAATGCAGTCGCGAATAATGCGAGTTTGGAATAATGGCTGTTACATCAGAGCGAGGGATATTCAAATTCTGGAAAGACGCACTCTGGTCAGGATAAACAGGTGGCTTCGCAAGAATGGAGTCCCTCTCGCTTTCTTTGTTGAATTGCCTTGCCGAATCTGTTCCGGCGATTCGGTAATCAAGCTTGTTCCACAGTAGAGTCCCTTGAAGAGCCCGGGGCTCTTTTTTTTATTCAAAAAATGCGGTAGGCTCCATGCATGAAATCACGCGTTATGAAAAGAAACCGACATAAACAAAAGACCGAATGGGACTTGCGCGCGCTTTACGCGTCGCCGAATGACCCAAAAATCGAAAGCGATGTAAAACGATTGGAGGCGCGGGCAAAAGAATTTAATAAAAAATATAATACGTCTCGCGCGTGGCTTGGTTCGCCTAATGAATTGAATAAAGTCCTGCAGGAATATGAAGATATCGTCTGCAGTGTAGGTACGTTTAAGCCGCTTTTGTATTTCAGCTATCTGCGAGCGCTTGGTGCGCGCAAAAGCGAATACGACGCGCGGATCGCCTTACTCACGCCGCGGGCTCAACATATCTCCAATTTGCTCTTATTTTTCGAGCTTGAATTAGCGAAACTCGATGGTGCGGTACGGCAAAAATTTTTAAAAGCCGGTATTTTGGTCGGGAGACGCTATTTGCTGAAAAGAATTTTTGACTCGGCTAAACACAACCTCACACTTTCCGAGGAAAAGATAATGAATCTGAAGTCGCAGACGAGCTACGATATGTGGGTTGAGGTCGTGGAAAGAATATTGTCGTCGAAGACCGTTTTGTACAAAGGTAAAAAAATACCTCTTCCACAAGCGCAAAATCTCATCCCACAACTTTCTCTAAAAGATAGACGGTTGCTTCATGTTTTGTTGAATGATGTGTATAAAGAAATTGCGCCCATTGCCGAGGCGGAGATCAATGCCATAGTCATAAACAAGAAGACCAATGATGAACTTCGCGCATTTGAAAAGCCGTACAGCCAGACTGTGCTCTCATATCAAAACGATCCGAAGACGGTCGAGGTTTTAGTAAAAACAGTTACTGATAATTTTTCGATTAGTAAAGATTTCTATGCGATCAAAGCGAAACTCCTTGGTGTAAAAAAATTGACGTACGCCGACCGCACCGCATCGATCTGAAGCATTAAGAGATCGTTTAAATTCGATGAAGCCACGAAGATTGTGCGCGATTCATTCGCTAAAGCGCATCCCGAATTTGCCGAAGTTCTTGATGACATGCTAAAGATGGGCAATATAGACGCATTTCCGAAGGCGGGAAAGCAAGGAGGAGCTTTTTGTTCGTCAGGGTATAAAACACCGATTTATGTACTGCTGAACCATACAAATAGTTTTAATGATGTCCGCACCTACGCGCACGAGATGGGGCACGCGATTCATGCTCATTATTCGCGAGGACAGCGCCCGCTGTATTCGGGGCACTCGTACGCAACAGCCGAGATCGCAAGCACACTCTTCGAGAATTTTGTTTTCGACGCCGTATTTGACAGCCTGAACGAAAGCGAGAAAAAAATTGCCCTTCACGATAAATTGAATTCTTCAGTTTCCACAGTTTTTAGACAAGTCGCGTGTTTCAATTTTGAAAACCAACTCCATACAGCAATTCGTAAAAATGGCTACCTCTCTAAAGAAGAAATAGCCTCGCTTCTCAAAAAAAATCTAGAGCAGTACATGGGACCGGTTATGAAACTTATCCCGGATGACGGATATTTTTTTGTGACATGGTCGCATATCAGAAGATTTTTTTATGTCTACTCATACGCATTCGGAGAACTGGTCAGCAATGCGATGTATGCAGAATATAAAGGAGACCCTAAATTTATTAATAAAATTATAGAATTCTTGAAAGCGGGCGAGAGCGATACTCCGGAAAATATTTTAAGGGGGATTGGAATTGACGTTACACTACCAAATTTTTTTCTTCAAGGACTCAATGAAATAAAGTCGGAGATGCTTGATTTCAAGCAGATTGTGTGATATTAAGTGCGTAGATAGATCTTCAAAAGAAAGGTTCCCATGAAAAATTCTATGTCGGACATTGATCTCCCCGGAGATAAGATGGGCGCATGCGATATAAGTGAAATTACGTGCCACACCATGCTCCAAGCGGCGCTATTTGATGAGGGTTTTTTGCTTAAAGCGCGTGATCAGGATTATAGGACATTGTTGCAGTGGAAGTGCGAATCCGTTGGGCCGCTCGGAAGAATAGTGAGGCGCAAATTGTCAAAATCCGGTGAGGAAACCCTGTTCAGATTTTGTTTCGCCACACTTTGGTTTTCCATTCTCTCTTTTTTTACAGTACTAGGCTACACCTTCGCAACAGGTTCCTATACTTTTCTCTGGTACCCAGTATTTCTGCTTGTCTTACACGGTCTCTTTTACACTTTGTATTGGAGAGAACCATATTATGATGCGTGGTTTCGCAATTTATCGATGTCATCATCGGAGATTCTCGATGCCGGTAATAAAAACGCCACGATACCGAAGTCTTTACTGCCGATGTGCAGAAAAATAGCCAGCCGTTACGAACACGCTTTTTTTGCAAGGGAATTTCTATTTTCGACCTCGGGAGATGAATGCTGGGAACTGCTCGTCATTTATGACGCAAAACATCCTGCCGAACGATACTATTTCGATCCGGATTCATTGCAGTTGGAGTAATACTTTCTGACAACACCGCCACGCGGTGTTTTTTTTATTCTCCCGCGTAATACCTACGCGAGCTTGATCGGAGGCACTTGATCGAGAGAAATTTGGCAGTCTGGCCCTTTTGTCGGAAAGCGCAAATCATAAAACGAGGAAGAAAATAAGGAAGTCAGACTTCCCTCCAACGCAGGCCTAATATTAAGGGTGGAATTGGTGGTCTCACCCCTGGGAATTTTTTGCGGAAGCAGAGGCATACCCGCGCTTGCTATTTGGAGTAGTTTGTTGCAGAATATGGCAAAAGTTCATTGAGAAAGGTGGAAAATGTTATCAGATAAAGAATATCGGCAAATCGGTGTTTCAGCCGCGCTTGGTGTGGCAATGGGTTACCTCGTTGCTCTACAGTTCGGCCTCTGGGTCGGACTTGTTGCAGGCGCTGTTACGGCGCTCATAACATGCGACGTCAAGATGACGTTTGATGTTACGGTTTCGGTCATTCGAGCCACTCTGTTGTACGTTCGCGGTTTTATGAAGAATGTGGTTGGGAGCGGCGAAAGATGGCGCGAATTGTTCGGGGGCGTTCTCGGAATTGTCCCTTACCTCGTAAAATGCGCAAACATTGCACTCACGATTTTGAGGCGAACTGTCGCTCTCGGAGTCGGACTCTTCGCAGTTCATGTTTTCCTTGCATTTGTGTTTACGCCGGAATCATTGGTAGAGCACATTGGCGCCGATATAATAGCAGTTACTGTTCTCGCTATCGGAACTCTTGTGAATTTGGCATTAACGGAAGCCTTTGATCAAGTACTACCAAGATTCATAGGGTTTCCCTTGTCGTCGTGGCTGTTTCGAGGGTCACTTAAGTTATGGAACAGTAAATTTCTGCGCATGGACGTCCCGCAGGGAGGCGACACCTCCATCGAAATCTACCGCCTGCGCAGTAATGGAAAGTTGTGCTCGCTGTCGTCGCTCGCGAAATTATCGAAGAGTACGTTTGTATGGCTATGGTATCCAATCCAATGTTTTCTGGCGCTTAGTCTTACAGCTCTATCGGGGGCTGTTCAGCTTCTGGTATTTGCCTTGGACATTCCACTCACCGTTTTGCTCTTCATTGCGACGACGAAGGCTATTTCATCGGCTACCGGCGCTGTGATTGGAATAACATGCCAATATATTTTGCACCCCGAATTTAATTCGTCTGACACAGTGGATATTCTGCGGTTCGCCGTATTTATGCTCTTCGGAGCCGGCGCAGGCCTCGGAATTTTCTGCTTTCGTCAATTGCTTGTAAGACTGCGAACAAAAGCCCTTCAGGCATAGACACACAAACCCGCAAGCGCGGGTTTTTTTCTTTATTGAGAGAGAGTGAATAATGTAGTATCGTTCTTGAATGACTTCTTCAGAAGTGAGACAGAAATATCTCGATTTTTTTAAGTTCCGCGGGCACGCCGTTGTGCCGTCAGCCTCTCTTGTTCCTGAAAATGATCCGACGACTCTCTTTACCGGCTCCGGCATGCAACCGATCTTGCCCTATCTTTTGGGAGCGCCCCATCCGGCAGGAATGAGAATTGCAAATGCGCAAAAATGTTTCCGTGCAGAGGATATAGACGAAATCGGCGACAACCGCCATACGACTTTTTTTGAGATGCTCGGCAACTGGTCGTTTGGAGACTATTGGAAAGAAGAACAGCTGGCTTGG
>Ga0209542_10018925_pt1 | contig 11100 bp, 6 predicted proteins | sample RifCSPhighO2_01_FD_184028 | JGI IMG/M metagenome (GOLD analysis project Ga0209542, IMG submission 184028) | Soil microbial communities from Rifle, Colorado - Rifle CSP2_plank highO2_0.1 (SPAdes) (version 2) | ecosystem: Environmental > Terrestrial > Deep subsurface > Rock core/Sediment ...
TGCTTAAATACTTTAGAATTTCTTTCTCAACATTTATCCCGGTGTCTTTTTTGATGCTGTCCCAGCGGGGGGCGGAATTAACTTCCAAAACGTATTTTTTACCTGTCGCATCTTCGGTGATAATATCTGCTCCGCCTATTTCCACTCCCAGCGCTTGTGCGGCTTTTACTGCGAGGTCAGCATCCTCTTCGGGAATTGGGACGAGTGCGTGTCTTTTACCCTCAGGATATTCTCCATCTACTCTTTCCTGAAAGCGTTTTCTCCAGCGTGTCGGCCGAGTTATCGCAGCAATTGCCCTATCCCCAATCACAAACACCCGATTCCGTTGCGACGCTTTGATAAATTCCTGCGCAAGAAATCTGGCTTGGCCTGCTTTTTCCAAAGGCGAAAATTTTTCCACGAGTTCTTTCAATTCGTCCCCGTTTTTTGGAGACCAAACAGCATTGCCTTGTTTCCCAGATGTACCTTTTATTACAAAGGGAAATCCGAAAAGATCCGGTGCAATCTCTGCAACTGTTTTCATTCTGGCAAAAAAGGTGCGCGGCAGTGGAACTCCTAAGTCTTCTAATATTTTTGATTCGACTGATTTAGGAATCGGAATTCTTATTAACCCGTCTTTCTCGTAAGTGTGGTCTACAATTCTAATTCCCTTTTTTCTTAAGTAGTAAACAAGAAGCGCAGCGTCCTCATACCTGCGCCCGACTAAACGTAAATAAACTACGTCATAGTTTGCGGGATCCTCTCCGCTAATCCTAACCCCGCTGGTACCCGACTTAGTAACGAGCTCGAGTGTTGAAAAAGAAGCAATCTTAACTTCCACTCCGAGTTCTTCTCCGGCTTGGTTAAATGGTTTAAGATGTTTAGTTCCTCCTCCGACAACAATTAATATTTTTTTAGACATTACAACTTTTTTCTACTCTCCCTCGTTTGGGTTTACCAAAAAACCCTGCAAATCGTTTCTGCCAATCAATAGCTGCGTGGTCATTCTCGACCTGTCGGCAACAGACGCGCTTGTCTTAATCTTTCTTCCGGCAATTTTTAGGTTGAGCCCGATTACGGGTCTTCTTTGCCTACCGTGCGCCGAGCGATAAGCATAGCGTTTTTTCCACAAAATATTTTCTTCGCTCAAAAGTCCGATACGTTCTGCTAAGCCTCTGTCAATCGAACTTCGAAGTGCTCCTGTATCAATCCTCGCGCTTATTTGTACAGCCTTTTTACCGGACACGTACACTTTTACCTTTTCAATAGATTTCAGGGTCTTGATTCCCTCTTCGACTTTAACTCTGTCTGCAAATCGCTCTGCAAAAAGTATTTTTGCAATTTTAACTCCGTGTTCGGCATCTTTGACTTCCAAGTCACGAATTCGCTCCAAGCGTTTCCTCAATCCGGCCGAATTGGCAAGTTGGATTGATAGACCGGGTTGAAAATTAAGTTCGAGTATCATCGGACCCTTTTCCGGGTGTAGTACAATATCGGCACCGAAATAACCAAGTCCGGTCGGCTCCTGACAACTAACCGCGGTTTCTAATATCTTTGTCCAAGTTGGAATTCTGATTCCATGAAGTTTTCTTTTTGTACCGGGTTTATAGCGGATATAATTCCCATGCCAAAAAGCTTTAGTTGTTATTCCTGTAGCCAAATCGATTCCGACTGCTATGGCCCCCTGATGTAAATTGGCTCTACCAGCGGATTCTTTCGTGGGAAGCCTGAGCATCGCCATAACCGGAACTTTATTAAAAACTATTACTCGTATATCCGGAGTCCCTCGATAAGCGTATTTGCGAAATGCTTTGTGACGCCCCACATATTCTTCGATATAAGCTACGTCGGGCGTGTTATTAATACTAAATGCACCTTCCAAAATATCCAGTATATGGAGCTTGAGATCGTCTGAGCTTACCCTGGTTTTCTGAGTGGTAATCCAGGATGACTCCAGTTTTTTACCCCGCTCATCTTCGGCTCTCTTTTTGACGACAATTATTCCCTCGCCTCCCAAACCCTTATTTGGCTTTAGTGCAAACGACGCCGGCAATTTTTTCCAATCAAAACTAATGAGTTTGGCAGGGTTTATAAACTTAGCATAAATTTCGGGGACGGGAATTTCAGCTTTTTTCAAAGCTCTTTTAGTCGCCAGTTTGGAATTGGCAATCTTTTTACCCAATGATTTATTGTATCGATAAGAAAACAGATTTCCTCTTGCGTTAAGACCAAGTACCTCAGAAGTATTCATAATTTAGTCCGACATCAACTTTCTGAATCGCCACAACTCCATGAATCGCAAACCCACATACCTCCCAAGCATTAAATCAACAAACGCGACGCCCAAAATATAAATTTCCGGATTTAGAAGTACAAATTGCTGGACCGCTTTAAGAGTCAAAAAGACGTAGGAAAAAAGCGCAAGTATTAGTGTTTCTGTCGTCAAATTGATTGCAACTTTGGCACTTTTTCCAAGCTGAACACGGCTAAAGTCCTCAGCCAATAAAACTAAAATCAGTACAGGAAATATTGATACGTTTGTAAGTCCGGCAATCTTCAAATAAGGGGCGGTAAATAAAACAGCTAAAATTCCCAAGACGACGAAGTGAAGTATAAGAGCCATCCTCGGCAAATACTGAAGCTTTATTTTATATCTCCTCATCGAAATCCTGCTTGCGGTCGATACAAATACAATTACCAAAAATAGACCGATTCCTATAAGCGGACCGGTTGCAACAAATGTAACTGCCAATGCGGCCGGAAGAAATATTCCAAAGCCCCGCAAACCGATTAAATGCCTGGCTGCGGCGATCAAGGCCGCGACTCCGGGCAAAAGCAGCAAAAGTATCAAGGTATTTACAGGAACTCCGGCCGCCACAGCCGTTCTTATTGCATGTTTGACAGGATTAAACGGCAATGCATTTCCCACTATTTGGCTATCTAAAATCCTTTTTAACGGTTCTACCGACTCAACACTGCTTTCGGTTAAATCCGGCTTTGGGGTCGGTTTTAATACTTCATTGACAACCTCTGTCGAAGAAGCCGTTGCACCTTGAATATCGGAGCTTTCAGTTGCCACGTTCTGCCCACGAACCGTTTGGGCACTAAATAAAAATAAAAAACACAAAACTAAAAAGAGTCTTTTCATATCAGAATTATATCTTAATTATACTCTCAATTTAGCTTGCAAGAAGTATTAAACGATTAATTGGGGCACGCCGATGAAGCCATAGCAACCGTATGTGCCCGCAATACTCCCGCAACGTCAGCGGAAAAAACAACGATTGGTTCGGAAGGCGGAATCAAATCTCCTATTTTATCGGGGGTGGTTGGAATCACTTTGACTACCTGGTTATAATCCAACTGGGTAGCCGACGCCAACTCCTGGTCTGTACACGAGATAATAACTTCGTCAATAGTTAAAGGCAATTCAATTGTATTTCCACTATTAACAAAGGTTATCTTCCCTGCCTCAACCTTATCGAAAGTCCCTTTTTCAACTTCCTTGCTTCCTATTGTAACTTTGGTATTCGGTTCCTCGTAACCAACCTCTCCCTTTTTGGCTTTCCCGAAATCGACCACATCCTTACTTGTGGGGGCCAGAGTGCCTTTGCTTTTATTGTAAAGAAAATAACCTACTCCGGCCAAAAGTACAATGCCTAATCCGATTACCAAATATAGATACGTCTTCTTCATATATTTACTCTAACACAAATCAACTATTAATTGTCAATTGTTAAATGTTATGGCGCAACTTCTCTCCAGGATACGTCTCGTTCGCCCAAAACCGCCGGGAAAAGTAAAAATTGATCGGTTGCGTATTCAAATAACTCTGCCGGAGCTGTCGTATTATCGGTTAGATCCCGTTCCAGCACTACTTTGTCCCAAGCAACAACCGATCCCCTTACATGAAGTTGCTGGTCGAGCGCTGGCCCGGATGTGCCCGTCAAGAACTGACCCTCAGTAAAGTAAATCCCTTCCAAGTTAGGTAAGGTATCTACAGGTAGGGGGTCTCCGACAGTTGGAGTCACTGAAATATTTCCGCTCGCAATCAAAAGAAATAGTCCCTGGCCGGGCGTTACCCTGATATCTGAAGCGATTAAAACGTTACTATCTGCAAAAACTATTACTTTTCTTGTGCCGATACTCACTACTCCATCCGGATCTTCGATTCTAAGATCACCCAGTGCACCGTTATATTGGTAATAATAGTAACGACTCGCGGGAGGATACTCTGCCGCTCCGCTTGCTAACATTAACTCGTTTAATGGTAAAACCGCAATATTTTCGGGAGTAAATGAGGTAGGTAGTTTTTGCCTGAAATAATCAAACGTAAGCGTCGGACCGGCGTAAGCTGCCCCCGATACCCTCCAGTTATAGCTTGACGAGAAGCAGTTAGTACATCCGGTCCCCGTATTTATGGAGCCTCCGGCAGTCGGAACTCCCGGAAAGTTTCCGCTTGCATAAATAACCAGGTTTCCGTCACAAGTTGGGCTACTCGAACAAAGTGCCGATATTTCGCTAAAGATATTGCCTATTGTTACCAAGTCACCCTCTTTTGCCTGCCACCACGCAGGTGGATTAACAACGGCTACGGATGCTACGGGAGCCGTACAAGTTACTCCTCCTTCGATGGGATCTGTCATTCTCCCGGTTACAGTTAATGTTGTATTGCCGCCGACGGTATAGCCAGTCATGTCTGCCCGGATAACTGGTGTAGAAAGAGATCCTGAGCCAACAGCACACGGACCTGTTCCAAATACGCAGACGGAAGCAATAGATGAATCCGTCACAACATAATCATAAGTATCGATATCGCCGCCACCCTGAACGATATTGACCAAACTCACAGTCTGAGTATTTCCAGCCGGAATTGTAAAACTGGACGGAAGTATATCAAAAGAACAGGATGCACAATTTGGCGTTCCCTCAACGGTGCTTGAATAGAGACTATAAATATTATCCAAATGCCTATGGGCCCTGACCCTATATCTATATAACGTGCCGGAGCTCACTGCTGTATCAGTATATGAAGTAGATGCTGTCGTACCTATTCCTGCAGATGGCACACAACCCGCTCCCGTACATCTATATATATGGTAATCGTCGGCTCCCGCTACTGCCCCCCAAGAAAATGTTACCTCCGGATTCACTCCGCCAATACACGATGCAGACGCCGGATTAACAACGGGTGTCGTGGGCGGCGGAAGCGGAGTGGGAGTCGGGGTAGGAGTATTCACAGCTGCCGCAACAGTCAGACTTGTCGAATCCGAACAGGGTCTCGAGCCATCGCTTAAAGTTACTTGTGCCGAAATCGTCGTCGAGCCGGAACTGAGAGCGCTTGCCGTAGTTAGATATGTCGGCGAGGTCGAGTCTGATGCCGGACTGACAGTTGCAACTGAAGCATTGGTCGAAGTGAAACCAACCGCGCTTACCGTGCAGGACCCGGCAGTAATTGAAGGAAATGCTTGGTAAGTAACAGGGGTACCTACTGCTGTACTTTGATTAACAGGAGTCAGGTTCACGCTGCAGTTACACGATAGCGGTGAAAGAGTTGGTGTATTTGTCGCTGCAACACAGGCGGCGTCTGCGAAACATTGAGTACTAAAGGTGCATCCCGCAGGATTGGTAGTTCTAGTCTGAAGCCGTTGGTTTATGGGGCAACCTCCTCCTCCGCAAGCCCCGTTTACCCATCCTCCCCAAGTACAACCTGGGGGCGCTGTCGGCGTCGGCGTAGGCGTCCTAGTCGGACTAGGTGTCGGTGTTCTTGTCGGTGTTAGTACAGGCGCAGTAACAGTCAAGGTTGAGGTGTCAAAACAATCCTGACCGTTAGCTAGAACCGCTCTTGATGTAACCGTAGAACTGCCTCCGCTTAACCCCGTCGCCGTAGTTGTATATGGCGAGGCAGAATCGGGAGATGTTACCGATGCAACAACCGGAGCCGACGACGTAAACTCGACGCGGGTTACGGTAGTACACCCGGCGGGGGAAATAAATGGAATTGGATCTGATGTAAAGGGAGTAGTTCCTCCTACTCCCGTAGAGGAAGACCCCGGTGTCATATTTGCCGTCGTACAATCACATGCTCCCAGTGTCGGAGTAGGTGTAACCCTTACCGTTGTCGTACAATTGAATGTTGAACCTCTGGTAACATTCGCCCGCGCGGTAAAATTTCCGGGCGGATAATTTTGGGCAGCATAAGTGTAATTAGTGGCACTTGTAGCAGCTGAGGTAAATTCGTAAGATCCGTCATTAGTCGTATCAAATCTGTATGTACTATTCCCGCCGCCACCGAATACATTGGCAGTAAGATTTACGTCCAGTGGCGCCAGACCGGATGCGGGTGAAGCATTCAAAGTACAGTAAGGCGTCGGGGTTGGAGATAATGCTCCTCCGGTTGAACCAGGAGCGCAGTCAAGCGTCCTTTCCACAGGCGCAACACGCCAAGCGCCCGGACTCGATGTGGGAATCGGAATACAGGTTCCGTTGGAGGTTTGAACTCTTACCCGTGCATAAATATCGACGTTGTAGTTATGATTCGCTGTTGTATAAGAGTTTGTACTAATACCGGATGGAGACCTTAAAGCACCTGAATTAAAGGTGTTTACTCTGTCTGTTTGTAAATTGTAATTTTGAGCCGCAGATACAGATCCCCAGCTCCAGTTTATATCGGAGGACGTTCCGCTACACTGCGGACTTCCGCCTAAGGATCCCGGTATCGCACACCATCCGCAGCCAAAAGATCGTACTGACGCGGTTGCAGGTCTCCAGTCATTTGCTACAACGCTACAGCTTCCGTTTGACGCTATAACCCTAACCCGACCCCAGAAATCCGTATTTGCCGCGTGGTTTGTCGAAGTAAAGGAATTTGTATTAATCGGTCCAAAAGTTCTAACAGAACTCGTAAAACCGGAGTTTTGAGCAGTTTGCAATTCGTATTGTGTTGCTCCTGTTACCGCGCCCCAACTCCAGCGAATCTCCGAAGTCGCTCCGCACTGCGCAACTCCACTAATCGACCCCGGCCTCGCACAATTACCTCCTCCCCCTCCAGGAGTCGGGGTCGGAGTCCCGCCACCTCCCCCTCCCGGTGTAGGTGTAGGCGTCGGACCCCCTAGTGACCCGCAACAGCTTGCACTTCCGCAAGCAGAAGCATAGGGACCATTATTAAGACTGCCATTAAAGCCACAATTTATTAGAGGGTACACACCATTATTCGCACAACTATCACCAGAGCCACAAGGATTAGTTGTCGTATGACAACCAGAACTTGTACATGGCTCGCAATTGGGATTACCTGCATATAGTTGTTTTGAACAAACACCACCTACATTAGCACAAGTAAAAGTATCTATTCTTAGATCTGACCAGCACGATGAAGTTGCCGAACAAGAGCCTATTACTGTTCCCTGTGGAGAACACTGTTCCGCCTGCGAGTAAACCTCCCTAGAATTAAAAAAAAAGACCAACAAAAAAAAAGTTATTATAAACAAAAACTTCAAAGATCCTAAAAAAACAATTCTCATTTAATTAGTTAGAAAAGATATTGTATTGGGAAATGCGACCCTATAATCAGTCTCCGGATTTCCCTTACTTAGCAATTCTATTAGAAAATTATCGAAGTTCACAGGATAACTTCCAAATCCTAAATCAATATAGGCTATACATAACCGTAAGTCACGTTCTTTACAGTATTTAATGATGTCCTCTTTTGCTACCTCTGAACCATTGGGAACAAACGAAAAAGCCACATTAACTAATCCTCCTTTTTTGAGATTAAGACTGTTAATATTCACTTGACCTTTCTCGTCAAAACCGGTTTTGGTTTTTATCATTAAAGCTATGCTTTCGACTATAGGTACCGTTAATTTTCTACTCACACCTTTATAGTTAAAAGAAATGGTTAAGTTTAACAATGACTTCATTTGTCCGTTTATATCAGCCTCGGTGAAATTAAAATCTTCAATTGTAACCCCGTTTAAAATTGCTGTTCGAAGATATTCTTTCTGATTGGGTTGTGCCTCAGAATAAGTTAGAATTACCTCTCCAGGCTCTGATGGTTTTACCGGATAAGGTTCCAGTTTCTGCCTTTGCTCGGGAAGAATAAAAACAAAATACAAAATGCCAGCAGAGACAACAAGGATGACAAAGATAATTATAAGGAAAAATGGTATATACTTTCTCATAATTTCATTCTAGGTAACAAGGCAGCTTCAGTCAAGAAACACTTTAATTATGGATTCACGAAAACATGAATTAGTCGTATAATCAATTTACAAATTAATAAATATGAAATTCGAAAAATTAATCTTTGTGTTTATTATCCTGGCTCTATTTATAGTTGTTGTTGAGACGGGGGTCTTTATTTTTACAGTAAAAGAGGGGGTGCTTTTTTTACCTCGTTAAGACTAAGCTTTTGCGAAATCCCTAAAAAAATAAACCATAGCCAAAGCATTGTGGGAATGAAATAACTGCTGTGAAAAAGAAAGTTAGTCAATAAGGTAAAGAAAGAAGCGCGATAGACCAAACCTAATCTACCTTTCTTCTTCCATAGATTCATTGATGTCTTAATTAGCCAAACTATAAACACCGTCCCCATAATTCCCATTCCCGAAAAAGTTTCCAAGACAATATTGTGCACAGCTACCGAAGGACCGGATAGCCCAAAAATCCAATTGTTAACATCTGTTGAAATCAATCCGAAATTCCCCACCCCCACCCCGAAAGGATTGTGAGCCAACCCAACCAAAGCTTGAACAAAATAGGGTCTTGAGAAAATTACAGTTTTATAAGACCCGGTAAATAAAAACAAAGAAATTCCGATAAAGACAAATATGTACAATATTTTATGGTAATTAATAACAAAACGAGTTTCTTTTAATAAATAATAGACGCCGATTGCGAATGCAACATAGGCTGAACGCGACTGCGACTCAAGCAGAAAATATACTCCTGAAACTGCCAAAAACCAATAAATATATTTTTTAGGTCGAATAACGATACTGTAGACGACAATTATTAAAACAGGTGCCCAAAAATCACCAATATTGTTGTGATTTAAATATCCACTGAAGGGTAAAAACAAGCTCCAAGGTCTTGTTTGGGTATCCCCCCAGTAACGATTAAGAATAAACAGTCCCCCAAATAATAATCCGAGAACTATCACAATCTTATCGAGCCATTGACCGAATTCCCTATATATATTATATAAAGCAATCCAAAATAATCCTCCTGAGGTGAATAAAAATAATTGCTCTAAAGTAGCAAATCTATATTGACTCCAGAAAACATTTAACCCAAAGACTAGTAAAAATAAAAAGTATAATCTAAATTCTTTAGGCAACAGCAATTTTTCTTTTAGTGTCAACACTAGGCCAACAAGTAAAAGCGCGAAGAAAACGCCATATAGCTTTACGTAAAAAAGTTCTACCCCAAGCCCGCCGAAAAATAAAAAGGCTCCAATTAACAATGGCAGAAAGATAAAAAATAGCTTTTTCTTTGGATTGTTAAATGGAGAATGGACGCTATCTTTACCCATTGATATTCATTATATCCTCTATTTATAGTAAACCCTCCCGTTAAATTGCGAAACAACTAATTAGTGCCTTCTCGAGGAAGAATAAATACCGCAGGCATTAATGGTAAAACGTAAGGACTCTCCACAGAACGATTTTCCAAAAAATCAAATACTCCCGAAGATTCAATGTCACGTACTTTTCCATAGAACGGGTTTATTTTAGCATCGGGGGGTATCTTTCCTTCTATAAGGTTATAGAAGTACCACAAATACACGTAACCTCCTCTCTCATCAATTTCTTGCACAAACTGCTCTTCTGAGCCATCACCCCCCCATTGGTAAAGGTGGGTCATATCTGTCTTTTCCAACCATTCTATTGTCTTCGGATCAGAATCAAATGGCCCTGTAATTTTGATCTTAACTAACGTAGGCTGGCCGTCTGGCGCCAACATAACCCCTTCAATAACCTTGTTTGTTTCATTCGGTAATAATGGGTCTTCATAATAATAGGCATTTGGATTGTCTACCTTAACTATAATCTCAGCAATCTTACTTAATTCTCCTCGATTATATAATGGTCTGAAGTTATTTGGTTGACTGATTATTAAATGGCCGGTAGTTACGGGTTTGTTAAAATAAGTAAAAACCGTAACTTCTCCTGGTTGTATCGTCGGCCTCCATTCTCCGTCTTCATACCTATATAATTCTGTTCCGTAAAGCGATCCTACAACCGGAATGCTATCTTTGAGAGTGACCTGAATTTCCTCAGATCCCGCTCTCTCGAGTCCAGGCATTAACACTTGTTCCCCACTTGGAAGACGAAATCCGATTGCTCTTCCTCCCCGCCGTACAAGAATGTCCGGCGTTGCAGTTACTTCTGGAGTATTTTCTGCTTCAGACGTTTGGGTTGCGGCGGCGGCTTCGGTCGGGTTTTCAGCTGCTTGGGCGACATCTACAGATACGTCAAATAATGTCTCAAAAATCGATTCGGGTACGGCTGTGGGATCGCCTTGTTTTACCAAAGAACGACTGTCATTGGGCGAATTTCCCGAAACATTTATTTGTCTTTTGTCTAACTTTTCCGTTGCGGTTAAGATTAAGCCTGTTTGTTTTACTTTTCCTTCCTCAATTTTTTCCCCCATGCTATATTGAGCACTTCTTCCTTCTGCAGTGCTTTGTTTACCTAAATCAAAAAGTACAAACACCTGTGTCGAACCAAGCGTGTCTTCTTCAGATTCAAAGGTGTGCCTTAGTAAAAATGGAATTATTTTTTCCCGTTCACCCCCACCTGCTTCATTAATTTTATATCTCCTGGTTGCAAGAACCGTTAAAGTATTAGGATCAACCTTTTCTCCAATTGAATCGCTGCTGATCTCAATACTACCGGCAACCTTACTATATTGAATCCCATCCAAAGCAGTATATTCATTCCCTGATTCCTCCAAAGTAAATTCATTAAAGTCGTCTTGAAGTATTTGATTGCCGTAATTTTCAACAAATTGAGTCATCTGATCTCTGGCAACTTCGGTTCCCTTGTCTTCCGTACTTTCACCAATCTCGGCCACTTCTGTGCTTGCGGGATCGGCCGGTTCACTTGTTACTTGAGG
>Ga0209542_10018926_pt1 | contig 11100 bp, 13 predicted proteins | sample RifCSPhighO2_01_FD_184028 | JGI IMG/M metagenome (GOLD analysis project Ga0209542, IMG submission 184028) | Soil microbial communities from Rifle, Colorado - Rifle CSP2_plank highO2_0.1 (SPAdes) (version 2) | ecosystem: Environmental > Terrestrial > Deep subsurface > Rock core/Sediment ...
CCGTACACACCAGGCGGAAGAGCTCCTGGTGGGTGTGCTGCAGGTGTATGTCCCGGCGGCGCTGGTGGTCCGTGTTGTTCTGGCACGCCAAATAATCTGTTCATCGCGCCGGGTAAACCACCGCCGCCATGTCCTTGTACTGTATGCTCACCTGGCGCCGTTGCTCCTAACAACCATCGTCCTATTTCGAACACAAGCCATAATATAACAAACGCAAGCGCCCAGTTCGCAGCAGTGTCAAATGACGCAACAACCCCTGGTGATAATGGAAGTCCTGGTGTTCGTGCTCCGACTACTACTGTCGTTTTTAGTTCGCTTGTAGCGTTTGTAACAATACGTAATATGACGGCGAGCAGTCCAAGCAGTGCGATTCTTGAAAATTGTCCCCAGCCTTGACCTGCGGGGATAGTGTAGATCAAATATGCTATGCCAAAAATTGCGCCGTATATGATGCCGAAAACTGCAAGCGCGCCATAAATGTTTCCGATTAATACGAGCAATGATGGGGGTATAAAAATTGCTGCGATTAAAGATAAAAACACCGAAATGACTGCTGCAGATCTTCCCATATTGGCAGTGCGGAGCGCAAAGTAAAACACTGCGAATGCTATCGCCCAAACACAGAATCTCAGAAAACCAATAATGACTGTTTCTTCGTTATCGAACCAGTTTTCAAATGTAAAGACTTGTGCTAACATCTTAATTACATTTTGTATAACTTCGACAAACCTGCTGGATACACTTTCTTCCTCTTCTGCAAATGATCCATTTAATAACATTAAAACTAAAACTAAATAGATGAGTACTAACCATCTCTTATTCATACACGAAAAGAAAGTAACTTTGTTTTTAAACATTTGGATTCCCTCGGGAATCAAATGTGCTCAATAGGCGAACTATTGACACTTTGTGTATGCTGTTCACCTCATACCACAATAACATTTTTTTTTCACACGGTATATGTATCAATCCATGTATAAATTCATACCAATACACGATCGTCATCGACCAACAGCAGAACCATATCATTGCCAAGACGTGGAACTTCCAACCTGTATCGCTCAGGACGACACACTTCCCGAAGTTCTTGATCGCATAAAAAATGCTGAAAGTTACGCCGATGCAAAAGAACTCAATCCTAATGGTTAATCCATCACTAAACATAAACTCTAAATCCGTACATAATAAGTCGTTATGAGTAAAGTACAATAATCTCCTCCGAAGAAACTGAGGAGGTACCAGAAGAACACTTCTAAGTACCTCCGTGGCGCGCTGGAGCTCGCGAAGCGAGCGGAAGAGGGCAGATGGTCACGAGGCATCAGCCGAACGTGACTAGCGTAGCGCACTACGCGTGCGAAGCAGCTGACCGTCGCTGCCAGGGAGGAGGAGATTATTGCGATAAAGTCATTAGACTAATTACGTACCTAAATCCACAACATATAAAAACAGTATTCGTTTTCTCAAATAAAAAAAGGTGATATTATGATATTTTCAAACAAGAAAGCACAGCTTGGCTGGATCGAGTTTAAATTCTTCTTCGGCGGTTTAGTCGTCGGATTGGTTGGTGGTTTACTCCTCAGTGTCTTGTCATGCACAGCTAAAGTCTTGCCAACAGTCGCAATTCTCTGTGGATGAGAGTGCGAACTACTGGGGTTGAACAAGCTTCAGCATTCGCTCAGACTCCGTATGCTCGATTTTTGTATGCAGAAGACTCACTTCCTCGGCTTGAACAATATCTTGCTGAAGCGATGAGTGCATTCCAAGAAAAAAATGACATTCAAATTAAACAACACGTCCTTCAATTAAAAATAGAAGCTATCGGATGTCGGCGTGCGCTCAATGATTTTAGCAAACTCACCTATCTTGATGCTCTTATTGATGCAACCGAAAAAATCATCCTTAATCATCTTTTAGTCGAGTGTCACAAATCTACCATGATTGTCTTCTGGGCCGTATGCCAGGATGAGCTCGTACGATGCAGTGCTGCGCTCCGCTATATCTCAAAAGAACTATCTCTGCTTATTGCACAACGTGAATGGGTAAAAAGAACGCCTCCTCATCCAATTAAAAAACGATTTTACTGAACTTCAACTGGTGTTCCTAAGCTCTGTCCAGGTAATCCACGCTCGAAAATAACGCGTATTGCGCCCTTGCTTCCGTGAGCAGATGCCACTTTTCCAGAAATAACTACTTTATTCTTTCCTTCGGGATTATGCCATTCAACAGTCTTGCCAATTAACGGCAATGCCTTAGCTTTACTGTCAATATCATGTACAACGACGATTAAATGATTCATTACTCTCGTCTTATGACTTCCTCGGAATGCACTAATAACGCCTTTCATGTTCAAGCCAAAAACGGGTCCTGTTTATAAACATTTTCATGCCCTCTCCCTAACTTTCTGGGACACGCGAAGCTAAATTGTCCCCCAAACCAAAAATCAGCTCATTCTAACTCACAATAAAAACCACCCAATCACTGGCACCAACAAACATCCCATTGCATGAGAACGTCCAACGTTTATCAGCGGCGCAAGCATTCCGACACATGTCGACGCAAATAACACGATTAATCCTTTCCATCCGCACATAATTATGACTAATATAACAATAAATGCAATAACACTCATACACATCTTCCGATAATTCACTTTCTCCATCAATTGTGCAAATCGCCGCGCAAAAAACATCGTCAGCAATACTCCGGCACATCCCGCAGTCAGCGCCACTGCCAAAAACACCAGTAAGTCATGTAAACCGATCGTTCCAGTCATCTCGCGCACTGCAACAATTGCCCCATTACGCGCTTTGTCGAGTGTATATAACGTCGCCAAACTCGTCACCATATTTGCCGTTCCTAACCCTCCAACAAGCACGAGAAAATTACCCTTAACAAACTGTGAACCAACTGCTGCCGCTTGTGCTGGCCCCAACCCTGGGAAAAACCCCGCAAACGCACCTATGATACTCGATACAATTGTCGTCTTTAAAATCGGTCGCACAAGTATCGGCGAATCCTCAATCTTCTGTGTTGGTATTGTAACATTCTCATTCAAGCTTGAAATTAAACCAGAAACTCCGAACAATCCCGAAAGCAACGGAAAGAGTGGCTGTGACATGTCCGTCTGCAACACAAAAATACCTAACGCCCCGCTAAACAAAAAGAGAAACAGCGCTGCAATTTTATTTTTCTCTCGAATAATCATCCACATCACAAGCACAGCAAGTATCCAACCAATCCATGGTTCAAGCAGTGCCTGCATCCATCCCATCGTCACCAAAAGTACTGGCGTCAAAAATATAACAATAATGAGCCCACCAAAACTCCCGATAATTGTCAACTTCACTGCTTCATAGCCTCGACCTTCGAGCAACATCTTATGTCCGGGCAGCGCCGCAAGTATGTTCTCAGCATCCGGCGCACCCAAATAAATCGACGGTATCGTATCCAAGAACGTATGAATCACTGCCATGCTGATAATAAACACAGAAATAGTTAAAGCATCCGTTACCTGCAGCAGCCATGCAGAAGAACTTAACAGCAGTGCCGATACCATGTTCACGTGCACGCCTGGGACTAATCCCGTAACAATCCCTGCACAAATCCCTAGAAACAGCGCACCAATCACCCCGATATCCATCCATTGCAATTTATTTTTGGAGTTTATAAAAAAGTGTTGTGGTGGACATTACAGCACTTCTTTAAATACTCCACATCATAACAACTTTGGATGCCCCGATGGGAAGTTACTTTAATGGCGATCCACTCAAACAGCACTACGTTTTACAAAGTCACTCGAAGAATGCCCGAATTTTACGTCGCAGAAACACGAATGTTCTCATCAAAAAGCGAAGCTATTCTGCAATTTGACGCATGGCTTTCATGACTCTCGAACGAAGCAGTTTGACAAGTTCTGGTTGCCCATATGAATAAACATCTGGGATGCTTAATGATACAATTCGTTTTTTAAAATATGTCTTGGGAAATCGTCGTGCAAGCTCGCTTCGTTGTCCGTCATCCATCACCATTATCGTATCCGCCCACAATAATTGTTTCTCTGTCACGGGTCGAACATTAAACAATCCTGCAGATTTAGTCTCAAATTCCTGAGAAAACATTTCTTCTGCAGTTTTACTCCTATTCTTGTTTTGATTACAGATAAACAACATTTTCATAATCCTTTCTATAACTCCCACAGATTTAAACTTTCTCACCGTCAAAATCAAAACGTTTATAACAAAGGTACTTTTTCCAACAAATTATAAAAGGTGATGCTCATGCGAACTGTCTGTATTTACAATCATAAAGGCGGCGTAGGTAAAACAACGACGGCAATCAATATGGCAGCAGGTTTATCGCGCCAGGGCAAAAAAATTCTTCTCATTGATCTTGATCCGCAGGGAAATATTGACGTCTCACTGAAGCTCAAGGCAGACTTCAATTTGTACGATGCAATGACAGGAAAAATCCCAATCCAAAAATGTATTGTTAATCTTGCAACAAATTTTGACGTCATCACCTCGCGCGAAAACCTGACAAAAGCAGAATATTATCTTTCAAATCAGAACAGCTCAAAAATGCTTCTCAAAGAATTGCTCGGTGGCATTACAGGGTACGATTATCTTATCATTGACTGCCCACCATCACTCGGTGTTCTAAACCAAAACGTTCTTGCATTCTGTAAAGAGGCATTCGTTCCTGTTTCAACGGATTTCTTGGGCTTTGATGCGTTAAAGAAAGTCGAAGGCGTCCTAAAAAAAATCAATGATACTTATCACAGCAATATAAAAGTCGGAAAAGTAATTCCAACATTATATGATCGCAGAAACAGGATCTGCATCGACACATTAAAAGAAATTCAGGAGTTGTATCCAAAAGCAACGGGCACGCCTATTCGATATAATTCAAAGTTGAAAGAAGCGCCCAAATTCGGCAAATCTATTTTCAAGTATGCGCGCTCAAGTCTCGGCGCAAAAGACTATGAAAAGCTAGTCGAAGAAGTAATTGCAATGGAAAAACTCCAAGTCGCACCAGCAATGGCGTAATTCTTGGCGTGTTTTTTATTCTTACCTTTCCATTTTTTATTTGTTCGAAATACCCCATCGCTTGCGATGGTTGGGTTTTTGGAATGTCAGAAATACGCGCATTTCTGAGCACCTCAGAATTCAAATTGAATTCTTATGCTTTAAAAATCCCAACTCCTTTTTCATCAATTAATACCCCACCTCTTGGGGTGGTTGGGATTTTTATTTAATTCTACTTCTTCAACTCAATTCTATTCCCAATCACCTGAATCTCGCCGTTATAACTATCAACCGTCCCTGTAATAGTTACAATTTGTCCTTCAATCAATTGCACATCTCCGCTCTTAAATAGCACGGCATTTGTCTTCTCAATTTTTTGTTCGCCAATTGTTATGTACATAACTTTTCCCAAATCGCTCACGCTCTCAACAAATCCAGTCAACTTGATTTCTTTTCCTTCCGGGACCGCATCAATCGTTGAAATCAATGTCGCTTGTGTATTGTTTCCTGAAATCAATGCGGTCAGCAATAGACCAACAATTGCGCCCACAAGTGCAATACGTTTCAACATCTCGTCATTCATCTCAATCACCGTATACATTGACGCCCAACAATCTATTTAAAGAAGTGTTGTAATGTCCATTACAACACCATGCCAAAAAGAGTCCAAAGTCCAAGTTCTATTAATACGTATAAACAGTGTCCACGTAAATATTATTATCAATATATCCTCAGGCTTCCAACAAAACCTTCGATTCATACATTACGCGGCAATGTCGTGCACGAAGTTCTCGAAGAATTCTTTGACATCGACACAGCATCATTCAATCTTGAAAACTATCAGCATGAACTTCGCAAGCAATCCCAATCTATTTTTCTTAAGAAATGGCAAGCCTACCAGAAAGAACTGCGCCAATTTCTCCCAACATCTGACCAAGAAAAGTTTTTTTTTTCCGAAAGCTTGTTGATGGTATCAAATTGGCTTGAACAATTCATTGAACGAATCCGCGCATCAACCCCTACAAACATTCAACAAGCGTTTCGAGAGCTTACGCCCGTCCGCGAACAACAGTACATTTCCCCTACTCTCTCCGTCCAGGGTTACATTGACGCGATTGAACAGCAGGGTGATGAAGTCCGCATTATTGATTACAAAACAAACGCATATCTAAACATTAGCGAAGAACAGCGTCTTCAATTAGGGATATACTCCGTCCTTTACCACGAAAAACATGGCAAACTCCCCAATAAAGTCGGCATCTTTTTTTTGCGCGCAAAACCAAAATTCATCGCAGTCACTCAAGAACTTCTCGATCACGCAGTTTTTGAAATCAATCTCGTCCACGAAAAAACACAGAGCATAATTATTACCGATTATCCAATAAAAACAAGCCCATTATGCAAAACATGTGACTTCTACAGTAAATGTTTCGGAACAGAATCTAAACCTAAAGCACCGCAATCAGACCAACAAGTGCTATTGCAGCAATAATCAAAACATTACTCAAAAGAAAACTTCGTCGTTCTCCATGATGATCTCGCATCATTTTCATCATGTGGCACACAAAATAAACATACAAATTGACTGCAACAAACATCGCAATTATCGGTGGCGCCATTACGAAAAGGATTGATTTTTCTTTTATAAACATTTGCATTCCATCGGAATCAAATGTTCCAGTAGCTCGCTACTCTGAACATTTGCATTCCTATTAATTGAGCAGATTTAACTCCTAGGGAATACACTTATTTTTGATGATTAGCAAAGTGGGGTAACCTCGCGACGTCTCGGGCTCGGCAACACGTGTTGCGTACCCCTCTTTGCTAATCATAGGTGATAATCGAAGCTATGGCTGCTCTAGAATATGAATGAGCTAAACCATTACAAATTAAGCTAAACCTTTATATACCATCATCCGCCGTAAGACCAACATGACAGAACTCAAGAATGGTTTACCTTTTTCAAATACATCCGAGATTAAAATCTCTGACAAAGTCATTGACCAAGTCATTGGACAGGAAGAAGCCGTAAACATCATCAAGAAAGCAGCCCACCAGCGCCGTCACGTTCTATTAATCGGCGAACCCGGCACAGGTAAAAGCATGCTTGGCACTGGCTTAGCACAACTTCTCCCTAATTCAGCATTAACAGATTTGATGGCATTGCCGAATCCAAACGATGAAAATACACCCGTTATTAAGGAACTTCCTGCTGGTCAAGGTCGTCTTATTGCACGCAAAGCTCAGCAGCAAAGCACTCAATTATTCAAGAACCAAAATCTTGTCATTCTTGCATTCGTTTTAATCAGCAGTATCCTTCCGTATTACTTTTGGCGCATCGGCTCAATCAGCGATATTGTTTACGCAGCGTCAATGATCGCAGGCATCATATTTATTGTTGGTTTTCTCCTTTTCCTTAATCTCGGCGCTCGCACGATGGGCAGCCGATTGGAAATTCCTAAATTAATCGTTGACAATTCAAACAGGAAAACAGCCCCATTTTTTGATGCAACTGGAGCGCATGCGGGCGCACTGCTCGGCGACGTTCTCCACGACCCATTCCAATCCGGCGGCTTAGGGACACCTGCAAACTTGCGTGTCGTAGCGGGAATGATTCACAAAGCGCATAATGGAGTATTATTTATCGACGAAATAGCAACACTTCATCCACGAACGCAGCACGAGCTGTTAAGTGCTCTCCAAGAAAAACAATTCCCGATTACAGGCCAAAGTGAACGTTCAGCTGGCGCAATGGTCCGAACAGAACCGGTTCCATGCGACTTTATTCTTGTCGCAGCAGGAAACTTGGAAACACTCAAGAACATGCATCCTGCGCTGAGAAGCAGAATACGTGGTTATGGATACGAAGTATATATGCACGAAACTATGCCGGACACACCGGACAATCGTATGAAAATTGCTCATTTTATTGCACAAGAAGTCAAGAAAGATGGCAAAATCCCTCACTTTAACAAGGAAGCTGCACTCTATATCATCGAAGAAGCGCGCCGTCGTGCCAACCGCAAAAATCATCTCACCCTTCATTTACGCGCATTGGGCGGAATTATCCGTGCAGCAGGCGATTTAGCTCGAGAAACCAATGCTCCATACGTCGAAAAAGATCATATTATACGAGCAAAAAAACTTGCTCGTCCATTAGAACAGCAAATGGCTGACCGTTACATCGAACGCAAGAAAGAATACGAAGTTATCGTCACAAAAGACGCACGCATCGGCCGCGTCAATGGTTTGGCTGTTATGGGCTCTGGCGTTGCATTAAGCGGCATTTTACTCCCGATTGAAAGCGAAATTACGCCCGGCGGTAAAGGCACGTCAATTACGGCAACTGGAAAACTTGGCGTTATTGCAAAAGAAGCGATCAAGAATGTCCGTGCAACAATCATGAAATATTTCGGGGAAGACATTAAGCAAAAATACGATATTTTCGTTCAATTCCTTCAAACCTATGAAGGTGTTGAAGGTGATAGTGCAAGCATCGCGGTCGCAACAGCAATTATCTCTGCAATTAAAGGAATTCCTGTTCGTCAAGATACTGCAATGACGGGTTCATTAAGCGTCCGTGGCGATGTTTTACCCGTTGGCGGTGTTTCGAGTAAAGTAGAAGCTGCAATTGAAGCGGGAATTAAAAGAATCATTGTCCCTAAAGCAAATCTCTTGGACATTGTTATCGACGAAGAAAAATTGGGCAGCGTCAAAATCATCCCCGTCGAAAAGATCCAAGAAGTTCTAAAAGAAGCATTAGTGTGGGAAGGTCACGCAAAAACATTGAAACAACTGCAGGTTAAATAGCGGCGAAAGTAATCAGTCCGTCGTGTTTCACGTGCACTATTATTCTCCGTGGCGCGGAGATTATTCTCAATGTGCAACCCCCCCACACTAATAAAACGTGGAGTTGTGTGTATTCTTCAGCTTTCAAGTCGATATGAAATCATTCTAGTTCTTTCAGGTGAATGTATTTTTGGTCGATTGCCCCAGAGATCGCAAGTTCGTTCCTAAAAAATACGTTGATCCATTTTCTCAGACTTTCGTCGTCCTTAAATGGTGCCTCTTCTGGATATATTTTTACAAATGCATCAAAGCTCAAAAATGCACGTTCAAGTTTAGAAGGGAGATAATTAAGTATGCCTTTAACATCAATTAAAAGTAGGGTGGGTTTTGCGGTATCACTGAATTTAACGAGGACGTTAACTAATCGCTTTATTTCAGGAAGTTCTTTTCTAAGACCGTCAAAATCAATCATCTTAAAATATTTCTCGGTAAAGGTATATGCTATTGCATAGCCTCTCTTCCTCATTATAGATTGGTATGTATCATAATTTCCATTCGATGCGATGAAAATATGTTCTATCTTGTCAATTGCTCCATTTCCTGTGCTAATCATCATACCCACAAATTCGGGAACGCTATATTTATTGTAGAGGTATAGAGGCGAGATGTAAAACGGGCGTTTACTGAAATCATAATTATCGTAGTACTTCGATTGCAGTTCTGATCTTCCGATAATTGGAATTGCTCTTAGTTTATTATTAAGTTCTTCAGCTGTTCTGAATATTTCTGGTTTGTATCCAGGTTTAACGCCAAAGCGGAGAATTTCCTTAGCAATACTAAGCGATGTACAGTGAGTGAATTGAAATTTTGAAAAAGTATCTCTCCAATACTTATACAGTTCATCCTTCTTCTTCTCCAGTTCATCCACTTCCAACAATTCATGTCCTTCAAGCGCGGCAATCTCATCAATTATTTTCTTTGCGTCATCGAAGAGTTCAGTTGAGTCTAAATCGTATAATGCGCGTTTTGCGTCTCGGAACACGATCGAACATTCTTCGAGAAGTCTTTTATCGCCGTGTTCTTGTTGTAATCGCGCGAGCTCGTCTAGGTCGAATTTGATGATTCTGCGGATTTGGCGCTTGGCTTTGTTGATTTTTTTGCGTTCGAGAGTCACTTTTACTTTTTGTGCTAGGATTAATATTCTCTCAATGTCTCTTTTTATGCGCCTGTCCACGTCTAATGTGAATAATTTAGAATTAATAAAGCAATCGATGAACGAAAATCGGCAGCCACAAAGTTTATAACTACGTACCAATATATTACATACTGATAACAATGCCAAGCTTAATCCATAAACAAAGAGATATGCACAGTCCGACGTTGGATACTGTTCTGATGGTAGAAGAAGCAGTCCGCAAAGCGAAGGAAGTCCTAACAATAGCAGAACTCAAGCGTCGTCTGCCGCGACAAGTTAATCATAATACATTGAAAGTAATTCTGGCGTATTTGCAACGGAGCGGTAAAGTTGAATTCACCCCTTACGGAGTTGTATGGATATTTATGCCGAAGGAAGATGTTGAGACTATTTTGTCGCGCGGAAGAACATGGAGCTAAAGGATAAAGAGAAAATCGTGAAAGTTATTGGTGCTGCAGAAGCTGCGCTTACAAAACTTGAAGAAGGAATTCATGCAATCGAAGCGCAAGGCAAAACTCCGGCGAAAGCGGATGCTCAACTTCTTCGAAGTGTTGCGCGGGCGCTTGATTCGTTGAAATTGAATCCATTTGCTGGCGATGCTGTTGCACAAAAGTTGTGGCCATCCGAGTTTGGAAATCTGCCTAATCTCTTTCGGATGGAACTTTCGCAATTTTGGAGACTTCTTTATTACGTGACAGGCGACGAAGTTCGAGTTATTAGTGTTGTGTTTGAGATATGCGAGCATGAACATTACGACAAAATATTTGCATATAGAAAGAATTAAATGGATTAGAATAACTGAGCTCGTATGATTGCGTAATGTTTGGAAAATCTATCAGTTAGGGGAAGTTGCGGTTCCTGCAGTCAAGGATGTTTCATTAGTTATTAAGAAAGGTAAATATGTAGTCATTCTTGGACCGAGCGGTTCGGGAAAAAGCACGATGATCAATTATAATTGATTCAATAGAATAAGAGCTTTGTAGCACAAAGTTTGTGCCACATTTTATCCTCTGCAAAGGAGCAACAAAATAAGAGGAAACTATATAAACAAATGAATAGTTATTAGTTCAAGAAAGCGATTGAGTGGCTTCA
>Ga0209542_10018927_pt1 | contig 11100 bp, 6 predicted proteins | sample RifCSPhighO2_01_FD_184028 | JGI IMG/M metagenome (GOLD analysis project Ga0209542, IMG submission 184028) | Soil microbial communities from Rifle, Colorado - Rifle CSP2_plank highO2_0.1 (SPAdes) (version 2) | ecosystem: Environmental > Terrestrial > Deep subsurface > Rock core/Sediment ...
TATGAAGCCCTCGCAGTTCGAATAAAGTGCTATGAGTTCAGATCTGTTTTTGGTCTGCAAAAATTGAACATTTTCAGGTTTGTTTTTTTCCAAAAATTTTTTGTATTTGGAATTCTTTTCGGAAATCGGCTCTCCGACAATGAAAAGTTTTTTTTCAGGCAAAAACCTGAAAGCCTCTAACTGAAGTTCAATCCTTTTTTGTTCGTGAAGCCTGTTCACGCTAAGCCAATAACCCATTGATTTTTTTGGGAAAAACGATTTTACATCAATGGGCGGGTATATGACATCTGAACCGATGCCAAACTCTTCAAACAATTTTTTTTGCGTTCTCTTTGAGTTGGAAACAACACGCATAGGTAGCATAATCCCGGCAAAGACAGGTTTTAGCAAGCCGTTAAGTATTTCGTAGTGGGAATAGTAAAGCGAGGGCGAATGCTTTTTTGCGGCAAATAAGGTTATTGCCCCGCTGAAAATGAACGCATCATAATTTCGCGAAAAATCGCAAAATGAAAAAGCCAAAATGGAGGAAATGTCCGTAAACCAGTGGTTTCCAAAAAACGGGTTAATCACAATGACCTTTTGTTTTGGGTATCCGAAATAGGAGAGTATTTCAGGATCGAAGAAAGGGGTTATTATATCAGCTTTCAGCTCGTTTGCGAGACATAGGACAAGTTTCTCCGCCCCGCCTTTTTGGGTGAGTGAATTGTGGAAAATAGCTGCCCTCACTCCAAAGCGCCTCTCATTTGTTGGGAAAGTTTTTTCACAAAAACTGTTTCGCTGAAATCGTTGGACCTTTTCAAACAGGCTTCAGAAAAAGTTTTTGTATTTCCGGAAATGCTTTGCACCGCATCCCTAAGTTCTTTGGAGGTCGCATTCACAAGAAAACCGGTTTTTCCATGAACCAGAATTTCGCGAAAGCCGCCTTCATTAACCGCGACAACAGGTTTTCCGGAAGCAAGCGCCTCCAACACAGTCATACCAAAATCCTCATCCAACGCGGTTGCGATTAAGCCCTTGCAATTGGCATAGAGTTCCCTCAGTTCTTTTTCGTTTACTGTTCCTCTGAACTCAATATTCTGACCGGATTTCGAGGAAAGAAATGCAAAGTATTCTTCGGAAACATCTCCCTTCACAAAGCCGCCGACTATCACAAGCTTTTCTTTTGGAAGAAGGTTAAATGCCTCCAATTGTAGTTCAATTCTTTTCGCGGGATACAGCCGGTTTACGCTCAGCCAATATTCCTTTGACGGATTAGAGTAAAAATTGCTTGAGTCAATGAAAGGGGTTATGACCACACTGTCCCTTCCCAAAAAATTTTTTATTCTCCCCCTCACATTTTCCGAATTGCATGCAATAGTTTTGATTCCGGTTGAAAAAAAAATTATGAAAAGTCTGAGGAAAAATGCACCGGGAATGAAAACGATTTTTTTGCGCAGAGACATTTTCCCCATGTAAAAATCGTACAAATCAAAAACCGCCCTTTCCGGACTGTGGCAATACCACAAATTCGGCTTGTGTTTTAAAGATGCAAAAATGCTCTTGTTCCCGGAGAAAATGAAAAAATCGAAATCCTTTGAAAAATCCGAAAAAAAGAATTTTGAGGCTACGCCGATGTGTTTGGAAAAAAAGCCTTTTGGGGAAAAACCCAAATTGATTATTTTTACGTCATTGAAGCCGATTTCGTTTACCGCATCCTGATTGAGATTTGTTGTTATCACAGTTGCATCGAGCTTTCTGGCAATTGAAAGAATGAGTTTTTCGGCACCCCCTGGATTTTCAATGTAATCGTGGAAAATGGCTATTTTCATTTGAAGCGCTCCGTAAGCATGAACAATAAATGTCTTGAGCCGTCGCGGAATGAATTGAGCTTTGACGGGCTGATCCGCGCATAATAGTTTATTGGAATCTCTTTTACTTTCAAGCCCTTTCTTTTTGCCTCAATTAACATTTCAAGTGTGAGATTAAATTTTTTGTCGCGAAGATTCAGTTTTTTGAGTGCACCTCTTTTTATTACGCGAAAACCTGAATGTGAATCTGTATAATTTGTCCCGAAAAGAATATTGAAAATAAAAGTGAGAAGCGGGTTTCCTATGTATCTGTGAAGGGGTTTCATTGCGCCTTTTTCCATTTTTCCCAGAAAGCGCGACCCCACAATGATGTCGTTTCCTTTTGCGAGTTCGTCAAGTAATTTTGGCGTTTCGTTGAGGTCATAGGTGTTGTCGGAATCGCAGACAACTATTATTTTTCCGGATGAATTTTGTATTCCTTCGAGGCATGCGCCGCCGTAACCTATTATCGGGCAATTGAGTACTTTTGCACCTGCTTTTACGGCGATTTCGATCGAGGAATCTTCCGAGGCATTGTCAACTACTATTATTTCCCCGAAAATGTTTTTGGACGCAAAAACCGAATTGATTTTTTCAACGCAAACCCCTATTGTGGGGGCTTCATTCCTGCATGGAAGAACCGCGGAAACCTCAACCATAATTCTATTTGAAAGAAACCCTATTTAACCCTTAATCTGTAATATTGGAATGCGAATACCGACAATAAAGGGAATTCTGAAAAACGAAAAAGCGCTCCTTGGAGTGGTTTTGGTCTTCCTGTTTTCAATGTACGTACACTCCATTTCACCTTTTCCGACTTCAAATATTTATTTTTTTGACAATTACAATACTTTTAAGCTCTCGGATTTTTCGCGCTTCGACAATCTTTCAAACACAGACAATTTGATTTATGTTACCCTAGGAAAATCCATTGCCGAGGGAAAGGGTTACAGAGACATTTATCATCCTGATGATCCGGAACAAAAAAATTTTCCGTTTATGTTCCCGTTGATGCTAGCATCGATAATACTGTTTTTTGGAATAAACTTTTTTGCTTTGAAAGTGTTTGTCTCCGCAACGGCCATCATGGCGCTTTACTTTTTATATGAGCTTCTGTCAAAGAACATGGGGGAAAAAAACGCATTATTAGTTGTTCTTCTCACTGGTTTTTCAATTTCGTTTTTCCTCTTTGCAATTGATACCTTTAGTGAAATTCCGTTTATTCTCTTTTCTGTTCTCTCCCTGATTTTTCTGGAAAAGTATTCGGTGGAGGAAAAATTGTTCGGCAAAAACTTGGTTTTTTTGTCTGCATTGCTGCTCCTTGCATTTTTCACAAGGTATGTAGGCCTTGCACTTATAATAGGCGGGATTCTTTTTTTGCTGGCAAAAAGAAGCACTTTGAAGGAGAAAGCTGGGAAAATTATTCCGTTGCTTGCCATTACTCTGCCGATTGTCTGGCTTTGGTTCTGGAGAAACTCTTTCATAAAATATGAGCCTTTCGGCTACACGCCCGGATTCATTAATTTATTTGGCAGTTCTGTGGAATTCATAATGGATACAGTTAATTACAACATTGTCTTTTACATGAACGCTGCGGCAAATGTTGTATTTGCCGGAAATTTTTTCTTGGCACAGGATCTTTTCCCGGAAATGGGGCGCGTGGCTTTTACGCTGAGAACCGCGGTTGTTTTTGCTGTTACCGCTTTGGTTTTGTACTCTCTTGTGAAAAGGCTGTTGAAAAACCGCGAACCGTTAGAATTTTACTTAATCGTTTACTTTGCAGTACTCCTTGCATATCCTTTCCCGATTGAACGATTGATTATTCCCATTATACCATTTATTTTCTATTATTTTACAACGGGTTTTTTGGACCTGCTTGCAAAACTTGGCAACCCAAAACTGAAAACCTGGGTGTTCGCAATAGTTGTTTTTTTTATCGCAATCTCGAATTTCCATTACATTTCAATCATATCTACCAATAATTCGTGCCATTACTGTGCCGGGACACCGGTTTATTTGCAGGCAACCGACATCACAGAAATGGGGAATTTTGTTAACAGCAACGGGAAAAAATTTGTGGTTTCCACCAACCCGGTACTGATTTATCTTTTCGGGGAAAAACAGGGATTTCTCTTCCCTGTAAGAGTGGAATTTGACACAAAAATGGAATTTGACCGGGATAAATTTTTGTACAAACAAAAAGATTTTCCTTTTAAGTTTAATCCCGAGGAATTCAAAAAAATGGTTGAACAATGCGGGGATGACTGCGCCTATGTTTTTGCCGGAAGAGAGGAATACATACAGGATAACTCCCAAGACACTGTCGTTATTGGGGGTATGGAGTTTGCAAAAGTGAATGTAAATGATAACTTTGCCCTGCTTGAAAGAGTTGACTAGCGGCGCGTGTTTGAAATTATTTTGACTGCTGCCTTAGCGGCTTCAATCCCCTGTTCAAGCGATGCGTCCATGTTTTGATAGGAGAATGAACCGCTCCTCCCAATGCATTTGAGGTTTTGAAAGGAATTTGCATATGAACGCGCATTTGCAAGATTTTTCTTGTAATCCAAATCAAGAATTGGGTAAACAAACGGTTCGCGGAGAACTGTTGAAGAAATCACTTCGCTTTCATTAAATAAACCTGCGCGAGAAAGAGAAGAAATTGTTTTGGAAATAATAACATCGTCTTTTTCATTCCAAATTTTGTCGCCGAAATTGCAGGTTATTTCAGCGCATACAACTGAAATGTTTTGGGTGTTTTTTTCCGAAAAGTTTTGTGGCTCGCTTATCCTATTGCAGAAAAAATCCTTTTCCGGAAAATAAATCCAGTGGTTGTCGCTCACATTTTTTTTGTTGAGAGCAAGGTAGACAAAAACAATTCCCCTAAATTTCAACTGCGAAGCGCTTTCAATTACGTTTTTTGGCGCATCCGACAGTTCCGCAAGGTTTTTGAGGGGGATTGTGGAAACAACAAAATCGAATTTTTCGGAGATGTTTTTTCCGTTGTGCTCATAGGATATTCCTGAGATTGAATTGTTTTTTTTCGCGATTTTTTTTATTTTGGAATTAAACAGTATTTTTCCGCCATGCTTTGAGATTTTTTCTGCGAAACGTTTTGAGAACGATCCCACGCCGCCTTTTTCAGGATAGAAAAACGTGCCTTCCGGGCCGGAGGAATTATTTCCTGAAAATGATTTCAAAATGCTTTTCAAATCCAATAATTTTATTCTTTGCTCGCTCCAATCTTTGGAGATTTTAGTGCAATCTAAACCGAGAATCTTTTCCGTGTAGCCTTTGAAAAAAGTATTGTAGATTTTTTTTCCAAACCTGTTTTGTGTCCAATCCTCAAATGAATCATTATTTTTTCCGGGAAAGATTTTTGCCGAAGCATAATCCACGAGCATTGCGATTGAATCTGAAAGCGGAACTGATTGCAGGATGTTTGTGAGTTCAAGTGGATAATTTATGAATTTTCCTTTGAGGAAAATTTGTGATTTTCTTTTCCTTTCAATAAAATTTATTCCAAGTTCACTTTCGAGGTATTCAACAAGCTCTTTGTTTTTTGGATGAAATCTGTGCGGGCCCAAATCAGAGAGAAACCCTTTTCCTGAAATGCTTTTCGCAAGCCCTCCCTCTTGGGGGTTTTTTTCGAAAACCGTTACTTCAAATCCTTTTTTTGAGAACTCGTATGCGGATGAAAGACCGGCAAGGCCGGCGCCGAGAACTGCTATTTTTGGCATATAAAACTGAACACGAGAAAAGCGTTTTAACTCATTTGGAAAGCATGAACATGCAAAAAATTGTCAGCCATATTCTTGTTCCAATTGCTCTAGTTGGTCAAACTATAATATCGCGCAGTACCGTATATTCGGTTATAACGGCGGAATTCTAGATGTTCGTGAACTCAAATTTTGTGATTTTTGCGAGGAGTTCACGGGGTTTTCCGGGTTTGTGTTTGAAAGATTCTGCTTTTCCGGGGGATCATTTTTTAGATTGTGCAATTCAACGTTGTCATTGATTTTGATGAGCTTCCAATCGCCGAATAAAACAGCCTTTTCCGAGTTTTGTTCGGAAAAAACGGGTTTTTCTATTTTTTGTAAAAAAAATTATTTTTCAGGAGCGACAGGTTTTTTTCTTGTGACGAAGTATGTAACTCCAATGATTGCTATTATAAACAAAACCGCGAAAGGTGCGAGAGAAACGGCATCGCTCAAACCGAAGAATCCGATTGGTGTTTCGGGGGAATTTATCTCTATTACTTCCGCCTCATTTTGGTGGGTTTCATCATCAAGCTGTTGTATCTGTTGCGGAACAAAAGGCTGTTCCTCTGTAATTTCATTTTGAGTCTGCTGCACGGGAATCGTTTCCTGAGATTTTGAAACAGTTATTGTTTTTTCCGCAACTAAGCGCCTGTCGGTTCCCTTCCAGTACAATTGCGCGAGCTTTTCTCCGGTAGAATCAAAGCTCACGGTAAATTCCTGGTAAGCAACTAAATACCCGATGTCGGCAATTGTTTTTCCTCCAACAACAACATCGCAACCGAAACTCCACTTACAGAGAGCGCTTACTGTAACATTTTCTCCTGTAACTGCGTTTTCAGGCGAAACAAAGAGCAACCTGCTTTCGCGTGGATCTCCGGAACCTCCTCCGCCGCCACCGGCAACTCCTCCCCCTGAACCACCGCTTCCACCAGAACCTCCTGAATCACCACTTCCCCCAGAATCGCCACCTGTAGGAGGAACAACTGGAGGTGCGGGAACATCAACAGTAATTGCAAGATTTACCGTTCTTATTCCGCCATTGATAAAAGGAATAGCTCCGACAGCAACCTGAGTGTCGTTAACAAAAAAAGTAACCGGTTGCCCATTATTGTTTCCATTAGGGTCTTGGACAAAAAAAGTTTCCGCGGGAGACTCTCCATAAATTCCGTTCACAGTTGTTTTCAAAGTTGGAATGCCGCGAACAACAGCTGTTACTTCCGTTCCATCGGGAGCCGGAGCGCCGTTGATTGTTACTGTTCCATGGAATTGTGTCGGAATTCCGGGAATTGCAAAAGCAAAACTGGTAATGCTAATCAGAATAAGAAAAAGAACCGAAAACTTTTGAAAAAAATCCATCATTAATTAAACCCCCGAATAAAGTTACAAACAAAATTATTATAAATATATTATAATTGTTAGCCCAGACCCTTAATCAGCCGCAAACCGTGGAATAGGCGTAAACCCCGTTTTCCGTTACATTAACCCAATAACCGGCACCCGGATCAAGAGTATCGGAAAAGTCAAAGTGAACCCAAGGATTTGGGTTGAACGGCTCCCAGTAAGTCAAAAGATCAACCCATGTTTTATCATTAATGGAGGCTCCAAGAGAGTAAAGGGAACAGGAAGCGCTTCTCCCTAGGCCAAGCGAACCCTCGTAAGAGGTTAAGCCATCGGTTCCGTAATAACCAATAAGATTCCATCCTTCTTTGAGGTTTTTGCTTGGAGGGGTTTGGCCGGGAAGGAAAAGCGACCCGTCAAGTAGCAGAACATTCTCATCCAAAGCAATTACTACATAACCCATTCCGGGCATCACAAAATCAAGATCGCTTGCTTCAGGCATATTGGGTCTGTACACAAACCACTTTCCCAAAAACGCATCGTACGTCCACACGGAATCAATCTCATCTTCCACGCTTGCGAAAACATGCGAAATATTATTATCCTTTAATTCAAACGGGAATGAAATCAAATTGAATTTTTTGTTCAAATGAATTTCAAATGAGTTTCCCTGAACCTTGAATTTCTCATCATCAATCTCGCTTTGGTTTCCGACAGCGTCCTCGCAGAAGTATTTCAAATTGTGCTCTGACTCTTCGAGGAAATAAAATTCCTCCAATTGTTCCGAATAACACCAGCCGGTTTCCTCATCAAACACCCCCCCATAATGTTCGCAATAATTTTGGGTTGCATCATCCCCATCAAGGTTCATCATGAAATAAATTTTGGAATTGTTTGAGGGATGCGGTTGCTGATCCTCGCAGAGCATTGAAATCGGCGTATCAAGAGTAACTTTCCAGCAATCGATTCCGTTTTCATCAGCCCAACACAATTCATTTATTTCGGGAAAGAACAAACTCAAAGGATCATTGTTTTCTCCGGGCGTCCATTGCGAGCTTGGTTCGTGAACTGATTTTATTGTTTCCGGCGGAGTGGTGTCAACAATGAAAGTTTCAATGTCGTTGATTAAATTCCCGTAATCATCCGTGCATTGCACAATCAATTCATGCTCGGATTCCTCCAGGAAGTTTATGGGAAATTCCGTGAACCAACCGAAAAAGTTTCCGTCCAAATTGTAAGCCCACTCGCAATGAACATTCGCATCAACGCACAATTCATTCTCATAAGTAATTTCCACATTGATCATTGTGTCCGTATTAATGAAGCATGCCTGCTCGCTTTCGGGTTCCGGGGGGCAAAAACCAAATTGGGGTTCGCTCACGGTTTTTTCGAATGAGGGAATGCACTCCAATTCACAAACACTTGAGCAACCATCTCCGTTTTCATTGTTTCCATCATCGCAAACTTCACTTTCCTGATTTATTTCTCCGTCACCGCAAAACGGAACATATTCCAATTCGCACGTTTCTGTGCACACATAATTTTCAGGAACACCGTCTTCTCCATCACATTGTTCAGATTCCTGATTAACAATTCCGTCTCCGCAAAAAGGCAATTGTTCCAGTTCGCAGAACTCGTTGCATGTATAACCATCGGGAACGCCGTCGTTTCCGTCGCATTCCTCGGATTCCTGGTTTACTATTCCATCACCGCAGAACATTCGATCCGAGCACGCGAGAACATCAAAGAAAACAACCGAATCCTGGTAATCGTTGTCACTGCCGCTTATCTTTAGATCCTCAAAGCCGAGGGCGTAATGGTTGACATCGTAAACAACAACGCGATCCTCCGAATTAAAATTCAGAGATTTTTCACTGAAAATTTTTCTTGAGTTGCCGGTGCTTGGATTATAGGAGTCAATTGCAAATCCCAAAGTTGTTCCGCCCATGAAACTAACCATTACATTCTGTCCGTCCAAAAGAACGTTCACGTCCGGATAACCGGGGTGCAACAAACCGGCGTTGCTCTTTATCCTGAACAAGGGAGAGAATGAATCCGCGTTCCCGTCCAAAAAATAGCCGAACACCGAGGGATGACCGGCATAACTATCCACAAATTGTATTGTAACATTCACATCAGGTTGTTCCCCAAAATTCCAAACCTGGTATTGTTTTTGATCCGCATTGACATCAACCAAATAATTCACGGAATCAAAAATACTCTGCAAAGTTGGCTCATGACCGGAAGGAGTTCCGAACGGGTCAAAATCGGAATCACCCAAAGAATCGGGAAAAAAACAAACGGGATCCAATTCCAATTGGCACAGAGAAGAGCAGCTATCTCCAGCTTCGTTGTTGCCATCATCGCACAATTCGGAAGCTTGATTTACGGTTCCGTCACCACAATATGGAACATTTTCCAATTCACAAAATTCATTGCAAATTTGATGTTCACCAACACCATCGCTTCCATCACATTCTTCTGATTCCTGATTAACAATTCCATCACCACAGAAAAGCCCGGGATCGTATGGGGGGGTTCCACAAATTTTAATCAAAAAATTGTTGTCTGTTTCGCAATTGTCAAAATTCTCGTTCACGGAAGTAATTGCGGAATTCAATTGAGAAATTGTTGCATTGTAATCGTTCAAAGTGTTCAGGTTCCCGCCCAAAACTTTTTCGCCCAAATCCAATAACTCATAAACCGTCAAGCCCGCAAAGGGACCGCTTCCAACAAACAAAAAACCTAAGGGAGTTGGGTCGTTAGGATCGTTCAAGCCTATTCCAAAATCCGAGAAAAGGACGTTCAATTTCAATGCGGTTACTTGACCCCCGAAAACCTTGGCTTCCGTATTTTCAGGGTCAATGTGGTTCATTGTGAGAGGGCTTGGAGTCATTCCTTCCGGGAGATATTCTTCCACGGCTTGAGGAGAAGTGAATGTGATTGTAAATCCTATTCCAACAACAAAGTTGCCGTCAAAAACGGTTTCCCAATTCTCGTCCCGCGTGCAAGCAGCATTGTTTCCGTTGCACACCGCACCCCAGCCTCCTTGTGTTTGGGAACAAAAATCTCCTGCGGAAATTTCGCAAACGAGGTCATCTGCAAAAACAATTTGTGTTAAAAAAACCAGGGAGAAAAAAAAAATCAGAAAACTTTTTTTCATAACATCTAACCCCACTTTGAGAGTAAAGATAAAGGATTATGCGGATTTAAATGAAACCGCAGACCGTTGTATAGGAATAGGTTCCGTCTTCCGAAGCAAGAACCCAGTAACCCGCTCCCGGATCAAGGGAATCGAAGTAGTTGAATTGCTTCCACTGATCTGGATTGTCTGGCTCCCAATAGCTCAGCAAAGAAGTCCAGCCCTTGTCATCAAAGCTGTCTCCCAAAGAGAACAATGCGCATGCAGCTTGCTTTCCGTCTCCATCCGGAGAGTTGTTAAAGAAAGGATCGCTCGGGCCATCGTACATTGGATTATCTTCTTCATCCTCTGGACTGTCAACTCCGTAATATCCAATGAGGTTCCATGCCTGTCCCACTATTTCCTTGCTTGGTGGAGTAACCTGTGGACTGAACAATGAGCCTCCCAATAAGAGCATGTCATCATCGAGCATTGAAACCCAATAACCCATTCCGGGCATTATTGAATCCAAATTGCTTGCTTCAGGCATACCGGGTCTGAACACATACCATTGTCCGGTGCTTGCATCATAAGTCCAAACCGCATCAAGGGTTCCATTCAAATCAGCGAATATTGCGGCAGGGTCGTCATTTTGGAGCACGAAAGGAACTGAAATCAAATTCCATTTTTTGTTCAAATTGATTTTGAAGCTTGAGCCCTCAACCTTGAACTTTTCATCATCCAAAGGACCTATATTTCCTAAAGCATCCTCACAATAATATTTCAAATTGTGTTCTGATTCTTCGAGGAAGAACAATACTTGTTCGTTCTTCTCAATGTGGCACCAGCCATCATCTGTATAATATCCGTAGTATTCGTTACAATATTGCTCCGTGAAATCTTCTCCGTCAAAGTCAACCATGAAGTAAATGCTCGAGTGGTTCACGGGATGCGGCTCAGGATCTACACAACTCATTGTAACAGGAGTTAACAAGGTTACATTCCAGCAATCAATTCCATTCTGGTCGACCCAACAGGAGTCATTGATGTAAGGATA
>Ga0209542_10018930_pt1 | contig 11098 bp, 10 predicted proteins | sample RifCSPhighO2_01_FD_184028 | JGI IMG/M metagenome (GOLD analysis project Ga0209542, IMG submission 184028) | Soil microbial communities from Rifle, Colorado - Rifle CSP2_plank highO2_0.1 (SPAdes) (version 2) | ecosystem: Environmental > Terrestrial > Deep subsurface > Rock core/Sediment ...
TCAAGGGAAGAAAAGACAGAGAAGGCGGAAGAAAAAAATGAAAGCGGAGTTATGAAGCCGGGAGAGACAGTGAAGTTTTAATTGCTATGAATTAAAGATTTCCGAAATCCACTCAAATTTGAGAGGATTTCGGAAATCAATAAATATGCGTAATGTCAGAGATTTTAATGTCACCAATAAACGAATCCTGGTCCGCTGCGATTTTAATGTTCCCCTTTCAGATAAGGGGGAAATTTTGGATGACTTTAGGATTAGAAAAACTATCCCGACAATTGAATATTTGATAGAAAAAGGAGCCAGGGTAATCTTGATGAGCCATTTGGGCAGGCCGGAAGGAAAAGTGGCGGAGGAGTTTAGGCTGACTCCCGTGCAGGATAAGCTGGCGGAATACTTGGATATTTCCATAGCCAAAGCCTCTGATTGCACGGGCATTGAAATTGAAAAATGGACTAAAGAAATGCTGCCGGGCGAAGTTTTGCTTTTGGAAAATTTAAGATTCCGCAAAGAAGAGGAAGAAAATAACGAAAATTTTGCCAAAGAACTTTCTAAGTTAGGCGACATTTATATCAACGATGCCTTCGGCGCATCTCACAGAGCCCACGCTTCCATAGTCGGCATCACGAAATTTTTGCCGGCAGGAGCCGGTCTTTTATTAGAAAAAGAAGTGTCGTGCTTGGCTAAGCTAAGCACAAATCCGGCAAAGCCGTTGGTGGCGGTTATCGGCGGGAAAAAGGTGGAAGATAAATCTAAAGTTATTGATAAGATTTCCGAAGTTGCCGATTTTATTTTAATCAGCGGTTTAATTAAAAAAGAGATTGACCAGAAAAATTTTAAATTCAGATATCCCGAAAAAATAATAGCTCCGATTGATGAAATCGGCGGCGGCAAGGATGTCGGGCCGGAAACCATTAAGTTGTTTAGAACGAAAATCATGGAAGCGAAAACCGTTTTTTGGTCGGGCCCTCTCGGTAAAATCGAGGAAGAAGAATTTTCCGGCGGAACCAAGGAATTAGCCGAAGCGATTATAGAGTCCGGCGCATATTCGGTTGTCGGAGGAGGGGAGACCACGGAATTTATTAATCATCTAGGATTGGCCGATAAATTCAGCCATGTTTCCACCGGCGGCGGCGCCATGCTGGAGTTTTTAAGCGGCGAAAAACTCCCCGGCCTTGAAGCATTAAAGTAAAAAATGAAAAAAGAGATCAAAAATATAAAAAAGGCGGCGGAGAGGATTAAAAAAGCCATAAAGAAAAAAGAAAGGATTATTATTTATGGCGATGCCGATATGGACGGCGCGAGTTCGGTTATTATTCTGAAGGAATGCATTATGAGTTTAGGGGGAGAGGTTTCGGCCGTCTATTTTCCCGACAGAGAAACTGAAGGTTACGGTATAAATAAGAATGCCTTGGATTATCTGAAGAAATATGCGCCGGCCTTGTTTATCACCGTAGATTTGGGCATAGGAAATTTTGAGGAAGTTAAATTAGCCAAGCGCCTTGGCTTTGAAGTAATGATCGTTGATCATCATGAGGTTTTGAAAAAATTGCCGTCTGCCTCAATTATTGTTAATCCGAAACGAAAAGACGATAAGTATCCCTTTAAGGAGTTTGCCGCCGCCGGCGTGGTTTTTAAATTGGCCGAAGCTTTAATGGATAAAAAAATGACGCCGGTTTTGAGAAATAATTTTTTGGAATTGGCGGGTTTGGCAACCGTAGCCGATATGATGATAGAGGAAGAAGATAATATAGAGATTATAACCATGGGATTAGCTTCTTTGAAAAACACTTTCCGCCCCGGCCTCAAGGTTTTTGCAAAAGAGCAGGGCAATACTTCGCGTTCTGTGGCGCAAAAGATAATTTCGGCTTGCCATGCCGCCGGCACTCTTGAAAATCATCATAATGAAGCATATGTTCTCTTGACCTCGACTTCAATGGAAGAAGCGGAGCACTTAGCCGAAGAGCTTATTGAAAAATCTTACATCCGCCAGCAGAAAATAAGGGAAATTACCGAAGAAGTGGAAAAGAGGATTTTAAGGAAAACTGGCGATTCCATAATTTTTGAAGGAGATAAGGATTGGCCCATTTTAATGGCCGGCCCTGCTTCTTCCAGAATCTGCAATCTTTACAAAAAGCCGGTTTTTTTATACAGCCAAAGGGAAAAAGATTCTCAAGGAGCCGTTAGAACCCCTAAAGGAATTGACGGGGTAAAGCCGATGATCCATTGCTCCAAATATTTAGATACTTACGGCGGCCATCCCCAAGCCGCCGGTTTTCGAGTAAAAAATGAACATCTTGAGAATTTTAAAAAATGCCTGATAGAATATTTCCGAAAATAAATCACAAAGCCGCTACCGCAGAAATCGGCAAATTTTTGAAAGAAGAGTTTAGAAAAAGAAAGAAGACTTCGGCGATAGTTGGAGTTTCCGGCGGAGTTGATTCGTCTTTAACCGCTGAATTATGCCAAAGAGCGGGCCTGGATGTGAAAAGAGTTTTTATGCCGCATGGAAAAACTTCCGATAAACCGGCGGGGCTTTTTTTAAAAATAGACATCACTAAAGCCGTAGATGTCCTTGACGGCAAGGCGGCGGATAAAATCAGCAAGGGAAATATCATGGCTAGAGTCCGCATGATTATTTTGTATGACCTGGCCAGAAAATTAAACGGCTTGGTGGTTGGCACCGAGAACTTAAGTGAATATTATTTAGGATATTTTACTCTTCATGGCGATCAAGCCGCGGATATTAATCCGATTGCCGGACTCTGGAAGACGCAAGTTTTTGAGCTCGCTAAATATTTTAATCTGCCGATCAGGGAGCCGTCAGCCGATCTTTGGAAAGGCCAGACCGATGAAAAAGAATTGGAATTTTCATACGAAGAAGCCGATCCCATTTTATATCTTTATTGTGTAAAGAAAATAAATCCGAAAAAGATTATTAAGGACTTTGATTTTTCCGCTGATTTGGTCTATAGGGTATTGGAAAAAGTTGAGAATACAGAATATAAAAGAGAGGAGGTTCCTGTATATGGAAAACCTTAAAAAGAAAATTCGTTCTGAACGGAGTCGAAGGATAGGATTGCTCGGCTTGGCGGCTAATCCGCCCCATAATGGGCATTTGCAAGTTGCCAAGCTTATTTTAAGAAAGAAGCTGGTTGATGCGGTGTGGCTGGTTCCCTGTTACAGCCATCCTTTTAATAAGCCATTGGCTCCGTTTAAGCATCGCTACGCCATGGCTTTGCTGATGGGAAATAAAGAAATCCAGGCGACTAATGTGGAGTTTCGGCTAAAAGGGAGAAGTTATACCATAGAAACAGTGAAGGCCTTGCAAAAAGAGTATCCCTGTTGTGATTTCTTTTGGATAGTCGGTTCCGATATCGTTAAGTCCGGAAGCTATAAGAAATGGAAGGAGTGGGGAGAAATTAGCTCGCTGGTAGATTTTTTGGCAGTTAACCGGCCGGGTTTTAAAATAAAAAAAATCCCGTCAGGTTTTATCGCGGTTAAGGGAAAGATGAGTAATATTTCCAGCACGGAAATTCGCGAAAGAATTCGTCAGGGCCTGCCGATTGACGGCTTGGTCCCTCTCAAAATAAAAGAGTACATTGAAAAACATAACCTTTACAAATAAGCGGCATTGAGTTATGATGCACTATTCAGAAAAAGGAGGTTTGATCGTATGACAGCTGGACATACAGTAATCGGAAGGGAGCCGAAGCCGAAGGTCGTGAAGCTTAAGCATTGGAGAGACACTTTCGGCGAAGTGGAGGAATTGATTTCAGAATCCCTTGGAGCCGGACGAGTGGGCGTAGCAAAAGTAACTCTGACGAGCCAGGATATCCTTCACTGGCACAAAGAGACAGAAGAAACTTATATCTGCCTTAAGGGTGAAGGAGAAATTTTTCTTGACGGAGAGATTGTCAGATTCATTCCCGGGGTAAGCGTGATAATCAGGCCGGGAACAGTGCATGCCGCTCGGCCGAGATCGAGATGGGGCAAAGATGAATTGGTTTTCTTTTGCATATCATCGCCGGCTTTCAACCCTGATGACGTTATCAATGATCTAAGGGGCCGGAGGTGGGAGACGATAGAAGAAATGATGCCGTTGGGAGGATTTTCGGGCGTATTAGCAAATGCGGGTATTATAATGATGAGGTTAAGGATTGGTATTTTCGGCGCAGAAAAAGAGATGCTGAACATTTCAGAATTTAAGGGGTCAATGGAGTTTGAGAGAATTCTTATGGTAGAAAAATTACTCGATCTGCTTGAACGAGCTAAAGAGGTTGCGGACAATAAAGGTGACCCGGCGTTCAAGATAACCGAGAAGCAATGGAAGGCGTATAAAATAATTCGCCCGCAATTCTTTGAAGAAAGCATTAAGGATAGCGATCCGGGGTGGGAGGAATGGAATCACGCTATCGATAAACAGTTTAAGGAGCGGATGGCTGGGATTAAATGGGATAAGATAAAAGAAGGCAGGGAGTCTTTGAAAAGATTCATTGATAATCCGGAGGAGGCGTATTCGGAAGAGATTCACGATCTTGAAAATTTTTTTTGTCGCCTGTCCGGTTTGTTTCCGTAAAAAAAGAAGATATTGGCTCCTTGCGAGATTTTCTCCGAGGAGCCATTTTATTTGGTTGACTTATTTTGGCCAGGTGTTATAAGAAGGTCAGCATATAAAAAGGAGGGTGACGATGGCGCGCGGGATTTTGGCTGTTTTTTTGGTGCTGGGGACGGTGATATCATTGATGGCTGGCGTTATAATACTACTGAAACCAATTGATCAGGCATATTCAAGCTGGGATGTACCGGTTGGCATCGGTCTGATATTGCTCGGCGTCGTGTGTTTTATTTTTTTATCTATAGAGCATAATCGCCACGAAAAGGTATCAAATAAAAAGGAGGGTTAAAAATGGAAAATTTAGCCGGGGTTAAAAAATGCGGTCCGGTAATTCAAAAGGAGTTGAAGGCGGCAGGAATCATTAAGCTCCGTCGCATCCCAAAGCTCCAAAAAAATTGCGAGGTGCCTTCGCCCTTTATGGGGTTGCTTATCAAAGATAGCAAGGTCGTTTTCAAGCTTACCCGAGCATGGTATTACTGGGTCGTAAAGGGAGATGTCCCATTGGACGTTGCTCGAGTTCTTTACAGTACAAAAGTCGGCAAAAAAGATGTCCGTGTCAATGGATATTGCGGATGTCCGTCACCCGAGGAAGGGGCTTTTCCGAAGAGAGAAGTTCTTATCAAACTTGGTGTTTATAAATTATCGGACAAAAAGCATCCTTTCGGCCAGTCCCCAACCTATGGTCAGTTGGCGAGAATGTGCAATAATGGAGAAATTCAAGCTCCGCGGTTCGTTGATACCTATCACATTGACAGCCAAGAAGGTTTAAATTTTTTTGTTCGTACGCTTAAAGAGCACTATCTTATAGACTGAAAGAAGAAATAAAGGGGAAAGTTTTCTGGCTGGATTAGCAAAATAAAAAATTAAAATCCGTTTCGGAAGAAGCGGATTTTTACTTGCCCGGGATTTAATGAAAGGATAGAATGAAATAATGCCATTGGATTTGAAAAGACTTAATAAAGAACAGAAAGAGGCGGTGACCCATAATGGGGGACCGCTTTTAATTGTGGCCGGAGCGGGAACTGGCAAGACCACGGTCATTACTCAGAGAATAGTCAATCTGATAGAAAATAATCTAGCGAAGCCGGAAGAAATATTGGCCGTAACCTTTACCGACAAAGCCGCCGAAGAAATGGAAGAAAGGGTGGATAAATTACTGCCCTACGGGTATGTTGATTTGTGGGTTTCCACTTTTCATTCTTTTTGCGAGAGGGTTTTAAGAGATTGCGCTCTGGATATCGGACTTCCCTCCGATTTCAAAATTTTAGACGGGACTTCGGGCTGGATTTTGGTTTATAAGAATTTTGATAATTTCGAACTTAAGTATTATAAGCCGCTGGGAAATCCCACAAAGTTTATAAGGGCCCTGCTCTCCCATTTTTCTCATTGCAAGGATCAGGCGATTTATCCGGAAAATTATTTGGATTACGCTGAAAAGTTAAAAACCAGAGACGATACTCCCGAAGATCAAGAAACTGAAAGAATCAAAGAAGTAGCTAACGCTTATCATGCCTATCAAAGATTGCTTTTAAAAGAGGGGTATTTGGATTTTGGCGATCTAATAAATTATTGCTTAAAACTTTTTCAGCAGAGGCCTTTGATTTTAAAAAAATACAGGGAAAAATTCAAATACATTCTGGTTGACGAGTTTCAGGATACGAATTGGGCGCAATATGAATTGATAAAAATTTTGGCGGAGCCCAAGAACAACTTAACCGTTTGCGCCGACGACGATCAGGCAATTTACAGGTGGAGGGGAGCTTCTTTCTCAAATATCATTCAGTTTAAAAAAGATTTTCCCGACGCCGAGCAGATTTCTTTGATTCAAAATTACAGATCAACCCAAGATATTTTAGATTTGTCTTACAAATTCATTAAAGCCAACGACCCCGATCGTTTGGAATGCGTCAATAAAATAAGCAAAAAACTTGAGGCTAATAATGCGGGCCCCGGCTTTATAGAACATATTCATGCCAAAAGCTTAGACGAGGAGGTGAGAGAAGTTATAAAAAAAATATCGGAGATTCTGAAGAAAGACAAGGAGGCAAACTACGGCGATGTCGCGATTTTAGTCAGGGCAAATGATGCGGCCAATCCTTTTATTAAAGCGTTTGAGCGGGCGGGCATGCCCTATCAATTCTTAGCTTCAAAGGGCCTCTATTCAAAGCCGAGCGTTTTAGATGTCATCTCTTATTTTAAACTCTTGGACAACTATCATGAAAGCCCGGCTGTTTTCAGGATTTTGAATATGCCATTTTTGGAAATTTCGCCGCAGGATATAATGAAACTTACCCAGTACGCCCACCGTAAAACTAAGTCGCTTTATGAAGCCATGGAAGAAATGCCAAGTGAAAAAACAATGTTTTTATTGAGCATGATTAAAAAACACAGTGTTTTAGTGGCCAGCAAATCGGCTTCAGAGATATTGGTAAGCTTTTTGGAAGATTCCGGATATTTGAAGTATTTGATTATGAAAAACGACGAAACTCAACTGGACTTGTTGAATCAATTTTATAAAAAGATCAAAAGTTTTGAAGAAACCGTTCACGATCCGGTTTTGAAGAATTTCATGCAGGAGATTAATTTGGAAATGGAATCGGGCGAGGAGGGCAAACTTGAATTTGATCCGGAACAGGGCCCCGACATGATAAAGATTATGACTATACACGGGGCTAAAGGCCTTGAGTTTAAATATGTTTTTTTAGCCAACATGGTTGACAAAAGATTCCCTTCCATTGAAAGGAAAGACCCCATTGAGCTTCCCGATGAGCTTATTAAAGATATAAAACCTAAAGGCGATGTTCATCTGCAGGAAGAAAGGCGGCTTTGTTATGTAGCCATGACCAGAGCCAAAAAAGGGCTTTATTTCACTTCGGCCGAAGATTATGGAGGAGCCAGGAGAAAAAGACTGTCCAGATTCATGACGGAATTAGGATATCGCGAAATATGTCCTGACCAATTAAAGATTTCCGAAATCCACTCAAATTTGAGAGGATTTCGGAAATCAAGCAATCATCGTTCGGCGACAAATGCTACATATCAGATACCCGGCCATTTTTCTTATTCCCAACTGGCGGCTTTTGAAAAGTGCCCTTTGCAGTATAAATTCGCCTTTATTCTAAGAATCCCCGTAAGAGGCAAGGCGGTATTTTCTTTCGGCAAGACAATGCACGCCACTTTGTATCAATTTTTGAAACAGGCCAATGAAACAGGAAAAGCTAAACAGGAAAATCTTTTCGGTTTTAAAGAGATTAAAGCAGAAACCCTTCGCTCAGCTCAGGGTGAATTAAATTCTTTAATTCAAATCTACGAAGATAACTGGATTGACGAATGGTACGATAGTAAAAAACAGAAGGAAGATTATTATAAATTAGGCAAGAAAATCATCAAAGAATTTTACGACGACTTTTCCAATCAGTCGGGTGGCGGAGCGCCCAAAATTTTAAAAATTAACGGAGAACTTGCCTTAGAACTTCCCTTCAACTTAAAGATTGGCCCTCATATCATAAAAGGCCAGATAGACCGCATTGATGAAACCGACGGGGGAGCGATTATTATTGATTACAAAACCGGCAAAGCGAAAGAAAAAAGCGATTTGGACAAAGACCAGCTGTTAATTTATCAAATAGCCGCGGAGGAAGTTTTGGGCATAAAACCGAAAGAGCTTACCTATTACTATTTAGAAGATAATATTAAAGCCAGCTTTTTGGGCTCTGAAAAAGATAAAGAAAAAATTAAGGAAAAAATACTGCAGGAAATTGAAGCCATTAAAAACAGCAATTTTACCGCCACCCCCGGCTGGCAGTGCTCTTTCTGCGACTTCCGCGACATCTGCGACTTCGCCGAGCGATAAATGAGTGCTAATATAGAAACATATGATTACTTTAAGCCAAGTGAGAAAAAATTCGCAAATTGAGGAATTTATCAAACAGTCGGCCAACAGTTTAACTTTTGAGGGTTATACCGATCACGGCTTAAGCCATCTTGATTTGGTGGCCGACAGGGCGAGAAACATAGCTAAAGAAATCGGACTTTCCCCGAGAGAGCAGGAGTTATCGGCCATTGCCTCTTTTTGCCACGATATGGGCAATTTTTTGAGCAGAACCAATCATCACTATTTCGGCGCTCTGCTTTTTCAGCAGGTTTTCGGCGGCTCATTTGAGCCGGGCGACGTATCTTTGGTCATGCAGGCCATTGCCAACCACGACAAAAAAGAAATGAAATTCTGCAGCGCGGTTTCCGCAATTCTGGTCTTAGCCGATAAGTCGGATGTGAGGCGCTCCAGGGTGCTGGAGCAAAAGTTAGATCATATCAGGCTTGATATCCACGACCGGGTCAATTACGCCACCACCATGTCCAGACTCGGCGTCAACAGAAAGAAGAAAGTAATCTCCCTGGTTTTAAAAATTGATACCGGTTTTGTTCCGGTTATAGAATATTTCGAAATTTTTACCGAAAGGATGGTCTACTGCAGGGAAGCGGCTCAATCTCTGGGCTATAAATTCGGCTTGGTCATAAATAACTTCAAACTGCTTTAGGGTGATAGAAAAATTTCGCGCTCTTGACAGATTTGTCCTGTCCATGCTATAATACTATCGCAGTGATAATAGCTGCACTCTTAGCCAATGGCGTGCTACCGGCCGGCGAAAGAGTTTATAACAGGTATATCCTCGTAAGATTCCCTGGTCTGCGGGGAGAATTTACAGGGTATCCCACGGTCATGGCCACGCCGTGGAAAAAGATAGTAGTGGCCTATTAGAAGAAGCCCCCGACTAGACTCTTTGAGAACTAGTACGGGGGTTTTCTATTTGTATTGTAGAATTTTATTGCCAAAACACCACGAAAATGCCAAAATTAAAGAATAAAAATCACAAGAGATTGTGCGGGGTCGGGGGAAGCACAAAGGCCCGTCCAGCCAGGAGCATGGCGGAATAATTAACTATTGAGTTTTATGCTCGAAATAATAATTTTTATCTTTATATTATTGCTTGGATTTATGGCGCGTGAGCAGCTGGGAAAAGTTAAAGAAATATTTAAAAATTTCATTATTTTTGTCGGAGCTCCCATTTTAACCATTCATTCCGTATTGAGCCAGGAAAAGATTGAATTTGGTTTGGTCGCCACGGTTATCACTGTTTCTCTGATATTGAACATGGTTTTCAGCAAGATGGGCAATAACATCTTTAGGTTAAAAGATAAGGGCTGTTTTTTATTATTAAATTCTTTCGGCAATAATGGTTTTTTGGGATTGCCTCTTTCTTGGATAGTTTTTGGGAGCCAGGGGCTTTATTATGGTTCTTTATATGCCCTGGTGAGCAGTTTAGTATATTTTACTCTTGGGATAGTCGCCGCCTTAAAAGAAGAAAAGGCCGATTGGTTTTCGGCCATTAAAGACACCATCAAATTTCCAGTTTTTTGGGTTAATTTTTTCATTTTTTTAATTCTTTATTTAAAGATAACCCTCCCCGTTGGATTTATGGATGTCTTCGGTTTTATCGGAAAGGCAACATTATATTTGGTTATGTTTTATGTCGGATTGAATTTGACCCGACCCGGCAATTTTAAAGAATTTTACAAAGAATCTCTTTATGTCGGAGCATTCAGATTTATTATTTCTCCTTTAATAATTTTTCTAATTTTATTCTGGTCAAAGATTGAAGGATATCAGGTATTGGTTTTTCAGGCGATGATGCCCCCGGCTATTTTTAGCACTATTGTCGCCAGTTATTATCGGATGAATGAAAAGCTATGCGCCAACATCACGACAGTTTTAACCATTTTTTTCTTAGCGACCTTTATTTTAATAGAATTAATCGGTAAGGTGTTATAAATGGAACCGTTAGCGTCAAAAATTAGGCCGAAAAGTTTGGAAGAATTTGTCGGGCAGGAGCACTTGGTTGGCGAGGGAAAACCCTTGAATGTTGCCATTAAGCAAAAGCATTTGTTTTCTTTTGTGCTTTGGGGCCCTCCGGGAACGGGGAAAACGACTTTAGCTAAAATATACGCCAATAATTTGGGAGCTAAATTTTATGAGTTATCGGCGGTTTCGGCCGGCAAGGCCGATATCAGAAAAATCATTGACGAAGATTCTCAAGGAATTCCGAAAGTTTTATTCTTGGACGAAATTCACCGTTTCAATAAATCCCAACAGGATTTTTTATTGCCCTATGTTGAAAATGGCCAGATGACTCTTATCGGAGCGACTACGGAAAATCCGAGCTTTGAGGTGATATCTCCCTTGCTTTCCCGATGCCGGGTTTTTGTTTTGAACCCGCTTTCTGATGACGATATGAAGGCCATTATCACTAGAACCGGTTTTGAAATAAGCAAAGACGCCAGGGATTGGCTCATTCGCATGGCCAACGGCGATGCCAGACAGGCTATTACCATGCTGGAAAATACCTTTCAGCTTTATAATAAAATCACCATTGAAACATTAAAAAATACTCTTCAGTCAAAGCTTTTAAGATACGATAAAGTCGGCGA
>Ga0209542_10018931_pt1 | contig 11098 bp, 10 predicted proteins | sample RifCSPhighO2_01_FD_184028 | JGI IMG/M metagenome (GOLD analysis project Ga0209542, IMG submission 184028) | Soil microbial communities from Rifle, Colorado - Rifle CSP2_plank highO2_0.1 (SPAdes) (version 2) | ecosystem: Environmental > Terrestrial > Deep subsurface > Rock core/Sediment ...
ATCAGATTCTTCCGATTCCTCTGCGAAAACTCTAAAAGAAATAGAATCTATCGTTAATTTGATTCATGGTTTGTATCAATCTGCGGAAAGTACAGAAAAATGCTTAGTGTAATTATTCCAACAAAGGATAAAGCCGATCGTTTATTATTAACGTTAGCTTGTTTAGCAGCCCAAACTATCAAAGATCAATGTGAATTTATTGTAATTAATAATGGGGCAACGGATCATACCTGCCAAATAATTGCCGATGCTCAACAGTATATTGATATTCGCACTGTAAATTTAAGTAAGCCGGGGCGTTCATTAGCTCGAAATGCAGGGGCTAGAGAGGCTAGAGGAGAATTTTTAGTATTTATAGATGACGATATTTTAGTGCCCCCAATTTTTTTAGCCCTTCATTACCAACATCAATGTCAGAGACCAGGCCTCATTCATGGGAAGTTAAGAGATCTCCCTTTAGTAGCTCGAATGGTGAATCCCCAAAATGTGGATCAGAAATTAGCTGAGCAATTATTTTCTGTAAAACAGCTCCGAAAAAATGGATTTAGGCCTTTAGGGCAACGTTTAATCGCCAATGCTTTAGAACAATTGGTGGAAAAAATGCATTTTGGTGAAATTCCGTGGGTAGCTTTTTGGTTATGCGGTGCGGGGGCTAATCTTTCTATTCCAAAACTCTATTGGAAAGAGGTAGGTGAATATTGCGAGGCTTTTGGAGCTTATTGGGGATGTGAGGATTTGGAATTTGCTTTCCGTGTTAATCAATCAGGGTTGCCCATTTATTTTCTGCCAGAAGCTTGGGGCGTCCATCTCATGCATCAACGTACTACTCGCTGGGAAGAGCATGACATTAATTTTAAGCAGTTCTATGCTCTTCATCCCGTGAAGGCTGTAGAAATGTTGCCTTTTTTATTGGGCCCCACGGGCAGCCCAAAGCGCTACCTTGAACAGCTGCTGCCTACCATTCTTTCTTAGTGTGGACTCCTACCACTAGTGGGTGGCATCCTCTAAAAAGACCTGGAAATCGATTATTAGGAAGCGTTAAGCCTAAACAGAGGTAAGTAGTATGAGAACGTAAGAATTTTATCTGTGTTTCCAGTGCATCTAGCCCCCAAATTTGTTTTCCTAAATTGATTTCAGGAACAATCCAGTCGTATTCGTTATTTTTGTTATCGGAGAATTTCATTCTAATAAAGATTCTTTTTTGAGTAGAAGGTTTTAAGTAAATATCATGAACAGTGGCTTGAATAAGCCCTAAGCTTCTATTGTGGGAAAAAGCTTCGTCTACATCATTATCTAAATGATTTCCAATAATTTCAATCATCTGATTATGAGTGATAGGATGCTTATTGTTGTCTATTGAAATTAGTTTTCTATCTTCTGGCCGTATCGTGTCATATATTTTTTCATTGTTCACCACAATGTTAGTTCTTTGTCGGTATTGAAAGGGTGAATTACTCTCTATCAGGGATTTCACTTTGATAGGGATAGGCCTTATCCATTCACCGGTAAGGGACAATCCCCCTACACATCCATATTCTTCATCGCTTTTGGTAATGGCAAGAGGTAATAATTGGTGAATTTCAGTAGAAGGAGTTGTAAATTTTTCTTCAAATCTCTTGAGTTTCATAGGCAATACCCCCTTTTTTGAATAAAGAGCAGATGTTGTTTTTTGAACTCTGAATAAGTTTTAAAAATATATCGAATTTGGCTTTTATAAAATAAGCAAATTTTTATCCATTTATCATAGTCAATATCTTCAGAAAGAGGAAGGGATTCTTGAAAATTCTCTTTTAGAAGAGAGTGATCATAAGGGAATTCTCTGTACCAATAGAGATAAGAAGGATTTATGTTTAAAATAGCGCGTCTTGTTATAATATGATCAATATGATTCCCAATTCCAAGAGGAGCATAATAAATGTAATTTTCCCGATGAAATTCTTTAAGTTTCCTTATTATAAATTGAAGTATTTTTTCATTTTCAGAATGGTTTTTTTTGAAAATCTCATCAATAGTGGAGTAAATAAATTGACCCTTACTGTCTTTTCTTAAAGAAGCATCATTCAGATGAAATGAAATGTTTTTCAAAGAAAGATATTCCATGGCCTGTTTATTTTCTTTTATCCGTATCTCAGGGTTTGCAACATTCCTCCATTGTTCTTTGTTGAAAAATCCCATTTCTTCTTCCCCATCAAATAAAGTGATAATTTTTACAGGTTTTTTATTTGAGAGAAGGGAAATAATTAAATCCCCACATGACCAAATAACATCGTCTGGATGAGGAGAGAGAAAAATATTCATACTATTTTTCCATTTTTCTTTTTCAAGAAAATAAACATTAAGGGAAGCATTAAAATAAAACAAATTGTAATAAAATAATTAACATTAGTAAAAGCTAGCATAAGTGATTCTCGTTTAAGGAGAGTGTTTAAGTAAGGAAGAATTATTTTTTTATCAAGATGCAAATTTCCAATAGAGTTTTTACCGTACAATATCATTTGATTGAGGTTATTATTTTGAGAAAAATATTGCCAGTTAACGGAGGTTTCTCGGCTCATTAATGTTGATGAAATGCTCATTCCCATGGATAGGCCTAAGCTCCTGAAAAAGCTAAATAATCCTGCGCCTTCCGCTATTTGAGAAGGATGTAAAGAACCCAAAGAAAGAATGATTAAAGGGGAAAAAATAAAAGAACTTCCTACTCCTAAAATCAAAGTGGGAATTACCATAATTTCGAAGCTCAACATAGAATTATATTGAGCCATTAAGTAAGTGGAGAAAGAGGATAATATTATGCCTATTATTATAATCTTAGGAAGATCAATTTTTTCTATCAATTTTGGTACTAATAACATTCCTATAATAGCTGCTATACCACGGGATGCCATAAAAATACCTGTTGTAATGGAAGAGTAATTCGCAACATTTTCTAGCATAGTGGGCAATATTACAACTACTCCAAAAAAACCGGAGCTAAATACAAATACCATGAGAGTGCAGAAAAAAAACTGTCTGTTTTTAAACAGGCTAATATTCACTAATTTATCGGGCTTTGTTATTCTATGTATTACAAAAAATAGAATAGATACGATGGATATAACAAAGATAGTTAGAATAAAATTTGAATCAAACCAATTATCAATATTTCCACGGTCTAGAAAAATTTGTAATGAACCAATACCTGTTACAATAAAAAATATTCCTAGCCAATCAATAGCAGTCTTATTTCTAGGGGTATCTTCAATAAACTTTCTTGTTAAAACAAGAGCAACAAGGCAAATAGGAATATTAATGAAAAATATATACTTCCAATTTAAGACATCTGTAATATAACCTCCCAACGAAGGCCCAAGAACAGGTCCAACCATGACTCCAATTCCCCATATAGACATAGCTTTGGGTTTTTCATCAGCAGAGAAATTTTGGTTAATGATAGATTGCGAAAGAGGAACTAAAGAAGCTCCAAACAATCCTTGCAACCCTCTGAATATTACAAGTTGAATAATATTTTGAGATAAACCACATAGACAGGAATTGATTAAAAACCCAGTAATATTTAAAAGTAACAGCCGTTTTTGCCCAATGATGGATACTAAAAATCCTGTTAATGGCATTATGATAGCAGCAGTTATAGTGTAAGTGGTGATAACCCACGGCATTTGATCGTAATTGGCACCGAGACTGCCGGCAATGGTGGGAAGGGATACATTCACGATTGTCATGTCAAGTGTTTCAATGACTGTTACTAGCATGACAGTAATAGTTATAATCCATCGATTCTTTATTTTTTCAGATGTATTCACCATTAACCTAACTATTTATTTTTAATATTAATAGTAACTGTTGCACTGGCACCTACCTTGAGTAGATTGTTGTTATTGGGGATTAATATAAGTATTTTTACGGGTATTCTTTGGGTTACTTTTATCCAGTTTCCAGTACCATTTTCAGGAGGCAGTAATGAAAAAGCAGCTTCACTGGCTGCGCTAATGCTGTCCACTACTCCTTCAAAAGAAAGCGAAGGGTACATATCCAGCTTAATCAAAGCTTTTTGTCCAATACGTATCTTTTCAATTTGAGTTTCTTTGAAATTGGCCTTAACCCACCATTCACTGGATTCAATGAGATTGAATAAAGAGGTAGAAGGGTTACATGCCATTCCTGGTCTAGCAGTAAAATTGATTACTTGTCCTGCTGCAGGCGCTGTGATGTGGGTATGCTGTAAATTTAATTGCGCCATCGATAAATCATCTTTAGCTGCTTTAATAACAGGGCTTTCATCATTTAAGGTTTTCGCCTTTTCTTGGAGTTCAGAGAGATAACCTTGTGCTTGTAAAAGAGAAGAATTTTTTATTGCTAACTCAGCTTTAATTTGATCGACTTTGTCTTTACTAATAGCCCCTTTTCCTACAAGTTGTATGACACGTTGATAGTTTTTCTCAGAGTAATTTAATATATATTTTTTTTCCTCAACTTTTTGAGCTGCTGTATTAATTTCTTGTTCTAAAGCGTTTAATTGTTGAGTGACTATAGCAAGTTTTGCTCGAGCTTTATCTACCTCTAGTTTGAAAGGGGCAGAATCAATATCTGCTATAGGCTCTCCTGTTTGCACATATTCATTATTACGAACATATATTTTCGATATAAGGCCTATTACCTGAGGAGAAATAGCAATAACATTTGCTTGAACATAGGCATCATCGGTAGAGGGATGATTCTTTTTATAATGGGAAACCCCATATATTAGTAATAAAAAAAAGATTATGGAAAAACACCATAGAATTATTTTTAATTTATTTGAAATTCTATTGTTCACAACAAAATTCCTTTTTACTCTTTCGAGAATATTTAGCTAGAAGATAAGCGCCTTCTAAAGAGGAGTAATTTTTAAACAAAGAGGGTTCAACAATAATTATAGTGTTATTTAATTCCTGTTGGATATGATAAATAATATCGGGATAAGCATGAGAAAACCCTCCTCCTATTACAAATTTATGAATATTTAAAATTTTTGAACTTATTTTTATCACTTTAGAAAGGGAAGCCGCAGCAGAATGGAAGGGATTAAAAGGAGTAGAATGTTTTTCTTTATCCATGAAACTTTTTATGGCAGGTCCAGAAGCAATAGTTTGTAAGCAACCTATTTTTCCGCATCCGCATGCAAGGGAATTTCCTTCTACTATGAAATGCCCAAGCTTAAATGCATCGCTGTAATTTCCCCGGTATATTTTTTTATTTATCACTAATCCACTGGATATACCTGTTCCAATACCAATATAGGCTAAATTTTTTTCCTGCCTAATGAAGGATTCTGCTACAACAGCAGTATTGCCATCATCCTCAAAGTCCATGGGGCATTGAAATAGCATTTCAATTCCATTTTTTATATTATGTCCAACCCACTTTGGCTTATTGGGCCAATGAATAATTTTTCCTTCTTGGTTGAGGGTAGGCGCTGATGAAAGAAATACGCGTTTAAAAACAACAGGTTTTTGTAGTAAATTTCTCAAGAAATTATTGCAAGCTGTAATTTCTTGCTCACCGTCTGAAAAATTTGGAATCATGAATGTAGCATCGGTAATAGTTTTATTAATAGATAAACGAACAGCAAGTTTTGAAGCTCCTAAATCCAGTGCCACATAATTCATCAAAATCTTGCCCCGCCATCAATAGGGATAGCAGTACCTGTAATATAGCCAGAAGCTTCTGAAGAAAGAAAAGCAATCAATTTAGCTACTTCTTCAGCCGTTCCAAGACGTTGTAAGGCAATTTGAGCAGTTACCCTTTGAATTTCTTCATTTGTGTATATTTTTTCATTAGGATCATATAAAGCCCCAGGCGAGACAGCATTAATAGTAATATTTTTAGAGCCTATTTCAAATGCGAAAGAGCGAATCCAACCTTCTAAAGCGGCTTTGGAAGCGCTGTAAAGAGATTGCCCAGGTAAGCCGTGGTCAGCGGCATAAGAGCTTAATACGATAATCCTGCCATAGTTTTTTTTCATCATCTCTTTTGAAAAGAGTTTAATCATTAAGACAATAGATAGAAAATTAGTATCCATTAGAGTTTGCATTTCTTCAGCTGAAGTAAAGAAAAAAGATTTTCTCAACTTGATAGCCGATGAGGCAATGAATATATCTATTTTTTTAAATTGTTTTAATGTGAAATCGGATAGGGAAAGAACGTCTTTAGAGGAAGTACTATTCATTTTTTGGACATAGAATTGTATGCCCAAGGGTTTTAGCTCTTCTTTTAGACGTTCTAGGGTTTCGTTGTTATTATGGTAGGTTGCTATAATGTCCGCTCCTTGCGCGGCCAATTCCCTGCATATTTTTTGGCCAATAAGGCCAGAAGCGCCAGTGATTACAGCAACTTTTCCTTTTAGAGAGTAAGGATTATAAACTTCTCTTTCAAGAGAGTTATACAGCATGAGCAGCCTTTTGTTTGTTAATATATTGCTCTAAATTATCGCACGAAGCTACCAGTTCTTGACTTAAATCTTCGTCATTAATGGTAATGTCAAATTCATTTTCAATGCCGATGAGGATTTCAAGTGCATCGACAGAAGAAATACCGAGCTCCTTAATAATGTTCTCCCCCTTAATTTCTTCTGGTTTTAGATTAAGATTCTTAGCTTTAATAATGACGTTTCTTATTTTAATTTGCGTTTCATTCATGATCATTTCCTCTTGGTATAATAATAAAGTAATGTAATTTATAACCCGGAACAGCCATTATATGAGGCGTTGAATAATGGCAATAATTTTTAACTTCTTTTAGAGTCTTAAGGCGTATCCCCCCATGCGTTAACCAATCAATAGTAATTTCCGGAAAAGAATCTTCCTCTGATAAAAAAATGTCATCTATAAATAATACACCTTTTTTGCTTAAATGAGAAAGGAGATAATGGATATCGCAATGTAACACTGGATAATGAATGGCATTGTTGATGATAATCAGATCAAATGTTTTTCCATCAAGTTCGGTAATAGGAATAACTTTATCTTCAGAAGAAGAGGATGCTGAGAGCTTTCCAATACGTAATAAATAATTTTTCGAACGGGGATTACTTTTGGAAATAATAGCTGAATAAGTACCATGACTAACGGTAATTTCTAAGATAGTGCAAGGCAATAAAGACTTTATTTTTCTATAGCCATGCAATACTCTAGCTTGAGAAGCATCTCCATGCATGGCTTCTTGATAGGCATTTAAAAAATCATTATTTATTTCTTGCTTCTCGAATTTTCTTCCTATAATGCCTTTTTTTAAAACATCTTCTATATAATCTCGGCAAGAATAGCTTTTAGACAGAAGGCTTTCTAAACGAATAAAAGGCTGCATGTTGTTATTTTCATGAGCTGGTTTCGCAGTAATGATTCCTAATTTTTCAGCTGTATTGAGTAATTCTTCAACAGCATTGACATCTAATCCTAAATTTATGGCTATCTGAATAGGATTCGTATGCCCATTTAATTGGTCTAGAATACCCGTTTCATATAATGAGAAAATAATTTCAGAACGTTTATAGGCCATAAGATGCTTCATAAAAGTAAATCTATCTGGCAATTGATAACAAGGTTTTCTTTTGGGTTTCCCTTGTTCTGTTTTTTCTATAAATTCTTTGACAATGATTTTATCTGGTATCTTATAGGGAGGTAAAATTTCCGATAATGTATTGTAAAATTTATCATAAGAGAAAATAAAAATATTTTCAGGTACTACTTCTGCAATAATATGTTCATTTCCAGTACTAGAGATTTCTTCTAATTTGTAAACATAGGCATCTTTAATACCAAGAATATTTAAAATAGCTTCTTCAATTTCTTGAGGAGATACCCATCGATCTCCCCGTCGAATACTTTGTGTTTCCCGTCCTGTTATAATAACATGGCCTTGTTTGTCTTGTTCAGCCCTATCACCGGTATTTATCCATTCTCCTTGGCCGATACGTATTTTTAATAAGCCAGAAGTTTCCTCAGGGCAAATTTTTTCGATTTTAAAATCAATATTGGACATTGGGCTCCCAATAGAATAGGGGAGCTGAGGGGGAAGACCTGCAAACGTAGCACCGGTTTCAGTGGAACCATAATTACGTGCTAAGGAAACACCCATTTTATTTTTAAAAGTTTCTTCCATTTTTTTAGTAACAGGGCCTGCGCCTACCATGATAAAACGAATTTTTTTAGGCTTCATCTGTTGATACGGGTTAGGTAAAGGGCGTAGAGATAAAAGGTTGGCTAGATTGGGAGTCAGTACAACAATGGTGGCTTGTTCGAACAAGGCATAGGTAATATGATTGAGGTGCTGAGGTTCTGTTAATTCAGTAGTCGCTTTACTGAGTAAGTTGGCAAATAACCAGCCCAATGCATAAGCATGGGTGATAGGCAAAGGAATAAGTACATAATCATTTTCATTAATATGCAATTTCTCTTGGTAACGTTCGGCCTCTTGTATCCATGATTGTTCAGAACGAGCTACGAGTTTAGGTTCGCCTGTGCTACCCGAAGTAGGTAAAAGTATATGCCCTCCTTCTAGGAAATCATTTTTGGATGCCGCACAGGTTTTATCATCCGTATGAAAATTTAATGTTTCTATCAGAAAGGTTCGTGTGCTTCTTGCTTTTTCTTTTAATTTTTTTTGTTCTTTCTGTGGAGAGGTGGAATCTAACAATAGAATATTAGCTTTTAAAGTTAAAAGAGCAATCAAACCGGCTATGTAAGTGCTATGATTTTTGACAGGGTAGGCGATCACTTCATTTTTTCTAACCGAAGGGCCAATAACTTTTATTATTTTCTTTATTTCCTCTAGGAAAAGAAAAAGATGAACGTTGGGGAATACTAAATTATTAGGCGGTTGCTGATGGAGTAATTGGAAAATGGAAGTAGATCCTATTTCTGGGAATTGTTTAAGAAAGATTTCCATTTTAAATACCTATTCACATAATACTTTTACATGTAGCCCAAATTGGCTAGCTGGTTTTCCATAAGCTTTTGTTGTTCTTTTGTTAATGTATTTTCAGTGGTTGTAGTAACTATTCGAGGTTCATATTGTAGAGGAGAGGAAGGCTCAAAAAGCCAGTGACCATCAATGCCTTCTTGCAAGGGCAAAGAAAGCTGAGCGAGGATTAAACTGGTCACATCTTCTATTTGAGGAGACCGGATAGGAGCTCCTTGAATAAAAGGCCCTTTACCCAATAAGATACCATCCATTCTATGAATAGCGGGTTGAGTGGGGATAGCCCACAAGTCTTCGCTAATGGCGGGATGTGGCATAATATCCCATTTATAGGGGTATAAAATAAGATCGGGCGCACTATCAATACAGTGCCCATGATAAAATTTTCTTTTATCCAGCACTTCAAAAACTTGGCTCCCATCATCAGGATCGATAAGAGTTTTAAAAATTTCTGTAATTTGCTGGGAAACGCTCAGTGCTTGTTTGGGAGAGTCAATAATACCTTTTTCTTCGCGCCATTTTTTATTGAGATTTATACCAAAACAGCCTGGGGTGGGCATATACGCTAATGTTTTATCCCAATGAATTTGTTTTTGATAGAGAGTGGGGGAAGTATGCCAATTGGCTTTTTGTGTGTCTGAAGACACGTTTAAAAATTCGTTTTTATGAGTGTTAATTTCCACTAGATGCGTATGTAAGAGGCCGTGCTGTTCTAAGAATTTTTGAACATTCAGGTTATAACGACAATGTCCAAAACCATGATCAGAGGCAATAATGAAGAGAGTATCAGACGGCACACAGTCCATTATTTCAGATAATGCCTGATCCATTGCTATATAAGCTTCCTCTACTTTTGAAGAAGGCAGCGCTTGTGAGCCCCAATAATAATGGCTGATACGATCCAATTCTGTGTAAACAACAAATAGGGCATCGGTTGGATGATGTTCCAGGAGGTATTTAATCGTTTTAGTACGATTTTTAATATATTCCAAAGCTTTTTCTAAATAATTTTCCTCATACCGATACATAGTCATTAAATCGGATTGGTAATGCAATCCATTTTTGGCCAGTTCTTTAATAAGCGATTTGGGTTCTGAATAATGAAGAGTAGGTGTAAGTGGCCACGTAATCATATATCCATTAATAGGTTTAGGAGGGTGAGTCATCGGCACATTGAGTAAACCTACTTGATAACCATGTCTTTCGAGAGTTCGCCATATAGGCTCCCATTTAAAATCTTCAATGGTGGTAATAGGGGGATTATAATGCTGAGATTGAGTATGCCAGAATTGAAAGATACCATGTTTTCCTGGATTTACTCCTGTAAACATACTTGCCCATCCGGGTGCTGTATGAGGAGGGAAAGTGGATTGTAAGGAGCTGAAAAATCCTTCTGTAACAAATTTTTCAAAGGTGGGTAATTTCTTCTTAGAAATTAGATGTTGAATAAAAGAATGAGAGGCTCCATCAATTCCAAACACTATCACACGAGGTTTCATAGGCTGACCTCTTGAAGTTTTTTGATTATCAATTTATAAACAAGTATAAAGTTGATAATATACAATAATTGTCTTTTTAATTAAATCAATATCTTTAAGAAAGGGAAACAGCAATGACCCATATCATCGCAATTATAGAAGGGGTGGAATCTACTGTATTAGCGAATCACTTAGATAATTTACCCTGGTTTAATCAGATGATTAACAAGGAAGGTTACTATTTTCCCCTGGAATGTGGGCCTGTACCTTACGAAATCCCTAACTTGACTACTGCGATGACCGGTGTTGGGCCGGGTAGCCATGGCTGTTATTCCTACTGGGAAATTCACGATATTATTAGTGATAAACCCCGTGTTTTAGAAAGTTTTGATGTAAAATATCCTCGTATATGGGAATGGGAAAGCTTGCGTGACATTAAGTGGTCTGTAGTTAATATGCAATTAACCCACCCTCCTCGGCCTTTAAGAGGTTACAGCTTGAGTTATCTGATGCAGCAATCGTTGCGAGCCAGCTATCCGGTTTATTTGCAACGTGAGATGAGTAAAAAAGGCATTCGTTATGCCCATGATGTTTCTGCTTTCTACAGAGGCGAAGCTCCCGAGGAATTCGCAGAAAAAATACTCACTATTGCTACTCTTCAACTT
>Ga0209542_10018932_pt1 | contig 11098 bp, 14 predicted proteins | sample RifCSPhighO2_01_FD_184028 | JGI IMG/M metagenome (GOLD analysis project Ga0209542, IMG submission 184028) | Soil microbial communities from Rifle, Colorado - Rifle CSP2_plank highO2_0.1 (SPAdes) (version 2) | ecosystem: Environmental > Terrestrial > Deep subsurface > Rock core/Sediment ...
GATGGGGTAAGGGCTGGGAAGGTGTAAGACTTTATCTTTTTTATTAGATGTGCAGTTAAATTCGTCTCCCCGCTTCTCAACTAATCCGACAGATGCCAAATTAAACCTTCCCCATCTCAAATCCTAAGTTACTCTCCTGTAGCTAAAAAAAATATGATCAAGATCACATACTTTTAAAAAAGCTGGGGGTATTATGCATTTGCAGTCAGGGAGGAGGCAGGAAATCAAGGGTTCTGCTCTTTGGGACAGAGTTGTAAGATTTAGTATCAAAGAAAAAGTCCTTCCTGATTGCAAAAACCATGAAATCACATAATTTTTTAATCCCGGAAAAAGAAGTACTTCAACTTATAAAACAACTGGCACTTCAAAACTATTATCGTCAAAAAGAAGGGAGGAAAAATCATGACAAACCAAAAAACAAGTCGCACTGAGGAATTCAAAGTTTCAGGACAAGATGTAATGAAAAAAATTAAAGAGTTAATTAAAGAAGGCAACATCCGAAAAATTACTATCAAAGGCAGGGAAGGTAAAACCATTGCCGAATTTCCTCTAACACTCGGAGTAGTGGGAACAGTTTTTCTGCCAGCACTAGCTGCTATCGGCACCATAATTGCATTAGTATCAGAATGCACAATCTCAGTTGAGAAAGATGTAAATTAAAAAAGTAAATTGTGGGTCTGGGCAATTTCTACTTTAAAACATTTAATCCAGGGGGGATTATTGTCGCAGTCGATTATTCCAGAGGATACCCTTTAGACCTCCAGGCTAAAAGGCCGTTTTTCGTATCAAAAACATTTTTAAACCCTAGTTCACTCAGTAACTTCGCTACGATCTCACTTCTTGAGCCGCTTAGGCAATAAACATAGATTTTTCTATTCTTATCAGGAAAAAGACTCTCTGCTTTTCTTGGAATCTCATCCAGGGGAATGTTTATACTGCCTGTTATTTTAGCTTTTTCATATTCCCCGGGAGTTCTGACATCAACTAATAAGATATCCTCTCCCTCACCCAGAGATTTTTTGACATCTTCAACGGAAATACTCTTTATAGAGTTTGTACCTGGATCAAACATTAAACAATTTTACAATGCAGAGATAGATCGGAATGTGACAAAGATTACACTGATTATTTCTTTTTGAGGAATGAGTGGCCGATCCAGTTTCCAAACCAAACTGCAAAGAAAACTAAAAACCCCAGTAAAATACTGGCCGAGAAAAAGGCAGCTATGGCTCCACCAATTGTAGAAGGAATAAAATAATGCTGATATTTTTCAAAAGCATTCTGAGATTTAGAAATAGTTTGTTTCTTTTTGGGCATTAATTAATTTTATATTTAATCACTTAACAAAAGCAATAGATCTGCACTCTAGAAACATTTCAATCTCTTTGACAAATTCATTGTTTTTGTCATTTCGAGGAACGAGAAATCTCAAGATTTGAGCCTAGAGATCTCTCACTAATCGTTCGAGATGACAAGTTGTATCAAGAACTCTGGAATATTACGCACTCTATTACTACTTATTGAAATACTAAATACTTTTAACTACAGTTAAGTTAAGGAGGTGATTTTTATTATGAACAAATCTTTAGTAATGGCTGCCAAATGGGTTTTAATTGTTGGCGGACTTGCCTGGGCTTATGAGGGACTAACAAATACTGATTTTATTGAAGAAGTTTTTGGTAGTTTAGAACCAATGTTTGATATCGTAGTTTTTGGAGGTGCTGCAGTAGTTTTAGCATACCATCTTCTAACTATGAAGGCTAAAAAATAGTTACAGGTAAGAATTAGACGTAATTATCAAAAAAAATCCGCGGATCTAAAGCCCGCGGATTTTTATGAATGACAAAAGTCTGTTATTCCAAAGACTTTAAATTTTATCTGAGTCGTTTAAATTGAAATAACACCTCTTTTCTGCTATAATCTCTCTACTTAAATGATTACTTCAAAGCTAACTAAAGAAGAAAAAAAACAGCATCAGCAGGAAAACCATGAAGCTAGCGAAAGAATCCTTAATTTGGTAGTTAAAATTATCAGCTGGAAATCCGGCCTGATGGAAGGCGCGACAATTAAAAACACCAATAAAATTACCCCTGAAGAGTGGAAAAGATACAAAAAACACCTACTGGAAATTTCCAAAACAGATCACGAGGATAAAACAAAATTAAAATTAGAAAAAGTTTACGAGGCCATCAAATCTAATGGCGGCTTTGAGTAAGACTCTTTTCTTTTTGATCCTTAAATTAGTTTAAATACTTAGTAAAAAATTCGATAGTATTTTGTATAGCACTAACAAAACTTCCACCCGTTATATTATGACCCCCGGTTGGATATTCCTTCAACTCATGCGGGACAGAAGTTATATCAAGGAGGCTGTTTAAATTTCTGCTGTAGCGGATATCAACCACCGGATCATCCACAGTATGGTTTAACTGGACTGCCCCTTTTAAATCATCAAGGAAGTTGCTTGGAGCAACCAGTTTCCAAAAAGGATTGCCATCTTTGGGATCTCCATAAGTTTGTCGAAGCATGGCTCTTTTTTTCTGACGTTCCATATCAGAAGGCTGGGGCTGATAGCTATTATCCTCTATTCCATATTCTGCTAAATCTGTATACGTATAAACAGCACCTGCCCATATTACAGCAGCCGGTATTTCCGGTTTGACAGTAAGTGCGCGCATTACCACGTTACCTGCCATTGAATGCCCCCAAAGGCCGATTTTCGAAGGGTTCACAAAACTACTTTTTTGCAAGGCCGAGTAAGCATTTAATACATCAATTACATAATCAGATGAATAATATGCACCTCCCGGTTCCCCTTCTGAATTCCCATGTCCCCTAAGGTCAATTTTAAAAACCACAAATCCATTTCTCGAAAGATAATCTACATGGTCTATATATCTGGTTAAAGTCTGATATTGATCAGGTGGAATATAACCATGGATAAACACAATTGCCGGCCATCCCTTTTCAGGTTTTCCTGGTCCTGAGCCTGTCGTAGGATCCCCGGCAGGCTCTGTCAGTAATCCATTAATTTTTAGATTATCCGAGGTAAAACTAGTTAAATAGGAAGTGTAACTAGCATTTGAGGAAATTCTCTCCAAGCCGCTTAGAGTACTATCATATTGTCTTTCACGCAGATAGGGAATTGTCAGCTCTTCAAAAGGAATTGGGCTGGAAGATGGGGAAGCAGTAAGGGGTAAAATCAGGTTATTTCCAATTTTAGCATTCTGGTTATTTTCTCTCCCTCTAAAAACCGTATACATGATTAAAGTAACGGCTAGAATTATGAGAAAAACAATAAATATCAGGATTTTTTTCTTAACTGGTTTTTCCGGGATAATTGGAGTCGAATTATCAGATATTTCTATATTTTCCATAACCGCTTTATTGTTGTAAATTAATATTATATTTCTGTAAGGACTTTTTTAAAGGCTTGCATTTTTACCAGCTAGCTCCCCCACCTCCTCCACCACCCCCACCCGAAGACCCTCCACCGGAAAAACCTGAGGAGGAAGAAGGGGCAGAGGTTGTTACACTCCCGCTCATGGAAAAATACATACCTGAGTAACTATTTAAAAATGGATGTGAGCCAAAATACCAGCTGGTCTTATAATCAGGGTTGATAATTTTTAACTGTTCCATAAATTCATCTTGTAATCCTAATGCAATCGCATAGGGAATATATTTTTCAACAGTAATTAAATTTTTAGACTGGAATTTATGATAACGGGAAACACTTTTTAGAAATATTTTTAACCCGTCAATTTGCCAGTCCAACTTACTACCCAGTTCTGTTTTACCATTTAGTTTTCTTGATAGAAAAATTAAAACCGGACCTAAAATTATGTTTCCCATAACTAGTGCAATAATTCCAAAAACCAATAGTGTGACCATCTGAGACTTAGGATTTTTAGTATAAAACTTTTTGCTTTGCAGATCATCAAAAGCTTCTTTTTCCAGCTTAGCAAAAGTTAGATAAAAATCTTTCCCTAAATCCTTCATTAAAACACTCTCTTTAGCTTCAAATAATCTATTATATAAAACTTTTTCAAAATCATTTAATCCTTCACCTTCTTTTAGTTTAGTTATTCTATAATCTGTTTTATCAGGCCTTAAAGTTTTTACTTCTTTCTCTTCTCTAATTACCAAATATTTTCTAATAGCTAAATCAAAAATAGTCGCTATTACATCATTCTTTTCAAGTTTAGTATTATCAATAATCCCCGCTTCCAAAGGGGTAACTCTTTCGCCTCTTTCAGAAGGAATATCAAAATTTACAGCCGGTTTACCGGTTAGGGATTTAGTTTTTTTAGTGAAGTACCAAAACAATAAGTAAGGAGTAAGCAAAAAGTTTAGACCTAGAGCAATTGGAAAATAAATTTTAAGTAAACTTAGAAAATCAGGATCAAAGACAGGTTCAGATTTTTGCAGGACTGATTTAGGAAAAGTATTCACCGGAAAAGAAGCTACAACTGTTAATCCCTCACCAGGCTGCATGACGTTAGTTGTGGTAATAGGATTAAAAGTTCCTACAGGAAAAGTACAAAACTGGGCATTATAATTTGAACTTCTAGTAAAACAGGCCACCTTGGCTGTATTTACCCCAAAATCAGTGGTAATAGTGGTTGACGAATGCTTAATTGGGACTTCCCAATTATTACCCGTTGCATTCCAGTAGATCTCATCATGATCGCTGTAGTTACTCCCAATCCCATTTTTAACTGTATATATAATAAGGTAGTTATGTACTCCTGTGATAGTTTCATCAGGATCCCCTATCTTAACTTCAATTTCTTTAAATCCATTATCAAACTCATACTCTTCCTCTTCTCCATCCCTTTTGATCTCTTCAAAATCAACTTCTATCACCCGATACAAATCCTCCCCAACTTTTGAAACCAAAGGAATCTTCCTGAAAATCCCATGCTTTTCTTCCTCCCCAAAATTATACTCAATCCTCTCCTCAACCCTCATACTCCCATCCTTATGAGCAATAATAGCAACATCAAAATTATTAATCTGCTCTTCCGTAGCTTGAGCAAAAACAGGATTGATAAAGAAAGCGAATAAAACAAAAAATGAAATTAAAAGAGAAAAGAATTTTATCCCCATAGGGAATTATATATGAATACTTAAACTAAATTACAGTAACCTTAACGTGTCCTATTTCTACCCTTTCTTCTCTTATCTCCACCACGATTTTGAGTATAAGCCTTTGAATCCGAAGAGTAAGGTACTTCATCTATTCTGGTTTCATGACCTTTTAAAAGATCCTCAGGACTAGATGGAGTCCAAAGTTGGGAAGTGCCCCTCGTTATTCCAGAAGTTCGTTCAGGCTCTTCTTCTTTTTGCTCTTTTAGAGTCACAGTGTCTAAAATCGAATAAACAATATCAGGGGTAATTTGACCCCTACCTCTTTCAATAAATTCACTTCTCCCTCCATTTTGATTAACAGGTTCAGCAGTCGCACTTATTACCCCATTCCTTAATTGCAAAGCCAAGGCAAGCCTAACTGATCCTCTGCTCCTCAGCAATTGTTCCATAGCATCTTCATTAACCCATTCCCTCCTTGATACATTTCTCAAAGTCCGTATATCAAGATTTTCTATTAAAAGATCAATCTTTCCTGGTTGGATTTCCAGCTCTGCATTATTGCCTGCTTTTGTCTTAACAATACCTTTTGCTTTTGCTTCAAGAACATTTCCTTCATCCCCTAACATAACTAACGCTCTTTGCTGTGATGCAAATAATCTTTCTTCTGCTTCTGTGAAACCCAGCGTCCTCGATTCCGGATCAAAAACACTTTTGTAGTCTATATCATCAAAAAGAGGAATTGTATTAACTCTATATCTTTTGATTAATCCTTCATCACCTGAATATGTAGTTTCGACAACAACTAATCCCAACTCTACGCCAAATAAGTCAATTTTACCTGAATCCACGCCAACAGTTCGCATATGATCTTCCTCTCCAATTTGGACACTGCTGACATTTCTAGATCCAGAGGTTAAGTTCGTATGGAATATTTTATAAGGGAAGTTTCCGTCGCCTGCTTTTACACCATAAACATCTGTTTTGTCGAATAAAAATCCTCCTCTATTGCCATCAGGTTTTAACTCAATAGTTTTAACTGGTTCGGGTTTATATAAAGATGTTGCAGATACATTTAACAAAAAGACAGGCGCCATCGGGAGTTCTTTAGGACCACTAACCTTAGGATTAGACCATACTCCAGTTAGACCAGAATCTAATAAGAAAGAGTCTAGAACATAGACCCCTGAGAATCCATCTTCTGTTCTCGCAGCAATACTATTTAATCTATTTGCTAACTTAGCTCTTGCAGTTAAATCTCTTTCTCTTCTTGAAGGTTCAAACATCGGCAGAATATATCACTCGGATGAGTTGAAAACAAGTGTGGAACTGAATGCGGGTGTGGTACCGCACTGAAAAAGTGCCCTACGGCATTTTATATGTTATTTTCTTACCCACACTTTACGCACAAAATACCACACTTTTTTAGTGTGGTGGTAGTGTGGATCCACATTTTCAAAGTGTGGTACCACACTTAATTAATAATTAATCAAGTTTCTCCATATTTTCAATCTCTATTTTGCCGATACTATTGTACTTCCCATCATCTTGCTTTATAAATTTACCATTAATTTCAACATTGGCGCCTGTTCCGACTTCAGTTAAAAATTTCCAGTTAGGATCTGTCAGACCATAATTATTGCCATCTTCACCTTTTAAACCATAAGCACATTCTAAAGTGTTCACCGCATCAGGTCTTTTATGAGGTAAACAGATTATCGACCCAGAAATAATAATTGGTTTACCTTCTAAAACAGGACAAGCTGCAAATTCACAGTTTGGAAGGACTCTGGAAACCGAAGCACCATCGTCACAGATTTTTACATCTTCGGTACAGCTACTTGAAAGAAACGGTAGTTTAACTGAATCAGCCAACTCTTTATTTGATAATATAAAACCTGATGCAGCAATGAAGATCACTATTAAAGTCAGCAGCAGAGAGGTTTTCAACATTGTATAAAAATATTATATAACTTTATCAGGAGAAAGAACTTCTGAAATTGAATGATCTTCGTTTATGATTGTTACCTGATTGGTGTGGAGGGTGTCTCTTGCCAGATTTCTGATATGAATCGCGGGGTGAACACTTCTCCAAAAATAATACACAAACTCTACTATTTCCTTGTGGGTCATTCCCTCCCCTTTTTGTCTAAGAATTTCCTCCGCTTGATCACGCCACTTGATAGAAATCTGATAGTCAGGTACATAAAGTACATTCAGAAATCCAATCATTTGCCAAAGAATTTGATAGTTTTCCAATCTTTTATTTATCATCCTGGCAAAATCTTTATAGTCACCTGTTTCTAAAGCTGGCAAATCCATATTAAACGATACATCATCAGCCATCCGTACTCCTAACATCCAGCCGTCATAAAAAATAAAATCCGGTTTTTTGCTAACTACTTTCCAACCATTAGGTAATCCTTTTTTAGGAACAACAATTTCTGAAGTGCCTGAAAACTTTAAATCATCATTACCTGATAAAGTTACCGTGATTTGCTGTCCCTCCTGATTCTTTAAAAACTCAATTAACTCTAACGGTAATAAATTTTCTATAATCGGTAAATCTGATCCCATCCTCTGGGGTAACTCCACCTCCAGACCGTTAACTACAACGTTTATAAGCTTGAGAACCAATACTTTCTGGGAAGCTTTATTTATAAACAAATTTTCCCATAATACCTGATACTTGATACTTGATTCATGATTCAAATTCACCCAGGCAAACCTTTCACCATCCCCATGATTTGCTCCTTTGTCATAACCGGAAATAATAACCGGCTTGTGATCCATCTTTTGCAAAGATGACAGGTCTCTTATAGCTAATGGAATATCATGTGTAACTCCTCTTCTTATATATCTAGGATCAATATTTCTAAGTTCGCAGAGTTCTTTATGAGTGATATAATGATCATCAATTGATAAACTGACTGAAGAATATCCTAAATGTTTAAGTAAAACCTCCAAAACTTCTCCCTGAGTTGTTTTACCTGCTCCCTGAATTGCAGATACCCCCACAATTACCCCCTCATCAGAATTTTTTTTATTTTTTAAATCTACCAATCTTTTTATATAAGGAAGATAATAACTCTCCAGTTCTTTTTTAAACTGATCAGAAGCAAGTTCAGGCCGTTTTTTAATTAAACTGTCAAATATAGAAAAATCCCTATTAACATCAAAAGGCATTAATAATTAGTATATGGAGAAAATTGGGAAGTGACAAGAGAGAATTAATTATGTGATGTAACTCAAATATACAGGATAAACTCCAAAAATAATCAAACCGATTCCGATTATTTTAAAAGGTCCTTTTAACCAGTCAATCTGCATACTAATTTCTAGACCAAAGAGTCCGAGAACCATTAAAACCATAGAAACTATCATTTCATAACGAAAGAAACAACCTAAACCAAAAATAATAAGCGCACTGCCTGTAATAAGTTCAGTCATTTACCTTAATTATAACAAGCAATATTAAATATCCTCAATGTAATACCTTATCTCCTGAGTTTTGGGATCCAGTATATTATATAAGTAGGTTATGTCCTCATCAGTGTGACGGATACATCCGGAACTTCCTGAATTTTCTATAGAAAGTCTTTCAAGATTCCCATTTACTCCATGAAGACCAAAAGCCCCAGGCAACACCCAATTGCATTGTCCACCACATTCTAAATAAGGAGTTGGACCAAAAGGCTCTGCTTCTGTTACAGGCACATCAAGCTCTAAAAAATAAGGGGCTGTTTCCGGGTTTTCAGAAGAATCATATTTGTCTGTAATTACCCAGTATTTCCTCCCTAAAAGTTTGGGTAAAGGTGTTGGCTTTTCATCCGGAACCCCTGTTTTTACCTGAAACATTTTTATCAATTTACTATTTTCCTGATCTCCAGGAGTTCCCAAAAATAAGAACTCTTCATTAGAAGACCTATGCAGAATAAACCAATAGGATTCCTTAACCTGAGCAGATAAAACCTGAGTCTTTTCTTTATGAGAGGCATCTTGCCTCATCACCCCAATCAAAAGCAGTATTAAAATAATAAAAAGGGCAAAAGTTTTTTTCATATTCCACGTTCCCACATGTCAAGTGGGAAGCTAATTAAATAATAGGGGAAATACATATTATCTCTGTTAAAATACAATTAATGCTTAAAATATTCCTTTTGATAGTTCTTATTTTTTGCGGTATTGTAGCTTTTTTAAATCTGGGGAATTTTACCAAAAAAGAGGCTCCTTTGGTAGAAGTTGTCTCAAAAGTTCAAAATATTAACCCCTCACAAAAACCTACCATTACCCTACTCCCCACTCCTAACTCCAAAACTCTAAACAACAATTACCATGTTTTCCAAAGCTTTAATAACTGTGGTCCTGCTGCACTTTCTATGGCTTTATCATATTATGGAATTAACAAATCCCAGGAAGAGTTAGGTAAAGATTTAAGGCCTTATCAAATTCCAGGCGGAGATAATGATGATAAATCTGTCACTTTAGAAGAGTTAGCAGAAAAATCAAAGGAGTTTAACCTCATCCCCTATCACAGACCAAATGGAGATATAGAAAAAATTAAACAGTTTATTACTCAGCATATCCCTGTTGTTACGAGAACTTATTTAAAAATGGGAGAAGACATTGGGCATTACAGGGTTGTTAAAGGCTATGATGAAAATACCAGAGAGTTAATACAGGATGATTCTTTGCAAGGAAAAAATTTAAGATATTCTTATGATGCTTTTAATAAGTTGTGGGATAGTTTTGGTTATGAATATTTAGTTTTAATCCCTCAGGAGAAAAAAGAAATTGCTGAAAAGATTTTAGGAGAGGATCTGGATGAGAAAAAGTCCTGGGAAAAAGCTGTTGATAATGCCAGACAAAAATTAGTAACAAACCCCAATGATATTGTCCAGAGGTTTAATCTATCAATTGCTTTATATAATACGGGAGACTTTAAAGGATCCACCGAAGAATTTGAAAAAGTAGAAAACCAGTTATCATTTAGAACTCTCTGGTATCAGATAGAACCCATCAAAGCTTATTACGAGCTTAATAATTATAAGAGAGTGTTTGAAATAACAGATAAAATTCTAAACTACCACAACCGAGCTTTCTCAGAACTTTATCTCTTAAGAGGTGACATATATTTAAAACAAGGAAACAAAGAAGCAGCTAAACAAGAATACGAAAAAGCAGTTATATATAATGTAAACCTCAAACAAGCCAAGGAAAAATTAAATTCTATTTAAAGAAAGTTCTTTATTTTTCTTAAAATCTCTTCTTTATCCATTACTTTTTCATCTACTTTTTTTTCTTTCCAACGAGGATAAATATGGAAGTGTAAATGAAAAACATCTTGCCCTCCTGAGGAATCGTTGGCTTGAGTAATGTATATACCATCAGAATTAAGTCCTTTTTTAGTAGCAGTAGCAACTCTGCTTATCTCTAACATTAATGCGCTCCCAACATCTTTATCTAATTCATAAATGTTTGGTATATGTGTTTTGGGAACAATTAGGGGATGGTTCTCCAGAGAGAGAAAAGAAATTATTTCATCACTATCATCAATAATATAACCCTTTAACTGATTACTTATTATTTTGCAGAAAGTACAACTTTCCATCAAACTAGTATAACAAACTATTATCTTTATATGTGTATTTCTTTGTGGATCCATAACATTGTAGACTCCACAATTTGTGGTGGTTTGTGCGTAGATTGTGGTACTTTGTGGATGCTAAAAATAACTCCACAAAGTGGTTGTGGACACTACAAATTAGATTATGGTCTCATGATTGTGGTATTTTCTTAATTTTGGAACTTTAAGGGCTATTAGGGCAGTAACAAAAATTGTGATTAATCCTCCTGAGGCGACTGCAAAGGGGGCACCCATGAATTGGGCTACAAAACCAGATTCCGCTTCTCCTATCATTGGACCACCCTGAACAAAGATCATATTTACTGCAACCATTCTCCCCCGCAGGTGATCAGGGGTAATCATTTGACGGATGGTGTTTCT
>Ga0209542_10018936_pt1 | contig 11096 bp, 14 predicted proteins | sample RifCSPhighO2_01_FD_184028 | JGI IMG/M metagenome (GOLD analysis project Ga0209542, IMG submission 184028) | Soil microbial communities from Rifle, Colorado - Rifle CSP2_plank highO2_0.1 (SPAdes) (version 2) | ecosystem: Environmental > Terrestrial > Deep subsurface > Rock core/Sediment ...
AAAAATAAAAACAACAGGAACAGAAAAAGGAATAAGAAGAGTAGCAACAATTTATAGTTTATTAACTGACTATAGTGTACTATCAGGAAAAGAAGAAAACGCTAAACCAGCAATGAGAAAAATATTTCCGTTAAAAAAAAGAATAGAAAGATTAAGAGATACAATAAAAGAAAGAATACTAATATCTTATCCTGATGAAGATAAATTAGAAGAAAGATTGGCAGAAGGATCACCAACATTAATTATAGATAATATAGTCCATTTCGAATCAACAGGAGTTGTGCTTGCATTAAAAAGAATTGATGAGGCAGAACATCTCGCAAGAGGAGGAACGGGCATTGAAGTGAATGCCGCGACTAAACCAAAAGAAATTAAACCACCTGAAGATAACCGAGATTATTTAAGCGAAATGCTCGGCGTAGAAGATCTTCCTAGAAGAGGCGATATGCCAACAGAAGAATATCCAATACTTAAATTTAAATAAATGAATAATCTTTAGAAATAATCATGAAAAGATTACAATTTATTCTACAAGAAGTTCCTGAAAACATATTTAAAAATGATGAAATAGTAATAGCAGAAATATTGCCAGACATAGGGCATATGATAGGCATGGAAAATCGTGTACCCGAATCAAGATTTAGAGGTGGCGAAGATAAAAGATCATATTGGCTTCATGATAAAACAGGAAGAAGCGTTTTATTAAAAAGAGATTATGACAAAGGATTTGTTTATATCAAAATAACTAGTCCTAATGGATTACACCAAAGTGAAATAGCATTATATCTTAAAGACAGACTCGGTACGAGAACAATAGGATATTTATGTTAAAACTCTTGAAACTAAATCCAAATCAGGACCATATCTTAAAGAACGGATATTTCTAGAAGGATTAATATCATAAGGACTAACATTAATATTTCTTAAAGCAAAGGGGTCAATACCATTGAAACCAGAAATCCTAGTAAAATTAATAACATCACTATGATACTTCCTAAAATTATACTCACATAAAATACCATAACGTTCATCTGCAGCGACCATTATTGAAAGCATATTTGCTCTTCTAGCCCATACCACACCAATATTACATTTTAAAGGAAGGCCTACATTAATATCACTTGAATTAACTTCTTCATCAAAATATTTTATTTTCCCATCATAAAACAAATTAAATTTAATTCTTTCATTGGCTTGATCAACTTCTAATACTTTTATAGCTACAAGAATATTTCTTGGATTACCTTCAGGAAAGATGAACATCCTATCATTATTCCTAGCGGGGAGTAAAACCATAAAATATACAATAAAGAAAAATTTAAAAAGGTGACGAAAATGAGCCTGGCAGGATTTGAACCCGCATCACATGGTCCGTAGCCACGTATACTATCCAGGTTATACTACAGGCCCGCAATAAAAACAAGGATTTATTCTTTAAAAAACTACTCCTTACTCAAAATATTCTTTTTATTTAACCTATCTGGAATAAGAACTGAAATCAATACATATTTTAGTCCCCACAATTCAAAAAAGTCCTTAATCATTTCTGTATTATAATTTGGTGTTAAAATAACATTATCTGCTAACTTAATAGAATTTGATTCTTTTATTACACCATCTTTTCCATTACGGCCATTTAATGCATAATAAAACATGGTTTTTTTATTATTACTTAGAACATGAGAATCATATCTAAATAATCCAACATTCTCCAATCCATAGTTACTTCTTAATGATTTTCCAGACAGCAAGCTTATTCCTTCCATAAAAATTCCTTCCTTAGCATCAAACGATGGTTCAAAAACTCCTTGTTTTGTTTTTGATATTGCAGAAATATTACTATAGTAATTCTCTAATATCTTACGTATCTTATATTCAATGTTCTTATCAACAGTCTTATTAAATATTATTAAAACATCAATATCTTTTGGATTTATTTTTCCTCTAACAATTGACCCAAAAACTATAATATCTGATATATCCTTTTCAATTTTGGCTATTCTTTTAAGCTCATTCCTTAATTTTATATTTTTCCAAATCATTTTCAACAATTTTTTTAATTCTTTCACAAACACTCCTTTCTAATATTTTTGAATAAGTATCCCTATAAGTAGAAAACTCCATATCTAATTCTTTATACATACTAGGAAAATTCTCTTTTAATTGTTTAAACCTTTCATTATGGTCTTTAGGAGAACTTCCGATCTTTTCCAAAAGAACGAAATCTTGAACTGCAAATAAAGTTTTAAAATATAAGATAGTAGCTGAAGTGTAATCCTTAGATTGATATAAAGTATCTGCTGAAGACTTAAATACCAAAATCTGCTTTTTAGTAATCATGTTAGACTATATAACTATAAGGTAATATTTAAGCTTTTTGGTTAGATGATATAACAATATTAGCCCTAATAAAAAAATAATTATTTTCCCATATTAAGCGTTACACATTTGGTGATATAATCTACAACATCAAAATCTTTTAAATCATCAATATTTTCTGGCTTAACACAATGCAAATCCAAAAATCTATCACTAAAATAATAAAATTTAAAAAACTCCTTAGAAGTATAATCTAATAAAAATGAAATTAAAATAGTATCTTTAAATTTTATAAAACTATAAGATTACTAAAAAATAAAAAGCTAATCCAATTTAATTCTCGGTACTATGTATCTACTGACATATCCTGAAACATCAAAATCTTTTAAATCATCAATTTGCGTAGGTTTAGGATTTTCTACACTAGAACTCCAAAAGAAACCAGGATCACGACAATATTTGGCTCTAAACATTCTATCAGGCAAAACAATACTATGCGCCAATTTTACATCATGATACTTTGTAGCAGGTATTAGCGGCACAATACTATAATTTACATCCTCCAAAAAACCTAAATATAAAACAACCTTATCCCTCAATGAAAGTTGAACCTCGCCAGTTAATATTACATAAGTGGAATCATCTCCTGTTTTTAATTTAATTCTTGTTGTTGGAATTACCATTTCTTTGTATCTATTAAAGGCAATTTCTTTAATTTGCCTTTCATCTTCATTACTAACTTTTTCACGACTATGAACTCTCCTCATATTTCCTTCATCATCATATGTAAAGCCATAACCTCCTTCAAATCCCCCAACAAAATGTTGTGGATGAGTAAAAGGATTACAAAAATTATCTACGATCATTATCTCAGAAGATTCAACAATACCATCAACAGAATCAACTTTCACAAATCTTACAGTTTCATTTACAATACGCCTAAACTCTGCAACTTCCCTACGAAATATATCACACAATAAGTCAAGATTACTTTGTTTTGGGTTATTATACACGATATTTTCACCTATTCTAGAAAATAATCCATGATCTAATTTTTTTCCTTGAAGACCAAGATGCCATTCTACTAACTCCCTATCTCTACCGTTATTAACAGAAAGCCTATCATAAAACAAAACTTCATCATCAAAACTCATTGCTCGCTCTCTCTTCTTAAAGAGTCAATCATTCTTAGATATTTATCATAGATTCCTTCAAATCCAGTATTAACATCTGAATCATTATTAACGCTTACAAAAACATCACTAAGACATTCTGTTTTACATTTTCCTTCAAGAGTTGAAAGTGCTTCTTCCCTTCTTCTTCTTTTATCTTCTGGAGTTTGAGAAAATCTTTCAGCAAAATAATCCCTACTCGCTTTAGGAAAAACAAAAAGAGGACGTCCCATTTCATAACCAAGCTGAACTGCCAATTTATCATAATCTACAATAGGAACTACTGGTTCTAAACTTCCCTTTGTTGCATCTAATTCTTTTTTATGTTTCATTGCAGCAAGAGCAGCAACATCACCTTTTCCCTTTTCTATAACATAATCTAAAGCAAAATTCTCTTCATCACTTCTAGACTCCCCAGAATCACGCAATTCTATAGCTGCAAGTCTACGACCTAAAATAGAATCAACACTAGGACTAGATTCAGAAATAGCTTTAGTATAACACCCAAAAGCAGTTTTTAAATCTTCAACGTTACCTTTATCTCTTAATGCTCTAGATAATAATCCCTTACAATTAATTTCCTTAACATTTGGATTTGCTGGATTAGAACGATAAATACTTGTTGTTGTAGATTTTGTTGGACTATAAGGTGTTGCTGCACCAAGTAAAAAAACACTACATAAACCTGTATATAAACTATTCATTATTTTTGACATTTTTATTCCTCAGCACACTGAATCGCAAATCCTGCTACAAATCCAGCTAATTCCATAGCATAACCACTTTTTACATCTCTTTTTTTAGCATCAGATGATAATACCCGAGATTTATTTGCACAATTACAACTCTCATTATCATAAACATTCCATCTACTTATTTTTGGATCACTTAAACTATGATTTCCTTCTCCCCTATCTGATTTACTACGCCCGATAAATGATATATAATTTAGGCCATCAACACTATCTTTGAAACATAATTCAATATTAATATTCTTGCCTTCTCCTATAGCAGTAGTTTCACTACCCGCACTAATATCTGCACATTCTAATAATGATTTTCCGCCATCAAAACAATAATCATTTGCTAAAATACGATAAACACCGTGATGATATTCATCCCCAAATGGCGGGACATACTTTAAATGTATAGCATCATCTTGTGCTAATGTTCTATAAAAAATTTCATCAAGATACTTTGGTACATCAGATCCACTAACACCTTTTACTTCAGTACGATACTTTGGCTCTTCAGTAAGATTTCTATTAAGACCACATGCACTTAATGCAACAACTGCAACTAACGAAGCAACTTTATTTATAGTTTTCATTGTTCAGAATCTCCTAAAAAACCCCTCTCAAGAATATCTTTAGCAAGCCCATTAGCATCTTTGAAGTTATCATGCATTCTTTGGTCTAATTTCACATCTGAAAAAATATAACCTGTGTCTAACATCGCAGTGCATAAATCTTCGTTACCCTCTTTTATCTTATTAGACCAATATGCTCTTGCACCATCAAAACATCTATCACCATTATTCCTACCAACAAGCAGAACAGTTTTTGGTATTTTAACACCATTAGCATTGATATCAGAATAAACAACCGCTAACTCTATATCCTTCACTTCACGTTTTGATACAAAATATTCGTTTTCAAGTATAATATAATGTGCATGCATTGATACACACTCATATACTCTACTATCTACATCTTTTCTAGTTTGATGGGATGTATTTGGCATAGATATTGTCTTATAAATTTTTAAACGCTCTCCAACAATTTCTCCTTCTGCTCTGCGTTGATCCCATTCTACAGCTCCATAATCTAATATTCTTCTAAAAAGTATATCTATAGGTTCTGTACATAGCTCATCAGACTTTAATTCATCTAGAGCATTTTTTACTCTATCTTGAAGTGTATTTACACATGCCGAAGCAGCCAAAGCTGCTACAGTAACAATAGATGTTATTTTTTTTGGTTTCATATTACTCCTAAATGTTTTATGACTATTAAGTGATACTTATAATACTATTAATATCTTACTAATATCATTAATATTAAAAAACGAAACATATAAAAACTAACATAACCTACAAAAGAGTATGAGAAGAAAAATAATAAAACAAGGAATAGGAGGAAATACAATATTCCTACCAATAGACTGGGTAAGAGACAACAACCTTAAAGTAGGAGAAGACATAGAACTCTATGAGGAAGACAATAAATTAATACTTACACCACCAAACACAAAAAGACCAATAAAACAGATAAAAATAAAATTAGAAACCGCAGATTATAATATAATAAGAAGTTATATGGGCGGATTATATAGGGCAGGATACGATGAAATCTCAGTAGAACTTAAAGAAAATAAAATAATACAAACACTTCAACAAGTTATTGACTCTTTAGAAGGCTTTGAAATCTTCAATATAACAAAAGATTCGTGTACAATAAAATCTATCTTATCAATAAATGAAATAAACCTAAAATCTCACTTTTTAAAAATGATATACACAATAACAGCAATGCAAGAAACAATACAAAATAAAAAAAATTCAAAACAAGAAATGTTTGAACTAAGAAACAAAATACTAAAACAAAGAGATTTTATATGTAGATCAATAACACAATTAAGACTACTTGAAATGAAAGATTTTCCATACTACGAACTATCATATAACTTATGGAATATAGCAAGAAACTATTATAATATTTATGAAGCATCAACAAAAAAACCAATAAGTGATAAAAATAAAGAAATTTTAGAAAAAACAAATAAATTTTTTCAAGAATTTTATAATAGACTACAAACACATTCCCATTCTGACAAACATATACAATACAAAACGCTAATGAATGAATGTATAAAACTTATGGAAAATAAAAATGAAGCATCAATGATCGCAGTATATTGTGTAAACATATTAATGACAATACAATCATCAAACTCACAAATATTAATACTAAATTTAAGCAGCCAATCTTAAATCATCAACAGGAAGATAATAAACAACACAATCAGGTTTATCCCCTCTAACAATCACGCTATTTCTAGAAACAAAACACTTCTCAAAATTCTTACCAGTAATATCCATATAACTAATAGTCTCTTTTTCTTTAGGACTACAATCTTTACCTTTTGAAATTAGATAAGCAGATTGAGATTGCATATATATTAAACCCAATTTTTTAAATTCTAAATAAGCAGAATCCACATCTCGCATAGATTTTCTACTAATTCTAGATTTTTCATCTAAATAAATACCAATAAAATGTTTGTAAAAATCTTCATCAAAAGATAATTTCTTTTTAACATCAACATCTAATAAAACTCTAGCCACATCAAGCAAAGGATTGCCACGACCAGAATGCCCCCAATCGATAGCATAATTACCAAGACGATTCTCTGATCTAATATCCTGATGAATATATTCCAATTTATCTTCAATTACTTCTGCCCTAACATCTGATCTCAAAATAGGATCATGCTCGATATTTCTAACCCTATCTTCATCTTTTTCTTTAGTTAATCTTAAAGCTGGATTATTATTATCATACCTATCAGCAATTTCGGTACCATATACATGAAATCTAGCAAGCACTTTCATCCAATTTTCTAAATAATCAATAACTTCATCTTTTGAACCTGAAATTAATACATCATCTAAATTTTTAGATTTTGTTTCACTTACATCTTCTTGTATAGTAACATATCTTAAATCGTCTCCTAATATCACTTCAAGAGGTTTATCAATAAAACCACGAGGAACATATCTTCTTAAAATAGGATGTTGAGAGAAATGAAAATTAGCAAAACATTCAGCTTCTGCTTCTTTCTTATCTTTAACAAATTTTATTACTCTATTATTGCCATAAACATCAGATATGTGATAAACAACATTTTTACTTTTAACTTCTGGAGATTTACCTTCAACAACATCTTCAAAATTGCTAGCAATAACTTCAGCATCAATAGGCCTAACACCCTGCCCTATTAATGTATCAACAAGAGAATCTAATTCTAATTTAGTATCAAAAGGTTTTTCAAATGGGCAACCAGAAAGATCAACGCTATCAATTTTAAAACCAACTTCTTTTTCTATATATTTCCTACCTAAATCAACGAGTTTCCTAAACCTTTTAGAAATACCTGCATTTCTTAATCTAAAAAACCTAGAATCTGCGATTTTACTAACCGCATTTGGAACATAAGAAGTTTCGTTATCCCACTTCATAACACCATCTTCAAAACTAAAATTATATTGCAGAAGTCCAGCTATAACATCAGACCAACTAGTCCTTTTAGCACAAGCATCAGGTAATTTTGATGTTATATCCTTAGCTAAATCTTCATTAAGTTCTGCAGGTATTTCACCAAAACTATTATCATTAAGTTCATAACCAAATTGTTTTTCTAATCTACTAACTAAAGGACTAGCTACACCTATTAAAAACTCTTCACCAAAAACATCATACACTATTTCTCTTGCTTTCTCTGGTTCTAAATCTATTCTTCTTTCAACATCAATAAGTCTTTCATCAAAATAACCTGTATTTATACGTGTTTCATGAGGGCCTAAATAAGATGCTTGGCTTATATTACTAACAAACCTTCTTAAAGATTCATCTTTTCTTCTATCTTGGGATATACCTACAAAACCCATCATTCTTCCTCCAAAAACTTCTGTATAGCTACCTCTACAAAATGAGACTTATTTCTAAAAGAGCGTTTAATAGCTTCCTTGCTAATTCTATCAATGATATCTTCATCAACCGAAATTGCAAGTACTTTTTTCATAGTTTTATCAATCTTATTAAGAATTATAAAAGTTTATAAAGTTTACTATTTAGTAGTAGCACTATAATTAGGCTTATTGTAAATTCTTCAACAACTTCAAAATATCAACAGTCTTTTTAGGATCACCACGCCCAATAGGAAAATAACACGGAATTACTTTAGTTTTAAAATTATTAATATACACCTCAATATAACTAACATTATTATTTTTAATAGCAGTCTCATAATATTCAGAAAGCTTTATTTTAGAACCAGTTAAATGCTCAAATGGAATCGAACCAAAAGCAACAACATATTCAGGACGAATAATAGAAATCTCTTTTTTCAAAATAGGAAGAAATAATTCAATCTTCTTAGAATCAGGAAGTGAAGCATCATGACATGTCCACTTAACAATATTAGTAAAATAAAGATTGTTATCCCTTAAAAAAGAAAGAACACGATTAGCTAAATCAACAGACCACTTCTTAGAATCATGAATCTCATCTAATAATTTTGATTCAAACATCTCTGCTTTAGAAAAAGTACGCCAAATATTCTTAGTACCTACAAATGGAAATCTTGGACCTTCCCAATCCTTACTAGAACTAATATTCCTAAAATTCGGATTAATAAAAACAAACATAAATTTAGGCCTAAAAGACTGCCCGCCACCAAAAATAGGCATTAATTCGTTATCAGGAAAGTTTAGTTTATTAATCTCATAAATTTCATTCCATAAAGCTTCCAAACTAGGATTATTTGTTCCGATCATAAACTTTAGAGTTAAACATTTTATATAAAATTATCGCACTGAAAAAGACATAAATTTTTATATCAAATAACTACCACAATGTTATGAAAATAATTATGACAGGAGAACAAGGACTAATAGGAAGTTATTTAAAAAAAAGACTAGAAAAAGAAGGACATCAAATACTATACACACCAGACATAAGAGGAGAAAGAAAAAACATATTAAATATAGACCAAATAAAAGTAGAAGAAAAAATAGATATGCTAATACATCTAGCTGCACATTGCAAAATAAATGAATCAATAATAAATCCAGAACTAGCACACACAAACAATGTAGAAGGAACATTCAAAGTCATAGAATTCTGCAGAAAAAATAACATACCAAAAATAGTATTTTTCTCATCATCAAGAATATTATCAAAAGAAAAAAATCCATATACGGCAAGCAAAATATACGGAGAAGAATTATGCAAAGCATATAAAAGCTGCTACGGAATAAATTATGTAATAATAAGACCATCAACAGTATACGGACCATTTTGGGATAAAACAGAAAGATTAATGCATAAATTCATAATAAACGCACTAACCGGAAAAGACCTTATAGTCTATGGAAACCCAGAAACAAAAACATTAGATTTTACATATATAAATGATTTCGTAGACGGAGTAATGTTAGCACTACAAACAGAAAATGAAGAATATGATATAAGCGGTGGAGAAGAATATAATATTCATAAATTAGCAAAATTTATCATAGAAAAAACACAAAGTAAAAGCAAAATAATAATACAAAATGAAGAAATAGCACAACCACAAGAAGTAAAACTAGACATAACAAAAATAAAAAAATTGGGATATAATCCAAAAATGGGCATAGAACAAGGGGTTATAGAAACAATAAACTGGTACAAAAATAATCTGCAATAACTATTTTTTATATAATCTAAAAATTAAAATTACAACACCAACAACTATAAAAATATCCGCAAAATTAAAAACTGGCCAGAATTTAAAATCAATAAAATCAATAACATGCCCTTCTAAAACACGATTAACACCATTACCCAAAGCTCCAGCTAAAATAAAATTAAAACCTAATTGTAAAGATTTTTCTTTATTATAAAAATATAAAATCACACCAATAATCAATATTGTTAAAATTAAAAATAAAATATTAAAACCAGAAAATAAACCAAAGCTTATGCCTGAATTTTTAACATAATGCAAAGCTAAAAATTTAGAATCAAAATATGAAATTTTGAAAATCTCTTTAGAAACTAAATCAATAAAAAATAAAATAAATACCATTAAAAAACTCTTAAAATATTTCATAAATAAATTAGTATTATATAGTATAAAAAATTTGCTTTATCTAAGTTATAATACCGTAAACACAAAAAGATAACTTCTACATTCCCGTACTAGAATTTTTCCTTATTATAATATCTAAACTCTATTCTTCAAGAGGCGGTTCTTTAATAGCGCTTGGTTGTGTTGCACTTACTACTTGCGCCTTCGGCGCTACCCCGACAACACGGCCATCATTATTGATAATGTAGTTACCAATCAATCCGAAGTCGTTGTTACCCTCAACGAAGACTAAACGCCCCCTATCTTCTTTTCCTTTTTCTGTGTCTAAACTTATCCATAGGTTTTTTACATTATTTTCTCTTAATCTTTTAGCGTAAGCCTCTGCTCTCATTTTACCACCAGAAAGCATTATTGCTCTTGGGTCTCTAACCCAATCACTTAATTTTATTATACCATTAGGTACACTTGCTACTAAACTTATGTCTGCTACTACACCGTATTGTTTTCCTGTTAAATCTTCATTTTCTGTTTTTTTCAAGAATGATTCATAATCTATTAAACCTTCTATTCTTAATTCAGTGAATGCAGATGATTCTTCTGGTCTTAATTTTACTCCATAATTAACAAGTCCTTCACTAATTCCAGCTCTTAACCTTTCATGATCTATTAAAGGATGATCCATACCATGAACAACATAAACCTTATCACCAACAACATAAACACCAGAACTTGAAGAATACCGCTTACGCC
>Ga0209542_10018939_pt1 | contig 11094 bp, 9 predicted proteins | sample RifCSPhighO2_01_FD_184028 | JGI IMG/M metagenome (GOLD analysis project Ga0209542, IMG submission 184028) | Soil microbial communities from Rifle, Colorado - Rifle CSP2_plank highO2_0.1 (SPAdes) (version 2) | ecosystem: Environmental > Terrestrial > Deep subsurface > Rock core/Sediment ...
GCTTTGTGGATTAAATTTTTTTTACTAACAATTACCGCGGTTTTAATAATTTTTATCGCTCCAAAATTTTCAAACATTAAAGAAGCTGTCTCTCTCCTGCCTTTTGTCGCCCTGCTTGTTATTTTTGACAATTTAAGAGATTTCACTTTTGCCTATTTTAGAGGCATTGAAAAAATGGAGAAGGAAGCGCTTTTGGTTGTGGTTATGAACACAGCCATAGCTATTTCCGGTTTTATTATTTTGAATTTTTACCAAACCGCCGGCGCTTTATTATTCGCTTATATCAGCAGCGTCGCGATTTTAAGCATAGTCGCTTTTTCTTTTGTCAAAAATTACATATTTGAAATATTTAAAAACTTTGACAAGAAAATAATCAGCGAATTTTTCCATAACTGCTGGCCATTGGCTTTTGCAGGGCTTTTCGGCATTTTTATGGTTAACATTGATATCGTTATGCTTGGCTGGTGGCGTACGGTCGAAGAAATCGGCCATTATTCGGCCAGCCTGCGCGTTATCCAAATTCTTTTTACTTTGCCGGTAATTCTTAGTAGCGCGATTTTTCCGGCAATGACGCGCTTTGTAAAACAAAATGAATTTAATAAATTAAAAATTCTTAATGAAAAATCGGTGACAATTTTATATCTTATCGCTATTCCTCTGACGATTGGCGGCGTTATTTTAAGCGCTCCGCTTATTGAATTTATTTTTGGCAAAGAATATTTGCCGGCGTCTCTTTCATTTCAAATATTAATAATCACCTTGATTATTCATTTTCCGGCCGGCATTTTAAACAATTTAATAATGGCTTATAACCAACAGAAACGCCTCGTCAAATATGTGGCTATCGGCTCTTTAAGTAATGTGGTTTTCAATGCCCTGCTTATCCCTTCTTTCGGCATCGTCGGCTCGGCAATCGCCACTTTAATTTCCCAATTCGCCTATTACGCGCCTATCTGGATTAAAATAAAAAAAATCAGTAATTTTTACACTTTTCGTTATTTAAAAAAAATAATCATTGCCGCGATTATTATGGGGATATTCAGTTTTTTATTAAACAAATTTGGATTTAATGTGATAATTAATATAATCATTTCATCTGGAATTTATTTTGGAATATTATACTTATTAAAAGAAGAAATTATAAATGAAATAAAAGTATTGTTTGGAAAAATATAATCATAACTATTTTAAATTAACAATCGTCTGAATAACTCTTTTTGCCGCTTCACCGTCGCCATAAGGATTATTACCTGACGCCATTTTTCTATAAATATTTTCATCATTCAATAATAAAAGCGTTTCGTTAATTATACTTTTCGCATTTGTTCCGACAAGTTTTGACACGCCAATCTCTATTCCTTCCAAACGTTCGGTTTTATTTCTCATCACCAAAACCGGTTTTTTTAACGATGGCGCTTCTTCCTGAATTCCTCCTGAATCAGTTAAAATCAAATACGATTTATCCATTAAAAATACAAATTCGTCGTATTCCAAAGGTTCAATTAAATGGATATTTGAAATACCGCCCAGTATTTCCTGCGCCAGATGATAAACATTCGGATTTAAATGGACGGGATAAATTATTTCCACATCGTTTCTTTTTTGCGCGATTTCTTTAATCGCTAAAAAAATATTTTTCAATCCTTCGCCGAAGCTTTCCCTTCTGTGCGCCGTAACTAAAATTAATTTTTTATTATTTAAATTAATTTTGTATTTTTTAAAAAAATTTTCTTCATATTTTTTATCATTTTTCGCATTTTTTTCTTTTATCATAAAAAGCGCGTCAATCGCCGTATTGCCGGTTAAAAATATTTTTTCCTCCACAATGCCTTCTTTCAAAAGATTGTTTTTCGCCTGTTTTGTCGGCGCGAAATGAAAATCCGCCAATTGAGATATAAGTTGGCGATTCATTTCTTCCGGAAAAGGACTATATTTGTCATGCGTTCTTAACCCAGCCTCAATGTGAGCAATTTTAATCTTAAAGTGAGGTGTCTCCTTGAACCATTAAAATATCGGGTTTTTCTTTTTTAAGAATTCGTAAAAATTTCAGAAATGAAAATCCACTTATAATTAAATTTTTAATTTTCCTGAAAATATTAATTCCTTTGCTAAACAGCGCCTTATCGCTTAACATAATTTTCAAATCATAATCAGGCTCGATATTAAAAACTTTTAATATATGGTCAAGCATCTTGTCGTGCTGACGAAAAACGCAAATAATTCCCTTTAATAAAGGATAATTTTTAATTTCATTAATTATCGGCGCGAATTTAATCGCTTCCGGTCGAGTGCCGAATACCATTAAAATTTTTTTCATATTTTTATAACAATTTTTCGAATTTATCTACGCAAACTTTTTTCTCCATATTTCTTAAAAGATATTCCAAGCCGTTTTTACCATATTCTTTCATTCTATCTTTTTCATTATACATTTTTAAAATTATTCCCAAAGCCCCTTCTTTATCATTAGAAACCGCGCCAAAACCGCATTTTGCTTCTTTAACAATCAATAATCCCCCGCTTTCTTCGTGTAAAAACGCAACAACCGGAACAGCAGCCGCCATATAACCTAAAATCTTAGCCGGTACTGCCGGAGTGGTATTTTGCGCCGTAAGAGAAATTATGCCCACATCGCAATCTTTAACCAATTCGGGATATTCTTCCAAAGATACAAACGGCTTAAAAATAACATTTTCCAGATTCCGCTCATTTGTCATTCTTATCAATTCTTCTTTTGCCGAGCCGTCACCGACAAAAAGAAAAATAATATCTTTATTATCTCTTGTTTTATCAGCAATTCTAATAAATAAATCCAAACCCTGTGAAGGTCCAAGCACTCCACCGAATAAAAATATAAATTTATTTTCCAAGCCGTATAATTTTCTAAATCTGCCGGTTTTTTTTGTTTCTAAAAACGGCTTGCTGTCTATCCAATGATACACCACTTGCGTTTTTCCTTTTGGCACATTTCTTTTTTCTTCAATGAATTTTTTATGTTCATTAGAAGGCACTACAATTAAATCGGAATTTTTATAAGCGCTTTTTTCCATTCGCTCAAAAAGCCAGATAGCTGGCCAATGTTTCCATTTTTTTAAAACTCCCAAGTCAATGGCATTTTGAGGAAATATATCGTGAAGATTAAGAATGTATTTTGCCCTGTAAAATTTTTTAACCTTATAAGCGGCGATTGTTAACGGCAATGGCGGACTATGGACAATTACGACATCAATTTTTTCTTTAATATTTTTCTTAATTTTTTGAAAAAAAATATAAGGCATCAAAACTTGCGCTATGCCTCTGATAATAAAATTCACCTTGTGGTGCGGGAGAGTTTTTATCCGCAAAACCTTTACGCCATTTTCATCAACAACTTCTTTCCAAACATTATTTTTAGAATCCGCTAAATTATATTTTGGATAAGAAGTGGCAACCCAAACATTATGCCCCTTTTCACGCAAACCATCCGCCAAATCCTTCATCAACTGCGCGGCTGAGCGAATTTCCGGCGGATAAGAATCTGTGATAATTAGAATATTTTTCATTTAAAATAACTCCAAAATCTTTCTTTTGCTTTATCATATCTATCGCCCCAGCCTTTCATCTGCTTAAGTTTCTCCTCCAAATCCAACATAATTTTTGTTGAAATAATAATCGATTCTATTGAGTCACCTTCTTCATTGTTGGCAATTTTTTTAACAATCGTCTGATACATATCACGGTAACTATTGGTCTTAAATATCCTCTTTTTTCTGATTATTCTAAAATCGTCTTCCGATTGATATTTTATAGCATCTGTTATTCTTATATTTTTCCCGTGAACTTTCAATTCTACGATATCTCTCGGCCCGACCCTTAAGCTACCCTTTTCGCTGAAAGTGGTCGTGAAAGTCGCTCCGTTTTCAAGCTCTATCCAAACTTCAACCGCGCCATCCTGCAAAAGTTTGATGTTGGAATTTATCGGCTTGCTGAAATTATTTAAATGCAAAAAATGGTCAACCTGATGACAGCCGTTTGACAAAAAAGTGCTTCGTGTAACCGACCAATTATACCAGAAAAACTCCGGCTGAATCAGCTCATAAACTATGGAATGATATGAAATCGGCTCGCCGTATTTTACGCCAAGATCTTTAAGCGCCAGTTCATTGAATAATCCGTAACGCTTATGAAATCCGATAAACAGTTTTCTGCCGGCTTTTCTAAGAGCTTTTTCCAGATCATTTAATTCGTCATAATCCATAGCTACCGGTTTTTCAACCACCACGTAAGCGCCTTGATTCAAGGCATGCAATGTAATCGAAACGTGGGTGTGATTATAACTAGCGACAAAATAAACATCCGCTTTTTCGTCTTTCGCGGGAAAGGGAGAGGAATCCCATTTTTGAATCCCTTTTTCAAAAACAATTTGAGTCGGGTCAATCTCGTGGATTGATTTTATATCAACAAACTTTTTAGTATAAGGAATAATGTTGATTTTCGCGTAATTGCCGTAGCCGAACAAAATTCCGCTTTTATTATTTTGATTTGTTTTCTCAACTTTTCCTTTTATCTCAGCAACGGCATCCGCGCCGCTTGTGCTGATTTTTTGAGCTTTAGCCCAATCGGTATTTTTAATTTCCCCTTTTACTCCATCGGCTAATTTATTTTGCAATTCTTGAGAAATTTCTATTCCCGAATAAACGCTCCAGCCCTTAATATCTTTCCACCAAATATTTTGCTTCTCATTTTTTACAACAGGAAAATACAAAATCTCGTTTGACGGAATTTTCAGGGCGTCCGATTTATTAATTTTATAAATTAACTCTTTTGGCAAAACAATCCGTTCCGCGAGAGCCGGATGGAAAGGCGCCATAAAAACAACCAATTCGCCATTGGAAAAAATTTGGCCATCCGCGCTTTCAATAATTTTGCCAATGCCGCAAGAAACATATTTTTCATTACGCCTTTCTTCCCTAAGCCGAGACCAAATTTTCGTAAATAATCCATATAGCCCCACAACGGGCAAATAATTCATCAATAATCTAAAACTCTTTGCCCGCGTATGATAAGCGTCTTCAATTTTTTCAAGATTTTTCCAAGCAAAAATCTGAATTCTATATTCATTTTTATTGCGGCAATAATCCAAATAACCGCTTCTCCATTTTTTACCCGTGAGTATTCTCATGATTTTTAAATATATTAATTTTTATTCTGTTTATCAACTTTTAATTTTGTTTCATAAATTTTCGCATCCACTAAAAATCTATACCAAAAAGCATGCAAAAAATGAAATATTAATCCTTCTTTGCCGTCTAAAAAACCTAATCTTATAAAATACCGATAAATAAAATAAAGACAAGCGCGGAAAAATAACGGTAAGCGGTAATAAAAATTGTTTTTTAACCATCTTTTACGCGCCGCCTGCCCGTCTAATTTTTGGACGTCCGACGTCGGACACGTCCGACGTCCGACGTCGGACGTCCTCAATATTTCGTTTACTTCCCGCGAAGAAAATTTATTATGCTTATCCGTCCAGAATTCTAAATCTTTTTTATTGTCATCAACAAAATCATTTTTCAATTTTCCGGCGCTTCCTTCTAATAAAACAATATGCTCGTCCATTTCTCTTTGTTCCGAACGCGCCTTTTCTTTTCTGAACAATCTTAACAGCCAAGTCGGATAATAGCCGCCGTGTCTTATCCAATGGCCCATGAAATAAACCCTACGTTTAATATAAAATCCGTTAATATTTTGAACATCCGATGTCCTGACATTGCCGTTAATATTTGGGACATCGGATGTCCTTATGTTGAATAAAATTTCAGCGATTTCTTTTTTTAATTCTTCCGTAAGATACTCATCCGCGTCCAACCTTAAAATCCATTCATTTTTAATATCCAAATTATCCAAAGCCCAATTAAACTGCTGGGCTTGATTTTCAAATTTATGCTGAACAATTTTAGCGTCATATTTTTTGGCGATCTCCAAAGCTTTATCAGTTGAAAAAGAATCAACAATAAAAATCTCATCCGCCAAACCAGCGATATTTTTCAATAATCGCTCAATATGGATTTCTTCGTTATAAGTTAAAATAATGACGCTAATTAAAGATTTTTTCATAATAAAAACCTAAACTTTTTTTGCTAAAATGTAAATCGAATGAGATAAGGGATAAAAACGGCCATAAAATCCATATTTTTCTATTTCAAATCTGTTTTTTTTCAATAAAGAAAAAAGTGTTCTTTTGGAAAAAAATCTAATATGAGGTCCTGTTGGATTAAAATGTTTATCAAAAGCAAAAAACATAATTAAAATATTTTTAATTAAACCATGATAAGGAACTGTTAGCAATAATTTCCCGCCTGATTTTAAAATTCTTGAAATCTCTGAAAAAGCGTTTTCTGTATCGTAAATATGCTCAATCACTTCCGATGAAAAAATAAAATCAACAGAATTATTTTTCAATGGCAATTTTCCGCCGTCTTCAATTTTATAAAATTTACAATCAGGAAGAATTGTTTTTGCTGATTTCAAAGCGGTTTCAGAAACATCCAGCCCAATATACTCGGCTTTCAAATTAATTTTTTTTATCTCTTGAATAATCTGACCATTACCGCAACCAAAATCAACAATAACAATTTCCTTTTCAAGTGGAATAAATTTCTTCAATTTTGGCCATTTAATTTTAAAATCAGGCAGATATTCTTTTATTATATTCTTCAATCCATTTTCCCGCCACTTTTTCGCTGGAAAATTCAGTTTCAACTAATTCCCTGCCTTTTTGCCCCATTTCTTTTCCTAATCGCGGATTTTCCAAAATTTTCAAAATCGCCTCGACTAATTGTTTTTCGTCTTTATTAATTACCAAACCGGCTTCGGCTCTATCGATGTTCGGCGAAATGCCAACTCCCTCAGTAATCACTACCGGCAAACCAAAATACATTGCCTCAATAGTTGCCATAGGAAGAGCCTCTGTATAAGACGGCAAAACAAAAACATTGCTTTCTCGAAAAGCCGCGACCTTTTTCTCTCCAATTAACATCCCTGTAAAAATACAAGACGCGGGCCTACGCGGACTTAACGCGGACTGATGCAAACTAAAATCAAAAAAGGTTAAATTGTAATCATTTATCATTTTAATAATTTCTTTTTTATATCCATTTTCATCCGGTCCAGCTAAAACCAAAACCGCCCTGGATTCTTTTTTAATAACTTCCGCAAAAGCCGGAATTAAGGTATCCAAACCCTTTATGGGGTGAAGTCGGGCTAAGAATAAAACTATTTTTTTATTGTCGCCGATGCCAAATTTTTTTCTGAATAAACCATTTGGCGATATTTCTCTAGATTCTTCTAAATCGAAACAATTGGGAATAACAATCGTCTTTTTCAAAAGTAAACCGGCTTTTAAATAATCTTCTTTTTCTCGATTAATTAAGAAATGAATGGCGGCGGCATTTTTTAAATTTTTCTTTTCAATCAAATTAAGATAGATTTTTTTCTTAAGAGAATGGCGACTGAGCGGATCTGACATTAAACTGCCATGAGGAGAAATAATATAGGGCTTTTTGAATTTTTTGGCGTAATAAGCTCCTAAAGCTGAGGCTGATAAAAAAACCGAGGTAATATGAATTAAATCAAAATCTTTTATATTTTTTGCCAAGGCCCGATGTAAACCAAAAGAATACTGCCACGGCTTAAAAGTTATCGGAAAATAAAAAACCTTTACGCCATCGATATTTACTTCTTGATTTAGCGGGACATTTAAAATTTCTTGGCCGTCAAGATTGGCGGTATAAACAACCACCTCAACGCCTCTTTTAATTAATTCTTTGTTTAAATTATGCGTTGGTATAATTGGCCCGCTTGCCAATTTCGCCGGCAAATACGAAGGAATAATGTGAAGAATTTTCATAAAGCACTTTATTTTGAGGCTACTGCCAAAATTTCATGGGCCTCCGAAAGATTATCAACTCCAATTGGACTCAATTGATAACCTATAGACAGAAGAAGCTCGGAGCACGACCAATGAAGCTCTGCGTTATGAACAGTAAGAAAAATAATCGGGCGGTATTTTTTTAAGATCTTTAAGGCCCCCTCTAAAACAAGGAACTCCGCGCCCTCCACGTCAATCTTTAATACGTTTGGAACTGGCAACTTGCCGCTCTCTACCCAGTCGTCAAGACTGATTGTTTTCACCTTTATATTTCCGTTTTCCGCCAAACCGCTTTGCAACGAATTCGTAAAAGTCAAAAACGCCAAACCGTTTTCCCGAGAAACCGCAACCTCGAAAAGAAAAATATTCCTGCAAAAATTAATATCAGCGTTTTTCCTTAAATACTCAAAATTAGAGGGTAGTGGCTCAAAAGCAAAAACTTTTCCGCCGGGCCCAACAAGATCCGCGGCCAAAAGTGAATAATAACCAACGTTTGCACCCATATCAAATACAATATTTCCTTCTTTAATGCTCTTTCCAAAAACCTTCACTTTCTCACTTTCATAACTGCCCAGCCAATAACTGTTGACTCCGGCCCCTTTAATCCACCTTTTCCCTTTAAGAGGGCCTCGCAGGATACGCATCTCCACGCCATTCGGCACAAGATCAAACGCCTTTCTCAAAAATCTCCCCAGAAAAGAATCTCTTGTTATTTTGGAAAAATCGGACATTTTTTATAAATTTAATTCTTACTCACAATCTCCTCTTTTCTGCTTAAAGTGGTAAAAAACTGAATAAGTATTGATAAGCTCCGGCTTTTCTCTTTTTATAATTTTTTTAAGAAGATAAGAATCTTCATTTTGCTGTGATACTAATCTTCTCTGCTTTCAATAGCAAGCAGATAGCCACAATAATGACCATAAGTTTTACGAGTCCGGCGTAGACCGGCGCGATCCAATCTTCTGTGCCTTTAATCACTTCGATCCATATAATACTATATGCCATAATGCCCGAGAGTGATTGCTGTGTACGGAGAATAAAATACTCATATATAAACTTAAGCAGTGACCCGAACACAAACATTCCTGCTGTTATGCCCAAAATGCCGAAGTTCATATAGAGATCGCCCAGCACGGTTGGTCCGACTGACGTCCCTAAATCATCCGGGGTTAAAACGCCATACTGCCTGCCAAGCTCATTGCCGCTCGCATTAATCACCGGCTTATCTCTCCAAATAAAGCGGGGCGGACCCAGACTCACAAAAAAATTCAATAATGTCTTTCCGTAAAGAAAATGGCTGGTTTTAGTAAAAATAGCCTCAATCATGCGTGACTGATCGACCCTTCGCAAAGAGGTATCAAAAACATATCGCGTAACCTGGCTATTCACATCTCTTGTTTCGTAGAACTGATCTGCATAACCGACAAAAAAGATGTTTTTGTTTTTATAAAAATTTTGCACCGGCATCATAAGAAAAAGCACAATGCCTGCGGTAATAATAATTTTCCAGAAACTTTTGCGGTAAGCATAGTGCCGTACTATCAAATACACCATAATGGGAATAATCGCGCTGAAATGGCTGAAGGAAAAAAATCCGTATAAGAATTCCAGGGTAAAGTTGAGCCATGCAATAATCCGCCAGATTTTATAGGAGGGATTGCCGGATTTCAGAAGATAGAAGTAATACGCAAATGCCATGGCAAGTGCAAGCGGACCAAAAAGGTTAAAAAGTCCGATAACGCTGTACCAGGAGCTCGTAACCACGGACAAATTCTTGCCTAAGTGCGAGTAGATGTCTTGTGAAATAGTTATTGCTTTTAACGCAAGTCCTGCCCCAAAAACAAGCGCGAAAACAAGTGCTGTTCGGCGAGGAGCCCACGCACTCTCGAAAATATTATTTCCCAGCGATCCTAATTTTTTAAAAACATTAGCCTTATACCCTGCAATGAAAAACATAATGCCCAAAAGCAAATACAAAATCGTAGTAAAACCCATGCGTCTATCATCACTATATTGAGAATAGCCAGGAACAAAAAGTAGAAAGCGTGTATATACTAAGAAAGGTATAGGGAAAAAAAGCGCGATATAAAAACACGCAAAAGAATTGCCCAGCTCAAAAACGTCAAACGTTCGTATCTTTTCTCTAATGTGTTTCTCGTAAAATCTTTTCATACGCGGCAATCATCTTTTTTCCGTAGTCATCCCAGGTAAATCCGCTCCGCACCCGTTCTTTTGCTTTCTCACCCATGCGACGGGCAAAATCTTGATGCTCATAAAGATACAACATTTTCTCTTTTAGCTTCTCCACGTTGCGTATTGGCACCATATAGCCATCTACGCCATCTCTAATAAAATCCTCACCGCCGGTATTCGGCGTAAAGATAACCGGCAATCCGCATGCCATTGCCTGCGCCTGCACCATCGCCCCGCCTTCCTCAATCGACATAATGACAAAAACAGAACCTTGCGAATAATATCTGTATAATTCCTTCTGAGGAACATGCCCTATCCACTTAAATATTCCTTCATATTTTTTGAAGAACGGTTTCATTTCTTCATTCAGGGTACCGACAAGTAATAACTCCGCATGAGGCAAGTTGAGCTCAGCAAATGCCTGCAGCAGATAGTGCACGCCCTTGCGCAGGGTCATACCGCCTACAAAAACAACCCTGAATACAGAATCTTCTTTCGGCATCTGCCTGAATTGGGATAAATCAACGCCATACGGAACCTGGATTAACTTTCCCTCCGGCACGCCATATTCTAAAAAAGAACGCCTCACGAAGGAAGACGAAATAGCAATATAGTCAGCTTCTTCATACTCCTTAATTTCTTTTTCAATTATCTTGGGATGGGGAAGCTGAAACGCTTCCGGTTGAACGCCGAATTGATCGTATTCCTCTTTAAGAATCTTATTCTGATACGCGATATGCGAACTGCCGCGATCAAGCACAGTCACCATGCCGCGTTGTTTTGCTTTCCTAAGTGAGTGCAGCGCAAAACTCGACCAACCCACGAAAATATCCGCCTCTCCGATTTCCCGTAAAGCTAAGAGGTCATATAGTTCATGAACAGCATATTGCGGATTGTAGGCTCGTCTTAAAAAAAGAGGTAATTTCCGCCATGATCGTTCGATAATTTCCTTGAGCAAGATTGACCGCACCTTATTCTGCGGAATGCCATAT
>Ga0209542_10018940_pt1 | contig 11094 bp, 13 predicted proteins | sample RifCSPhighO2_01_FD_184028 | JGI IMG/M metagenome (GOLD analysis project Ga0209542, IMG submission 184028) | Soil microbial communities from Rifle, Colorado - Rifle CSP2_plank highO2_0.1 (SPAdes) (version 2) | ecosystem: Environmental > Terrestrial > Deep subsurface > Rock core/Sediment ...
CTTCTGTCAGGTCTTTTTCCTTAAGACCTAGGTCTTTCAGAACCTCAGCCGTATAGACTTCCTTATTGACCGCGATGCCCTTGTCGCGGCTGACGTACACGACATCCTCTCCCGCGGGCGAGAGTGTCTGAAACTCATGGCTGTACTTACTGAACACGCCACCCGAGGCAAACGTGCGGAAGGTGAGGTCTCCAAGGCCCACACGTTCAAAAATCTTGGCATAGGCTTTCGCGCACGCTTCATAGATTTCTTCATGCTCCTCCGCGCTCTTCGCGAACGAATAGAGATCTTTCATTAAAAATTCTCTGCCGCGCATAATGCCAGACTTCGCGCGCGTTTCATTCCTAAACTTTGTCTGTATCTGATAGACAAGGCTCGGAAGATCACGGTGCGAACTGACATGGTCGCGCATCATTTGTGTGATGGGCTCCTCGTGGGTAAATCCGAGCCCTAACTCTGTCTCATTCTTGAGTTTCGTCTTAAACCAAATATCAACCTTCTCGTCACTAAAGCGGTCAGTTGTTTCCCAAAGCTCCTTGGGTTGAAGAGCGGACATAAAAATTTCCTGTCCCCCTATGGCGTTCATCTCTTGTCGAATAATGCTATTTACCTTCTCAAGCGTGCGGAGACCTAAGGGGAGAAACGAGTAAACTCCCGCCATTTCCTTATGGATAAAACCCGCTCTGATAAGTAGCTGCGCGTTCTTTGAAACCTCGTCTTTCGGGGCTTCCCTGCGTGTTTTAGTGAAAAGATGCGACTGCCTCATATATGCAGGCATTGTACGGGTAAAGGAACACTCGTGCAAAACAACACCTCTGTACAGAAGCGAGTGTGTTTTATGTGAGGAGCCTCACGATGTCGTTATAGGTCACGGCTATCATAAGTCCAATAAGCAGTAGGAACCCGACCATATTGTAGCGGGAGATAAAGGAGGAGGGGAGTGAAATGCCGCGCACCGCCTCAATCGCAATAAGAACAAGGCGGCCGCCATCAAGCGCGGGGAACGGAAGAAGATTGATAATGGCGAGATTTATGGAAATGAGGGCGGTCAGTGTAATGAGTGCCACTATGCCAAACTGGGAAGCTTCCTCAACGATGCTGACAAGCCCCACGGGTCCCGCAACCGCGGAAAAATCGGCTTCGCCTTTGAAAATACTGGAGAAAAACTGCCACAGCCCTACGGCCGTATCTTTGGTAACTTGCGCGGTAAGAAATGCCCCTTCTATAAGAGCTGTGTGAGGGGGTAATTGTAAAGTTCCAATATCGGCAAGCCCTACGCCAAGAAGGGCACGGTTTTCCTCTGCGTCAAAGGCGGGGAGTGCGGAAAGAGTGAGTGCTTCGCCTTGTCGTTCAATGTGTATCTGATGCTCATCGCTCGGGTGCGCGGCAATAAACGCACGGAGTTCCTCCGCGCCTCGGGTACCCTCCCGCGTCTCTCCTCCCGCGTTTAGAGAGACAATATGGTCACCTCCCATAAGCCCCGCGCGTAATGCCGGAGAATCCGGCACGATATGGGTCACAGTCGCAAAAACATCTTGCACAACGCCAAAACGTTGCTCCCCCTCCTCAGTCGGGAGACCCACCATGTAGCCCGCCCCAAAAAGAATCCATGCAGTAAGGAGATTCATGGCCACACCCGCGACGACAACGACTGCCTGCGCGCTGCGTGATTTTCCCACAAAGCTACGGCTCCTTTCTCCCGGACGCTTTGCAACTTCCTCAGGGTCTTCACCAAAAATTCGTACAAATCCTCCAAAAGGAAGGGCGTTGAGGGAATACGTCGTCTCCCCCCTGCCCCACGAAAAAAGGCGCGGGGGAAAGCCAATGCCGAACTCTTCCACTTTCATCCCCGCACGTTTTGCCAAAAGAAAATGCCCGAACTCGTGCGCGAGTATCAAAACAACGAGGATGATAATAAAGAGAGCGATGCTCATCCGGCGATTTCTTTCTCTTTACGCTCCACCATTTCATCCAGTTTTTTTCCGGCCTCATCCACTTTTTTCTGCATATCGTCCTTAAAGCGGAACTTCTCATCTTCTGTGACGGATCCCTCTTTTTCTTTTTTCTGGATAGCGGACCACACTTCATCGCGCGCGCTGCGAAGCGATTTCCGCGCCTCTTCAATCTTTTCTTTCGCTACCTTGCGGAGAGTGTCGCGTCGTTCAGAGGTAAGCTCGGGGAACGAAACGCGCAATCCCTTCTCGTCTGTGGAGACGGAGAGTCCCGTACCGGCGAGCATAAGCGCTTTCTCTATTTCTTTGCCGTCCGCGAGATTCCACGGAGTAATGCGCAGGGTTTTGGGATCCTCTACCGTTATCGCGGAAAGCTCGCGAATGGCCATCTGCGCCCCATATACCTCTACTTTGACATTGTCCAAAACAGCGGGGGTCGCGCGTCCCGTGCGAATACCGCCCAGTTCCTTGCCAAAGTGGTCCAGAATATCCGCGATGCGCTTTTCAAAAGGTTTGAAGTCGTACTGCATAGAAACGATTCTACTATTCTTCGAGCACGCGCGAAAGAGCCGCGATTTTCCGCGCAAGCCGAATGCGCGAAGCTCCGAGCGATTCATCTCCCATATTTTGGAGAGGCTGCCAGCTGACCTTCTCTATCTCGCGGCTTCCTCCCCGCAAGGGAGTGCCGTCATCCACAATGCACAAGAAACGCAGGTCAAGGTGGGCGAATGTCTTTGAGGGTTCGTCCGTATGGATAGCGCGGTGGATATCAATATCAAAAATAGCAGAGAAGCATTCCCCTCCGTCAATGCCCGTTTCTTCCTTCAACTCCCTCTTCGCCCCCAGAAAGGGGTCTTCGCCTCGCTCCAAATGCCCTCCGGGTTGAAACCATTGTTTATATTTTTTGCTAAAGACGAGCAGGACCTTATCAAGCGTTTGGTTGATGACGATGACCGAGGCGGTTATGTGCCGTTCCTTTTTTCTGTCATACGGAGCCTTTGTTTTTTTCACAAAATCATGTAGCTCTTGAAAAAGGATTTTTTCTTCGGCATCAATGACAAAAGGCTGATATTCCTCAAGAAGGCGCACAAGTTTTATCTTGGGCAACGACATTAGGCAAGGTCGTAGATAACGTCTTTTCTTTCCACCACGATTTTTGAGCCAGTCCTTTTAGCCCATTTATAGAGTTTCAGGTTTGGATTAAAACAAATGGGTTTCTCCACGAGTTCAAGAAAGGCGATGTCCCCTTCCGTATCCCCTACCCCGACAGAGCTTTTCAGCGTCAGGTTTTCTTTCTCAACGGCGCGTTTGACGATATTGGCTTTGTTTCCAATGAGGTGAAGGTCTTCAACCGCGCCCGTGAAGCGGTCGCCTGGGCCTATTTCATAAATACGTCCATATACTTTGTGAAAGCCGAAACGCCTGCAAAAATGGTCAAGGACCGATTTGGGCGACTGCGAAATGGCAAGAAGAAAATAGCCTCGGGCTCGGAGATCCTTCACAAGGTCGCGCGTATAGCGATAGACGCGGTCAGCCTTGCGGTCCACAACGCGCTTTGCCGCTTCTTGAAAATCTTTGTAGTGGACGCCCCGTATCTCTTCCAGAAACACGCCGACGAGTGCGTTGATGTACGCTTCATAATCACCCTTCCTATCAAGCCATGCCCGTTGTTCTTTCGCATAGCGCCCGCGCACGCTTTCATTAAAAATACCCTGCGAAATAAGTTCTTCGGCGAGTTCAATAAAAAGACTGGAGCGAAATATCGTCCCGTCAACGTCAAAAACAGCTACTTTTCGTTTTTCCATACCCCATAGTGTACTCCAATGGTGCCCTTTTTATATTTTGAGAGGATGCTCTTGACAAGAAATATGATAGGATGTATAGTATTAATTAGATGGTTGGGATGGACCAAAAAAATACCCCCCAGAGACGGGGTTGAGGAACCGGCAGGCAGATTTCGATCTGATTTTCTGGCCGACATACCTCATTTGGTACATTTGAGAAAAGGGGGCCAAGGCTCCTGGGAGGCAACGAGTGGGTGGGAACCTACTGATGCACCTCCACGATTCTCCCTGATTATCACGAACCATCCTTGATCCAGGGTGGCCGCTGGCTCCCAGAAAACTGAGGAGACCGAACCGGCCGCGCGGCACCAATCGCGGCACAGTAGCGCCCCAACCTCTTCATAGAGGCGGGCGCTTATTCTTAAACCCTAAATATTTTCCCCGCCTTAGGATAGATTTTTATAAGAGGATCCTTGCTCGTATCGTATTTTCTTGCTGGCGCTATCTGGCGTCCATATTCAATAACTCTGTAGGTAAAGTCGAGCCAGTCTTTTTTGGGAAGAAGTGCCATCAAGTCGCGCTCAATCCGAATGGGGTCTCTGTGGTCGGAGAGATTAAAGCGAAGAGTAAAACGCTTCACGTGGGTATCAACGGCAATTCCTTCAACAATGCCGTGCGCGTTCCCTAAGACAACATTCCCCGTCTTTCGCGCAACCCCTGGGATAGTGAGCATCTCTGCCATCGTCTTGGGTATTTTCCCTTTGAAATTTTTATGTACCACCCTCGCTGCGCCAAGAATATTTTTTGTCTTAGCTCTGAAAAACCCGCACGAGTGTATATTTTGTTCAAACGCGCGCGGGTTTGTGTGCACATAGTCTCCGAGTGTGCGGTATTTTTTAAAAAGTTTTTCCGTTACCAGATTCACCCGCTTATCCGTGCACTGCGCGGAGAGGATGACTGCGACCAGAAGCTCAAACGGGTTTTTATACCGCAGGGCGATTGAAGCTTTCGGGAAGAGTTTCTTCAGTTCCCTATCAAGCTTGCGCAAGCGTCTTTTTCTTTCCTTCAGCGTTGTCTCGTTCATCCAAGTATCTATTCTTATCTTCTCAAGAAGATAAGAATAGATTATGTCTTTTTTGAAGAAAGCGTCTTGAGGTCGGCGAGCACTTCATCCGCGTGGAGGTCTGGTTTGACGCTTTCATAGATTTTGGCGATTTTTCCTTTCGGGTCAACAAGGAATGACGTGCGCGTAATCCCCAAATATTCCCGTCCCATAAATTTTTTCTTTCCCCATACGCCATACGCGTTAATGACTTTTTTCTCCGTATCGGAGAGGAGTGAGAACGGCAATGTGTATTTCTTTTTGAACTTTGCGTGACTTTCAACACTATCCGCGCTTATACCAAATACTTTTGCCTTGAGTTTCCCAAACTGTGGGTGCGTGTCGCGGATGGCGCACGCTTCCTTTGTGCATCCTGGCGTATCATCTTTTGGGTAGAAATAGAGAAGAACATACGAGCCTGCGTACTCGGCAAGTGTATGCATCTTCCCCGCTTCATCAGGCAGAGAAAAGCTAGGAGCCTGTGCCCCTACTTTAATCTTCATGCTTTAATCTTCATGAGAGTCGCGCTTCTGCCAGAGTCTGTAGAGCAAGCCCGAAAGAGTGCCGAGCGACATCAGATAAATAACGCAGGAAATAGCCCAGCCTACGAACGGGGCGAGGAAAACGAACTCAAGGAAAACAATACCTCCTAAAACCCATGGCAAGGTGAGGCGTATCTCCTTGACGAAAACCCGCGACAAGACAGCTCCTGCCACAATGCCCGCAAGCACTTTCGCGACAAGAAGCATGAGGCCGTACACAAGTAGTCCCCCTACCCCAAGCACGGCGCCGACAAGGGTGAGAATGAGAATGACGGAGAGAATGGGTAGAGCGATAAGAGAGCAGAGGCCCACAAGAATATTTTTTCCGAAAGAGGTGACACTTTCGCGTGCGTACCGAGTACTCCAGCCACGGAACAGGTAAAACACCGCGAGAGTCGCAACGGCGGTCGCGATAAACGTGACAAGGAAAAAGAGTCCGCCAAAGAGAATCCCCAATCCGGCAAAATCCGCTTTTGCGCTTGGCACAACACCACGAGTCGTCTCTCCCTCCACGCGAGATGAATCATCAATCATAGCCGGCCTTTCAGATGTGTAGGAAAAATTACCTTGAATGAGCGCCCCTTCAAGGATAATCTGACGCGCCTTGGCGGTAAGAGGTCCCGTTTCTCCGCGCACGGTCACATCCCCCCCATACGCATGTACGGTTCCTTTCACCTTTCCTTCTATGACAACCTCACCACCAAGCGCGAGAAGGTCTCCCCCAACGAGAGATCCTTCAAGAATGCGCACGGTTCCTCCAATGACGACGAGATCTCCTTGTACGTCCCCTGAGATAGAGACCGCGCCGGCAATAATGCGCACGTCGTCACCCATAGTCCCCAAAAGAGTGACGTCTCCGCCAAGCACCAGAAGATCTGCGCCGACAGCTCCGGACATAATGATTTTTCCTCCGCCCAAAGTAACATCTTCCGTTCCCGTCCCGCTTACGATGACATCTCCCCCGACTGCGTAGAGGTCCCCTGCGACGCGCTCATCCCGCGATAAGGCATAGGATTCCCCCGCTTCAAATGTTGCCGCGAAAACAGAGGAAGGAATAACGAGAAGCGACAGCAAAAAGCTCGCGACTAAAAAGTGTTTCATATGGGAGAAGTGTATCACACGCGGTTTTTTTTCAGGAAGGGAGAGTCGCCGCGAGATGTTCCAGTACCATTTTAAGAGAGGGCGCGCGGTCGCTGACGTACCCGCGCATCAGGGCAATATCGGCAAGCCCTGCCGTGCGCCCTTCCCCTTTTTTTTCGTACAGCACCTCCTCAAGGGCATTCAGAAATTCCCTCACGGGTTCGCGTTCCTTATCTTTCAATAATTTTTCAATGATGCTACTACGCGTCGCGTACGAGCCTCGCAAAAAATGTTCCGCTTGAACCCGCTCGTTCGCATTTTTTTCACGGGACAACTCAAGCCGCAAACACCGCGAACGCAGTGTCGGCAGCAGGGTTCCGTGTGGTACAAGGAGGACAAAAAAAGTATTCGGGGCGGGCTCCTCAAAAAGTTTAAGAAGTGCGTTTTGCGCTTCACGCGTTACCGCAGAGACACCCAGCACGAAAAGTTTTTTTCCGTGGACGGGAGCAAGGCTTGCAAGGTTCGCGACATCACGCGCGTCATCAATACCGAACGAGGTATGCGCGCGGACGATAACATCCGAGTTTCCTTGAAGTTTGATGCCAAGCTGGTGTGCCGCTTTAACCGCAAGCCGGTTGAGGTCCGATACACTGCCTTCGGCAAAATAGGCGTGGTGTTCCATAGACGGAAGTCTATCAAATCCGCGCGAGAAGGCTTACCGCTTTGCGATAATGCTTTTCTTGTATGTATCTAGGTGTTCAAGCGCGATACCCGTGCCGCGCGCGACACAAAAAAGAGCATCGTCAGCAAGAGTTGCTTTCACGCCTGTGCGGCGGAAAACGAGTTCGGGCAAGTGGCGCAGCATCGAGGATCCACCTGTCATAATGATGCCGTAATCAATGATATCCGAAGCAAGTTCGGGAGGAGTCTCCTGTAAAACATCGCGTATTGCTTTTACAATCTCCCTTAATTCCCGCCCAATTGCTTTGACAACCTCATTTGTCTTAAGGTCGCTCGCGCGGGGAAGGCCCGTAATAAAATCGCGTCCCTTAACGGTAAGCACCAGTTCTTCTTCAAGAGGAACGGCTGAGCCTATTTCTATTTTGATGCGCTCTGCCGTTTTGTCTCCAATCGCCAAGTTGTACGTTTTTTTAATGTAGTCGGTAATCGCGTGGTCAAGCCTATCCCCCGCGCATTTGACTGACGTTGACGCCACAATGCCGCCCAAAGAAATAACGGCGACATCGGTCGTACCGCCGCCTATGTCCACTATCATATGTCCGCGCGGCTCCTGAATGGGAATCCCCGCGCCTATTGCCGCGAGTATCGGTTCTTTCACGACATAGGCGCTTCGCGCGCCCGCGCGAAGCGTCGCTTCAATCACGGCGCGCCGCTCTGTTGACGTCACACCCGCGGGAACTGAGACCATGACTTCAGGTTTCATTATTTGAAATTTTCCGAGCGCCTTGTTTATGAAATAGCGAAGCATTGCCTGTGTCACGCGATAATCCGCAATCACGCCATCCTTAAGGGGACGGTACGCAATAATAGACTCTGGGGTACGCCCTATCATCTCTTTTGCTTCAAACCCGACCGCGAGAACGCTTTTGTCTATCTCCGAAATAGCGACAACAGAGGGCTCGTTGAGAACAACCCCCTTCCCTGGTACGAAAACAAGCGTATTCGCTGTCCCTAAATCAATACCGAGTTTGGGGAAAAAGAATGACATGAGCGCATTGTACGTTCGGAAAGACACGGCCGCAATCAAATAACGAAGGCCCCGCCTTCTGCGCGTTGATGATCATCGCGATGAGATACATGATGATGGAAAACGCAACCCCCAAGATGAGGGTGGAAATCAGAACGGCTGGCCAGGCGCCTGTGACCGAGAGCGTTTTCGCGATGTATGGCATGGTCAATTGGGTACCGAGGGGCGTGAACCCGACGAGGATGAACGCGAGCAAAAACGCCTTGATGAGCGTCTCGCCGAGGTGGCTCAGGCCCTTGTTGGTGCTATCCATATCTGCTTACTTCCTTCCGTTTAGCGTGAGGAACAACGGGTCTTATATTACAATCTTTGTTTAGGATGTCAATATTTCCAAACTTTGCTAGAATGCCCGCAATGGCTCGGAAACCCATTACGTCTTCCTATAGAACAAGTACGGCAGGGCTTGCTCCCGCCCACTTTGTCATAGAAGGCGGAAAAAAATTAAAAGGGAGCATCACCATTAACGCGTCAAAAAACGGCGCGGTTGCCCTCCTGTGCGCATCCCTCCTCAACCGCGGAACGACCATCCTCAAAAAAATGCCCCATATAGAAGAGGTGCATCGCTTGATTGAAGTGCTCAATTCAATCGGAGTCGCGACGACATGGAGCGGCAATACGCTCACGATTGTTCCACCAAAAAAACTTTCCCTTGAGATGATAGACACGCGCGCCGCGATGAAGACGAGGAGTATCCTGATGTTTATCGGTCCCCTGCTTCATGTGTTGCGCGATTTCAAAATTCCACAATCGGGAGGATGTAAATTGGGAAGCCGCACCGTGCGACCGCACTTCTTCGCGCTTGAACATTTGGGAGTCTCCATAGAAACAACCGAGGACGCGTGGCGCGTGCGCCACAAAGGACTCGCGCCTGCGGAAATCATTATGTACGAGTCGGGCGACACGGCGACCGAAAACGCCTTGATGGCGGCGGCGCTTATCCCCGGCAAAACGACTATCAAGTACGCCTCCGCCAATTATATGGTGCAGGAACTGTGTCATTTCTTAAGCCTCTGTGGCATTCGCATAGAAGGCGTCGGCACAACAACTCTTATCGTGCGTGGCATACGCCGTATCAATACAAAAATAACGTATTCCCTCTCTGAGGACCCGACGGACGCGATGTTTTATCTCGCCGCCGCGGTCGTGACGCGCTCAACGCTAACTCTCAAACGCTGTCCTTTGGATTTTCTTGAGCTTGAACTCCTCACTCTTGAGAAGATGGGTCTCCGCTTCAAAGTGCTTAGGAGGTACTTGGGTGATAACAAACGCGTAAAGCTTGCCGATATAAAAGTGGAACCTTCAGACCTCGTCGCGCCTCCGGAAAAAGTGGCCGCGCGCCCGTACCCCGGACTCAATATAGATAACCTCCCCTTCTTCGCGGTCATCGCGACCCAAGCTGAAGGCACTACCCTGATTCACGATTGGGTGTACGAAAAACGCGCCATTTATTATACGGAGCTTGAGAAACTCGGCGCCGAAGTAACGCTCGCGGACCCTCATCGCGTTTATATACAAGGAAAAACACCGCTTCGGGCCGCAGAACTTGTGTGCCCGCCGGCGCTCCGCCCCGCAACCATACTCCTTATAGGGATGCTAGGGGCTTCCGGCCGTTCGGTGCTACGGAACGTATACAGTATTAGCCGCGGTTACGAAGACATCGTTCTCAAACTGCGCGAGTTGGGAGCCTCCATTGATTACCTTGACGAGTGAGCAGGAATTCCACATTAACTCATTCCTCTTATTTACTAACTCGCCCGAATACCTATACTGTAGCCATCGTGGACAGAAATCTAAAAAAATCCATAACCGTGGGAGGAGGGGCTCTCCTGTGTGCCGCCCTTTTTTTCGGCATACTCGGACTCGTGGAGAGCGGGTTCCGTTTTGACGGACTGCGCCTCTCCTTCCCCGCAACGGTCACCTTGACGCACGTGCCACAAGACGCGCGACTCTATGCGGATGGAAGAGAAATAGTGGCTGAAAACAACGAGGGCACCATCGTTCTCTCTCTTGCCCCGAACGCGCAACACCTTATCGTCTCGCATGAAGGCTTTTGGCCCTGGGAAAAAGAGATGGCTCCGAGAAGTGGCGAACAAACCACATTCGGCGTTTTCTTGATGCCGCGCGATCCTCAAGGTACTCCCATTTTAGATAAACCTCTCCGCCCTACGCTCGAGGCTCTTGTTGCGCGCGCGAAGCTTCCAACGAGAGCGGCGCCTATACTTTCCGCAGACGGAACAGCGTCTCTTTTTGTGGAGAATGGAAAAATTATCACGCGCTGGCTGTCTGAAAACCCGGCGCCCGACTATTACTGCATCGCCGACTCGTCCTGCCGCGAACATGCCGCGCTCACGTTTGAAGCTGAATTGCGCGACCTTGCGTTTTATCCGGGCCGGAACGATATCGCACTCCTTGCCATACAAAACGGCATCTTCGCCCTTGATCTTGATAACCGCGGCACCCAGAACTTCCAGCCGGTCTACCGCGGTACACGACCACGCCTTTTGATGCATGAGGGTGCAGCGTATCTGCAGGAAGGAAAAGCCGTCCTGCGCCTAACGCTTTAAAACAGGTACACTAGAGACATGTGGATTGTCGGCGTCCTCCCTATTGTCCGCGGAGCGCCTCATCGGGAGCTTTCTTATTTCAGTACTGAACAGATTATCGAGGGTTCTATCGTCAAAATACGTTTGCGCGGGAAAGTAACCCGCGGACTTGTGGTGCGCGTGGAGTCGCTTGAAGGACAGAAACAGGAGGTAAAAAAAAGTTCGTTCTCCCTTAACAAACTCACTTCACGCGATGCGGGGACTCCCGTGTCTCGCCCATTTCTGCGCAGTGCGTTTGAGGCGGCCCTCTATCATGCGGCGGG
>Ga0209542_10018941_pt1 | contig 11093 bp, 12 predicted proteins | sample RifCSPhighO2_01_FD_184028 | JGI IMG/M metagenome (GOLD analysis project Ga0209542, IMG submission 184028) | Soil microbial communities from Rifle, Colorado - Rifle CSP2_plank highO2_0.1 (SPAdes) (version 2) | ecosystem: Environmental > Terrestrial > Deep subsurface > Rock core/Sediment ...
GTCTGGCTTTTCTTTTTTATTTGTTTCAACAGGGCAATTACAGAATAGTTTTTTCCCATCTAATTGTTGGTGTATTTCCAAACCTGCTTTAAATCCTATTTTTTCGTAATTTATGTTTTCCATTTTATTGAACGCCAGGAGCGGGAATTTCGTAAAGAAATTTCGAACCCACGTGTCCGTGTAAGACTCTCGCTCTTAAGGCGAGTGCTATTGGCCAACTAAGCGATCCTGGCTTTATTCTTAATTTTATTTTATCGAAAAGTTTAAATATTCTCTTTTTCTTATATTTTATAAATGTCCGTGTAAGACTTTTGTTTTTTAGTTGAGTATTATTGGTCCAACTTAGGGACCCTTTTTTATCATTTATTCTCATACAATATCTTTCCTTTTGTGTCTATTTCTCTTTTTATTTTTTTAGGTAGTGTATTATAAACTTGAACATCTATTTTATCTCTTACGTTTCCTAATATTTCTATTCTAAATTGTGTTGCTTCTTTTAATGAGATATTCTTTTTAAAAATAACGCATATATCAATATCTGACCTGAAAGTTCTTTCATTTTCTACTGTTGAACCGTATAGGATAATTCTCTTTATTTTATTAAAATAGGGATTCTCTTTTATTACTTCTATTGTATCTTCTATTGTTTCTTTAATTAAGCTTCCTTTTTTGAGATCAAAAATCTCTTGGTATTTTGAAATCTCTTTAATAAATTCTAATTTTTTTCTTATATCTCTAGATAACCTATTCTTTTCCGATTGAGTCAAATTAATTCCAAGTAGTTGTTTTTCTATTATTTTTAATTCCCTTTGTCCAAATATTTTTCTTGTATTTGGGTTGTTTTTTAAGAAAGTTAATATATTCATTTATAACCTTTATAATGATTATTATAACCTATATTATGGTTATATTTAAAGCTTTTGTTTTTCAAATACCCCTTTAGGTAACTTATAGCCAGTAGCTTCTTCTAAGATTAAGAATACATCATTTATTTTGATTTCTTCAGGAAAATTTGTTCTTAGTTCATTGATAAAATCTCTTAACTCATTTGAATTTTTAACTATAACTCCAATATCATAATCCCATGCCCCAATATACTTGTAGTAAAATAATATTTTTTTATGATTTTTGAAAAATGATTTTAACTTTTTTTCAGATAAATCATTGAATTTAGCTAATTTTAATTGAATACCGTACCATTCATAGCCTAACTCTTTGAAATCTAATGTTATGTTGTAGCTATTTATTATTTTATTTTTCTCTAAATTAGTTACTCTTTTTTTAATCCCGTTAGGAGTTAATTTAGTTGCTTTTGATATTTCAACATAAGTAATTCTTGAGTTCTTATTTAATAAAGAAAGAATTTTGTAATCTGTTTCATCTAATTTTGTGTTTTCTTCTTTAGTTTTTAGATTAAATTCAGTAGGTTTAAGATCTAAATACTTGTAAGAATAATAACCACTATCTTCTAAATTTAAGACAACATATTCATCTATATAATCTCCGAAATTTGAAGTTATTTCCTTAAGAATAGTCCCTAAGTTATTGTCTTTTGCAATGAAAATATCAAAGGTTAGACTCCATTTTCCCGCTAAAATACCTATCCAACTTATGTATGGATGATTTTTTAGAAAGTTGATTATTTCTTTTTCTTTATTTTCTTTTAAATTTATTAATTGGACAAAAATAGTATAATGTTTTATGTCTAACTTTTCTTCATTAAATTCTGTATTAAATTCTTTTATTAATTTACTCTCTATTAATCTTCTTATTTTGTAATCCACATTCTCTCTTTTTAATCTTACTTTTTTGCTAATAGTGCTTAACTGCTCCCTTGAATTGTTTAGTAAAATTTCAATAATTTTCTTATCATAGGCATCTAATTTTATCATAGTTTATAATAAATAACTAATAATATATAAATTGTTCGTTTTTAATAGATTTTAATGTAATCTATTTTATATAAATATATTATTGATTAAGTAGTATCAATTTAGGGAGGACAATGAAAATGCCACCAAGCGGATTTAGTCAAGAAGCTATTAATGGATTGTTGGATTTTGTTAGTGATGCCTATAAAAAAACTTTAGATAGATACAGTGGTCAGGATTTAACTGAAGAGTCTGTGTTAAATGAAAGTATTCAATATTTAGATGGAGTAGTCAGTAGGTCTGTACCTTTAGCAATGGATGGAACAGTATCTGAAGTAGGAGTTAGGGGACTTCAAAGATTTGTAGCAACTAACTATAAAGATCTTATAACAGAGATACATTCTGGAAAGAAACAAGAAGGACAAGCAATGCAAGCTGAAATAGACCATATTGGTCGATACTTAGAGCAATTTAAGCTTTAAGTTTAAATGCTATCTTTGATAGCATTTTTCTTATTTTTTATAAAAATTCATTATTTAACTTCTAAAGTTCATTTTTAATAAAAATTGTTATGAATTATTTTATATATACTAATTGTGTTACTACTAATAAGAAATAATTAAACCTTTTCAATAAAGAAAAGGTTGATGGAGGAAAAAATATGGTAAATGAAAATCAAAAAACAGGATTGGTAAACCTTGTAAAAGAGACTAATGGTGGGGCTTTAATTCCTATGTTTGGAATGGGTTCAGCTGTTAGAACTTTTGGAAGATGGGAGAGAGAAGGAAGATATAGTGGAAGATCTTGGGGTTCTGAACTTGATGATCTTGCTTATGGTCTTTATAATGCAGTAACTACTGCTTCAATTCTGTACACTCTTGTAGAAAAATTTATGTAAAAATTATAGTTTACCCCCTTATGGGGGGTTATTTTTTCAAGAATAAACATAATCTAAAAAATCCAAGGATGTTCTTGGAGAGATTTCATCCCTGAAATTTTTAGTTATCAATTTTGGAATTTCATCTTTTTTATAATTAGATAATAACCAAGCTAATTTTAAGAACGTTGTTTCTGAAGTCATATCTGAATGATTTCCTAATAATCCTATTTCCTGATAAATTGGCTGATTTGAATAAACATGTAGGTTTAATCTTCCAAAAATTGTTTGAGGGGCTAATACAACAGGCATTTTTTTAGCTAAAGTTTTTAATGTATCTAAAATTTTTTCATGCTCTATTGTTTCTTTATCTAATTTTGTTGTTGGTAAGTTGCCTAAACCTGGAGCTTCTATAACTAAACCGTCGTAATTTTTGTAAAATAATAATTCTTCAGCAAACATATTTGGATGAACTTTTACTATTCCGATTTTTAATTTATCATCAAATAATTTCAATTTTAATTTCTTATCTTCTGATTTGTTATGCTTTCCTATAAAACCAACATTACCTTGAGATGTAACTCGGGCTATTGGTTTTCCGTTTACGACTTTAAATGCGTCTCTCCTTGAAGTGTGAAATTTTCTAGTTTTTGTTGGATGTAAAATCAAGCAAGCGTCATCGTTTGTAGATTCGTGCATACAAATTCCAACACCTTGATAATTAGAATTAACTATAAATTGACAGGCACAGATTAAGTTTAATTTAGCATCTGAACTTCCTCTGTCTGAAGATCTTTGAGAACCTGTTATTATAACTGGAATTGGGCAGTTTTCTAAAATAAAAGCCAAAGCAGAGGAAGTATAATGCATAAAATCGGTTCCATGGGTGATTATAACCCCTTCTGCACCGTTTTTTACTTCTTTTTCAACTTCTTTTGCCAACAAATTATAGTGAGAAAACCTGGTATCCTGCGACCACATGTTTTGGATTAATCTTGACTCTATTTTTGCTATATGTTTTATTTCTGGGTATAAATTTAGGATATCTTTCGCTGTATACTTTGTGGATACTCCCCCTTTTTTATCATCATAATATGAAGATACAGTGCCTCCTGTGTGTAAAATAGCTATTTTTTTCATTATCATTTATATTAAAAGAATTTGTAATTATTTATAGTTTATTATTATAATAGGAAATATATAATATAAAATAATCTTTATAAAGTATATTTTATAATTAAATAATGTTTTTATACTCAATGTGTTTTTAGAGGTAAATAAAGTTTGGTTTTAATTGGCGTTAAAACCAGAAGTGATAAAGCTTTTTTGGCGAAAAGCGTTATCGATAATTGGCGAATAACTTTTTTCTAAGAGAGGTAAATACTAAGAAATATATAAACCTTTCGTTAGTGTTAGTACTCTCACAATCAAAAAATACCTAAAAGGGGGCAAAAAAATGGAATTTATCGTGCAAAACGCAATAAAACAATCTGAAAGTATGCAGAATGCAGACTTCTTGGTCGGACAGGCCAATATTAAAGTTATAGGTGTAGGTGGAGCTGGTGGAAACACTGTTTCATGGTTATATAAAAAAGGCATTAAAGGTGCCGAAATCGCAGTTATTAACACAGATAAGCAACACTTAGATGTACATGAAGCTGATAGGAAAGTTCTTATTGGTAGGGAATTAACTAAAGGTTTAGGTGCAGGCGGACATCCAAATATAGGTTCAGAAGCAGCTAAAGAAACCATTCAGGAAATTAAAGATATATTGAAAGGTGCTGATATGGTATTTGTTTGTGCTGGTATGGGTGGTGGCACAGGAACTGGAGCTGCGCCTGTTGTAGCAAAATTAGCTAAAGAAATGGGTGCTATTGTTATTGGAACTGTAACAATGCCATTTGAGCTTGAAAGAGCTAGGATGGACAAAGCAGAATGGGGCTTAGGAGAATTAAGACAAGTTTCTGACTCAGTTATTGTTATAGATAATAATAGATTAGTACAAATAGCTGGAAACTTACCTATTCAACAAGCTTTTGCTGTTGCTAATGAATTAATTAGTACTATGATTAAAGGTATTGTTGAGACAATTGCTGTTCCAAGCTTAGTTAATTTGGATTACGCAGATGTTAAGGCAATAATGACTGATGGCGGAGTTTGTGCTATTGGTGTAGGAGAAAGCGACTCTGAACAGAAAGTTGAAGAAGCTACTAGAAGAGCTTTGACTAATCCTTTATTAGATGTGAGTTATAAAGGGTCTACAGGAGCTTTGATCCATGTTGAAGGCGGACCAGACTTAACATTAGATGATGTTAGCAGAGTAGGAGATATGGTTACAGAAGCTTTAGATAGGGATGCTAATGTCATATGGGGAGCTAGGATTAATGATGCTATGACTGGCAAATTGAGAATAATGACAATTATTGCTGGTGTAAATAGCCCATACATCCTTGGAAAAGTAGATCATTCAAAACTAAGCCAAGCAAGTGTAAGGATGGGTCAGGAGTTAGGAATAGAATTCATCAGATAATATTCAAAGGGCACACATTTGTTCTTTTAACCCCCCCTATAGCAAGGTGCCCTTTTGTAGCTAATGCCATTGCATTAGCTTTTTCTTTTTTTTAAAAGATAAATTATTTTTTCTTGATTTTAGAAAATAAGAGTTTTAATTTGTCTCCTAAGGGGTATATTGACTTATCAGTTCTTCTGTTTCCATATGATTCGAAGAAAGTAATCATTTCTAAACTTGTACGTTTTGAAACCGGGTTTTCAGTTGGAAATCCGATAGCAATAACAGATTCAGGTTCTATTCCTTCTGTGATTTTTAATGCTCTTTTCAAAGCCATTTTTGAAAATCCTGAAACGAAACAGGTTCCTAATTTTAAAGAATGAGCTCTTAACATTAGATTTTGAGCTGCCAATGCACAGTTTTGAATAGAATAAGTATTAGTATATTTTTCATAATAAGTTCTTAAGTGTTCCCTGTCTGAGCAAATAACAATTAACACAGGAGCTTCACTCATCCATGTTTGATCTAAACAAGCTTCTGCAATTTCCTGTTTTATTTTTTGGTTTTTTACAATTATAAAGCGCCAATTTTGTAAATTTCCTGAAGATGGAGCTTGATGTGCAGCATCTATTAATTCTAAAACTGTTTTTAAAGGAACGTCTTTATTCAAATATTTCTTTATACTCCTTCTTTCCTTAATTGCTTTTAATACTTCCATCCCAAACCTTTAAATTGATGAACGTATTTAAATCTTTTTATGGACTATAGAGAAGTTGTCAGTGTTTATGAAGAATTGGATAAGACAACTAAAAGACTTGAAAAGACAAGAATTCTAAGTGATTTTCTGAAAAAGGTTCCGAAAAATGATCTGCAGGAGATTATTTATTTAATGGAAGGAAGAATTTTTCCTCAAAAGGATGAAAGAAAAATCGGGTTTAGTTTTAGATATATGATTAAAGCTATTAGTGTTTCAAGCGGAGAAAGCTTTGAGAAAATTGAGAAATTGTTTAATAAAAAAGGAGATTTGGGATTAGTTGCTGAAGAGGTTATGAAGAATAAAAAACAAAAAACTTTGCATAGTAAAAAACTAATTGTCAAAGATGTTGTTGATAATATTAGAAAATTAGCTACATTAGAGGGAAAAGGAACTGTAGATAAAAAAGTTGGATTAGTAACAGAATTATTAGGGAATGGAGATAATTTAGAAGATAAATATGTTGTTAAAACAGTTTTAGAGAATTTAAGAGTTGGAGTTAGCGAGGGCATTGTAAGAGATGCTATTGCTTCTGCTTTTAATGTTAGTAGCGATGAGGTTGAAAAAGCAGGAGATTATACAGCGGATTATGGAGAAGTTGCAGTTTTAGCTAAAGATAAAAAATTGAAAAAAGTTGGCTTAAAACCAGGTAGACCTTTTAAATTAATGCTGGCTTTGCCGGCTGAGAATCCTGAAGCTATTTTTAAAGATTTAGGAAAACTGGTGCAATTTGAATATAAGTTAGATGGGTTCAGGATGACTATTCATTTTGATGGGAAAAATTATAATTTATTTACTAGGAGATTAGAGAATGTTACAATGCAATTTCCTGATGTTATTAGTATTGTTAAGAAACATGTAAAAGGCAAAAGTTATATTATAGACTGCGAGGCTGTTGGGTATGATGTCAAAAGCAAAAAATATCTGCCTTTTCAAAATATCTCTCAAAGGATTAAAAGAAAATATCATATTGAAGAGATGGCTAAAAAATTTCCTGTTGAATTAAATGTTTTTGATGTTATTTATCATAATGGAAAGAATTTAATGGAAAAATCTTTGAGAGAAAGAAGAGAAATATTAGAGGGAATGATAAAAGAAGAAAAGAGAGAAATTGTTTTAACTAAAAAACTAATTACTGATGATGGGAAAGAGGTTCAAAAATTCTTTAATAATGCTTTGGAAAATAGTATGGAAGGTTTAATGGCAAAAAATTATGAAGGCCCTTATACTCCGGGGAGATATGTAAAAGGGTGGATGAAATTAAAAAATGTTTTAGAACCTTTAGATGTTGCTATTGTGAAAGCATATTGGGGGGAAGGGAAGAGGGCTAACATGTTAACTAGCTATGGAGTTGCGATTAGTAAAGATGGGGACTTAAAAGAAATTGGAAAAGTTTCTACGGGCATAAAAGAAAAAGATGCTCCTTTAACTTATTGGAAAATGACTCAATTATTAAAACCTCTAATTTTGAAAACTAAAGGAAAAGAAGTTGAAGTTAAGCCAAAAATTGTTATTGAAATTGCCTATGAGGAGATTCAGAAAAGCCCCACTTCCAGTTCAGGATGGTCTACAAGATTTCCAAGATGTTTGAGGTTAAGAGAAGATAAAAGCGTTAAAGAAATCAGCACTATTGAGGATGTTAAAAGAATTCACGACTTACAGAAGAAGAAATAGTTTCGTTTTACGTTAGTAATAAAAAGATTTATATACAAAAACGTTTTATTAAACATAGAAGTTACTAAAATAGAGTGGTGTTATTAAAAAAGGAGGCTCAAATATGATTGTTAAGGAAGAATTTTTGAATAATTTAAGACAATTATTCGCATTAAATTTGTATGAAGTAAGAGTTTGGACGGCTTTGTTATCAAGAGGTGTATCTACAGCTGGAGAATTATCTGATATTGGAAATGTTCCAAGGTCAAGAGCTTATGATGTTTTAGAAAGTTTAGAGAAAAAAGGTTTTGTTATTATGAAATTAGGAAAGCCTATAAAATACATTGCTGTTGAGCCTAATGAAGTTGTTGAGAGAGCCAAAAAATTATTAGTTGATATAGCCCATGATAAAGTTAAGAAATTAGGTGAATTAAAAGGAACAGATGTTTTGAATGAATTAAATACTTTACATAAACAAGGAATTCAATTTGTTGAACCAACTGATTTGAGCGGGGCTTTTAAGGGAAGACATAATATTTATACCCATTTAGAAACTATGATTAAGAATGCTGAGAAAAATGTAGTTATGGTTACTAGTGCTAAAGGTCTAATGAGAAAATATGAAGTTTTGAAACCTGTTTTCGAGAAATTAAAGAAAAAGGGTGTTGATATAAAAATAGCTGCTAACTTAGGCAAAGAAAATTTGAGTATGCTAAAGGATTTAGCTAAAGTTGCTGAAGTTAAAAATATGGAAAATATTAATGCTAGGTTTGCTATTGTTGATAACAAAGAATTAATGTTTATGGTAATGGATGATAATGATGTTCATCCTACTTATGACGTTGGAGTCTGGGTCAACACGCCATATTTTGCACAGGCTTTGAGTAATATGTTTAATTTAATATGGGATGGAACAAAGAAATAACTTTTTAAATCCCAATTTCTTCTTTATTTTTATGTATGATATTATTAGAGGACATAGTTAAGAATTCTTCTTAGTTTGAACTTTAAAATGAAAAAAATTGAACATGTAAAAGTCGAAAATGGAATGAAGGTTAATGAGTTAATTAGAAGAATGGGAAATTGCGGCATGAATGCTAAGAAATTAAGCTTAGTGGTAGATGTTTGTGAAAGCATGATAAATGATAAAGATTGTGTTGTTTTTATGGGACAATCTGGAGCTATGGTTCCGGCGGGAATGAAAAATTTATTCGTTGAGTTAATTAAAAATAAATGGATAGATGTTTTTGTTACTACAGGGGCAACGTTAACTCATGATTTGGTTGAAGCTTTGGGGAACAATCATTATCAAGGAGATGAATATGCGGATGATGCTGAATTGAATAAAAAAGGTTTTGATAGAATGTATGATGTTTTAATGAGTAATGAAGTTTACCCTATTATTGAAGATTTTTTAGACAAACATATGGAAGAGATAAAAAAAGTTGAGACCGTTCAGGAATTATTGAGATTAATTGGAAGTAAATTAGATGAAGATAGTATCTTAGGTGCTGCCTATAAAAATAATGTTAAGATTTACTGTCCTGCATTTATTGACTCCGGGTTTGGAATGATTTTATCTTTTAAAGGAATAAATATTAATCAGTTTAAAGATTTGGAAGAATTTTTGAAACCTATATGGGATATGAAAAAAAAAGGTTTTATTTATATTAATGGGGGGGTTCCAAAAAATTATATTCAGCAGAGTCTGCAATTTAGTAAAAATGGCGGAGCGGACTATGGAGTTCAGATAACTATGGATAGAGTTGAGACTGGGAATAGTAGCGGAGCTGAATTGAAAGAGGGAATTAGCTGGGGAAAATTGAAAGTGAAGGCTAAGTATGTTGATTTAAGAGCGGATACGACGATTGTTTTACCAATTATAATCGCTTGTTTAAAAGAAAGAATAAAAAAATAATTATTCCTCTTCAGAGAAGAAATTAGAAAGCTTTGAATTTGCTTTTATTGTTTTAAAACTTATTTTCGGTTGATCCATTTTAGAAATTAATAAAACGATTTTATATATAAATAATGTTGAACTACAGAACCGAAATTGCACTTGGAGATTGTAGTGTTTTTTGAGTTAAAAGAATAAGTAACTACTACTTAGGGTTTTTTAGAAATTATTTTAAACTATGGAAAGTCCTTAAAAACTATGAAATGCGACCTTTGCAAACAGGAAATTGAAGAAACTTTCTTACACAAAATAAAAGGGAGTTATGTTAAGGCTGATGGCAAGAAGAAGGTTGTTTGCAGTGAATGCCAGAGAAAATATAAGGATGAAGTAAAAGCAAAATTTTAGTTCTTAGTAACTTTTAAAAAGCTTTGATATTTGATATTTTTCTATGTGGGAGTGCCAGAGGCTGGAAAATGGGCAGGACTTAAGATCCTGTGACTTAGTGTCTACGCAGGTTCAAATCCTGTCTCCCACAAACTTTTAAATAACCGTATTCTTACAAAATTTTATTGCTCCAGTAGCTCAGTCTTGGAAGAGTGTTACCTTGGTATTGAAAACAAAAAGGTAAAGGTCCTGGGTTCGATTCCCAGCTGGGGCTTTTAAAATGGAATTAAAACCTTTAACAAAAGAAGAATTATTAGCTCAGAAAGAGTGCTGTGGAAATCGTTGTTTAAACTGCCCTTATATTCCTAAGCATACTAAAGGTTCTAAGTTTTTTTCCTAACATTTAAATATAAAGATGTTATTTAATTTAGTTATGAATAAAAGAGGTCAAGTATATATTTTAGCTGCAATAGTATTGAGTATTGCTATTTTTAGTGTAATGAAGGTTACTAATAATTTTATTGCTCCTGCTGAAGATAATTTTGATTTCTTTGTTGAGAATTTTGATGGAGAGAGAAGTTATGTAATGAACTTGGGTTATCTAGAAGACAGAGATGGAAGCTATTATTTGAAAGGAACTGAATTTGAAGAAGGGCTATTGGAGATATTTCAGGATTTTGGGTTAAATGTTGGTGTTGTATTAGTTGAGTATAATGGTGGATGGACAGTTACAAATTATTTAGGGGAGATAGTAACTACTGAATGCGAAGGCTGTAATAGTTTTAGTATTCCAAGTGCTGATGAAAATGCAGCTGATGTTTCATTTTCTTTAGAACAGGGAGGTAAAAAATTTAGAGCTGGAGAAGGAACCGATTTAGGAAGTTTAAGCGTGGATAATAAATATTTTTCTTATAATATTGAGGATAAAGAACAAATAACTTTGAATATTAATAATAATGATTATATCTTTAAAAGACCTAGTAGCGGGCAAGCGAAAGTTGAAAGTTTATTATTTAGGAATATTGGCAAAGATTATGTTAAGGTGGTGAAGATATGAAAAAATCATCCTCAAAAAATTTCATTAAGAATAAAAAAGGGGATTCTTCTATGGTGGCTGCTGTCTTATTGATTATGGCGGCTATTACTGC
>Ga0209542_10018946_pt1 | contig 11091 bp, 9 predicted proteins | sample RifCSPhighO2_01_FD_184028 | JGI IMG/M metagenome (GOLD analysis project Ga0209542, IMG submission 184028) | Soil microbial communities from Rifle, Colorado - Rifle CSP2_plank highO2_0.1 (SPAdes) (version 2) | ecosystem: Environmental > Terrestrial > Deep subsurface > Rock core/Sediment ...
GGAGGTGTTTACTTGCTGTGACGGTTGTTGAGTATTGGCAGGAGAAAGAGTGGGAGTAGCTTGTCCATTCTTAATAGCAAGTAAACACCTCCAATCCCCTTTGACGGCATTAACCGCAGAATTGAACGGGGCAACCACATAATCATAAGTATAATCATTATAACCAGAGAGGGTACAACGAATTTTATGGGTACCGCCTCGAGAAACCTTTTTCGTTATTGGAGCCTTGCCAATCAATATTCCGTCTACATAAACACTCGTCCCCGTTGGAAAAGAGTCGACAGTAAGAGGAATGGTAGTTTGAGAAAGCATATAGTCTTACCTGAAACACGATTAAACCATCGGCTGGAAGAGTCTTGGTTTGCGGAGCGGGAGCAGAAGTCGTGAATCATAGTCAGAAACATCGATTCGTGGCTTAAGGGCTGGGTTTCTGGAGGTTCGCAAGTGGTTGCGAGGTTCCAGCGATTCAAATTCAATTTTCAATGGTTCTGTTACAGCAGAATCGCGTAAAGCCTCACCATTTGTGGGGTTTTTCGTTGGTTCAGAAAAAGTTCGCAAGTGATTTTTGATTTTGGGTGACTACTCGACTATAAACTGAAATGCCGAAGTATAAACTGGTATCAATTTTTTAGAATTTAGTGCGAGCTCATGGATAGAATATCCGGCTTCGGAGACAAGTCGTATTAGTGTAGATTGTGGATAAACTTTTAATTTTATATGTCAGGGTGTGTTACAATAAAAAATATGATAAGCAAAATTAAAGTTAATGGACACATTGTGTTAATGATTATGGCCCCGGTTGCGCTTCTGGGGTTTCTTTTTGCTCAGAACAGTAATTCTACAAAATCTTCATCTTCAAACACACCTTCGGTTGTAATTTCAGATATTATTACCCAGCCGAGATTAGGCTGGGCGGTTATTTATTGGACAACTGATGTTCCGACAACCAGTAAGGCAGATTATGGGAAAACTGAGTCTTATGGCCTAGTCTCCGGAGAATCATGGGGGTCGGTTAAACATCGCGCTTATCTTACAGGAATCGGTGAAGGAACGTATCATTTTCGCATTACTGCCACTGATCCGAAAACTGGTAAATCGACTGTAAGCTCCGACCAGACAGTGACGGTTTATCCCATTGTTGGAGTTGGCTACCCAGTCCTTACTGGATGTAGAAATAATCTCCGTGTTCCAGAAGATTATCAGCACATTCAGGCTGCTCTCGACGCTTCCTGTCATGGTAGTACAGTACATGTGGGGCCCGGAGAATATCGTGAGGAAATTTCTACTGGAGGCGGAGTAAGTCTTATTGGTGCTGGATCGTCAAAAACTACTATTCGTGGCCCAGGCGTGGGTCATGATGGATGGGGATCAGTTATTCATCTCTCTTCATCAGTTGTGGACTCGGATCGAGACGGCAAATATGAGCATCACATTCCCACTCTTAGTGGTTTTACGATCACTTCCGACTATGTTCAAAAAACAGGAATCATTGATAATGCTTATTCTGCAAGTGGATCAACTGGAGTAACGGTCGGTTCATTTCCATGGTATCAGCTGACAACGATCAAAAACAACGTTTTCAAAAACCTTGATATGGGTGTCTTACTTATACAATACAATGAGCCCGCGGCTATTATAAATAATACCTTTGTCGGTGGCAAAGACCAAGACTATGGCATACTTATAAATATTGGCGATGGCACTCCGTATTATGACTACCCATCAACCCTTGTTGAGAACAATACCTTTGTTGAGTATGAGAAAGCCGGTGTTTGGGCCATATGCCCCACTATTTGTGATTTCTTAAGGCCGACTGATTTTACCATTCAATATAATAATACTTGGCGTAATACGAGAGATTATCTTTTCACTGAAATTACTACCGCACATCATCCATGGCAAACATTCAACGCTCCCGTGTTTTGGCAAAATTATTTTGGGAAAAAACTTCCAATAGGGAAAACTCAATATGATCCAACGGGAAAAAATGGAAATATTTCGCTTGATCCTCTGTTCGTGAATTCCAGAGTGGGAGATTATCATGAAAGAACCGGTTCGCCACAAGTTGACGCCGGAAATCCTAAATCTGGCTTTGCTCTTGAACCCCAACCAAACGGCGGACGGATTAACATAGGTGCGTACGGGAATACTCCTGAAGCAACTCGAAGTCAGTAGTATAGGATAATATTATGCAACAGTTAAATAAAATATTTCTGATTGTGATCGTCGTTGCGTTGGGGGCTTTAGGAACAGCCGTTTATTTTTTCGTGCAATATTCCGGCTCGCAAGCCCAGGTAACCCAATTAAAAGATGAAAAAACCATAGTTGAAACAGAGTTAGCTCTACTAAAAGCTACCGACCTTGTGAAAGAGGTTGAGATAGTAGCGTTAAAGCTTACAACCGTCGAAAAGGATTTGGCTTCGACTAAAAAAGATCTATCTGAAGTTGAAAAAGCCAGATCAGATTTAGCTCTGGATCTTTATAGATTAAGAAATGGTCTAGCCAAGGTACCGGCTTACTTGAGTACTATTGACACTATGGAAGATATAAACGCCGATGGTCCCAGTAATGCAAATGTTTCGGCGGTGGACGCTAAAGTTGTATCTCTAAAAGATGATTCAGTTTCAAAACAATGGCAAATAGCGCGAGCTGGCATTGATATTGAAAAAAAGTCCTGGATGGGCGGCGAAATTGCCAGAGCAATTAAAATAATGACACAGGCCATAACTAAATTAATTTCTCAATAAATATGAAAAAGGTAATTTTAGGAATTGTAATACTTGTTATTCTCGGTCTTGGAGGAGGCAGGTATTGGTATTTCAAAGTATATCAACCCGGACAAGTTGCGAAGGAGCTAGTTGTTATTTATCGGGATTTTAAGATAAATATACAAAATGCAGCAACCGATCAGCCCAATGAAGCATCATTTAAGAAAGGGTCTTTACTGGTTGTAGAAAACACACGGACCAAGCTAAATGAGCTTAAGCCAACCGAACAAATAGTAGTAGCCCGTAAAGATTTTATAGCGTTTTTGGATGCAACAAAACATTTTTTGACGCTATTTAGGTCTGGTCCGGTTAATCAGACAATAAGTGATGCTGATAAAAATAAGACAAGGCTTGGCAATGATTTAGATAATGAAATACAAGAGCTGATTAGGACATATCCCGAATTAAAATCATTAATCGAGAACTTATGAGATTACTCAAATAAAGATGAAAAAATATGTAATTTTTACTCTCGTTTTAGTTGTATTGTTCGGCGTAAAGTTTTCTAACGCCTCCAAACCCTCCGATTTCGGCCTCAAAGAAGGCGATTTAATTAGCGCTATCTTTTCCGATGACCCAGACGTATATATCATCAATGACCAAGGTTACAAGAGATTATTCTTGAATCCCGAGATCTTCAAGTTCTATAGCCATTTAGGTGGTTTTGCTAACATAAAACTAGTTACTTCCGAAATCAGGGATTCTTTCCCCACTTCAGGTTTTTTCAGAAATTGTGAAGACAATGACCAAAAAGTATTCGGGACCAGCGTGGAAGGTGAAGATACGGGCCGACTCCATTGGATAAACAAATCAGGGGATCAAGCGGTCCATGAAGACCCCGACTTCTTCAAAAAGGTCTTCTGCATTAACAGAAAAGAATTTAACTGGTACCCGAGAGGAAATGAATTCAAGGCCTTAAAGGACGTTCCTCGGTATAACCGTAGCATAGAGGCCGAAAACCCTGTTATCTGCCATCGTCCATCCGATGATCTCAAAACATCTCAAACAATAAGAGTTGCACCTGAATCACTGGATGCCCATTTCCAACATGGTGATACTAAAGGAGCTTGCCCAACACCCTTTACTCCAGTTCCAACCCCGACTGTTACCATTACCCCGGTCCCTATTCCAACATCTAGCCCCATCGCAAGCGGTTCCTACTCTTATTATGGAGGATATTTTATGTCAGCAACACTGCCTTCGCTTACAGTTCAACAGGGGTCAAGCACCTCTACAAGCGTAAGAATAAGCACTACTTCTGACGGGAGCGCTGTTTCTGGTAGTTGGGAAGGAAACGATTTACTTAAAGTAGAAGTGCTTGATGGAAGCACTTTACTTTCTTTCTGTAGCGCATTGCCAAGTTCAGTTTTGATTAACCCGGCAGCTCCCCAGACAGTTACCGTAACTTGTTCACCCACATCCTCAAATAGCCAAGTGAAAACATATAGCAATGTAATTGTCAGAGTTGTTTCAAGCGGCGCCCAAGCCCGGGGTTCCGAGCCTTACAATAGTATCCTACTTGACCTGACTATAACCGCAAGGTCAACAACGACTACTCCTGTACCAGCATCAAATTATGATCTCTCTGTTATAGATGTAATTCCTAATCCTGCCATTCCGGAGGCCAGTAAAGATTTTACGGTTGACGTTACTCTTAAAAATGTCGGCCAGAAATCAATAACAAACCCGACCGCAGGATTAAATATTTATGACCCTAACGGTAAAATTATCTACAGTCCTGCCACTGGTTATATAGATACAATAAATCCTGGCGTAACATTCATAGTCAAATTCCACAGCGATTTATTCACTCCAAGACTTGTAGAGACAACTCTTAATTTTCCGGCAGGAACTTATAAAATGGTCGGTAACATTAATTATTTAGGGGTAGTTGACGGCATTAACTATCCGAAAGACCCCTATCCTGATAACGACACTTTCACCAAAACGTTAGAGATTAAATCTGTTCCTACTCCTACCCCTGCCCCGGTATCTACTCCTACCCCCATCCCAGATCCAATACCTGATCCGGCATCTGCTTGTCTTGGTGGGAATGGACGAATACCAGGACTTCCGAACTGCCTAATGCCTGAAAATCTTGCTGGAACTGCGTGGAACGAAGTTGATAATGCTACTGGAAAAGTTATAAACGGAGCAGTTTGCAGTGTAGCTGTCTGTGGGCGAAATGGTGAGTGGAGGAATTTGCACAATGCAAACGGCACCTATTATCCAAACGGTTATCCGCCCAACTCCACATATATTCAAACCCCGTTTGAACATGCTTACTGGGGACAATACTTTACGAATGGGGTTTGGCAAACTGGTAGTGGCGGAATAGTTCAGCCTGGATCAAGCCAGATCACTCAGAAAACTTCAGGATCAACGAATGGATTAGCTTTCCTGAGAAATCTAACTGTCGGTTCAACTGGTAACGACGTAAAAAATCTTCAGGCCTTATTAGTAAACGAGGTTGGCTATTCAGCTGATTTGATTACCGGCTACTTTGGCAGTATTACTCGTGATGCGGTTAAAAAGCTTCAGGAGAAGTATGGTATCAAACCAACCTATGGCTACTTTGGTGAAATAACCCGCAAAGCTCTAAGTGCTCTTATATCCGACTGACCTTACCAAAAATGTCGGAAGAGGGATCTAGAGTAGTGATAATAAGTATTTTATATGCTTAATTGCGAGATCCGGAATGGGTAGCGCCTTCCTCCAATTAAAGTTCCTGAAGCTGTCCCTCTAAGCGAGCATCATAACCTTCTATTTCTCCGCTATGGGTAGTGGTATAAGTTCCTGTCGGCGCATAAAACCATGTAAAGTTATCGGCGGTAATAGTTTTGTTTTGCGGGCCGGTGAGTATAAAAGTTATCATTTTTCGATCAACAGACTGAGTAAGATTGGTTCGTATATCGATGGATTAAACGGCAAAACGCCAAATGAATATTTAGAAGAAAACAAATTAGTTAACCCGTCAAATGTATGTACCTAAAACATCAAATGTATTCCTAACAAATGCTATGGTTTTTTTGGCACGATCAATATTCTTGGGAAATTCAGCCCCAATAAACAACAGGTTTTCGTGAAGGTCTTCTTCTAGAACCGAAACCGCTTCGGTATACTGAGTCGGTTGGTATATCCAAAGATACCAATATCCGCCCACGCTAAAAACCAATAGCATAAGCACCGCAATGCCTAAAATTATTTTCTTGTTGTTCTCCGGCTCCAGGGCATTACCTATCTAACTTTATTATAAATAACCTCATCTTTTTGACTTCTGATCTTAAGTTTTAATGTGTCATTGGCAATCTTCCATTCTGCCCAAGGACTGTCATTCACAATTATCGTACTTCCGCTTACGCTATAGGGAAGATATTGGCTGCAGATGAATTTTTCAGGGGTTCTACCAGATCCACCAGGACAAAACTCATTTTCTTTAAACTCTAAGAAGAAAACAAATCCGTCCCCTTCGTTTCTTTGCCACAATCCCAATAACTGCTCTTGCGAGGTTGCCGAAGAAGGTTCTTTCTGAAGAAAAAAATATGCGCCTACACCCCCCAAAATCGCAACCAAGAGAACAATAATAATGGCTATCTTCATAATGTTATTTATAGTACAACTTTAATTTTTTATGGTGCTACGACACTAAATACCGCGTCGCTTCTGTCTGGATTTGGTAAACCGGGAATTCTCCAAAGCCCACTGTCGTCAACCAGAACGTAATAATCATCGCCTGGTGCAAATTCGTCAGCGCGGATAGTCCAGTTATATGTATAGGTATTGGTTTCAGGGCCAACATTGACTAGATTGATTGGTCGAACATTACCGTACGCATCCCGTGTTCTTCCAATAGCGACAACCATAGAGACCCAGTTCCAATCCCCCATGTTAATGGCTTCAAAACGAATTGGCACGGTGTCTCCGATTCTGAACACTTCTCCGCCATTGGGGGAAACAACCCTCAATTGCGGGATAGCGGCAACGGTAAATGGACGGTCACTGATGTCAAAGTTTGCCGCCGGTTTATTCGTATTATTATTCCACAACGTGATTTTGCCTTTGCCATCATCCGCTACAACCAAGATTTTATAGTTCCGATACGGTTCACGAGCTAAATATATTTCTTCTGTGAACGTATCATTATAGAGTGCTCTATTGCTCCATGCAACAACATTCACTGGTATTGTTCCACCAAAAATCCAGCCCACAATAAAAGGAGTGGGGTCTGTATTGGACGTTGCTTCCTCGCGCAAGAGCGCAATTTTTACTCCCCGCTTCGTGTTGCCGGACCACGTAATCAGATCGCCACCATAAACACTGCTTTTGTGCGTAAAAAGTGTTTCGCTGCCATTGGGGGCCAAGACAGTGATTTTGTTTTCACTCGTACCATGCGTACCCGGTATAGCAGGAATCGCAGGCACTCCCTGACCTGGAAATGGCTGTCCTGGTATGGTTCCTGATTGAACAACTTGAGGAGGAGACTGTTTACCGTTGTTTACTGCCAAATAACCGCCCCCGCCACCGGCGATAACTGCCACAAGCGCAAACCCAGCGTAACGTAATAAAATTGGATTCATATTTTATTTTTTAGTTATTAATAGATTTTAGATGAGATTTTTATGGTCGACTTTATTAACTTTAATATAGCAAAAAGTAATATAGTTTTTTTTGCATAACTTTAGTATACTACAATCCAACATTTTCTTTATCCACAACCGCTTTGCGGTCCGGCAAAAAGTGGAGGGGCTTTCGTGGAGCGTACGGCTTAATTTAGAGCCACCACGCGCTCCGCGCGTGCCATTTAATTGATTTTTACCGTTTCTAATGATAAAATCGGAATATAAAATAAGTCAGTCGATGACTGGAAATAGGTTCTATCCTCGTCACCTCAATTACATGCCTCTTTTTGTGAATATTCCGCTACCGTTAGGGTATAATCAATATGCTCATTATCAAAGCGGTGCGATAACCTCGCCCGCTTTTTCTTTTTCCAAAATAAAAGACCCCTAAATGGGGTCCACCGAGATTGTTTTTTTCAACGATTTCCGCGATTTCCTTACTGTTCAACGTTTCTTTCTGAAGCAGTTCCTTTGCCAACAAAATTAAAGTCTCTTTGTTTTCGTTTAGTATTTTTTCGGCTTTTTCTTTGCCTTCTTTCAGAATTCTGTCTACTTCTTCGTTAATCTGCTCGGCTTTTTTCTGACTGGTATTAATGTCTGTCTGTGTAGCCATAACTTTTCCCAAGAAAGGATGTTCCGTGTTTTTGCCGAATGTCCTCAAACCAAGAAGGTCGCTCATACCATATTTTGTAACCATGTCCCAAACTTTTTGTGTTGCAACTTCAAGGTCGTTGGAAGCGCCGGTTGTTTCTGTCTTGAGAAAAATCTTTTCAGCGCATCGGCCGGCCATTAAAACGGCAATCTGGCTCTCAAGATACTGTTTTGAATAATTATACTTTTCTTCGGTTGGCAAAGTTTGGGTGAGTCCCAGAGACATACCTCGGGGGATAATCGTAACTTTGTGAACCGGATCGCTTTCAGGTGTGAGGCGTGCCACTAATGCGTGGCCAGCTTCATGGTAAGCGACGACTTCCTTGTCTTTTTCGGACATAACCAAACCTTTTCTTTCCTTGCCCATCATAATTTTTTCTTTGGCTTGTTCAAGGTCGGATGAGGTTATCTTTTCTTTTTTGAGCCGTGTGGCCGTCAAAGTCGCTTCATTGATTAGGTTGGCAAGCTGTGCTCCGGAAAAACCCGGTGTTCCTCTGGCGATAACCGAAAGATCCACATCGTTGTCTAGCGGCACATTTCTGCTGTGGACTTTAAGTATAGCTTCCCGGCCTTTAATATCTGGCAGAGGAACAATCACTTCTCTGTCAAATCGGCCAGCTCTTAAGAGTGCTGGGTCAAGAACGTCGGGCCGATTAGTTGCCGCAAGCACGATTACGCCTTTTTCAGATTCAAAACCATCCATTTCGGTCAGCAGCTGATTGAGTGTCTGTTCCCGTTCGTCGTTACTGTTGCCCAAACCGGTTCCGCGATGTCGGCCGACAGAGTCAAGTTCATCAATGAATATTATGCAGGGGGCATGCTTTTTGCTCTGTTCAAATAGGTCTCTTACTCTGGATGCTCCCACGCCAACAAACATCTCTACAAAGTTTGAACCGCTGATTGAGAAAAAAGGTACCTCGGCTTCGCCAGCGACAGCTCTAGCCAAAAGCGTTTTGCCGGTACCCGGCGCGCCTACCAAGAGTACGCCTTTTGGTATGTGACCGCCCAGCCTCTGAAACCTACCGGGGTCTTTAAGAAATTGGATTATTTCAATCAATTCTTCTTTAGCTTCTTCCACTCCGGCGACATCTTGGAAGGTTATTTTTTTATCTTGGTTAGGAGAAAAAAGTTTAGCTTTGCTTTGTCCGAAGGAAAATGGACCTTTTGGACCGCCGGCCTTATTTGCCATATAAACAAAGAATGCTATGAAAACTATAACTGGGAGCCAAGACAGAAGCATTGCCAGGAAACTTCCTTGTTCCGGTAAAATTTTAACCTTGGTATTCTTGGCGGCGAGACTGTCGGCGATTCTGGAGGCTGAAGCCGGGGGGATATATGTTTCAAAGCGCTTCTCCTCTTTATTGTCGGAGCTTTTGTATTTACCTTTGGCCTTACGCTCGTTAATAATAGTTATTTCAGCAATTTCCCCGTTTTCAATTTTCTTTTGGAGAATGGTGTAGTCAATTTCTTCAGGGTTGCCTTTTTTATCGGAAAACATGTTTAGCATAAGGTAGATCATCCCTACGGTCAGAGTCCAGCCCAAGATATTCATTAACTTTCGTGGATCTTTCACTGCTTTGCCTTTTTAAAGAACCTTTGATTTTGTTGGTTTACTCTACATTACCATAGAGTCTAAGTCAAACACCATGATTATAAAAATGTTAAATATGTCTCTTTTTTGCGTCGGACTGTCGTCGTCAACTGCAAAAGAGACACATTTAACATTTTTTTGATTTTACCATTTGAAAAATCTGGCAGCTGCGCTACAATTTAGATATGACTGACAAGGACACTAATATAGGGAATTTAAAAACTGAACTCCGCCAGCTTGCGGAGCGTCTTTGAGGTTGCTCAAAAGACAGAAAAAATAAAAGAGATTGAAGAAAAGATGCAGGCTTCAGATTTTTGGAAAGATTATGAATCGGCCCAAAAGATGGCCGGTGAGCTAAGTTTTTTGAAGAATGAGGTTGAAGAGGTTGAGAGGCTGGAAAAAGACCTTGAAAATCCGGAACTCTGGCAAGAAGCAGAAAAAAGACTCAAGTCTTTGAAGTTTAAAACTTTGTTTTCAGGAAAGTATGATAGGAGCGATGCACTGCTTGAGGTTTTTTCCGGCGCCGGCGGGGTGGATGCTCAAGATTGGGCCGGAATGCTTTTTAGAATGTACCAGCGTTATGCGGAAAAAAACGGACTTTCTTTTAGGGTTTTGCATCAGTCTTTCGGAGAGCAAAAAGGTTTAAAGTCGGCCACGGCCGAAATCAAGGGCAAGTTTGCTTACGGTTATCTGAAAGGCGAGTCGGGTGTTCACCGCTTAGTCAGGATTTCTCCTTTTTCAGCTAAAAATTTAAGACATACCTCATTCGCTTTAGTTGATTTTTTGCCTTTGGTTGAAGATATTAACTTTCAAATTAAATCCGAAGATTTAAAAATAGACACATTCAAATCGTCCGGTCCCGGCGGTCAGAATGTAAATAAACTGGAGACGGCCGTCAGGGTTACCCACCTGCCGACAGGTTTGGCGGTAGCTGTCCAATCGGAAAGGTCGCAGAGTCAGAACAAAGAAAAAGCTTTGCAGGTGCTGTATGCTCGGCTGGCACAGTTAATGGAGAAACAAAAAATAGAGGAGCTTACAAAATTAAAGTCGCAAAAAGAGCCGGGTGGCGTGGAGTGGGGCAGTCAGATCAGGTCTTATGTTCTGCACCCCTACAAATTAGTTAAAGATCATAGGACAGGAATCGAGTCTTCACAGCCGGAAAAAGTTTTGGATGGAGAACTGGGTGAGTTTGTTGAAGCGGAACTTGGCTCTGGTGTCTAAATAACCAATGATTCATTTTAAAAAAGTAACAAAAAAATACAATCATGATTTCTGGGCTCTTCATGGAGTTGACCTTGAGATTAAAGACGGGGAGTTTGTTTCTCTAGTCGGGCCTTCGGGGGCGGGTAAGTCCACTTTGATAAAAATGCTTATCAAGGAGGATCGGCCCACTTCCGGCCAGATTCTTTTGGACAATGTTGACTTGGCTGATGTGCCCGATCAAGATATTCCTTTTTTGAGA
>Ga0209542_10018947_pt1 | contig 11091 bp, 10 predicted proteins | sample RifCSPhighO2_01_FD_184028 | JGI IMG/M metagenome (GOLD analysis project Ga0209542, IMG submission 184028) | Soil microbial communities from Rifle, Colorado - Rifle CSP2_plank highO2_0.1 (SPAdes) (version 2) | ecosystem: Environmental > Terrestrial > Deep subsurface > Rock core/Sediment ...
CGCGCGGGGGAATTTTCCGACCAAGTTATGAATTGTGCTGTATTACTCTGCTTTGCTCGAACCTATTTTGAACAAGAACCGGATTGATTCGCACGCTCCGCGTGCGTGGTGGCTCTAAACCTAATCGTACGCTCCGATTCTGTGCTAACTCTAACAATTCCGCCAACGCCTCGGGAGTACCCTCGGCGTTCCGCCCTCGCCCCATCGCTTTTCCATTCTTGATTTGTTTTGCGCGGGATTTTTTTGAAAAGGTATGGGCGATGGGGCTTCGGGCGGGCCTTTCCACATGTTCCATTATATCATAACATTGTGGTATACTGTAACAACGCGGTATACTGTGGATAATGCAAAATGAGTCCGCAAAACTTGGTTCAAATCTTAAAAAAATAAGAACCAAGAAAGGCATAACACAGGGAGACATCGCACGGGCGCTAAAGGTCGGGCGTGGTTTTATTAGCACCATAGAAAACGGTAAAACAAATCCAACACTGGCGACAATTGCAAAATTGGCAAAAGCGGTCGGAATCTCAAGTGGTGAACTTTTGAAATAAAAAATTATGGTTAAATCATTTACAATTCACGATTTACCCAAAGAGGAACGCCCCCGCGAGCGACTGGTGAAGTTCGGCGAACAAGCACTTTCGGTCCAAGAATTACTACAGGTTATTTTAGGCCGTGGTGTTGCCGGAGAATCGGTCGCGGTGATGGCTCAAAAATTGCTCACGCAATTTGGCAGTTTGCAAAAATTAACCGAGGCGAGCATTGAAGAATTATCTTCAATCAAAGGGATCGGATTGGCAAAAGCGACACAGCTCAAAGCCGTGTTTGAAATTGGCCGTCGGATTTCCACACAAACTCCGTCTTATAAGAACAAAGATCTTACCGACCCAAAAAAGGTGTGCCAGTTGATAAAAAGCAAACTCAAAGATTATCACAAAGAACATTTTTATATTATCGCTCTCAATAGTAGAAATCACTCAATTGCAGAAGTTTCAGTTGGTAGTCTTGATGCTAGCGTTGTTCATCCACGCGAAGTATTTGCAGAAGCTATTAAAAACAAGGCGGCCTCAGTTATATTTGCCCACAACCACCCTTCCGGCGATCCAGAACCATCTGAAGATGATTTAGTTACAACAAAACAATTAACGGAGGCAGGAAAAATTTTAGGTATTGAGGTGATGGATCATATTATTGTTACGAAAAATAGTTATTTTAGTTTTAAAGATGGAAATCTAATATGAAATCTCATTTTTACTACAAAGATAAAAAGCAAGTTGTACCCATCCTAGACGAGGAGAAAAACAAGCAGGCAAAAAAGAAACTTGCTCAAATCCTTAAGACTAAAAAGGAATTGATACCCGACCATTTTATTAAAAGATGGTCAGAGGTCGCTTTGTATAACCCGGGTGGTGATGTTGAAAAAGCCAATGCCATTTTGATTAATCCGGAAGACGGTGCTTACGATCTATCCAATCCACTTAACGATATGACAGGAAAAGAGTGGGTAAAGTTTAGCTGTAGTTGGTTTATTTTTAATGCCCTGCATAAAGATTTAAAGGAAGAGAGAGAAATATCGCCCAATACTCAAGATCATCCGGCAACATTTTCACCAACCATGATCGAGGATTTTGTGAAATTCTTCACAAAAAAGGGAGAGAACGTGCTCGATCCTTTTTGTGGCATTGGAAGCACGATGGTTGCTTGCAAGCGAACCGGCCGAGTTGGATATGGTGTCGAGCTCAACAAAAAATATTACGATCTATCTCTCAAGCGGACTCCGGAATTCAAAAAGACGATCTTTAATGAAAATGCGGCAAACATCAAAAAATTAAATCTACCTAAAATTGCTTTCTCGATCTCATCGCCTCCGTATTGGGATGTGTTGAATAGAAGCACTAAAGATTTTAAAAAAGACCGGACTAAAAATGGTTTTGATGTTAATTATTCCGAGACAAAAGAAGACTTGGGTAATATTGATAACTACGATCTCTTTCTAGATAAATTGGCAAATATATATTTCGATATTTTTGACCTACTGAAAGATAGTGGTTACCTCGTGGTGATCGTAAAGAATATCAAGAAAGAAGGTAAAATGTATCCATTGGCATGGGACCTTGCCCGGCTTCTCTCAAAGAAGTACGAGCTCAAGGACGAGAAGCTTTGGATACAGGACAAGGTGGGGCTCGCCCCCTATGGATACCCTTCAGCATGGGCAAGCAATATCCTGCATCACTACTGCTTAATTTTTCAAAAGAAATAATATGTCTTTAACCATTTCACAAATCGTAAAGAATCTTGTCGACGTAAACGATATCAAGCACGATCGTCAGTATTCGCGCGTCGCTAAGCTTCATAAGTATTGGTCGAGGAAACCTTGGTTTGTTGTTGATCAATACATTGAAAAATACTCCAAAAAGGATCACGTCGTTTTGGATCCGTTTTGTGGTAGTGGAATTATAGGACTGCAGTCAGTCTTAGCTGACAGAAATTTTATCGGGTACGACTTGAATCCATTTGCCGTTTTTCTAGCAAAGAACTCTATGGATATCGGTTACGATCCAATCACCTTTGACGAAGAATTCTCAATTATCGAACAGACTGTTCGCGAGAAAATAATGCCTCTCTATATTACAAAAGATAGGTATATTCTGTATACCATCCTTGGAAAGAAAAACAGCAAGGATTATAACGCAGTGATCGCCGACAGTAGTTTCCGCAATAAGCAAAAGGTTATTCTCTCTCAAGAAGAACTAGAGCCGACCGTAAGGTTTCCTAGAAGGTTGAAGTATCCCGACATGGACTTTCCAGAGAAATTCTATAAAGATCGTTTTTCGTATAAGGGAGTGAAACGAGTGTCAGATATGTTCACAAAGAGAAATCTATTTGCTTTGGCAACACTTCATACCGCTATTAAAGAGTTACCTCTAAAAAACAGAGACTTGTTCATGCTCGCTTTCACAAACACTCTGTTGCATGTGAGCAAATTGAAAGCGGAGAATGTTCGTCCTCTCGGCGTAAATAACTTTTGGATTCCCGACGACTTTATCGAGGAGAATGTGTGGTGGAGATTTGTTGATCGTGTCAATAACGTAAAAATGGCAAAGGTGGTTATCTCCGAGAAGGCTTCCCGAAACAGGGTCTCGAAGCCGTCATCCAAAATCTACAACAAGTCATCACTGAAGATGAAGGAAGTAAAACCATCCAGTGTGGACTATCTGATTACTGATCCTCCATATGGCGACACGATTCAATACTCAGAACTTTCATATATCTGGAATTGTTGGCTTGAGAAAGAGTTTGAGATTGAAAATGAGGTCATTATAAATCCCGTCCAAAAGAAAGGAGTGCATGAATATTATGATCAGCTCACTGCTTTTATCGGTGAGGCAAAAAGGGTTCTAAAAAAAGATGCCTATTTCACTCTTGCGTTCCACAATAAAGATTTGAAAATATGGATCAGTCTCGCCGAACTCATACGGGATCACGGGATGGAATTGGTGGACATTTCCTCTTACGATACATTCGGCAGTCCGTATAACAAAAATTGGGCTAAGTTCTCACCAAAGTCTGATTTCTATGTGACTTTTTCAAATTCTCAAAAGAAAGCAAAGGTGACAAATAAAAAAATGATTTATCCTGATGAAATTGCGGACGAAATAGTCAAATGTTTGGGTCAAAACAACGGCAATCTCTTTAATCTTAACAAGGCGTACGATCTGTTTGTGGGTGTAGTTATAAGCAAGATTTTTGATGGGGCTCAAGTCGCCGAGCACGAACGATTGAGCATCGAGAACATCACGAATCTTTTTCAGGTCATTCCTCAAGTCCAGAAGAAGACGGAAAAGAAGAAGAAAGAAGAAGTCCAGCCAAATTTATTTAAACTACAACACATTTAATTTTATGGAAATTTACACAAAAGATTTTTTAAATATATTCAAAGCCAATTTCGACTTCGATATTGTCGATACTGAAATGGGACCGGCCGTCAAAATGCCGGCAAAGGAGGCTTTCATCTATAGCAGTATTACTGGTGCCGGATACTTTGAAAATCCTATTTACCCATTCACACCGAAAGGTTTGATGAAGCTTTTCTATAATGCGTTTAACTATAAATTCGTTTCAGGTATTTTTGATAATGGAGTTCTCAAAAATACCCCGTACATTTTGTCGCAGGCGAAGAAGTATTTGTTTGAGGGTGACAAATATATTGTTCCTATTGAATTCGAATCTGAGGAAAAATTGCTCGATGTACTCAAGTCAAAGTTTGATCATGTAAAGAATCGAGAAAATTACATCATTCAGCGTATTGAGACTAGCAAGCAAGGCAACGGTATGGAACCTTTTATGGAGTACCTTGCCGGCGAGTATTTCCGGCATCTTGGCTTCATCGTTGAGAATCAGATACCGCTCGCTCATGCGATCGGTTCTCCTGATTTTGCTGGCTATGGTCCCAGTGAACTTATCGCAAAAATAAGCAAGTACGGATACCTCCCAAGTACCGGTTTCCACATGATCGAATTGGCACTAATCAGAAACTTTAAGCAAGGTATTAAGAACGAGAGCGACCATGTTACTCACGACTTCATTGTCGGCGAGGCAAAAACAGGAAATCTTGTTATGACCAAACAATTGGAAAAATATCTCAACACCGGACTATTCGATCAGGGGTTCGAGATCCATCCAGCAAAGGCGAAACCATCAAAGGACTATTTCGGCTTGATCAGCTTGGATGCGGATTTAAAAATAAAAATCACTCTCCCGGTGGACACCTACACGGCGGAAAATCCGCTATCACGGGAAGAATACACAATCTGGCTCGGCAACTACATCAAGTTTTATCTTATCTCTAATTTCACGAACGACGAGCTCAAGCAGTTCTACCTCGAGCTGAAAGGTGAAGAGATAAACAAAGAGTCGGACCTTGTTAGTTTCGTCTTGGCGTTAGAGACGGAAGCGATCCTAGAGAAAGTTAAATCCCTATAACCATATGGCATACTCCAGCGACGAAATCATAAAAAGAGAGATTCTAGACACCCTTGGCCACGAGATCAACGGGATTAAGCTTCGCATCTTTCCACAAAGCAGTAACGAGGATCAAAAGCCCTTTTCGGAGGGTGGTCTTACTTTTGGCTTCAAGGGTGTTTCTTACGGTTCGTGTGACGCCGCATGGTATGTCGATGAGAAATGGGTAGACGGACTCAATGGCAAAGAAATAGATAAGAAGCCAGTGATCGCATTGGAAGGAACTGATGCTTTGAGTAGAAACTCGGCAGGCAATGCTTTGTACCAACGATTTCATCATGCTCTCGGTGGCGTTAAGAACGGCATCGTCGGAGTTTATTATTTGAAAAAAGGTACACAGAAAATCCAGCCAGACCTCTACGGCATGGCTTATTTCGCTTCTAAGGTGGAGAAAGGAAAATATCTAGTGATTGACGATCTCTCGGTAGTTAAGGATTTATTAGATTGTTATCACAATCCTGTTGCATTTTCTGCCTACGTTGATGCATATCTTGAAAAGATGTATGAGATTTTTAATGTAAAGTTTCAGAAATTTTACAATGGGGACTGGCAAGAGTTTGCAAAAAAGAGATCGACAATAATAAAAGATGATTATGTTATAAAATATGCTGGAAGAAGCAGAAGAAATTTTACTGATGGGTCTCAACGAGCGGGTCATATTGCAGTTGGTGAGATGTTTCTCACTAAGTATTATTTCTGTGATAAAAAATTCTACTATCTATTTCCGAAAATGACACGAGAGGATCTAGAGATGTTAGATAAAAACAAAAATACTGATAAAGAATGGTTCTTATTACGTAATGAGCCAAATGTATTTATAAAAACCATCGATGACGTAGAAGGGGTAGACAAAAACATTAAGAAAAAACTTCTTCAAATAAAGGATGAGCCATTGAAGGGTGACGCTTTTACAACTTTCAATACATACACCAAAGAGATTATTTCTAAATTGGAGTCAGGTGAATACCAAATAAGAAAGTAGTGCACATTCAATCGAAAACAAAGTTATAAACAACAATCGTGGAGGTTTAGACCTTTATTATGGTAAAATATCTGTATGAGTTTCTCTATACCTGTTTCAATAAGTACAAATACTTTTGAAAAAATGACTCTCACGAACGATGAAGTAATACGGACTGCTCTAAAGAAAAAATTGCAAGATCGTTACGCAAAAGATGAGCATCCGGTAAAAATATTTGAAGAATTGGGAGTCAGGCACGGCGCTGTCAGAGTTGATATCGCTGTCGTCAATGGGATTATGCACGGCTATGAAATAAAGAGTGATCGAGATACGCTTTGTCGCTTATCAGAACAAATGAAAGAGTTTAATGCTGTTTTTGATAAAGTAACTTTGGTTGTTGGAAAACGATATTTATTTGATGTGATAAATGCCGTCCCTGAATGGTGGGGTGTTGTGGTCGCAAAAATCAATACTGATAACAAGATTGTTTTTTATACTATTCGGGAAGCGGAGGATAACCCGGAACAAGTCGGTGTTTCTATTGCGCGCCTTCTATGGAGAGAAGAGGCATTGCGAATTTTGAAAGAAGAAAATAAAGAGGCCGGTTTCTGTTCTAAACCACGAGGACTAATCTATGAAAGGTTAGCCAGTGTCCTAGATATAGATTCTCTTAAAAAGAAGGTGCGAGATACTTTGTTAGTGTCTAGGGAAGGTTGGAGATCTGATGTGCAACTAATGTTAAGTGGTGATTAATACCGGCTTCTAACCAAGTCTTTGGATTTCCGGTTTGTTTTGTTTTTATATCTTTTGCCTTTTCAGCTATATACGCATCACCGTAGCTAAAATCAGCCCCTTTAAATATTTCTTGAGATGCAAGTAATTGTGCTTGCGCTGGATATTGTTTGAATCCTGCCCCTTTTGGGTTTCGTAATCCCTCTCCTCTCATGATTAGCCATTTATCATCGAGAGTGTATCTTATGCTGGCACTTGGATTAGCATTTGGAGTCGGTTCTGTATAAATCGGATGTTGTATTGTGTAATCAGAGAAAGAAGGGGCTCTTTTAAGGGTTTTTACAAAGTCTTGCCACAATCTAAAATCTGTTCGTGAGATGCCGTGGTCTTTATGTTTTTCCAGATGTGAGAGATCTTTTGGGAATGCTCCGGTAGCAACAATGAAAGTTCTCCAATCATCAAGATAAGGTAGAGAGTTAATCTTCTCTATAAGCTCTTTGCCATTGGTTTCTTCATTTACAATTTTAAAATCTATAAGAAGATCTGTTTCTGCCGTTATCAGATCATTTGTCTCGATAAAACTTTTTATATTTGCGGCCAATGTTGATTGCCTAAAGTCCGAATCAGATATTCGAATGCAAAGTCCATGTTTACTTTCTTTTGCAAAATTAACGGCAACTCTTCTTGTTTTCGCATCAGACTCAAAACCAATAACCGGTATGATATTAATAACGGGAATCATAAAAATATTTAACTCCTTGCCTAAATGCAGTATTTTTTCTAAAGCGTCCGCTCTTATAGAGCCGTCAATGAGTTGAACGTCGACGAATATCGCGGTTTGTCCCCAACAGCTTGCAACTTGATTTGATATATTTGGTAGTTTTTCCAGAAATACTTTTATGGATTCATTAAGCAACTCTTCCGGTGTTTTGTTTTTCTCACCTTTCTTTGGCATTTCCGGTTGAGGCATAATAAATTCAATCAAAGGTGTAATGATTCCTCTGTGTTTCTCCCATAGTTTTTCAAGCGCCCCCTTCTCGGCAGCTTTCCATCTCAATATAGGCACATAGTGTTTATGATTAAACATATTATTTATTCCATTTTATCTCCTCAAAACATTTGCGGACCTTTGCGTCGCCGACAATATCTTTCAAATAGTAATGATTTTTGTGCTCGTGTCTCATAACGCCAGCAATAATAGCAACATGTACGCCTAATTCATTTGCTAGACTTTGAGCTGCGATCGGTGAAGGAATTAATTTTGCGGGGCTATTTTCCCATTTGCTACTAGGCACAAGAGCTTCTCTAGCCAAATCATCTGCTTCTTTCTCTTTGCTATCGAGTTCAACGCCTTTTGCATCATCAAGTTTTTCATCAAAGAAGAGGCTTATGTCGTCATTATAGTGTCGAGCAATATGTCCCAATTCGTGCATCAATGTAAACCAGAAATTATCCAGTCGATCATATCTTAGCGTCAGACCTATAACAGGATTATCTTTGTTGATTAAAATCGTTGCACCATCTAAATAAGTTTTAGAAAGGTGCGGCTCAATAATCAGAGTAATTCCGTATTTTCGCAAATACTCTTTTGCAAGTACGGGGCTATTGTCTTTTACGCTTAGTTTTGCCAATCTCTGCATAAAATCAAGATCAATGATGCCGTGTTTGTATTTGGTAGGCGTTTGTACCTTTTTTGCCTTTTCAATTACACGCACAGACCACGCATATAACGCGTGTTTATCTGTTGATGGAGCAGAGCGATAATGTGATTTTCGTGGCATCCCCACAATTTGTGCAGTAGATATACTTGAGAAAAAGTTTTTCAGAAGTGAAACCTTATCCCGTTTGTTTAATGAGGCGTTTCCAAAATAACCATATGATTCCATCTCTCGTACAAGCCGTAAGTTCCAATGCTGAAATTGGGATTCTGTACCGCCTTCAATTTCGACTTCCGGTTCAGGTTTTTTTATTAATACTTTTGCCGGAATACCGAGGCCAGCTTCAAGTGCCCGCACCATTTCAAGAGTTAATTGGCGTTTACCAGAGAGAATTTCTGAAACTCTACTTCTACTGCCTATGTACGGAATAAGGTCGGCTGGTTTGAGATCACTTTGTTCCATTCTGAATTTTATTGCAGCGATAGGATTTGGAAGAGTTTTAGGAAATACTTTGGATTCGTAATCTTCGATGAGGGTGCTTAGGAGATTAAGCTGTTCACCTTCATCAGATTCAGCATCCGGCGCATGACCTATAAGCGTCTCGACAAGCGCAAGAGCTTCTTTGTAATCCTTTTCAGTTTTGATGGTTTTAATGCGGTTCATATTTTTATTCTATTTGACATCCCATCTTTCGTACTCCTTGTGTGTACCTACGTTTTTTATCAGCACGATTCCGTTTTTATACTCAACCCTTACCCACAAACGATACCTATTTCCACAAATATTGAAGATAACGTTTTGGCTTCCCAGAATACTGGCCTTCGGATACTTTCTCTTAAGATCATGCGGGGTCTCCCATTGTTCTTCCTCAACTTCTGCCTCCCACGATTCAATCTGTGACCGAGCATCATCGTCTCTTTTCTTGAGATCCTGTAATATGTGTTTGGCTAGTAATCTCATTATTGAACGTGGTTATGTTACCCTTATACATGTTCCCGACAATGGAATACTACACCTACTAACTTTTACCGTCAAGACTCTTTCTTCTTACAACATTACTGTATAATAATGTCAATTTTTAGGGGAGTCCCGCTCGCATCCCTCTCCTCCTTTGCGAGCGGGCTTGCGCGCGAACAGATCCGCTATGGCAAAAAGTCAATCATTCATGCCTGTGGATAGCGGTACTCAGTCCCATGCTTCAGCATCATATACACCACGGTCACCATGTGTCGCCGCAGACACACAAGAGCTTGACTCTTCGTTTTCCCCTCGGACACCTTCTTCTTGAAGTATGCCCGTGCCGCGTCATTGCCGGTCGGCGATATCTGCGAAAGCGCCATGCGATGAAAGGTGCAGTTCAGTCGTCGGTTGCCACTCTTGGTCTTTCGATATCGCGTCTTCTTCCCGCTGGAACACTCCCTCGGGGCACATCCTGCATACTTTGCCAATGATGCAGGAGAGCGGAAGCGTGCAATGTCGCCAATCTCCCCAATCATCGTTGCAGCCAAGACCACCCCGCACCCTGATGCGGTGGGAAGCGTATATCCTGCCTCCTCAATCACGGACTGCATATCCTTTTCCAAGTCTTTGATTTCAGTATGCAACTCAAGCATCCGCTTAACTTTGCGCTTCATGGAACGCAAAAGAAATGGATCGCATTGCGGCTGCACCCGCACCCAGTGTCTGAGCGCTTTCAGAGCAAATGGGTCTTTGAAATAGCTCGCATACTCGGTGTTGTATATCCGATGCAACAAGAGATGGAGCTGATTTCGCAGGCGGGAACGTTCCACCGCCAAATACTCTCGGTCGAGACTTAATTCCTTGAGGAATTTGGCGACTGCCGTTCGTTCCGATATGCTGTATACGGGCAGGCTGTCGGTGTCATGCATCATGACTTTAGCCACCCCCAACGCATCCAAGGAGTCACTCTTCTCTGGATGCGTTTGGCGTTTGCGCAAGCGATCAACTAAAATGGGCGGCACATGCACCACGGGGAAACCGTCGGTGTACAATGCGCTCGCAATACGCTCGCCGTACCCTGAGCAGTCCTCAAGGCCAATGAATGGCGAGAGTAATGATCGTTCACCAACTGCTCGCACTTCTTTCGCAAGATCGTCAAAGTCCTTTTGATAATTACCAACCGTCAGTTCAAACATCTTCTCCCCGAAGGGAGAGATGCCGACGGCTGTGTGCGTGTCCTTGTGCACATCAATACCAACGAACAATGTTCGCTGTTTTTCTTCAGTGGTCATAGGTTCATTCGCTAAACGAATAATGGCTGCGTGCCAAGGATGAATCCCCAGTATGCGCGCGTCATACCCAAAAAGGGCGACCAATCCGCTATCTGTTCATGTGCCTTGGCACAGATGAGCGCCGGTGCAATCCGTGCGTCGCCGTACTTGAAATATCAAGCGGCAGGGTGGGCGAAAGCGATGCCGGCGCTCATCTGTATAGTCTATGACGCACACACTTCAAGAACATAGACTGTTGCCATACTGGGAGGGTGGGTCAAGCGCATTTGCATTTGAGCCTCGGACATTTCCGCTAGGGCGTCCATGACTAAAGGATGAGCGCCGCCGTAATCTTGCAATACTAAAGTTTAGTAGCGAAAGCGACACCACACATAGCCGATATGAAAACGAGAAAGGGGGTTGTGCGAGGGCGGACTCCGAAAGCACACAAAACAAAGGCAGAGACTCTAAATGATCACCAGACAAA
>Ga0209542_10018948_pt1 | contig 11091 bp, 13 predicted proteins | sample RifCSPhighO2_01_FD_184028 | JGI IMG/M metagenome (GOLD analysis project Ga0209542, IMG submission 184028) | Soil microbial communities from Rifle, Colorado - Rifle CSP2_plank highO2_0.1 (SPAdes) (version 2) | ecosystem: Environmental > Terrestrial > Deep subsurface > Rock core/Sediment ...
AAAACAGGCAGACTCAAAAAGACAGAATCAGAGGAGAATATGATTACGAAGTAGATAAAAAAGCAGAAAAAGAAATTGAACAAGTTAAAAAACAGCTCGATAGAATAGAAAAAAGATTGAAGTAAATTTATAAACATTCAATTATAATAAAGGGCATGAATTTAAAACAAAAAATCCAAACAGTTTTAATTTTTTCGTTGTCGGGTCTCGTTATCGGGCTACTTCCTTTAATATTCATTGCACTTAAACGTGACCTAGATGATTATATAATAACTTATCTGCTCTTTACAGATATTATAGGGTTATCCATCTGTAGAGGATTCTGTGAAAGTTATGGATTTTACGCTCAATTATACTTGCTCCCACTCTCACTCTTATTAATAGGGTTAATATCCTCAATAATATTTATTACACATAACAAGAGCAAAGAAAAAATAAACATAAAGATAGGATGGCAAATATTCGGACTTTTAATTTTTATCTCTGTAATCTTGTTAATGAATATCCAATTACAACCGATTTTCGTTATAGCTCTTTTTATTTTAACAATAATTTATTTCTTCCTTGTTAAAAAGAAAGGGTATAATTCAATAAAGATGATCGGATCATTAATAATTTTGACATTTACTTTGCCCATAATAAATAAAATTCCTTCCAACTTTTACTACGGCATTAACTTTGACTATCAATCTATAGACGAATTAATAGTTCTCATCCCCAGTATAATATCTTCTTTAATAGCATTATATTTGATATACAAAACTCTAAAAATAAATCCTAAAATTCACTAACTCCCAATCTATCATTCAATTCCCCAGCAAAATTCTCAAGCATTTTTTCCTTAACTTTCCCAACCCAGCCTCTATGTCCTAAAACCCATCATTATTAAACTTGTAGCTGCTGACAATAAACCTCCACTCGCCAATATAGTCTCTAAATTAGTAAGTCCTAACTTTTCCGTTTTATTATATTTTTCTATTATTTTATTTAAGATTTTCATAATATTTAAGATATTTTTGTATTTATAAACCTTTTCATTATAACTCCTATTTAGTTACAATAAAAAACTAAAATCCCTCAACACCTAATCTCTCTATTAAACTATATAAATAATGGTATAATAAATACCAATTATTTAGTAATTATAAGGTAAAAATACTAAATTTTACCAATTAATTGGTAAAATAGAAAGATATAAAAACCTACAATTCTAAATAGAATAATGATTATTGAAGATTGCTTAAAAAAAGGAATAATAAAAAAAATAGTTGAAACTGAAATCCCTCGATATATTAATTTTTTCAATACATCCTATAAAGAAAACTTAGAACATTGTAAATTTAATATTGAGAAATTCCCAAGATGGAGTATTATTTCTGGCTATTACGCAATGCATGATGTAACAAAACTTTTTCTAGTAAAGAAGTTTAATATTAAAATAGACTCTAAAGTTCATAAAATAACTCTAAAAATAATGGAAGAAATAACAAAAGATAAAGAGATTCTTAAATTATTAAAAATCGGCTATAAAGAATTTACACAAATGGCTGCAGATCTAACAGAAGCCAGAGAAGAAAGACAAAGAGCACAATATTATACCGGTACAGAATTCATGAAAGAAAAATATAAAGAAAAAGCTTCGGTATTCCTGCAAAATACAGTTACTCCTTATTTAAACAAACTAACAGGTCTTCTGCAAAATGAGAACTAATATTCTTGACAAAAACCTTGCGAAAATTCTTTCTTTCTTTTTAATTAGCCCAGGCTCTAAATATAATAGAAAAGATATCAAAGAAAAAACAAAAATGAATAATATTCCATTAGATAATGCTCTTCAAAGATTATTAGCGTTGAAATTGATCAATAAAAATAAACAATTCTATTTCTTAAACTTTAATATAGAAGAAAATAAAAATATTTTTAGTATTATTTCAGATGAATATAAATACTTTAACATATCTTATCAAGTATTCAATATCTTAATTGATATATCAGATACGCTATCAAAAATTAAGGAAATTAAATCAGTTATCTTATTTGGTAGTTTTGCAAAGCTTATCCATACTGAAAATTCAGATATAGACCTTGCTATTATCCTAGAAAACAAAATAAAAAATAGGCAAAGAGCAGAAAAGAAGATTAAAGATAAAATAATAAAAATTGTAAAAAAGAACAGAAAAGAAATTGAACTTCATTTCTTCATGCAAAAAGATCTCCAAACTGGAAAATCAGATCCATTAATTAAAGATATAATCAAAAATGGCAAAGAGATTCTATAATTTTTTATATTGCACTAAAATCCCTCAACACCTAATCTCTCATTCAACTCCCCAGCAAAATTCTCAAGCATTTTTTCCTTAACTTTCCCAATCCAGCCCCTATGTCCTAAAACCCATCCCAATTTCACGAAAGCAGTTTCAGCTAACATATCTTCCAAAAAAATAACTCCTGCATCTAACAATTCTCTTCCATTTGAATAAACATAGGGATCTAATCTCCCATTAATAGTTTGTGCTGCTGCACAAACAACAAATCCATTTCTAATATGCTTTTTCAATGTTGGAAGCCAATTGCTCCCAGATTCAGAAACAGGCAAATGTCCCAATCCAGACGCCTCTACAACAATGCCTTTATATTTCAAAGCATAAAAATCTAAAATTGAAGCATCCTGCCCTGGATAAAATTTAACTAATGCAATCTTATCATTAAAATTAACATCTAATTCTCCTTTCTTCTTATCGTCTCGTTTTTTATACTCTTTCAAAAACTCAACTTTATCAGCCCACACCTTAGCTATTGGAAAATCATTAACAACTTTAAAAGCATCTCTTCTGGAACTATGCATCTTCCTTGTTTTAGTTCCAGACATTGCATAGCAATAATCATCATTAATACTCGCATGTCCAACCAGCATCACTTGAGCACAATCACTTATCGCCATCCTCGCAGCACATTGTAAATTCAAACTAGCATCACTCGACGCCCTATCAATACTTCTTTGAGAATAAGTTAATACAGTAGGTTTTCCCAAATCTCTAAAAAAGAAAGACAGAGCAGCAGCAGTATATCCTAAAAAATCAGTCCCATGTGTAACAATCACTCCTTCTATCTCTTTATCATCGAGCATCTTCTTCACACTTTCAGCAATCTTAATCCAATATTCACTTGTCATAGACTCGGAAAAAATCATAAACGGCACATCAATCTTTTTTATATTTACAATATTTAATAACTCCGGATAAAATTTAATAAACTCATCAACTTCAGTAAGCCATTTCACTCCTCCAGTTCTAGGATCTAATTTAGAAGCAATTGTCCCTCCAGTAATAACCAATCCTATATTCTTCAATCCCTCTTTTGTTCTTAAGCCAATTTCTTTCCCTATCTTTCCTGCCTCCTGTTCCCTATCCTCAACTTTCTGCTTCTTATCCTCTTCTCTAAATCTTCTCAAAACTTTCCCCGCCAATATATTTTCTTTAGGAATTCCAATATTATATCCAGAATCCAATTTCAGCAGTAAAACATTTCCATCAGAACTCTCTAAAACTCTTCCCCGCATCTCATCCTTCGCCAATCTCAATTCAACAAAATCCCCTGGATTAAAGTTTAATTCTGCCATAAAAATCTATACTCAAACCTTATTTTTAATTCTTTCTTTTAGAAATTAGGTATAAAATATACCACGAAAAGGTAAAAATTATACCAAAAGATTTATAAGGATTAAAATATACCATAAAGAGGTATAAAAAATACCAAAATAAGCATGACATCTATAGAAGAACATAAGAAAAAAATATCAGAGCATCTTGAAGAAATAGATGATGCTATAAAACAAGGTATTGAGAAAAAGCCTGTAACTATCGGCTTTCATTGTTCAGCATGTCCATTGCAATTTTTAGAGTTATATTTGCATCTTTTGAACAAAATTCCAATAGGAAAAATAATCAAGCATGATTGGTTCAAGCGTCCAAAAATAGATCAAAAAATAGAACCTTTAATAGAAAGAAAACTGCCTGTAATTTTTCCGAAAAAAGAAGAAATTTATAATTTAATCTATACTTTAGAAGAAGAAAGAAATACTTTGATGTATGGCAAGCCGACAAAAGCACAAATAGAAAAAGTTCTTATTGAATTTAAAAAATTAAAAGAAATATTTGTAGAGGCATTAAAAAATGAAAACATTGAAATCTAAAGATTTAATTTCATATGCAATAGCATTTATCTCTTTTGTTCTGCCAAAAATAGAAGTAGATGAAATAATTCTATTTGGATCAACAGTAAGAGAAGAAGCTGATAAAGATAGTGATATTGATCTTTTTTTTAATGTAAAAATAAATGAAAAAGAAATAAAACATATAATAAAAAATGAATTAGAAAAATTCTATAAATCTATTCTTTATGAGCAATTCTCCTTAAGTGGAATCAAAAATCCAATCGAAATTGAAGTAGGAGATCTAGAAAAATGGAAAGTGAAAAGAAGCATTATAAGCGAAGGTATGGTTCTTTATGGAAAGTATAAAACAATACCAGAAAAATTAAAAGCATATGTTCATTTTAATATAAAATCAATAAAAAATATAACAAAAAGAAATTACATCATCAGAAAATTATTCGGCAGAAAAGAAAAACTTTACTCTTCAGAAGGCATTCTAAAAAAATTAGAAGGAAAAAGATTGTCTTCTACATCGTTCATAATACTGCAAGAAAGGTCTCATGAAATAATTAAAATATTAAGTTCAGAAAAACTAGACTTCACATTCTTTGAATTCTGGACAGATCAGATAAGTTAAAACAATCACAATAAAGGCTATATAACCTTTTAATGTTATATAGATAATATGGAAAATTATAAAATATTAGTAGATGAGTTCGAAAATCTGCAAATAGTAAAAAAACAAACAGAGGAAAAATTAGAAAAATTAAGGAGAGATTTAATAAATCTGGCCATAAATAAAAATACTAATTTTCTCCTAGGCACTCATAAAAAATATGAAAGAGTAGTCTATCCTGAAAATAAAGAAATCCTTATAAAATTAATAAGAGAAAAAGGATTGTATGAAAGATTTTCTTCTATTAATTATCTAAAACTTAATCCAAGTATAATAAAAGGAGAAATTGATAAAGATATATTGGATCTTGTCAAAAAACAAAAAGACTTTAGAGTTTCCTTGATAGATTTAGGCATATAATAAAAAACCTTGCTAATTAACATAAATCACAAAGTGTAAGTATAACTTATATAGAGATATGCTGCATTCTTCTTTATCAATCTTGTTTATATAATCCAACTTAACACACCAAAGAATCCTGTGTTGGATCAGGCCCTTTATTAGGATAAGGCTCCGCCATTGATTCTCCTCCAAATAAAACATGTAATATTTCTATAGCATCAGAAATATCTGCTATTCCATCGTCATTAGCATCTGCTGTATCTAAACATTCAACCGGCTTACCTCCTTTAAATAAAAAATTCAATAAGTAGACAGCATCACTTAAATCTACTTTATCATCTTTATTTGTATCCCCTCTAATAAACTGACTTATGCAAGCACCATCTTCACAGCCTAGTGAACACGAACGAACTTCAAAATCAAATCTATTGTTTGTGCAAGTCCATTCAAATAAAGAATTTTTATCATCACCACAAAAATCCTCTTTAGTAAAGCCATCAGCACTCACACTTCCTTTCTGAAAATAATTAAAGCCTCCATCACTATCAACGCACTCTAAAACACGTCCATCTCCGGCACATTTACCAACATACATTCCATCTTCAAGAGCACAACCATATTCACACTGATATGCCTCGGATATAATCTCCCCACCATCTCCTCTTTTTTCACAGTAATACTCTGTAATACTCATAAAAGTCCCTCCCTGTACTGAACAATAATCAGTCCGATCATTAGTATTTCCAACTTCATTATAATTTCTTCCACTATTCACTCTAATTTCCGCCCATCCAAATATATCTGTAGCTTCACGTAATTTAATCACATAAACTTTTCCTAACAAACCGAAATCAACAGTAGGATTATCTGAAGAAATGATAATTGGAATATCTGCTCCAGGTGTAATAATTGTTAATAATACTCTAAATAAATTATTTGTTTTGGCAACAGATTCTAATCTTATGTTTAATCCAGCAATATTCTCCGATGCACCTTCCTTAATTATTTTTGTCTCGATCACACCATCACTATCAGTACATTCTGGAAAACATTTCGCATCCCTAGGCTGACAAATAAGTGGAAGAGGAGGACACGGACAAGCAAGAGGACATTGTTGAGATTCAATCAATGCATCAACTTGAAAAGTTTTGTCCAAACGATTATTATCTTTATTAGACTCTTGAACTTGATTATTTACATCTGCAATAACCGTTATAGTTATCTCTCTATCTTCTACTGATTCAAAATAACCCGAAACCGAGAGCGATTCTCCTGGAGCGAGAAAAAAACCATCCTCAGGAAGAGTTATAGCACTTCCTCCAGTACATCGATATAATGTCCCATCTACATCTCCTATTCCATATGGTTGAAAAGGAAAAATATTAACACTTAGTGTAGATCTTTGAGAATCGCTATCGCCTATATTTTTTATAGTTGCTTTCCATTCATAAACTTGTCTACCGCTTAAATCGCGTTGAACCAATTCTATATTCTCAATAACCAAATCAGGAAGGGCCAAAACACTATTAGTAAAAGAGACTATAAAAATTAAAAAAAATCCTACAAACACCAAGCCTCTTTTCATGCTCTATTCAAATAAATCTGCTATTTAATTTTATCTTTTTATTTACTTCATCTACTAGAAACTGTGGATTTTTAACACTTATCAAATATGCAAAATCTTTTCCCTTTAAATGCACGGCATTTGTTGGATTGGTAGTGTATTTATAATATCTTGGATAAGGAATTTCATCTTTAGCAAAGTTTATCAGATCTTTCATTTCAGAAAATCCAACTGTATATTGTCTATTGAAGGATTTCATTAATGCATTGTATTCTGCTCCATTAGGCATCATACAGAGTTCAATTTTAGACAAGGGAATTACTGCTGTTTTCTTTTGCATAGGATTAAGAGGAATTTCAAGCAACAAAGAATCAGAATTAAAAGAATAGTTTAAACCAAAGTTTTTGGTTAGATTTCGATATATTTTGAGTATAAGTTTAAATAATGTTCTTATAACAATAAAGTACAAAATTAAAAACCCAAATGTGTACCATGCAGGGGATTGAAATTCTGACCCTTTTGTACTAAAAATAAAAAATGCAAAAAGAATGAGAACAATGAAAAGAACTACTGCACTTACAATTGCTTGCACATTTTTATAAATATTATATGTTCTACCTACCGTCAAAGATATTTCATCAAGTTTGTTTCTTGGCTCAATTTCCGCAATATTAATGTTTTTTGATCTTCTAATCCACATTATTCCTGCTTCTATAAATACTAAAGGAATAATCTGAGCAAAAGCATAGAGCCATGGCTTACTGGAACTAATGTTTGTACCTATCAAAACACTTCCGAAAAGAATAAATGCTTCAAATAAAATGCCAACAGATAATAAAAAATATCCTGTAGTTTTACTTTCTATCTTTGCTAAAGTAACCATTAATATTAACTCCCTCTTCAGTTAAATTAGCTAATGGGCTTTTTATTAGTTTGCTTTTAAAAATTTATTAGATAAAAATCAATATCCCTTCGCCACATACCCTATCGTCTTAACATTCTCCCCGCAAACAACACACTTTCCCTCTTTAACCACATCTTCAATTATTCTAGATGTCGCTCCCCCTGTCTTATCTTTCAGCTCTCCCTCTACTTTCTTATCATTTTTCATATAAACCTTTACTATCTTCCTCTCTTTTAATTTTTTCTCTAATTCTTTCAATGTTTTTGCTTCATCAATTTTTGAATGTAAAAACTTTTCCGCCTTAGCATACATATCTCTCTGTATCTCTTCCAGAATTTCCTCGACTCTCTCAACAATTTTCCCTTCTGAAACCTGTTCCTTTTTTCCATTATCTCTTCTAACAATTGTAACCTTCTTGGCTGCTAAATCTTTAGGCCCTATTTCAATTCTCAAAGGAATTCCTTTTAACTCCCACTCGTTAAACTTCCATCCAGGAGAATATCCTTCTCTATCATCAAGAACAACATTAAATTTTTCTAATTTCTTTACAATCTCTCTAGCCTTCTTCATAACCTTATCTCTAGAATCATCAAATAATATTGGTACAATAACAGCTTTATTTTCAGCAATTCTAGGAGGCAAAACTAATCCTTTATCATCTCCATGAACCATTATTATAGCTCCTATCAATCTTGTAGAAAATCCCCAAGAAGTTTGATAAGCATAATATTCCTTTTCATCCTTTCCTCTAAAAAGAACTTTAAATGCCTTAGCAAATTCATTTCCTAAATTATGACTTGTTCCACATTGTAATGCTTTTCCATCAGGCATTAATGCTTCGATAGTCATAGTAGTTCTAGCTCCAGGAAACTTTTCAGCTTCTGATTTCTTTCCAGTAATCACTGGAATAGCTAACAATTCAATCATCATTTTTTCATACTCTCTGATAATCTCCTCCATGTTCTCAATAGCCTCTTGCTCATTTGCAAAAACACAATGTCCTTCCTGCCATAAGAATTCTCGAGTTCTAATAAACGGTTTCGTCTGTTTAACTTCCCATCTAATAACATTGCACCATTGATTAATCTTCAAAGGCAAATCTCTCCAGCTTCTTATCCATTTAGAATAAGCATCATACATTATTGTTTCAGAAGTCGGCCTTAAAGCTAATTTTTCGCCCTCTTCGCTACCTTGCATATATGCCAATTCTGGAGCAAAACCCTCTGCATGTTCAGCCTCTCTCTTAAAAAAAGAATCAGGAATCAATAAAGGAAAATAAGCATTTTTCACGCCCTTCTTTTTCAGAATATTATTAAAATAACCCTGTATTCTTTCCCAAACAGCATACGCATCGGGCTTAATAATCATAAACCCTCTAATGGGGGCATAATCAGCCATACCCGCTTTCAAAACCACCTCACTATACCATTCAGATAAATCATCTTCTTTCTTGACTTTAATGCCCAATTCTTTTTTATCTTCCTTCTTATCTTCCTTTCCCATCTTAAATACAATTAATCATATTTCTTAAACCTTATTATCTCTTCCTTACGGCCCAATTATAAAGAGATCATGGATAATTTCAAATCCTCCTATTATAAAATCCACAAACTATAAATAACTCCCCTCATAAAAAATAATATGCCTCAAATACATAAACCGAAACAAAAAGCAAAAAGCAGCCCATATTCAGACATAAAACCAAATAACTATCAAACAGTTTATATAAAAAAATATAACGTTACATTAACTGTAGAAATTCAAGATCACGAAGAACAATCTGATTTAGAATCCTTAATTAAAAATATAGAAGAATCATTAGAAAAAATACAAGATAAAAAAATAATAAATCTGGAAGATCGCCTTAAAAAATCTAAAGACGGAAAATACATCTTTCCAGAAGATTACAAAAATCCAGAAAAAGAAAAAGACAATATTATCTATTATCCAGAATTCCTAAAAAATAAAGAAAAAATAGATTCTAAAGAATCTCTCAATAGAGACCCAAAAAGCGGCGCAGCGGTAATTTATGTTCCCCAATCTTCTCTCCCCTCAACTCCAAATGGAAAAGTTTTAGGAATGTATGTTCCCTCAACACACACAATTTATATTTCTAAAGACTTGCTGGAATATCGAAGAAGCTTCGTCTATCACCACGAGGTTGCTCATGCTCTAGGAATTGAAGACGAAATGCAGGCAGACAATTATGCAGCAGGTCAAGTCGGTTATAATCTCCGATCACCAGAAGAAGCTTATGCTTCACAAAGAATTGCTTAAAAACAATTATATGCTAAATACATATGGCTATAGCCCCCATCAGGGCTTATTAACAGCATATAATAATCTTCTGTAAAATCGAATCTACCAGAACAAAGATTTTCATTCCTAGTAACACACCTAATAGTATTTCTAAAATCATCAGAACTTTTAGCCTCAGAAACATTATAATTTGTTCCATATACAAAAAATGTAACATCACAAACAGCTTTGGGCATAGCCACAACTTGTTTAAAACTTACAGCTCCTGAATCCATATTAACCAAAACTATTCTCCCTCTCAAAGGCATTCCTGTAACTAATCCTGCATCTGAATTTAATAGAGTAACATTTGGCGATTCAATATTGACCTCAATACTAGAATTTTTATTGGTTAGTTCTTTTAATTGTAAAATAACCGAATCTAATTTTTCTATGAGAATTTTAAGTAAAGATCTTTCATTCATAGGCATTGGTGTTGCCACAGCAAAAACAATCAAAAAAATTATAATTGAAACAAAAAGAAATAAGATAACTCTCTTTTTCATAATGAAATCGGGCAAAACTGCTATTTATATCTTTCTTAATCCTAATAGGCCTACAGGGAATTGAACCCTGATTTCTCGGTCCGAAGCCGAGGAGTCTATCCATTAACTTATAGGCCTAATAGATAAGGATTGATTATATCATTTAAAATATCTTTCCTTTGCTTAAAAGTAGTATTTGTCGGACAAAAACCAAATTTCTTCCATATATCATATCTAGAAAGTTTTGAGTTATTCTTTGTACCTATAATATTCATCCACTGAATAAGTCTAGGTACTCCATTTACAGTTATTTTATGAGAATCTAAACTTTCTCTTCTCTTAGGTCTATAAAAATAATAATTAAAAGAAAGACCCAAACTGAAAAGAAGAATTCGAATATCATCTGAAAGGCCTTTAGAAACTGTAGTTAAAGCTATAGTGGGATAAGTAGGATACTTCACTTTAAATGGAATATAATCAGCACCATAATATCTTCGAAAGCCCAAATGTCCATCAGTATCAAAAAGCCCTCTTAAAAATAGAGCATGAAAAATTTTATTCTTATTAAATAAAATAATCCGTGGAACTCTTACTATAGAAGATTTAGCCCCATAAGGAAAACCAAGATCATGGAATAACTTAATGACTTCTCTATTTCGGATAACAACC
>Ga0209542_10018949_pt1 | contig 11091 bp, 12 predicted proteins | sample RifCSPhighO2_01_FD_184028 | JGI IMG/M metagenome (GOLD analysis project Ga0209542, IMG submission 184028) | Soil microbial communities from Rifle, Colorado - Rifle CSP2_plank highO2_0.1 (SPAdes) (version 2) | ecosystem: Environmental > Terrestrial > Deep subsurface > Rock core/Sediment ...
CAGAGCCATCTCCAACTCCCAGCATAACTCCCAAGCTTCCCGCGATTTATACGGTAAAAAAGGGTGGGGTCAGCTTAATAATGATCCAAGCCCCAGATTCATCAAAACCGATAAAATTATTCGAGACGAGACTGCCTGATCCAATTTTAGAATGGCGCGACGAAAAATCTCTTTACCTAAAGTCAATCAAAAATAACGAAGCCGTCACATTCATCCTGACCCTCGACGGCCAGCTAACTCAAGTTAAGTAATTTTCAATTTTCAAGCATCAATTTTCAATAAATTCTTCAATGAATCAATGTATCATTGTAAATTTAATGTAAATTGGAATATTGGTAATTGTAAATTTCTTTATATAGACGAGGCGAAGGGTTTGATGACCACTCGGCGAGAAGGTTCTTCGCCGATACTTTCAGTGGCAATGTCGGGACAAGAGGCAAGCTCCATGTGAACAACCCTTCTTTCATATGATGACATCGGAACAAGAGCTTCTGCTTTTTGAGTGCTTCTAACTCTGTTTACCGCTTGTTTAGCAAGATCTACAAGATAATTCACCCGCGATTTGCGATAGTCATTAACATCTAGAAGTATTTGGGGTATTTCTTTGTCTTTGACCAAAATTAGCCTGAGAACATGCTCAAGAGCTTTAAGAGCCTGGCCATCTTTACCTATTAATAACTTGGCGTTATCTGAGGAAAATAAAGAAACAAACAACGCACCCCGCCCTTCAGGGCGAGGCTCGCTCCCTTCGGGAGCGGCTTCTCTTTCTTCTCGAAACTCGACCTGACATTCGAAATTCATAAAACTGACCAACTTATTAACGGTTTCGGTTATTTTATCCTGTATTTTTTCTTTTTGTTCCATGTTTTATGTTTTATGTTCTTTGTCTTTATATCTGCGCTTAATATATGCCTGCTCAGCTATGGAAAGTGCGGTTGTAGTCAGCCAATACAACATTAGTCCAGCAGGTAGGTTCCAGCCAATAATTATAATCAAAATTGGGAAAAAGTACAGCATTTGGCTGTTAAGTGCGGCCATTTCTTTACCCAGGTCAGCTCCCTGATCCTTGGATGCTGCGGCGGCTTGTTTAGCCTGTAAAAATTGCAGTAAGCTTGCCCCTAGGGTCATCAAAAAATTGGGCTTAGCAATATTTAGGATCCCTAAGAATTTTTCATTGATGAACCCTGGGTTTTTGATAAAGCCGTATAGTAAGTCTAAGCTTTCAGGCTTTAGTCCGGCCACAAATGCCTGATATAAGGCTATTAATATCGGCAGCTGTATTAAAAGGGGGACGCATCCGGCTGCGGGATTAATCTTGTTGTCTTTATAAAGCTTGAGTATTGCTGCATTTTGAGCGACTTGATCGTTTTTAAATTTTTCTTTTATCGCTTTTTGCTGAGGCCCTAATTTAGATAAAGCCCGCTGCGAAAGTACAGACTTAATAGTGAGAGGTAAAAAGACAAGCCTGACCAAAACAGTAAGAGCTATAATAGCTAGTCCAAAATCTGAGCCCGGGAGAATGTTGTATAGAAAAACGACCAGATTAACTAGTGGGCGATATAGTATTTCGTTATATAAATTCATCATATATTTAGCTTACCGGATCATATCCAGATCTTTTACTTAAAGGGTTACAGCGACTAAGTCTTTTTAAGCCCATAAGCAACCCTTTGCCAGCTCCGTATTTTCTAACAGCCTCTTCTGTATATTCTGAGCAAGTAGGATGGAATCTGCAAGCCGAGTATACTAACCCAGCCGGCTTATAAGTCCAGATCGCCGCAGATATCCTTTTATATATTTTTAACAGATTAATTACTATACCGCTCATTTATTTTTAAGATTAGATCTTTTAGTTCCTTAGACAAAAGGAGTTTTTCTTCTTTTTTATCTGCTGGTAGCTTTAGAACTAAAACGACTGTATCTTTTTTGACTATGTCTAGATTCTTTTGAACCGTATCAGCCAAGATTCTCCTGATCCTATTTCTAGTAACGGCTTTTTTAGCAACCTTTGCTTGAATAATAATTCCTGCACGCGGGCTATTGCCAGTATTGATGCTTTTAACCAATAAAAAATGGCCTTTTACAGCTTTGCCATTTTTAAAGATGTTATCGAAGTCCTTTTTGGCGTGAAGCCTGTTTTTTTTAGATAAAGCCACGAGTACCTATACGGTCAGTTTCTTTCGGCCTTTTTTGCGCCGAGAAGCTAAAACTCTTCGACCATATCTAGTCTGAGAACGTTTTAAGAAGCCGTGCTTCCTTTTTCTCTTCAGTTTTTTAGGGCGATATAGCGTACTCTTCATAATTTATACAGTATATCTGTTTTTGCACTATGGGTCAATATTGTATTTATTTTTTAGGTTGTTAGATTTGTAAACAGGTTGTCCACCGTTTATTTACAGAAAAAATATTTTTATAAATTTAAATCGGATATACTTAGCGTAATGAATCCCGTACAAAGTCTCGCTCGCGATAAGATCGCGAGTCCGCAGGACCTCGGCGGGGCTACTTTGTACGAGATGAATCCAATGACTAATGAGGAGTTGTGGAAAGCTGTTCTAGGAGAGATGGAACTCTCTCTTTCTAGGGCTCACTTTACTACTTGGCTTAAGAATACCTCTATAATCTCTAGGGAAAGGTTTTCTGTCGTCGTAAGCGTGCCTAACGGGTTTATTAAGGAGTGGCTTGAGAACAAGTTTAATAAAAGAATCTTACAGTCTATTCGAAACCTCACTCCTGAAATAAGAGAGGTAAGGTACATTGTTGGTAAGCCTAGGGCTGAACTCATAAAACAAGATCTATCTAAGATGGTCATGGATAAAGAGCTTGAAGACAAAGTCTTACCAACTCAGGATAGCGATATAGATACCACCACAAATTTAAATAAGAAATATTCGTTTGAATCTTACGTTATTGGATCTAATAGTGAGATGGCTCATGCTGCTTGTATTGGGGTTAGTAGGAATTTAGGTAAGACCTATAATCCTTTGTTTATTTATGGAAATGTTGGTCTTGGAAAAACACATCTCCTGCAGGCAATTGGAAATAAGGTTTCTGAGGATAAAAACAAAAAAGTCTTATATATTCCGGCTGAAAAATTCACTGCTGAAATAATAGAGTCCCTAAAGGTCCAAAAAGTCGAAGAACTCAAAGCAAAGTATGCTAGGCTCGACCTTTTGATATTAGATGATGTTCAGTTTATAGCTGGAAAAGAAAAGACCCAAGAAATTGTTTTCTCTACTTTTAATGAGCTTTACGGTAAAAACAAACAAATAGTCTTATCGTCTGACCGCCCGCCAAAGGCTATTCCAGCCCTAGAAGATAGGCTTCGATCTCGTTTTGAGGGTGGAATTATGGCTGATATAGGCTTGCCAGATTTTGAAACTCGATTAGCAATATTAAAGATTAAATCCAAAGAAAAGGACTGCGAATTGCCCGATGAGGTTTTAGTTTATATCGCTACCCATATCCAAAAGAATGTCAGGGAACTTGAAGGTGCTTTAAATAGGATTATTGCTTTTAGTCAAATATATAACCGGATTCCTGACAACAAAGAGGTTAAAAATATTCTAAATACTTATATCAACGCCCCGTATAGAAAAACTTCGCCTCAGTTAATACTTAAGACGGTAGCTGAGTTTTATAATATTTCTATGAATGATTTATTAAAGCGCAGCCGTAAAAAAGAAGTTGTTAGGCCTCGCCAAATTGCAATGTTTCTATTAAGAGAGGAGACTAAATTATCCTTCCCTGAGATCGGGCAAAAACTAGGGGGCCGAGATCATTCCACCGTAATCCATGCATGTGAAAAAATAAGAGAAGAAGTAAGCGTTGATGATCCCCTAAAAACAGAGTTGGTAATGATCAAAGAGCGTGTGTACAATTCTTTTGAAAAGTGAAGCGAAGCGGAATCCCGCACCAATGACTGTGGTCATTCGGTGCGTGGGTGGTGGATAAACTGTTGTTGTTTTTTAAATTTAAAAAACTAAGCCAAAAAACTTAACAAGATTTCAAGAATTTATTCACAAGTTATTAAATAAATTCGACAGCATTTTTCAGAGGTAATTTGGGACGTTATTAACAAATCCACAAGACTAATAAGAGTAATATTAAATATATTTATATATAATTACTATAATGAATCCTGTACGAAGTCTCGCTCGCGATAAGATCGCGAGTCCATAGGACCTCGGCGGGGCTACTTTGTACGGGATGAAGGTAACCACAAATTATAAAAATTTAAAAAAAGCTTTAGGGGTGACAGAGAAAGTAGTATCTCGTAACCCTTCTTTACCGATACTTAATAATTTAATGTTAAAAACTGAAAATGGGAGACTTAAGATATCTGCTACGAATTTGGAAATCGGAATTAACTATTTGATCGGAGCCAAGATAGATGAACCTGGAGAGATCGCTGTTCCAGCTAGAATATTTTCCGATTTCATAAGTAATATTTCGGATGAGAAAGTATCTTTAAGTACTAAAGGAAATATTCTCAGCATAAGTACAGATAAATACAAAACCCAAATACTGGGGTTTGATACAAAAGATTTTCCCATAATTCCCAAAATAAAAGACGGTCCAGTATGCAGTTTACCTGCGGCTCTTTTAAAAAATGGCCTTATGTCGGTTTTTGACTCAACAGCTTTATCAGAGGCAAGACCAGAGTTATCAGGAGTTTATGTAAATCTAAACAAGGAAAAAATTGTCCTAGCTTCAACAGACAGTTTTAGATTAACAGAGAGGATTATTAACTATAAGACGGACAAAAATATAGATTTTATCTTACCCAGAACAGCTGTGACTGAAATGATAAGAATTACTAGTGATACAGAAGGGGATGTTAATTTGCAAGTAAAAGACAATCAGATTTGTCTCAGTAACGATGATTTTGAATTTATAACTAGACTTATAGATGGAAATTATCCAGATTATAAAAAAATAATCCCAGATAAATTCGTCTCAAAGGTTTTAATAAGTAAGCAAGACTTAGAGAAAAACACCAGACTCGCTGGTCTATTTTCTTCAAACATCTCAGATATTAAAATCAGCTGCCAAAAAGAAAAGATGCTTATAAGTAGTAAAAACTCTGATAAGGGAGATATTCAGGTTTTTGTAGAAGCGTCTTTAAAAAATGAACCTTTTGAAGTTTCTTTTAATTATCAATACTTGTTGGATGGTCTTAAGATCATAAACACAGATAAAGCAATTCTAGAATACACTGGAAAGGGTAGCCCTGTTATACTAAGACCAGCAGATGATAAAAAAGAGCTCCTCTACCTAGTGATGCCATTTAGAAACTAGAATGGTCTTTCGAAGTATTACGAACACTGTATATAGAAAGAAAAAAGCCTTAGAGAAAAAAGGCGGTAAGCAGGTTGATCTCGAAAAGTACTTTAGGCAATTCTTAGTCTATGAGTATGGAGATTTTATTTTAGAAAAAATAAAATATACTATTTTTTATGACCCTAAAGAAGACAGACTCACACTTCAAACCAACTCCAAGATATTTGCCAATGACTTACTTCTTAAAATAAATAAATTCTCCGAGTTTTTGAATAAAAGCTTAGCTAGGGTAAGTCAAATAGTTATAAAGTAGGAGTTGGGCTTGCCTGGGGCTGAATAAAATTAGAAACAGCCCACTCCCAGTTGTTGAACTGAGAGTCACTCTTGTCCAGATAGTAAAGTATAGAGTGCACCTCCTCTTGGCCAGTATCGGGGTTAATATTCTTATAATTTCCGTTTAACATAGGCTTGTCAGAAGTCACCGGCCCCGGCGATATGAATTGCTCATTTGGAAACTTTTTTAGAGCCTCTCCTATAAATTCTCGCCACATTGGACCAGCTGCGCTTATACCAGCTCCAGCTGCGGTCATGGATTCGTTTTTATTATTACCAACCCAAACCCCGACTGCTAAAGCAGGGGAGTAGCCAACAACCCAAGCATCTCTGTTCTCCTGAGTTGTTCCGGTCTTAGCGGCAACTGACCGTCCCGGAACGTAAAGAGAGCTGGAATATCCAAAAACTGGAGATCTTGCTGAATTATCAGATAAAACATTATTAATTAGTCTAGCAACCCGGCTATCTAAAACTCTTTCTGGGTCTGTTTCTTTTTCTTCCAAAATTGTTCCATCTGATGTTTCAACCTTTAATACAAAAGACCAATTATTCCTAACGCCGTCGTTAGCGAAAACCCCATAGGCCGATACCATATCAGCCAACCTAACCTCAGCTCCTCCTAAAACCAAAGATAAACCGTAACGATTAGGCTCATTCAAAGTGGTTATGCCCATTTTTGTGGCCAGATCGATCGTATTTGGTATCCCGGCAAGGTGAAGGATTTTGACTGAGGGAATATTTAAAGACTGGGAAAGAGCATGGCGGAGATTAACCGGGCCACGAAATCTCAAGTCATAGTTTTGAGGATTATAGCAGTCCAGACCATACTGGTCTTTCTTATCATTACCATTTGGATTACAGTTTGGATTAAATTCGGTCTTAACATCAAAAAGGATTGTCCCATCGGGAAAGCCTTTGTCAAAAGCAGCTGCATAAGCAAAAGGCTTAAAGGATGACCCAGGCTGTCTTTTGGCTATGGCGACATTAAAATTACCTTCATTTTCAATGTCAAAGTAATCAACTGAACCGACAAGAGATAATAGGTCTCCGGTTTTAGGATCGATTGCCACCATAGCCGCATTTTTTGCCTTATATTTTTTGTTGATTTCGGCGTATTTGGAAACAGTTTTTTCGGCAACGTCTTGAAGCTCTGCGTCTAGTGTTGTTGTGATACGCAAGCCCCCATTTTCCACAATATCTTCTCCGTACTTCTCGGTTATGTACTCTTTGACCATTATCACAAAATGGGGAGCGTTCAACGATTCTTTGCTAGAACTGAAAGCTATCTTCTCATTTATGGCTGTTTTGTGTTCTTCTTCAGAAATAAAGCCTAATTCCAGCATTCTATTTAGTACAAAATCTTTTCTAGCCAACAATCTATCAACATGACTACCATAAGGAGAGTAATATGTCGGAGCATTGGCTACGGCGGCTAAGGCCGCTGCCTCAGCGAGGGTTAGTCCTGACGTGCTTTTGTTGTAAAAAGTTTTACTGGCTGCCTCCACTCCGTAGGCATTGGAGCCATAGGGTATTTGATTGAGGTACATCCAAAGGATTTCATCCTTGGTAAATCGTCGCTCAACCTCTATAGCTAAAATCCACTCTTTTATTTTTCGGGTAATGGTTTTTTGATCTCCTAATAAGGCTTTTTTTATTAACTGCTGGGTAATAGTTGATCCTCCTTGGGAAAGATTAAAATTCTTAATATCTTTGTATATAGCCCTAAGTATCCCTTGAAAATTAACACCTTTATGTTTGTAAAAATCACTATCTTCTGCAGCTAAGGTGGCCCCCTTTATGTTATCAGGAATCTTTTCCCAGGGAATTATTGTTCTCTTTTCTTCGCCGTGAATATCATATAAGAGAGTTTGCCCAGTTCGATCGTAAATTTTAGTAGATTCGGTGACTCGTCTTAGGGCAATGGATTCAGGATCAGGAATAGTGCTCTTGAGGTATAGAAATAAAGACAAAAAGACTATTAAGCCGATCACAAAAAACCACAAAAAAAGCATGGACAATGCTCTAACGATAGGCTTGATCCGCAATTTTCTTAAATTAGGCAATCTCACTGATTAGGGCTGGATATTAGCTCTCAGTATGCCACAAAAACCCGTTATTTACAAGAACGCCAACAAAGACTATTATTAGCTATTATGGCTAAAGTTATTACTGATGAAAAAAGAATAAATGAGATCTTGGACAGGGGTATTGTGATTGAGATTTTACCTACAAAAGAGGAGTTTAAAAATAGGCTTACATCGGGAGACAAATTACGAATTTATATTGGAGCTGACCCGACATCGGACTCTTTACATTTGAGCCACGCCAAAAACTATATGTTTTTGGAAGAGTTAAGACAGCTAGGGCATGAAGTTATAGTTCTAGTAGGCGACTTTACGGCCCAAATAGGAGATCCAACGGACAAGGAATCAGCCAGGGTCCAATTAACAGAAGAGCAGGTCAAAGAAAATGTTAAGAGCTGGATAAAACAAATAAAACCACTTATGGATTTCGAAGCCAAAGACAATCCACCCCAAATCAAATACAATAGTGAGTGGCTTTCGAATATGAAATGGAAAGACGAAATTTTATTAGCCTCTAATCTGACTGTCCAAAGAATGTTAGAGAGGGACATGTTCCAGAAGAGGTTAAAAGAGAATATTCCTATATATCTTCACGAGTTTGAATATCCTCTTATGCAAGGCTATGACAGCGTTGCTATGGATGTAGATGTTGAGCTCTGTGGCACAGACCAGATATTTAATGCTCATGTAGGGCGACTTCTTTTAAAAAGATTAAAAAACAAAGAAAAATTTATTGTTACTGTTAATTTAATGGAGAACCCAAAAACAGGGGAATTAATGTCTAAAAGTCGTGGAACAGGGGTTTTTCTTTCTTCTTCACCTGCAGAAATGTTCGGAGCGATTATGGCTCAACCGGATGAGATGATTGTTGTCTTGTTTGTAAATGTAACTAGAATTCCCTTGGCTGAAAAAGATAAAATAATGAACCTAGGGCCACGAGAAGCAAAAATGTTTGTCGCTGAGGATATTGTAAAAAGATTTTACGGAGAAAAAGAGGCTCAAAAAGCAAAAGAAGAATGGGAAAAAGTTTTTTCAGGAGGGGAATTGCCAACTGAGATTCCGGAGTATAGTGGCGATGGGCAAGATATCGTCGAGGTTATCGTAAAAGCGGGCTTAGTTGAATCTAAATCCGAGATTAAGAGACTTCTCTCTCAAAATGCAATTCAAGTGAACAGTGAGGCCGTAAATGACTGGAGCTACAAGGTTAAAGGAGGAGATATAATAAAAATCGGACCAAGAAAGTTTCTCAAGATAAAATAAAAATAAATTCCCCCAACTTGGGGGAATTTATTTAGGATCTTACCAGGCGCTAACCTCTTCTTCGTCATCATCTGTGGCAGCCTCCTCTTCTCCGTCTTCCTCATCTTCATCGTCCTCGTCTTCCTCGACGGCATCTACTTCAGCTTCATCTAGCTCATAGCTATGAGCGTCATCTAACAAAATTTCTTCTTTGATCAACATGCATCAAAACCTGTTGGCATGTCTGTGTTTTCTTGGAAAATCCAGACACTATGAACAGGAAATTATTTAGTTTTTACTTAGTTGAATACACTATATTATTTGCACAACAAATTGCAATAGCTAAGCCATCCGCAGCATCATCGGGCTTTATTGGTGTTTTTATCCCAAGTATTAGACGGACCATCTTTTGGACTTGATTCTTGTCTGCCCGGCCATAACTTGATACGGCTTGCTTAACCTGCAAAGGAGTAAACTCGTGAACAGGAATATTGTGGTGGGCTAAGGTGTATCTTAAAACACCTCGCATCTCTCCGACGCTGATGATTGTTCTTTGATTTTTAAAAAAGAAGAGCTTCTCTATGGCGGAGATGTCGGGGGAGTGCTGGCTGATAAGCTTGGACAGGTTCTTAAAAGTATCCTTAAAATCAGACTCTCTATCTTTGCCTTTGTTCTCTATGATGCCATAATCAAGACAGCTAAAGTTGTTGTTATTTTTTTCAATAACACCGTAGCCAATACGAGTTGTGCCAGGGTCGATACCTAAAATAACCATAATTTTCAGTTTTCAATTATCAATTTTCAATAAGTTTTCAATGATCCAATTGATCAATGATAAATTTAATGTAAATTGTGAACTGATCATTGTAAATTGCTTTCGACGTCTTCGACGTCATCATGCTCGTCTAGAGCTTCAAAGAGTGCGTCTAGTTTCTTTTGAGAATCCTCATCTATCTCCGACGTCGGCATACCTGCTTCGCCGGTAGGCGAGTTAAACATCCAGGAAATACTGCCGGGCGGTACTAGTTTGGATGCATGATCGCCAAGAATTTTTCTAATTTCAGGAATAGTTCGATTCTTATTGTCTGTAATTACTTTAATCCTCAAAGGCACACCTCCCGGTCCGATAGCCTCTATTACTATCTCTTCGGGTTGATTTTGAGATTTATCCGAAACTTTTTTGATAGCTCGTTCGATATTATCATTAGGCATATTCATGGACTTTGCCTTCTCGATCATCTGGGCCAGAGCCGGATTAGCTTTTGGATCCGTACCTTTGCGAGCGGCGATAGTAATAAGTTTTGAGATGCGCGAAAATAACTGAGCCTTTTTCTTGTCAGTTAATTCTTTCTTCCCCTTAATTTGACTCCATTTCGAATGCCCGCTCATAATAAGTTTATATCACGAAAAACTCTAAAGTTATAATCTGTTGAAGTCAGACTTCAACAGATTATAAGAACCCTAGATTCAGTCTATTTTCGATGTCGACTATACAATTTCGAGAAAATTCTTTATAAGTGTTTTCGTTTGGAAAAACTTCGTGAAGGATATCCTTGTCGATAATCGATGTAGGCCTATTTTTATATATAGCTAGACTATGTGGAAGACTAGAGAAAGGATGTTGAGCTGCCCAGTCAAAAGCTTTGTCGAATTCTCCTAACGCTTTTTCAAATCCGTGCGGATATTTTTCGAATATATTCTTAATCTGTATATAGACGCTTAGATATTTAAGATATTCGTCATTACTAACAACCCGAGCTTTATAAGCGCCTTGAAATAGTCTCCCCGACTCTTGGTATTTGGTGTTAAAGTAATTTGTCATGCCAGTTCCTAACCGTTGCATAAATAAAGCAATTCCACCCACCACCACCTCCTTAATTAGTAGATGAAAGTGATTGTCTAACAAAGCAAAGCACAAAATCTTTACAATCGGCTTTCTGGGTTGCCAGTCATCAGGCCAGCTGTTGAAGTCAGACTTCATCAGCTGGCGGAATGGATTGGGAGGGGTAACTTTAGTATTAAAATAATATAAATATTTCAGGAATCTAAGCCTATCATTATTATCTTTTACGATAGGCTGTTTTCGATTCCCTCTATTATATACATGGACGTAATCGCCCAATCCGAATGGTTCTTTCCTCATGTATGCTAT
>Ga0209542_10018950_pt1 | contig 11090 bp, 10 predicted proteins | sample RifCSPhighO2_01_FD_184028 | JGI IMG/M metagenome (GOLD analysis project Ga0209542, IMG submission 184028) | Soil microbial communities from Rifle, Colorado - Rifle CSP2_plank highO2_0.1 (SPAdes) (version 2) | ecosystem: Environmental > Terrestrial > Deep subsurface > Rock core/Sediment ...
GGGAACGCGCCCGCTCGAGCGCCAGGTCGAGGAGCCGGGTGAGTAGCTCCGGAAATTCTACGCCGCTTTTTTTCCAAAGATGGTGGTACAGAGTGCCGGGGAGCGTGTTGATTTCATTCGCGAAATATTTTTTCGATTTCTGATCATACAAAAAATCCATGCGGGAGATTCCCCAACACCCGAATGCTTTGAAAATCCGCACCGATAGAGCGCGCAGTTCCTCGGAAATGGCTGGGGGCAGGTCGGCGGGAATCACTACGCTCGCCCCTTTGCCAAGCTGCGCGCCGCCCCCGCGGAGATACTTGTCATCGTACGTAAGCAGGTCCCGGTCAAAACTCGACTCCTGCAGGACCGAGGCGACGGGCTCGTCGCCGCCTAGGACCGCGCAGGTGACGTCTTTGAGGTTCTCCACCGCCTCCTCGGCAAGGAAGCGATCGTCATAATGCAGCGCCAATTCTATGGCGTCTTCGAGCTCGCCTTGGTTTTTCGCTTTGGTCACGGCGATGGACGAACCGAGCCGGGAAGGCTTAATGAACACGGGGAATTTGAAATCGCTCTGAATTTGCTCCAGAACCTTCCTGCGTTCTTTTTGCCACTCTGCGTAATCAAAAGCCGCGAACTTGGTGGTGGGGATAGAAAGGGCGTTAAAGAACTGCTTGGTCCGGATTTTATCAATGGTTACCGCCGAGGAAGGAACGTCACAGCCAACGTAAGGAACCCCGAAAATTTCAAAGAGCCCCTGGATGGTGCCATCCTCGCCAAAACTTCCGTGGAACGCGGGAAAGGCGACGTCAACGATTTTTCTTTTATGCCAGAAACCCTTGCGCAAAAACACGAGTCGGCCGCGCGACGCTTTGAGGTCCAGCTCGTAATGACCAAGAACCGGGTCGAGAAAGGCCGGCTTGTCCGCCGTGAAAACTTTCAGCGAACCGAGCGGTTCGCCGATCATCCACTCCCCCTTTTTGTCGAGGTAAATCGGCAAAACCCGCAAGCCAAGCCCGCGCAGTCCGGAAATAATCAGCTGGCCCGTGACGATCGAGATGTCGTGCTCGGGCGAGCGGCTGCCGAAAAAAACCCCGACGGTCAACTTTTTATCCATAACTTCATACATTACGAATAGTGCTCAAAAGTATTATTTCCTCTCCCCTGGTGGGAGAGGCAGGGAGAGGGGGCACGGTGTTCAACCTTCGCCCCTCCCTCACCCTCCCCATAAAGGGGAGGAAGATGTTGCTTATTCCTTGATAGGTGGGGACTTTTCTTTGTTTTTTAGCCATAACTTCTTGAAAAACGGCATCGTGAGCATTGATAGCGTAAACGCTATCGCTGGCACTACTGCATTTAGCCACGCTCTCGGAATATTTATTGCCCACATATACACGCCAATCGAGAGATATGTAAATATAGTCAACAAAATGCGTCTTGTCCAGCTTGTTTCCCATGCTTTATCAATTTCGACTCGCTGGTTTCTTTCCTCAATTTTTTGTATTCTTTGCTCTAAATTTTCCATATTATTTCCCGTGGCGCCTTTTGGATTTTATACCACTTCCCTGCGCAAATAGCCGGGAATGTGGATTAAAATTTCGTAAGGAATAGTATGACAAATCGCGGCGGTTTTCTCAACCGAGTTCGGAGAGTCCGGATCGGCCGAGAGGAGAACGACTTCCTCGCCCTGCCGCGCTTCCGGCAAATCCGTCACGTCAATCGTGGTGATGTTCATACTCACCCGGCCGATGATAGGGCAGACAACCCCGCGCACCAACACCGACCCCGAGTTGGAAAGGCGGCGGTCAACCCCTTCGTTGTACCCGGCCGGGACGCTGCCAATCAGCATCTCTCGCGACGCTTCAAAAGTCGCGTTGTACCCGATTTTTTCTCCTTTGCCGACCCGTTTGACGGCGCTCAGGATGCTCCGCAGCTCGAGGGCTGGGCGCAAGGACACGCGGTAGCGCGGATTCGGGTTGATCCCGTAAATCCCGATCCCGATGCGCGCGGCATTCGCCTTGATTTTCGGGGTCCCGCCAAAACCTTTAGTCGCGGCCAAGTGAAAGTACCGCGCGTGAGGCAGGGCTTTCTCGAGCTTCTCCGCGCTTTTATTCCACACTTCGATCTGCGCCTCCGTGAAGCTCTGGTCGGCGTTTTCCGCGTCTCCCAAGTGCGAACAGACCCCCTCCACAATCAAATTGCCGTTACCCTTAAGGATCGCGAGCGCCTCCGCGATTTCGGACGGCTTGATCCCCTGCCGGTTCATGCCCGTGTCAATCTTGAGGTGAATCGCCTGCGGCCGGCGCAGGGCTCGGGCAACGTCGCGAAGCGTTTGAATGTCGGAGATGGCGAATGCAACGCCGCGGAGCGTTTTGCCGGAGATTACTTCCGGACGTGAATACCCGATGACCAAAATCGGCGATTTGACTGACGCGCGGCGCAAAATCAGCGCTTCGAAAAACGAATCGACCACGAAAAACGGGGGGCGCAGTTCGTCCAGGGCGCGAGCGACTTCCGCAAGACCGTGCCCATAGGCGTTGCTTTTGAGCACAGGGGCGATTTTTACTCCCGCGAAAGCGGTGGCAAAAGCGTTGTAGTTGTCCCGCAACGCGGAGCGGAAAATGTAAACCTTAACCAAAGGGTCGTAGCGGATCCGGGGCCGGGAAATTATATTCCAGATTTTTTTAAACATCGCTGCCCTACAAATAATTGTCCGGCCAGTCGTTTTGAAACAGTACCACGTCCCCCGGCCGCGCCAACGTCTTCACCCCCGCGAACAACTCCGCCGCGCTCGCAAACCACCGGAGATGGCTTTCCGGAAAACTGGCGGCCAGGAGCCCTGAGGCGATATGGGGGGTCGCGCTGTTGCGGACTAGCAAAACCAGGTCCGCCGTCTTTGCGAGGGTCCGCCCGAGTGTTTCGTGAACAGCGGCGGAATTTTTTCCCATCTCCACCAAACCGGGCGTCACGTAAATGCGGCGGCGGCCCAGAAACCGACCCAATACCTTCACTGCTTCCGCCGCCCCGCTGGGATTGCCGTTGTAACTGTCGTCGATGACGAGGATTTTGTTTTCGCTTGGCAGAACCTGCAAACGGTGCTCGACAGTTTTTAGCTTCGCAACTCCCCTCACCACGCCCTCTGGTTTACCGCCCAGTTCGTCCGCGATCAATGCCGTCCCGATTAAATCGCTCAGGGCATACTCGCCCAGGAATGGAACCCGGAAACGGCCGAGGCTTTTCCCCTCGTATGATAAATCAAAACCCCAGCCCGACCCATCCTGCATGAACTCCAGGTTCCCCACCTGCCACGCGGTCTCCGCCTTGCCAATTCCATAAAACAGCGTCCTGCGGCCGCCCGCGGAGCCGGGAGCGAACCTTGCCGCCAATTCGTCAGCGCCGTTGACGACAATTACGGCCTGCGGTTTCGCATAGACAGCTGCTTCGAAGACGGTCGAAGCGGTGGTTTCCAGGTTCCCCAACCTCTCGAGGTGCGCCTCGTTCACGCCGGTAATCACGCTGATATCCGGCGGGATGAGCCGGCAAAGCTTTTGGATGTCGCCCGGGTAGTATTCCCCGAACTCCACCACCAAAACTTCCGCTTCTGGCGCGACATCGCGCAGAATCCACCGCGCGATACCGACCGGCGTGTTGACGCTGTCCGGGGTCATGACGGTCTTGAAACTTTCGCCGAGGATCGTCGCGGCAATGTTTTTGAACGTGGTTTTGCCATAGCTGCCCGCCACGCCCACTACGCGGATATTGGAAAGAGCGCGCAGCTTAGCCGCGGCGCGGCCAATCACCATTTGCTTGAGGGCGAAATCGAGCGGCCAAAGGAAAACGGCGGCGGCGAGCAAAAACAGCCAAAATCCGTACGCGAGGAGGACGGCGAGGACGGCAAACAAAACCCACGCCGCGGCTCCGTTCAAAACCGATGTAGCCGCAAGTCCCGCGGCCAGGAACTCAAAGAAAACGGCCAAGACAAACAAAGCGACCGCCTTTGGCGTCCAGACCAGCGACTTACGGGGCGCCTGCCGCGGCCGCCACAGGCCTTCGCTCATCCGCGCCGCAAAACGGGAGAACTCGTAGTTCTCCAGCTGAAATATATAAAGTTGGTGAGTTGTGATCTTAAAAGGATTCATATTCAAGGTGTCTTTGCGAGGAGTCACGACCCTAGGTCGGGACGACGAAGCAATCTCAAATCCCACTGGATTGCTTCGCTCCGCTCGCAATGACGGTTAAAGAATTTTCTAAGGGGTTCACCCCGTTAGAGATAAGCCGCCCCGAGGCGGCTGAAGCCGCGCCTTTGACGGGGCGATCTCTAACTGGGTTCATTGAGAAATTTTTCCAATTCACTGCTGAATTCCTGAGGCCGGTCCAGGAAGCTGAAGTGCCCGGACTTCGGGAAAACGACGAGCCGCGAGTGGGGAATCAGCCGCTCCTTGATCCGGCCCGCGGCCAGGGGCGCTTCCTGGTCATTCTCCCCCCAAATAATCAAAGTATTGCAGCGCACCTGGGGTAAATACGGCGTGGGTTCTTCATCGATGATGTTCAGAAAGGTCTCTTTCAGTTCCGGGGTCGCCAGATAGTCCTCTGCCCCTAAAAAATTGTAGATAGTGGGGCGGACTTTTCGTAAAAGCGGCAGGGCGAAAACCGGGTGCAATATTTTCGCGAAAGCCATGATCGCGCGCCGGCGTTTTTCAGCCATGCGGATTCCACCACTGTCCACCAAAACCAGCCTTTCAATCAATTTCGGCTCCATCACTGCTAGTTTTATCGCGACCCTCCCGCCAAACGAGTGCCCCACCAGGCAGACCCTCTGCAGACCAAGCTTGCGGATAAATTCAGAGACGACCTGCGCGTAGTCTTTGAGGTGCAGTCCCTCTTTCGGCACTTCCGATCCCCCAAATCCGGGGAAATCCAGGGCGTACACCGCGTATTTTTTTACCAGGGCGGCGGTTACGGGATGCCAGATGAGGGCGTTGGAGCGCCAGCCGTGCAAAAAAACGACCGCTGAGGAAGCGGGAGGGGCGGATTCATCAAAATAATAATTGACCAGTAGGCCGCGAAGAATAACTTGTCGCGAGTTCATTTTGGAGTGATTATTTTTTTGCCTACATACTCTTGTAAAACTTTTGGTATTTTCACCGACCCGTCCGGCTGCTGATAATTTTCCAGAATGGCGATCAATATGCGCGGACTGGCGATAGCGGTGTTATTGAGCGTATGCACATATTCAAACTTCCCGGCTTTGGTACGATACCGGATGTTGAGGCGCCTGGCTTGCCAGTCGGTAAGGGCAGAGTCAGAGTGCGTCTCGCCGTAGCCCTCGCGCGACGGCATCCAGGTTTCGATGTCGTGCATCTCGTATTTACCCGCTCCCTGATCCCCGGTAGCGTTGACGATTACCCGATAGGGCAGTTCCAGCTCCTCCAAAATTTCTTTCGATATATTTTCGAGTTCGGAGAGCCACTTTTTGCTCTCTTCGATGTTGTTCTGACAAAGCACTACCTGTTCGACTTTCATAAACTCGTGTATCCGGTAAACCCCCTTTGTGTCCTTGCCGTAACTGCCGACCTCGCTTCTATAAGCCGGCGATACAGCGCAAATTTTAACGGGCAGATTCTTTTCCTCCAATACTTCCCCCGCATAGTAAGCGAGGACCGCCGGCTCAGAAGTTCCTGCCAGAAATACTTTGTTTTTATCTTCGTCCCCTTTTTGCTCGAGACTGTGGGGATTTCCGATCTGGTAAACTTCTTCGCGCCCGAAAGGAAAATGGCCGCTACCCACCAGCGCAAATTCGCGAAGCAAGGTAGGAGGAATCATGGGAGTGAACCCCTTGGCAATAAGTTTACGGAGAGTATGCCACAGCACGGCCATTTGCATGAGCACTGCCTCGTTCTTGAGGTAGTAGCCACGGAACCCTGACGCTTTCACTCCCCGCTCCAGATCGATCAGATCAAGGGCCTCCCCAAGCTCGATGTGGGACTTGGGTTTGAAATCAAACTTCGGTATTTCCCCCCATTTATAAATTTCTTTGTTCGCGCCGGCATCCCCCACGGGCGTCTCGGGAGAAGGAATATTGGGGACGAGAAGCATCAGCTCGTTGTACTGCCCCTCTACTTCACGAAGTTTTTCTTCCAGTTTCCCTAGTTTTTCCTTGAGCGCCTTTCCCTTTTCCTTGTCCCGCTCCTTCGCTAGTTCCTTGCGCTGTTTGTTGAGTTCGTCCGTTTCGGTGATGAGCTTCCGGCGCTCTTCATCGAGCTTGAGGAGTTTTTCCAAATCCAAAGTCAGGCCTTTGTCCTTAATGGCCTTTTTTACAACGTCCTTATTTTCTCGAATAAACTTTATATCTAGCATCCTATCTACCAACTACCGTCTACTAACTACTAATATAAGGTTCCAGCTTTAATAGTAGTTCTTTGCACGCTTTTTTGCGATGGTCTATCTCCTGCTCTTCTTCTTCGCTAAGTTCAACATAATATCTATTGTATTGCGGAAAAAACAGAAGCGAGCGGTATGCGAAGTTTTTTCTGACGACGGGCGAGGCTTTTTCGGGCACTACCCCCTCAACTGACGACGATACTTCCACGTAATCCCTTTCATTTGGAAAATATACAACGGCGGTAAAAGTCAGTTTGGCTTTGCGGTTCTTTTCCTTGCCGAGGAGATCAAGCACTTTGTTTATCCGGTCTTCATCAGTCCCTCCGGGCCCGACCCATCTGCGCGATTCTATCCCCGGCCGGTTATCTAGCGCCTCGACCTCAAATCCGCCATCCTCTCCCAGCGTCGGGTATTCTGTCTTTTCGGCATAAAATCTTGCTTTCTGCAGCGCATTATCCTTATAAGTCTCGCCAATCTCGAGCGGTTCTTCCCAAATCCCGAGTTCAGGCAATGTGACGAGTTTGAGATTGGCGTGCACTAAATACTTCTTGTAATCGCGGATTTTTTCCGGATTGCGTGTTCCCAAAAGCAGCTTCATTTTTCCTCATGCTTTTCCGATCTCATCGAGGGAAAGATAACCGTCTCGCGGATAGATTTGTCCATTAATATCGCAAACAGCCTCTCGGAGAGTCCAAAGCCCGCCGCCGGCGGCATGCCATACTCAAGCGCTTCCACAAAGTCCTCGTCGAGCATTTGTGCTTCTTTATCACCGGCCGCTCGGAGTTTCATCTGTTCGGCAAACCGCTCCCGCTGGTCGATGGGGTCATTCAGTTCCGCGAATCCCTTGCCCAGCTCCGTCCCCCACGCGATGACCTGCAAACGCTGGACCCGCTTCGGGTCATCTGCCACCCGCTTGGCCAAAGGCTCGATTTCCACGGGCGGATAAACCAGAAATCCAACATCGGTGAGATTTGGCCGAACCGTCTTTTTGTATATCAAATCTACGAGCCGGCCGCGCTGAAAAGATTTTTCGATTTTGACGCCCAGCTTTTTGCATAGATTCACAAGGTCCGTTTCGCTCGCCTTTTCCAGATCCAATTTCGCGTGCTTTTTGAATTCAGCGTAATAATCGTATTCCTTCCACTTCGCTCCCCAGTCAACTTCCTTGCCGCCGACGGTAACTTTGGTCGTCCCGAATAATTCCTTCACGATTTCCCGGTACAGCTTCTGAAGGAATTCTTTCAAATCCTCAAAATCCGCGTAGGCCCAATAAAATTCCATCGCCGTGTAGTCCTGCAAATGCTCGCTGGAAATTCCCTCGTTCCGAAAGACTCGTCCGATTTCAAAAATCCGCTCATAACCGCCGACCAATAAGCGCTTCAACGGAAGTTCGAGGGAAATCCGGAGGTAAAAATCTTGGTCGAGCGCGTTATAGTGAGTGACAAAGGGTTCCGCTTCGGCTCCTCCAGGCACGCGCTCAAGCACAGGTGTCTCCACTTCCAAAAACCCGGCAGCGAGAAGATGTTCCCTGATGGTCGCCCAAAATTTTGCTTTTTTGACGAACAGCTCCCTCGTCTCAGCACTCATCAGTAAGTCTAAGTAACGTTTCCGCAAGCGCGCCTCGACGTTTGTAAGTCCATGCCACTGATCGGGCAAGGCCCGCAAACTTTTGGCCAGCATCCGATAAGAGGAGACGAGCAGGGTTTTCTCGCCTCTCTTTGTTTCCATCAACCCGCCGGACAATTCCACGAAATCGCCGATGTCGAAAAATTTGGCAAACTGAGCGAAATCTTTTTCCGGAATTTCGTCCTTTTTCAGCAAAAACTGCAGCCTCCCGGAAAAGTCCTCAAGCGTGCCGAAAATCAAAGCGCCGTGAGCGCGAAGCCCACGGATTCTCCCCGCCAGGGTGATAGATTTCTTCGATTTGGAAAGTGCGCCAAACTTTTCAAGCGCTTCCGCAACCGTGTGGGTGCGCCTGGTTTCCGCCGGGTATGGATCGACTCCGCCCTTCTTCAAAGACTCCAGTTTCCGCAACCTTTCCTCAAAAAGTTCCCGTTCTTTTTCCGTGCTCATAATTGGCTAAATTATAACACAAATAAACGAAAAAACGTAAGGACGCAAAAACTTAAGAACAAAAAACCGCATATGCGGTTTTCCCCGGTTCTTTCGTTTTTCGGTTTTTTAGTTCCCCGTCTACCTAGCCGATCTCCAAAATTTCGTAACTAGCCTGCCCCGCTGGAGTGGTGACGCTCAATTTGTCGCCGGGCTTGCTTCCCAGCAGCTTCTGCCCCACCAGAGACTCGTTGGAAATCCTTCCTTGCGCGGGATTGGCCTCGTTGGAACCGACGATGGTGTATTTGCGTTCCTTGCCGTCAACCATTACCTTGACCGTCGAGCCGACGGAAACCAGGTTTTTACTGCCGCCGGTTTTGATTATTTCGGCGTTCTTGATCGTTTCCTCGAGCTCCTGAATACGACCCTCTATGAACGCTTGCTCTTCCTTAGCCTGCGCGTAGTCCGCGTTCTCCGAAAGGTCGCCGTGCGCAACTGCCTCTTGGATTCGCTCAATAACTTCCTTGCGCCGTTCGTTCACAAGCACTTCCAGTTCTTTCTTGAGCTTCTGTAATCCCTCTGCCGTCAAAAGATATTTTTTCGCCATGTGCAGATATTAAGCGATAAACTATTTACTGTCAAATCCTCTGGAAGCGGAGCGCACCACGTTCTGCAAAAGCATGGCAACGGTCACTGGGCCGACTCCGCCGGGGACAGGTGCGAGCAATCGCGCCTTTACTCCGACGGTGGCGACATCAACATCGCCCTGGACATCGCCGCTCTCCGAACCGGTTGTTCCCGCGTCGATAACGACCGCACCACTCTTGACCATATCACCAGTGATCAACTTCGCTTTTCCAACGCCGCTGATTAGAACATCCGATCGAAGGGAGAGTTCTCTTAAATTTCGGGTCTGCCGATTTGCCAAGCTGGCGTGAACTTTCCGCCGCGACAACATGATTGCCAGGGGTTTACCCACTAGCTCACCCGAACCAACGAGCAAAATATGCATTTTTTCTAAACCCAAATGATAAAGATCGAGAATATGGAGTATCGCCGCGGCCGCGGGCGGATAAAAAAACGGCTCTGTGCCTGAAGTGAGCTTTTGACGATTCATCTCCGTCAGACAGTCGACATCGAGCTCAGGCGGTATGGCCCCAAGGACCGTTTCACGATCAACGCCAGGGGGCAAGGGAAGCTGAACGATAATCCCGTGAACCGCCGATGACTGGCCGAATACCTCAATCTCCCGTTTGAGGTCCGCCGCATTTGCAGAATCGGGATACTCATTGACCTCCAGTTTGATGCCAACCTGTTCCGCGCGCTTTTTCTTTATCTTGATGTACGACAGGGAGGCCGGGTCGGAACCAACCAAAATGACCTTGAGAAGCGGGGTGACGTTCTTCCCTTTCAGCTTCTGCACCTCATTGCGCAAATTATCGAAAATCTCGTTCGCGATTTTTTTCCCATCGATAAGTTCAGCCATAGGCAGAAATATAAGGGAATTAGCGCGTTTGGTCAAAAGCAAAGGGTGGCCGAAAAATCTCGAGCCACCCTGGTTTGGATGTTTGAGCGGCTAAGCCGCCCCCTTGAAGAGTGGAATTTGTTTGGCGCTGTGTTCCAGTGCCAGCCACCCCAACTCCTCTTGTGTCTGGGAAATTGCGTCACGCCAAGCTCGTCGGCAGTCCTCGTCAAGCTCCCCGCCCTCGAGTTTGTGTTTGATAAACACCATGGCATTGCGCGCTTGATTGAGCTTCCGTGGGTACGGGTCAGGATAGGTGGTGACGAACGATTCAACGCGATCCACGAGCCCAGGAGGAATAATGTGATTCGTCCGCGCCGAAACAATTTCGCCGACTGTCAAAACGAGAGCGCTGTAAAAATCGCCGGCGGATCGCTGATCGTGTTCGTATATGGAGCTGAGGAGCTTCTTTCGGGCAAGAATTGCCGGGACAATGCCCCGAAAAATTCGTAAAAATTCATTATCGGGGAGCCTCTGCAACCTTGAAGCAACTAGGCAGCACGCTCCCCCGAGGTTGTCATCGTCCAGGAGCTCAAGTACACCTTTCCGGTCGCTCTCCTCATTGATCCCCAAGCAATTGCGCAGCTCATATAAATTACCAACTTGCATACGAGCTATCCGGCCGAACATCTCGTAAAGCAGGTCCTCGGCCTTTCGCAGCCGCTCCGATCTGCCTCCTGGTCCAGAACGAACCAGCGAATGAATCTGCTGAAGCTGCTGCCTTTGCTCCTCGCAGAGAACGGCGCGATCCAGAACCGAATCAATAGCATAGTCGAAGGACCGCAGAGCTTCGCGAAAAATGGCGAATCCCTGACGCACCTTCTTCTCCGCCAATATCCCTTGCGTCCACTTGTTGTGGTAAACGACGATGCGGGTCTGTTTCTTCCCGTATGCGCGAGGATAAACTTTGATTCCGGAATCTCTGGCTTTGCACATCAAAACTCTGACCCAATCCGTGGTCGGATCAAACCCAGACTTTTTCATGATTCCCCCTCGGAATTTCGGGAATCAGCATAGCACAAATCCACAAAAGAAAAAAGGATCAGCGCTCTCGCACTATCCTTTTTTCTAGGTGGAGGTCATCCCTTCAAACGAGACCAGATGCCTTATCCGGGTTTCCTCCGAAACTTTCGTTTCGGCTGAACCTTCAGCG
>Ga0209542_10018951_pt1 | contig 11090 bp, 9 predicted proteins | sample RifCSPhighO2_01_FD_184028 | JGI IMG/M metagenome (GOLD analysis project Ga0209542, IMG submission 184028) | Soil microbial communities from Rifle, Colorado - Rifle CSP2_plank highO2_0.1 (SPAdes) (version 2) | ecosystem: Environmental > Terrestrial > Deep subsurface > Rock core/Sediment ...
TATCTCCAAAATTTCAAATAAATTATCATTGTTTTGTATTCTTGTATAATTTAACGTTGTTGAGGCCTCTGACAAAGACCTCATTAACTCCTCTGCCAACTTCATTTCCTGTTCTATCTGCTGATGCGCTGTCCTGATTTGATGCGCAATAAAATCTGAAAAAGCGTCTTCCCTCTCCGCAGAAATTTTTTCTGCAAAATATCTGTATGCCTTTTGTGTTGGTATTCTGCCGGCTGAAGTATGGGGCTGTGAAATATACCCCGCTTCTGTTAATTCCTGCAAATCATTTCTTATAGTTGCCCCGCAAACATCCAAATCTGTAATTTTTTTTAAAGCCAATGAGCTCACAGGTTCGGCTGTGGTTATATATTCTCTAACCAGAAAATTTAATAATTTTTCCTGCCTTTCTGTTATCATTATCAGTTGATATTTATGAGTGATAACCCATCTTACAAAATTAGCAATCGCTTGTCAAGAGTGATAACAAAAGAGTCAAAAAAAAGCAGTCCGAAGACCACTTATGGTTTTAAATCTATATTTCGCCGGCTGATAGTCGGCTGGCTAATTCATAAAATTTTTTTTCAGAATCTTCACTGCTTGAATGTACATGTTCTGCTTCGGTTATAAAGTACATTTCGGGCTTTTCTTTTAACCCGTATTTTGTCATCAATTCTATAAAATTTGGGATATGCTGGTAGTGCCATATTTGTATCAGTTTATGGTCATCAAGCTGGATTTCAACAGGCGGAATTTCCCGAGCAACAGCAACTTCCAGACAGCCGTCTCCAAGCAAATTTTCTTCAAACTCCTGCAAAATACTTAAAAGTGTGGCTATATCTATGTCATCTCTTCTTCTCTCGCAGGATTTTTTGTTGTGATTCTCGTATAATATTATAACCACGTCAACAACAGAATTAAGCGCAGATACTAAATCTAAAAACAAATCAAACAAAATTTCTTTTGATGCAGAAATAGTGATAAATGGAATTGTGCATCCGCAACAGCAACATACAGTTGGTTTTTGGCGAAATCCGTTTTCTGGCACTATAACTAAATCATAAGACGGAGCTACGGCGCCTGTTAGGGTAAAATCTCCATATTTTTTTGTTCTGCAGTGTGTCGAGATTTCTTCTTCGGTTAACCCGCAAAAGCTTGGAGTTTCTGGATTTCGGCAAATATTGTCTTGGGCCATAAAAATTCCTTTCTATGGGGGTCAGATTGTAAAGGTTCGGGGTTTTATATAATATATCTTTTTATAATCTAAAAAGCAATAAAAAAAAAAGCCGCAAGAATGTTCTTGCGGTCTATTGTTTTTTGTTTTATGCTGTCTGGCCCACAGATTGCGGGGACTCTCCCGTCATTCTTTGTAATAGCTGGCCTTGCAGCTCAAGACATTCTCTGCACAATTTTTTATATGTTGCTGATTCTTCAATCATATCAGAATCAATTTCTTCCATCTTTTCCAGTTTTTCCGTAATGGCCTGTAACAGATGGTAATCTGATTCAACAATTTTGCTGTTTTCAGCTACTCTTCTAAAAATGCACGCTCTTACGGCGGGATTATTTCTGTTAGACAAAAAGTTAGACAACAATTTTTCATTGGTTAACTCAGCATGTTCTAGCATAAAGTATCTCCTTTTGGTTAATTTCAATGAGCGAATCGGATTACAAATCCGATAAATGGAGCCAGAGGGATTTGAACCCACAACCTTCCCGCAAGCGGGACGCTCTCCCAGTGTGAGCTATGGCCCCAATAATTTATATAATATTACTTTTTAAAAATTTTACAAGAACAGAAAAAAGAGCTATGTCTCATTAGCTCTTTAAAATCCCTGCGGGATTCGCCCAAGTCATTCGACTGGGCGTCAGGTCATGCGACCTGACGAACCTAAAAAATTTCAAGGTGCAAAACAGTGTGAGAGGGGCTCCGCCAGGAAGGTGGAGTTTGTGGCGCGGGCGGATGGCCAGGCTCCTTCTGCTCCCTTTTGAGAGCCCCTCTACACACCGCGGACGGAGGCCGTCGCGCTCGGAAAGCTTCGCCTGTTGTTACTTAAGACATTTTCGGCTGTCTAAAACCGTATCGGGATGGCTCTGCTTTATTGTCCATCACACGATCAACATCAATGTGCCAATCATATCTGGGGTCTCCTTTGACCGGTGCACCTGGCGTGGCAGAAATACGCCCCCCACATACGTATGAAGAGCTCTTTTAATCAATAGTAGCTGATACTAAACATTTTACAAGAATTAAACCTGTGGATAACTGTATATAAAAAAATCGCATTGCGATGACGCAAAGCGATTTTTGTTAACAATGAAAATTATCTGCCGATACTTATCATATCTACTTCAAAGATTAAGGTGGCGTTTGGCGGAATTACTCCTCCAGCTCCCTGTTCTCCGTAAGCTAATTCAGGCGGTATTGTAAGCTTTCTTTTTTCGCCCGGCTTCATGCCCAAAAGCCCTTGTTCCCAGCCCTGTATTACGCTATTTTGGCCAAGCGTGAAAGTAAACGGCTGGCCCCTGTCAATTGAAGAATCAAATTTTACGCCGTCTTCTAATGCGCCCACATAATTTACGGTAACCTTGTCGCCTGCTTTTGCTCCTTCGCCTGCGCCCTCCTGCAAAGTTTCTATTTTCATTTCTTGAATTTCATAATTATTGTCAGAGATTTGCTGATTCTGTTGCTGACTTTGAGATAAAGCTGACCCGGAACTTTTGTAATTGCTTTGCCACAAAAAACATCCTCCAACAATTACTACCGCTAATGCTAAAATTAAAATTATTAAAGTATTTTTATCCATAGTGTTTGTATTTTATTATGAATTATAATGTTATTTTATAATATTTTGTAAAAAAACACAAATTTTTTAAAATAAAATTATTTTAAATTTCTGTAAATAAATATTTTGGTGGCAGGCCAGAAAAATGCAACGGGATGCGCGGGAGCAAAAACTATTTTTGTTTTTCCATATTTTGTCCTCGCATTCCAGCCGGGAAAAACCATTAGGTCAAAAGGAGTATACACCGAATAAATATCTATTTTTTGGTCTTGCGCAAACGCTTCCAATTCTTTCAATAGTTTGCTGTTTGGCCGCAAATCAATTATGCCTGGCAGATTTAATATATTGGCCAAGCGGCTTCCTTTGTGCGGACTGCATAATGTAAATAATTTTTTAACGTTTTTGTTTTTATAATATTTCAAATATGCCAATGCGATAATTCCGCCTTGGCTGATTCCGATAATGTTTATATTTTCTTCTTTCATGTTTTCAGCTATATATTCTGACAGCTCTTTTGCTATTGTCTTAATCGGATGCAACCCAACACTGCTGTCATAAATAAACTCGTAAAAATTTTTAATTCCTTTTTGTTCCAAATATCTGATTATCGGCTGATACTGTCTTTCATTGGCGCCAAAACCGTGAACAAATAAAATTGGATCCATTGTATTTTGTTATTTTACTATGCTTCCCGGTTTAACTTCCTTGTCCGGATGTAATAAAACCGGACTGGATTCGTCTGATGGGCACAATATCATTCCCTGCGATTCTAATCCTTTCAGGGTGCGCGGAGCCAGATTAAAGGCAAAAGGACATTCCTTGCCTATCAACGCCTCTGGGGCATAAAATTGGGCTAATCCTGCGATAATTTGCCGCTTTGTACGCATTTCCTTTCCCAATCCCAAAAGATCAGTTTCTACGGGTGTCGGACACCCGTTAACTTCGTTGGTTGCTTCGGGCTGAAGTCGGATGGGTCCGAAGTCTACCTCTAATTTTAACAGCTTATCTGAACCTTCAACTTTTTCAGCAGAAATAATTTTGCCGATTCTAATTTCTATTTTTTGAAAATCTTCAAAAGATATTGTTTCCATGTTGTAGCTGGTTTTTTAAAATTATTTTCTCCGGCAAACTGCCCGCAGGCGGCCTTAATATCTTCTCCAAACCTAAACCTTTGCGAAAATATTATTTTTTTCTTGCTTAATATATCTTTAAATTTTTTGACCCTGTCTGTTGTAGACGGTTTAAAATTATTATGGCCGGTTGGATTATATAAAATTAAATTAACATAATACAAGGGATTGTGCGTTATCCCGGCCAATTCTGTCGCACAATAAATTGTATCATTTATGTCTTTTATTAAAAGATATTCAAACATTACCTGCCTGTTTGTTTTTTTAATATATGCATTTACCGCCTCCATAACTTTTTCCAAAGGATATTTTTTGCTTATGGGCATTAATTCTGACCTTAACTCGTTGTTCGGAGCGTGTAAAGAAATTGCCAGATTAACCTGCAACCCTTCTTTTGAAAATTTCTCAATCCCTTCTATAATGCCCGCTGTAGAAATTGAGATATTTCTGGCTCCAATGTTAAACTTTTCTTTGTCGTTTAAAATCCTTACAGCTTTTATGACATTATCATAATTTAAAAATGGCTCGCCCATTCCCATAAATGTCACATTTGTAACTCTTTTCCCGCTCTTTTTCAAATAACGGCTGAAAAACAAAACCTGCTCTATAATTTCCATTACTTCCAAATTTCTTTTAAAACCCAATTTGCCCGTTGCGCAAAATGTACATCCTAAAGGACACCCAACCTGCGAAGAAACGCACACGGTATTTCTTCCGTCTTTGTGGCGCATTAAAACCGATTCAATCAACAAGCCGTCTTTTAGGGTAATGCGTGATTTTATGGAATCTTTTTTCTTTGAAACAAGCGACTCTGCCTTAATTTCCAGCGGGCATTCTTTGCTTAATTTTTCGCGCAGGCCAATAGAAAAAAAAGTCGCCTTACCCCAGTCAGAAATAAAGTTTTTGAATATCGCCTCTTTCGCCTGTTTTATCCTGTATTTTGGCTCATTTTTCAGAGCTGTTTTTAAATTATTTAAATCCATTTTTTTTCACTTATTGTTTATTTGTTGTTTTATTGTTCACTTCTTTTCGTTTCTTTAATTATTTATTCTCGGTCTTTATCTGTCTTACAAATTCAAAACCTTTTAGATTTACAAGATAGCAGTTTGAATTTTTGTATTTGAATATTTTTAAATATTTATAGTTCTTCTATCAAAAATAGTTTAACGTATTTTTCCAGCGAATACATTTGCAGTAATTTTTCAGTTTTTTCAAAAACATCAAACGGACAAATCCAAACGCTTTGTTGAAATAGTTTATATCCAAGGTTTTGCAAAACGCTCCTTAGTAAATTTCTCGCTTTTATGTTTTTAACGGGAACATCAAAAATCAACATTATATATTTGCCATCTTTTCTTCTTTTTCTTGTTTCCGAAAATTTAAAGCTTGATTTTAAAACTCTGTCTATCCCCTCTTTCGTTAAAATTAAAGCAGATTTGCCTTTAAGGGAATTTATTTTTATATACCTTTTCTTTTTAAGATAATAAATAAGATTACTGAATTGTCTTCTGTTCCCTTCTCTTTGATATTTTTTCAATAACGGATTTTTGGGTCCAGGCAGAGTATTTGCCATTGTGGGATATGGCCGTAAAATAATATCGCCGGCCCCTTGAAGAAAATTGTAGACATCCCATAAAAATTTGTCTGTAATCGAAACCCTCATTTTTGTTTAATTATTTTTTTGTTTTATTAGTTTATATTATTACCTAATTTGTATTATACCTAATTTATATTATCGCTTAATTTATATTATCACCTTGTCTTGCATCTTACAAATTTAAAAGGTTATAAAATTATAAGAACGATGATGTAGGTGTATTATACTTCTTTTTTTTGTTCTTTTTTATTTTTTTATATTTTTGCAAAATAAAAAGCCCAGTGGTTCGAAAACCAAAGGGCTTTGTTGTGCTTTTTCGCCTGATTTTCGCGGTAAACCGCAATAGTCATTTGATGGGCTGCACGCCCTTTCATCCAGTTCAGCGACGGTCGGACGGATCGCTTACCGACCAGCCGAGCTGTATCAATAAGTGCCGCTCAACTGCGGCGTACTGGCCCCCGATCTCCTCGAGCCCGCGCTTGGGCTCCCGAGTGGCTTCCTCGAGTTTCTGCTCGGCCTCCTTGAATTCGGCATTCTTGGTGATCACGGCGTCGAGCAGAGCCTCGAATTGCTGTTGGTCTGGAAGGCTGATGACCTTCTCGACGCAGCAGGGGCAGATGCGCGAGCCAGTTGTCCAGTTTTCGAAATACCGAGCGAGGCACGGATTGGCCTCAATCTTGGCGACGAGCTGTTCGGCGTTCATGGTATCCTCCGGGTTTGGTGTTGATTGTTTCCACTCTTACGATTTCCGAATTACGAACTCAGAAACCTTAAAGTGGAGGAATGTGCTGTTTTTAAGATAAAACCTGTTGCTTTATCCTATATTTTTATTATATCACTATCAAACAAACATGTCAAGGGTTTTCACGCTGAAATTACCCAAACAAAAAACGCCCCTTTTTGAGCGTTTTTTGTGTGGCTTTGGCTATCGTTGAGCAAAGTCGCAGATGTCTTTAAAGTCGCAGTACTGGCATTGCCAGCCCGGAGTTGCCCCAAACTCTGAGTTTTTAATTTTTTCGGCTTCTTCAATTATTTTATCTTTTTGTTTTTGCAAATCGCTTTCAGACCCCAAAAATGAAGCAAATTTCCCATCGTCTAAATAATAATATGCAAGCTGTTTTGGTTTTAAATGCAAAACTTCTTCGGCAGCTATTTGATAAATTAAAAGTTGTTCTTTGGCTTCAAAATCCAGCTTATCTTTTGACTGGCCGGTTTTGTAATCTATAATTACCACTCCCCCCTTTGCCTCGCCGGAGCCTCTGGCTGAGGCGGGACTTTCTTCATCAATTCTGTCTATCACGCCGTACAAAGTGTACCCGCCAATTTTTAAATTAAACGGCATTTCCAAAGCAGTTTGCCCGTTAATTTTTAAAATTTTTGGCGGATTTTTTTCAAAATTTTTGTAAAAATCTTTTAATATGTCTTTTCCTTTTTTAAAATAATCATCTTTTTGCTTTTGATTTTCATACCATTCATCAATCCAATTTTTTTCATATAATTTTGTTAATTCATCAAAAACACTATTTTTCTTTTTCTTTTTCTGGGAAATTTCTTCCCCAAAAAGATTTTTTTCCTTGCCCGCCGAAGCTTTAGCAAAGGCGGGTTCATTCATTAATTTTAAAAACTCATGCAAAGTATTATGCATTGTTTTTCCAAAAGAAAAAACTGCCTTGCCCCTTGTCGGCACTTTTAAAATAAAAGCAAATTTATACTGCAACGGACATTTTTCAAAAGCAGCCAGCTGGGAATAAGAAAAATGTTCTGGCAAGTACTGGGGATTTATTTTACTTCGCGAGATATGCCTGCTCGCTTCGTGCACCCTACTCGCCTCGACAAGCGAGGCTCGCCCGTCCCTAACCCCTCCGCTCGCAGGCATATCTCGCTCCGTATCCTGCCCCTTAAACCCCATTTCAACTAAAAATCTGGATAATTTTTTCCTTCTTTGCCCTCCGTAATCTTCGGCTGAAGTAAAATAAAGCTCTTTTTTAGCTCTTGTCATTGCCACATAGCAAAGACGCCTTTCTTCCTGCAAATGCGCATCTCCTTTCGGCTTTATATCTTTTATTAAGGCATCGGGCAGTTCAATCGGGTCTTTTCTCTGGTCTGTTGGAAATCTGCGATCAACCATATTTACCAAAAATACATATTTAAATTCTAAACCCTTAGCTCCGTGAATAGTCATAACTTTGAGCATATCAGGGCCTTTTTCCGGGTCAAATTCCAACTTTCCTTCCTCTCCCGATTCCAATTCTAAAATCATTTCCTCCATAAAATTTTTCAACAGCGGCTCAATGCTGGATTCCTCAAAAGTTTTTACTTTTTTATAAAACTGATTCAATAAATCTAATTTTTCAATTTCATTATTATGAATTAAATGTTTTAAATATCCTGAATCCTCCAAAAATGTCACTAAAATTTCAGAAACCCCCTTTTCTCTTGCCATTTGGCCATGTTTTTTAATTAAACTTAAAATAAACGCCACTTTTTCCTGTGTTTTGGCTGAAATTCCGGGAATTATTGCCAATTCTTGCAAAGAGTCAAAAAGCGATTTTGTTTTTTTGTGGCTAAATTGGGTTATGTTGGCAATATCTGTATCTGAAATTTCCAGAACGGGCAAATTTAAAATTCTATAAACTGCCGAGCCCTCGTGATAATTGTCTAAAAGCTTAAAATAAGAAATCATGTCTAAAATTATCGGCTTTGAATAAAGCCCTCTAGATGCCAAAAATTGGTACGGCAAATTTGCTCTTTCCAAAGCTTTAACAAACGGAATTGCCGAATCATTTGCCCTTACTAAAAGCGCAAAATCATTATAGGTTGCTTCATGGTCGCGCTTTAAAATTTCCAGAATCTTTTTTAATGTCTGGCCCACTTCCGCGTCTAAATTTTTAGTGTGAATATGTTCTATAATCCCCTCTCCTTTGTTTTCTGCCGTTAGTTTTTTGTCTATTTTGATTCTAAACTCCAGTCTGTCCGGGTCATTTTGTTTTATAAAATTGTATGACTTATCTAAAATATTCTGGCTTGACCTGTAATTTTTGATTAAAGAAACTTGTTTTGCTTTTGTCCCGATGTCCCGACCGCTGTCGTGGGCATCGTGGATCCTCGACTTCGTCGGGAGGAAATCCTCCTGAAATTTTATAATGTTTGAAAATGAAGCTCCCCGCCATCTGTAAATTGCCTGGTCGTCGTCGGCGCAAACACACAAATTATTATTTGGTTCCGCCAATAATTTTATCAATTCGTATTGCGACCAATTTGTGTCTTGGAATTCGTCAACCAAAATATATTTAAATTTTTCCCGATATTTTTTTAAAATTAACGGGCGTTTTTTAAAAAGCTTCAAACAATAATTTATTAAATCGCCAAAATCTAAACAACTGTTTTCCAATAAAATTTGCTGATAAACATGATAAGCATTTGCGACCTCCATAATTCTTTCTGTTTCTTGGTCTTCCGGGCCGTCATCTCTTGTTTTTAAGCTTTCAGCATATTCTAAATAATTTTCTGGATAAACTTCTTGGTCTTTGCAATGAGAAAAATGAGAAATTAATGCCTGAATAAATTTTGTGGGGTTTCCCAATGCCTTATAATATTTTAAATCAAACCTGTCTAAATTTTGCCGGGCTAAAAGCCAGCCCGAAGTTTGGTCTAAAATTTTAAAATCTGTGGGCAAGCCGATATCTAAAGCGTTTTCCCTTAAAACTCTTTCGCAAAAAGAATGAAAAGTTGAAATCCACAAATCCACATATCCAAATTCCAAAAGCTTATCAACTCTTTCTTCCATTTCAAAAGCCGCTTTTTCAGTAAAAGTTACTGCCAAAATTTCTTCGGGCTTTGCCAGCTCTTTTTCAATCAAATTAACAATTCTTTGGGTAATTACTGTTGTTTTGCCTGTTCCGGCTCCTGCCACAATCAAAAGCGGGCCTTTTTCATGCAAAACCGCCTCTTTTTGCTCTTTATTAAGTTTTGATAAATCCAACTGCATATTGTGTATTTTACGCTTTTATTAACTTTTTTTCAATAATAAAAAAAGGGGGGCTGCTCACCCCCTATTCATTGCTTTAATTTTTGTTTTTTTCCATCTTACAAATTTCGAAGCTTTTAAATTTGTAAGATGGAAAATTTCTGCTATCTTAGGCATGAGAAGGTCTGCCCTCCCTAAATTACAAAATTATTTATTAAGTTTTTTGGAGGTCTGACCTTTCATCCAATCGGCAAACTTGTATGCTGAACCTGAAAAATACAGCCATACGCTGATTAAAACAATCAGAAGCGGCAGAAAAAATGAATCTTCTAGCAGATTGTTTGTAAGTCCTGTAGGTATAGTAGTAATGCCCTGCACAGATGAATTATTTATTAAAACAGTGGCTATTGCTGTCTGGGTTCCGCTTTCCTGGCTGGTTATGTTGGCCGTGCTGGTCAAATTGCTCAACCCATAAGCAAAATTTGGGCTTGAAGCTACCTGTACCTGATATGAAATTACTTCTACCTGGCCCGCAGATAATGTACCCACATTAATTCCGGAAGCGGGATTTCCAATATTGTTAAGAGAAGCATTTATTGTTAGGTTATCTTTATATAAAAGATTTGCGGGCAAAATATCCTGCACAAAGATATTATGAACATCTTGGCTTGGAGCCTGCAAAGTTATAGCAAAGCTTAATATGTCGCCCGGCTTTGCGTTAACAGATGTCTGCCAGTTTAAGTTTCCTGCTGTTAAATTTATAACTTTTTTACCAACGATTAAATATCCTGAACCCGAACCGGACCCTGTATAAAATGTCGTATCAGAGCCGTAAACTGTTGCATTATTACTTTGAGCCACTGCCCTGAAGTGGTAAGTTGTGTTTTGCAAAAGCCCTGTGATATTCTGGCTGAATGATCCCGAATTGTATAACGATTGCTGGTTTGTATTATTTCCATAACTGGTTGTAGTTCCCCACTGAAACCAAACATTCGCTGAAGCATTAAGATAGGGAGCTCCAAAATATCCGTTTAAGGTTGCCTGATAATTTGAAACATTGGTGGCTGAATTTGTCTGCGCGTTTATGCCCCCAACTTGCTGATTGTTATAATTTACATAAATTGTAACAATGTCAGAATTTGAATTTCCGTAATTATTTGTGACAGTAAGCGTGCAAGTATAAGTTCCCTGCCCTGAAACATAAGGAGGAGTATATGTTGGCTGGGCAATACTTGAACTTGAAAGCGTGCCTCCGACACAGCTCCAGTTATAATTTATTGAATATCCTGAATTATCATATCCTGAACCCTGCAAAGTTACAGATTGCCCGGAATTAACGTAAAGGTCAGGGCCTGCGTTTGCTGTAACCTGCTGACCTCCGGATTGGCCGGTGGTAAAAACCACATCAGAGCCATAAACAGTCCCATAACTATTTTGCGCCACTGCCCTATAATGAAAAGTTGTGTTTGGAGATAAATTATAAATTGAAAAACTAAATGTTTCAGGATAATTTATTGTCTGCTGGTTTGTGTTGTTTCCATAGCTTGTGGTAATTCCCCACTGAAACCAGACATTAGTATAGCTGTCATTGCCCAAACTTCCAACATAACCGT
>Ga0209542_10018952_pt1 | contig 11090 bp, 10 predicted proteins | sample RifCSPhighO2_01_FD_184028 | JGI IMG/M metagenome (GOLD analysis project Ga0209542, IMG submission 184028) | Soil microbial communities from Rifle, Colorado - Rifle CSP2_plank highO2_0.1 (SPAdes) (version 2) | ecosystem: Environmental > Terrestrial > Deep subsurface > Rock core/Sediment ...
TTACGGAAAAATCACCTAACGTCCCTGTCGCCTTTCCCGCCAACGGTTCTTGACAGGAAACAAGCAGTAGGGAAAGAAATACAAACCCTATCACAAGCTCTTTTCTCATCGGAACAGCCTCGCTACTGCTTCCCTTATTGAACTAATAAATGTTTCTTTTGCTGTTGCATCATCCGTGGAATCAGCATCATCTAAAGCCTCTTTTATATCTTTAAATGCTGCCCGAAGATCAGCAAAAAACATCGCTGTCGATTGCTGGCAAACGGAAACTTTTCCGATTTCACCAACACAGCTGAATCCTTCTTCAATAGTGCAAAGAGAAGAACAGCCGTCCCTGTCTGCTGAATTGCCGTCATCACATTGTTCTCCTAATTCTCTTCCGTTTACACCACAGGTAGCAAACGTACACCTTCCATTGAAACAAGTGTTTCCTTCTGCAGTTAAACAGTCATCAGCATTCACGCATACTTGGAATCTTTGCTGAGCGCATACTTGGTTTTGGCAAACAGAAGCGCTGCTCTGCACAAATTGAATTCCATTTTCCCGATAATAAAATTCTGCTGCTTGCGGACAGTCAGCATCATCCCGGCAATAATCAATAGATGTGCATTTCCCGAAAGAACAAACCGAGCCTTCATCACAAGCAACTGGAGTGGTAGAACTGCATGCGCCATCTTGAGCACAGCCATAATACACTACACCTGATTGATAATCAAATGCTGAACTCCTACCATCAACAAAAGCTTGTAAATTATCTAAGCAATCATTATCTTTTTGCGTATCAGCAGCATCTTCACAATAACAGCGAGAAGCTGCCCTCTGACCGTTTGAGCTCAAACAAGTCATGCTAATCGTAGCATCAATATTTGCAGCCGTTAAGCTGAATCCCGGAGCGCGGCAAACGCCACAATCCTCACTTTGGCTAGGATTATAATTGTCAGGACACGTATCACAAACATCTCCAACACCATCCGTATCAGTATCTTGTTGGTTAGCATTAACAACCATAGGGCAATTGTCGGAGCGGTCAGCATGATTGTCTCCATCATCATCAGCGTCTGCAACTAACGTAGTCGTCAAACCGGCAACTAAACTATCCGGCAGTTTATCACTATCAGTATCAATAGAAGCAGCTGCGTCAAGAGGGAAAGCATCATCAACATCAAGAACACCATCACCATCATCATCAGTATCTGCAACTAAAGTAGTAGTCACACCTGCAACTAAACTATCCGGCAGTTTATCACTATCAGTATCAATAGAAGCAGCAGCATCTAAGGGGAAAGCATCATCAACATCAAGAACACCATCATTATCATCATCAGTATCTGCAACTAAAGTAGTCGTCAAACCGGCAACTAAATTATCCGGCTGGCCATCACTATCAGTATCTTTAAGGCATCCGGTATACAACAGATATTGATCATCTGAGTTTAATGCTCTGTTGTATATTTGAAGTTCATCGATCATTCCATCCCACATCCCTTGATCTGGCTTATCGGCACGATGACCTATGCGTAAAGGTGTTGTGGCATGATATCCTATGCTTGCCGGAACATTCTCCGTATTTTCAACAACAAGCTGACTATCCACATAAAGGCGGATATACTCTGCTGGCTTGTAAACGCCCACAACATGCGTCCAGCGGTTTAAGTTCTCAGCGAAGAAATTTTGTTTGCTTGCTGAAACGCAAGTGCCATCAGAAGAGCAGACATTAAAGTAGAAGTGGTCCGTAGATCCATATTCATCACCTAAAGACCAGCCACGTAGACTTCCAGCAGTACTACTATGTCTATACGTTGAAGCAACGAGGTTCCCTGGTCCTGTTGGAACACTGGCAGGATTGACCCAGGCAGACACGGTTAATTCTCCAGGTATTTGTAATTCAGGCGTTACTGTAACTTGCACGTACTTTCCGGCACTGCCATCAAAAACAAACCCATTCCCTACTTTTCCTGGTGAAAAGGTAACTCCATTATTCGTTGATTCAAACTTTCCATACGCTTCAAAAACATTCCCCTCACCTTTCCAGAAACCAATGAGATTGCTTGATGAAGGGCAGAGATAGCCTGCTTCAACTTGACAGGAAGATGAACAGCCATCGCCATTTGCTGTATTAGAATCATCGCAAGACTCTCCCGATGGGATGATTCCATCTCCACAATCACAAGCATCCCCTATTCCATCCGTATCCATATCTTTCTGGTCAACATTTACAACAAGTGGGCAATTATCAGTAATGTCTGGCTGGCTATCGCCATCAGTATCAGAGTCTTCAGCAGCATTACAGCCATCGTCATCAATATCTGTATCTGCAGAAGAGACCCAGCCAGTTTGCCCCTGAGGACAAGTATCAGCACCATCAAGTTTGCCATCATTGTCATCATCAGCATCACAAACATTGCCCATTCTATCATTATCAGTATTGGTTTGATCTTTATGATAAGTTAATGGACAATTATCAGGAGATCCATCGCCATCAGCATCAAAATCTATCCCATTATCTATTCCATCGCCATCAGCATCTCCACCCGTTCCATCACAAGCGTCACCAAACGCATCTAAATCGTCATTATCTTCCTGTCCAGGATTATATATTCCATAGCAATTGTCTTGACTATCAGGAACGCCGTCACCATCACCATCAGTATCACAATCCGTATCCACAATCCCATCACAATCATCATCGATTCCATTCGAACATAATTCAGTTGCACCAGGATTAATTTCTGTATTATCATCATTACAATCGCAGTCATCACCTGCTTTATCTCCGTCAGCATCTGCCCAAACCATCTCTGAAGAACTATGGGTAGTAGGACAAATATCACACGCATCGCCTACCCCATCACTATCTCCATCTGCTTGATCTTGATTAGAAATAACATAACAATTGTCTCTTACAATAACACCATCACCATCAATATCATTGTCACAGGCATCCCCTATTCTATCACCATCTAAGTCACGTTGATTTTCATTCATAGTAAAAGGACAGTTATCATTACATCCTCCTGCCACACCAGAAGTACAAACCTCACTATAAGTGCTGGTTGGAATACCATCACCATCTGCATCACCATCACGAGAATCAATAACACCATCACCATCAGTATCTACTTGACAGGTTTCTTCAAAGCAGATCTCATTATTGTTAGCATCACAATTATCATTAGAACTGCAAACATCACCAACTGCCTGTCCTGCCAACGCTTTCTCCTGCTGGCAGCCGCTAACAATAAGAACTAGCAACAACATCCCCAACACAAATTCTTTTTTATGTTTCATTTTTTATGATGATGCTCTTTGAAATCCCGAGCTAAAGCCTCAAATCTTTTCTCAAACTGCTTCGACCAGCCAATTTGGTAAAACGAATGAGTGATATTGGTCACGACTAATGTTAAAATGATCGTTTCTATTTCCCAGCTCCCACCAAATATTTTTCTTAACATCTGGTAGATCAAAATGACCCCTAGTACAATCAAAAAAATCCTTAACACCCATTGAATCTTCTCGCTCATTTCTTAACCGCCAGAGAGGACTATCTTTATCAAGAGGATCAAGGCCAAAACTAATACTATCCCCATCACCACTTGAACAAAGGTATCCCACCTATTCTCTGTTCTCATCATATCTCCCTATCATTATTCATGCAAATCCCTTCCCGCTAATCATCGGATATAATAACAACACTATGAGAACTGGAACAACTATCCAAAACACTTTCCTCTCTCTATTTCTCTCCATCAATCACACCTTTATCTATTGAAGAAAAGAAATATTTTACCATTTATATATATGTCGGTTTTTTAAAGAGAGAAATAGAGGAGAAAAAACGCTTTGCATAGAACAGATCTCTGATTCTAAACAACTTCAGACTTAAATCTATTGATGAAAACAGAGAATCCATCAACCTGCACACCTTATGCAGAATAGTGTTCATTCCAAATGCATAAAAGTGTTCATTCCAAATGCAAACATTTATAAATAAGCGAGGGTAACAAGCCCTATGTTAAAAGACGAGTTAAAAGAGATAGTAAAAAGTCAAAGAGAGAGCATTTTAACGAGAGATAGGGGTATTCGAAGAGAAAAGCAGATTAATCTATCTGCGGGCTTTTGTGCAGTCATTTCCGGCATTCGCAGATGTGGAAAAAGCACCTTACTGCTGCAATTAATGCCGCAGCATTTTTATTATTTAAACTTGGAAGATGCTCGTCTCGCTTCCTTTGAATTGCAAGATTTTTTAAAGCTTGAAGAAGTGTTTCAAGAATTGTACGGAAAAGGCATCTTTTTCTTTGATGAGATCCAAAATATTCCACAATGGGAACGTTACATCAGAAACCTAGTTGATAACAAGGTTAAATGTGTTGTTACTGGATCCAATGCCTCCCTTCTCAGTAAAGAGTTAGGAACAAAATTAACAGGCAGGCATTTAACCACTGAATTGTTTCCGTTTTCTTATTCAGAATTTCTTACTTTTTCAAGATTAAGCCATTCGGAAGAAAGTTTTAAAGAATATCTCAGCAAAGGGGGATTTCCAGAATATTTAAAGGTTAAAAATTCAGAAGTGCTTCAGCATCTTCTTAATGACATCATAAGTAGAGACATTATAGCTCGGCTAGGGATTAAAGATTTCAAAACTTTAAAAGAACTGACTATTTTTCTGATTTCAAATATAGGAAAAGAATTTTCGTATAATAAAATTACCCGCTATTTCAAATTAGGCTCCGTCAACACCTTAATTTCTTACATCTCTTATTTGGAGGACAGTTACTTATTCTTCACCGTGCCAAGGATCAATCACTCTTTTAAGAAACAGGTCATCAGCCCAAAAAAGATTTACTGCATAGATACTGGTTTTGCAAGAGTAAACTCTGTTTCCTTATCTAATGATGATGGAAGAATATTGGAAAATTCAATATTTCTGCATCTCCGAAGGAAGTATAGAGAGATTTATTATTTCAAGGAAGAGTATGAATGCGACTTTGTAATTAAAGAGACACTTGCAGTCCAGGCTTGTTATCATTTAACTAAAGAAAACGAAGAAAGAGAAATAAAGGGGTTAAAAGAAGCAATGAAAAAATTAAATATTAAAAAAGGCTTGATTGTTACTTTGAATCAGGAAGAGAGAATAGGAGAAGTGGAGGTTATTCCTGCGTGGAAATTTTTTACAAACAAAGCTTAACCCTTGAATAATGTCTTCATTCACTTTCTGAAAAAAAAAGCGCCACCGGCCGGATTTGAACCGGCGATCCCAGAGGGACGGAATATTCACAGGATCTGGTTTTCATCTTCTGCATCTGCAAGTATCAAACCAGCGCTAATCATAGCAATCCCGCGCAATACCAGGTTATGCGACGGTGGCAACTGTATTCTCTTTTTTCTAAATCTTATTTAAATCTTACTATCCTAAAAACTAAAGGATGACGGAAAGAAAACAGATCGCCAAAACCTAAAAACAATTACACCAAACACAACAAAAAGAAATAGTAGTATTAAAAAATAAATTTATTCTTCATCCTTGATCGGAGCTTTGCTGCTGCGATAAATCTTGGCAAAGTAAGGAACCGCAACAATATAATCTTCACCAAAGCCGGCAATATCCCCGTCAATCGCTTCACATGTTTTTCTTAACTTGGAAATTGCTCTCTTCAGCTCAATCAAATCTTTCTCCCGCAAAGGCTTGATGTTCACCAAGGCAATCGTCGCACCTTCCCGCAACACATCCAGAATATCTTTGATATCTTCAAATTCTTCCATAACAAACGGACGAACAATAACTTTTGCCTTATCTTCCTTTGGAGCAGATTGGTCCAACTCCACATAAGTGTCATCGCGCTCTTGATCCAACTCATCTTGAGATGGCCGGCTAAACTTTTCCTTTAGGCTTAAAAAAAAATCTTTCATGTTGTCACACCCTCTACCATTTCACCCATTTATTATACCTTTCTACATGCACCATCTAATATATAAAGGTTTTTATTGTGCCGTCTACACTTTGCACTAACCTAAACGGTAGACGTTGGAATATGCCTTTCTCGTTGATCGCCCTTTGCGGTATTCTACGACGGCTCTCGGCAATAGCAGCGTACCCAGGATATTTAACTTTGCTTTCACCGTATATGTCACCAAGCGATGTTCATGCCCTTCTATCTCCGCTAAACTCCAAACGACCTTTGTCCCTTTCTGAGTATGCTTCACATTCGTCGGCTTTAACGTCCCTAACTCCAAACTCTTTTCCAGGTTGGCGATGCCGGGAATGGTATCAGTGATCTGGATATCTTTTACGATATTTCCCGTCTTGTTCTTGACTTCTAACGTCAGCTTGATCTCCGACAAGGCGCCTTCTTCATCGCTCTTGGTGGTGATAGCTTTTTTGGTGATGATGATGGGAGACTGTACATAGTAATAGAAGCTCAAAAAAATGAGGAGGGCAATAAGCAGATACAAGGCTAGACGATAATTCGTCACCATTACCCTGGAAGCGCTCTCATTCGGCCCTAATTCCACTTCCCAAGTGGCATAACGCTTTCCTTCAACAACTTTCACGTCATCTTGTCCTGTCGTCAGAAGCGATGGAAAGAAAGACAACGGCACTTTCACTTCTTGTGAATTCAGCACATTGCCATCATTCTTGATCGTGACGGTACGAAATGTTTTCAAGAAAGCTTTTTCTTGCTGCACATCAACAGCAAAATCAGGGATGATGCTGATTATTTTAACTTTCTTCTCCACAACTTTTACCGTCTGCCCGGCGCGCTCAAAGACAAAAAACAAGATATAATCTTTTGGCTGCTGATAAGGATTAGGAGTTACGGAAAATTCCACCGTCTTTCTTTCTAAGGGAGGAAGATCCAACTGAAGCTCTTTGACAAACTCCGGCATCTCGCTTTGTATTTTCACCTGAAGATCTTTCAGATTCAGCGGATTCCTATTTTCCAGGAACAATTTGATAGACAATGGCTCTCGCGGATCAACATTATCATCCATATCTAATTCCACGATAAAAGAAGGCAGATAATCTAGCGCCTTTTCTGGGCTCAGATAGACTTTCAGTTGCCTTGTTTCTGAGCTGTACTGATTGCCAGTATACTCATCGATGTATAATGAAGGGGCATAAGCGCCTGGCGAAAAAGCCTCTACCGCCTTTACAGAGACTATCGTCTTGCGAGACTGTCCGGGAAGCAAGGTAAATGTCCTGTCCGTCGGCAAAGGATCGATGATCCAGCCAAGTTCTAAAGAATACACTTTGTAGTTCTTTGTCACCTGCCCCGTATTGGTGATCACTACCTCAAACGACCCTTCTTCAGCAGGATTAATATGATTCTTGATAGGAGTGACAGTAATTGAAGAATTTACTTCTGCAGTAACTAATGGCAGCACCAGCAGAACTAGCACCGCAACAATACATAGGTTATGCCTCACGTTTACCGCCTCTTTACCTTTCTAAAAATAGTTTCAATTATTTAAAGCCTTCGTTTTTGGTACGCAGTTAGTTAATAGGTGAGCAGCGCCAATATACGAGCGGTTCTGAAAACCAACATGCCCCTGCGGTCGGGGGAAGTCCCTTACGGGGTGACCGCATTACAGTAAGAAAATAAAGAACGGCCTATCCCCGAGCTAAAGCTTCGGGGCATTTATCGGCCGTTCTTAGAATTAAATGAGCGTCTTCTGTCCACCTCCTACCCACTTATTGGATTCATCTATATATTTTCTCACAGTCTCAGCAGTCACATGACCAACACTACGATACATGTATCCTTTGCTCCACAATGCTTTGTATTTTCGCAATGCTGGATGATGACTACGTATGTAGAACGATGTACCACCTTTGATTGTTTGAATCATTCTCCTGATTGAATAATCAGGAGGACAAGATACAAAGAGGTGAACATGGTCTTCCATCACCTCTTTAGTAAACAAATCAATGTTATGTCGAACACAAATCCAATCAATTGCTTGTAAAGCAAGCTCTCGTTGATGAGACTGCTTGAATATTGGATATCTCATTCTTGGTATCAACACCACATGATACCAATTTTGCCCAATACTATGGGAAAACCTTTTAAGTTCAGAACTTCGTCTAGTCATTTGTCATTACCTCATACAGGTTGTCATAGCTGACAGCCTTGTATGAGCTCATACTTGCATCTATTTCGCTATGCAGAATTCTAAAAATAGCTAAGAAGAAAAAGCTAACGCTTTTTCATGAGCTCTAAAGAGCTCTCCATATACCACTAGCTAAAGCATTTGCTAAAGCGTGGCATATGGAACCTAAAAAAGTAAAAACATAAACAAAGCGAGTCGGCTCTGCTCACCGGAAGTGAACTAAATACATACGTTTTTGGTACGCAGTTAGTTCCATCTGGAAAATCACATTGAAAGAAAAAGCAGAAAGCAAACGCCATTCTTCCACAGCAAAAAAATACCATCTCTCCTTCTGCAAGCCAAGAGAAACATTTATATATCAAGCTAATTTAATAAACCGATAAAAACGAGGAGATGGAGATGGTTGAACAAAGTTCATTTAGAGCGATTATCGAGTTCATGGGAGAAGTTGGCATCTATGATGTTGTCCTTCCTTTCGTCTTGGTGTTTACCATCGTCTTTGCCATCCTTGAAAAGACAAAGATTCTCGGCATTGAAAAGATCGACGGGAAAGAGTACACCAAAAAGAATATCAATGCCATCGTCGCTTTTGTTGTCGGTTTTCTGGTCATCGCTTCCACTCAGCTAGTGGGCATCATCAATCAAGTTATGGCCAATATCGTCTTGCTCCTCATTTTAGCAGTATCTTTCCTCTTGCTGGTAGGGGTATTCTTCACCGACAAAGAATTTTCATTGAAAGAGTATCCCATGTGGATAAAGTTCTTCATGGGCTTGATGTTCATAGGCATCGTCATCATCTTCCTTAACGCCTTAGACTGGCTGAAATTCATTTTAGCCCTGTTTAAATATTCCAATACTGAATGGGCAGGATCGATCATCTTCATCTTGATCCTCTTAGGATTCATGTATTATGTGGTAAGAGATGAAAAACAGGCCCCTAAGAGTAGTGGCACGGAAACAAAGCATTAAGAGATCGGAATTAAGGGATAAACAGAATAACTATTAGGGTCAAGGGATAAGAAAACGGAAAAATAAAGAAAATAAAAAGAGTGTAACAAACAAATTAAACAAACAAATTTAACAAACAAATTTAATAAACAAATTCCATAGGAGGTTTACATCATGGCAACAACAGGGTTCAATCAACTGGCATTTTTCCTGGAGAGGTATGGCTTTTTAGATTTTCTTCTCCCCTTCATCTTAGTCTTCACCATCATCTTTGCCGTATTAAGAAAAACAAAGATCATGGGCGAGAAGAAGAGCTATGATGTCATCATCGCCTTGGTATTAGGATTATTATTTGTCGTTCCGCACATTATAGGAATTTACCCATTAGGATATGACCCGGTCATGGTCTTAAACGAAACGTTGCCTAGTGTTGCTTTGATTGCCGTAGCTGCCCTCATGCTCTTGATTCTTATGGGAATGTTTGGGACAGATTTTGCCAAAGGAGCTGCGCCGCTTATCGCTCTTGCTGCTATTGCCTTTATCGTCTATGTCTTCGGAGCAGCGTTAAACCTCTGGACAGGATCATTCGTCTTCAACAGCTGGTTTTCTCCAGACACCATCGAATTGACCGTAATCATCGTCGTCTTTGCCTTAGTGGTATACTTCATCGTGCGTGAGCCAAAGAGCGAAGGGGGCAAGATGCTCGAATGGGCAAAGAACCTCTTCGATAAACGAATGTAGATAGAAGGATAGAGAAGATATAGAGAGGATTAAAAAAAAGAATGGCTACGATCTTAGATGTGGGGTTATTGCAGTATTTTTCTGTTGTTTTTCCAGTAATATTAGTTTTTGCGATAGTCTATGCCCTCCTCTTCAAGACGAAAGCTATCGGAGATAACCCTGCCATCAACGCTCTTATTGCTATTGTCGCAGGATTATTGATGGTACTCTCCGAAAAAGCGCTAGAGATCTTAAATTTCATGATCCCTTGGTTTGCCATCGCCATTATTTTCCTGATCATGCTCATCATGCTGTTCAAAGTATTTGGCCTAAAAGATGACAGCCTAACTACAGTCTTAAAAGACAAAGCAGTCTATTGGGCAATTATCCTCGTTGCACTAGGGATTGTAGGAGCTGCCTTTGCCAATTCTTTCGGGCAGGATATCGTCGATGCCGGAACGGGAGAAGGCGATTCACAAGCAAACGATGCCTTCAGCAACGTTCTCAAGATCCTTACCAACAGCAAAGTTCTGGGTTTCATTGTCATCATCGCTATTGCTGTAGCAGCAGTCTTCTTACTGACGGGATAGATTATGCCGCCAATCATTCTTGAGGTTAAAGTTTTATTAGGACTCATTGCAGTTCTCATAAGTTTCATAGCTTATTGGAATTACATCAAAGATATTTTAGCTGCTAGAATTAAGCCTCATGCCTATAGCTGGCTAGTCTGGAGCTGTCTTGGAGGAATTGCTTTCTTTGCGCAAATTCTCCATGGAGCAGGACCTGGAGCTTGGGTGAATGGTGTGGTGATGGTAATTAGCTTTATCATTTTTATACTTGCTATCAACAGAGGAGAGACAAGAATTACCCTGCTTGACAAGATAAGTCTTGGCGGTGCCTTCGGCGCTTTAGCAGTATGGCTTGCCACAAACAACCCATTATGGTCCGTTATCCTGATAACTATCATCGACTTTCTCGGTTTTCTGCCAACGTTCCGAAAATCATACCATAAGCCTCATCAAGAATCAACAACGATGTTTGCGCTAAGTGGCATAAAATACCTCTTTTCGTTAGGAGCTCTTGGAGAATATACGCTCATTACTACCATCTATCCAGCATCATTAGTCCTCATGAACATGATGATGGTCAGCTGGCTGATCTGCAGGAAAAAAACAAGGGCATGAAGATTTCAGAAAAAAAAGAACATCATTCAAAAGGCCAGTGCCTTTCTTACATATCTAGCACCTTTCTGATTTATCTTCTAAGAGCCATTTCCAGACGGGCTTAACCACTATTTTTTTCTGAAATCTTCA
>Ga0209542_10018955_pt1 | contig 11087 bp, 14 predicted proteins | sample RifCSPhighO2_01_FD_184028 | JGI IMG/M metagenome (GOLD analysis project Ga0209542, IMG submission 184028) | Soil microbial communities from Rifle, Colorado - Rifle CSP2_plank highO2_0.1 (SPAdes) (version 2) | ecosystem: Environmental > Terrestrial > Deep subsurface > Rock core/Sediment ...
ACCAAAGTAGTTTGAGTCATGGTCCATCCGGTTTTCAAGGCGCCGTAAATCCGCTGCAATTCTGTGCCGTCGCTGCGCTTGATGAGGCGTGAAGAGATGACTACTTCTCCGTCTACGGAATATCCGATCAGCATCAGGAAAGCGGCGATCCCTGCGGGAGTTAATTTCATCCCGGTCAGATTAAAGATGGCCAAAGTGATCACGATATCGCAGAAGGCAGCCAAGATCACCATTAGGCTGGTAATGAATGTTCGAAAATACAATATGACCATAACTCCCATCAGCATAAAAGAAAATACTAAAGCAATAAGCATTTGCTTAAAGAAATTGTTCCCTAGAGAAGAGCCCACTACTTCGACGCTATGATCTGTCTTCTGTAAAGCAAATTGGGTTGAGAGAGTGTTAACTAAAGCATCTATCTCTACGGTGTCTTGCAAGCCAGAATCAATAGCCACCCCGGTAGTTTTACCTGCAGAGCTTAAGGTGCGTACAGTGATGTCCGCAGCCGGAAATTGCTTTTGCAGTGATTCTTCCAATTCGGCAGGAGAGACTAAAATTTCTTTAGTAATAGTGATGGTCGATCCTCCTTTCAAGGAGACTCCTTTATTTACAAAATCACCGGTAGTAGCATACTGTACGCCAAGCTGCACCAAGGATAAAATCAACAGCAGAAGAGGGATAATCATCAGCAGCTTATACTTAGTTTCGTAAATATGTTTAATCTTTTCCAGCATAAACACTTTTCCTCAGGGTGATATATAAAGATTGTGTTATAAATAAAGGTAAATAAGTGCTCCCCTAAAAGTAGATAAAATCCCTCTTTTTCCCCATGAGGGGGCCCATAACATTTATATATTATCTTGCTATGATGTACTATAAAAAGGGTGTTGAAAGTTTGAAACTTATTGAGTTAAAAGAAGCAGGAAAAAAGTTCCGGAATAATCAAATTCTGGAAAACGTAAATATAACTGTAGACGAAGGAGATATACTTGGTATCATTGGCCGTTCCGGAAGCGGAAAAACCACCTTATTAAATCTCATTGCCGGTTTTCTCGAACCCAGCAGTGGAGAGGTTCTTCATTCTTTTTCCGTAACCAAAGGACCACGAAATCTTTATACTGATCTGCACAAAATCAAAGATCAGATCGGCTATGCCCCGCAGCATAATTCTTTTTATCCAAAATTAACAGTCATGGAAAATTTGCTCCATTTCGGACAACTCTACAACTTACCCAAAGCAACTCTGCAAAATAATATCAAGGGACTGCTTCAGGCTACCGGATTAGTTCTGCACCAGAATAAATTAGCTGAACATCTTTCCGGTGGGATGCAAAAGCGGCTAGATATTGCCTGCAGCTTAGTTCATAAACCGAAAATTATCGTCTTAGACGAGCCCACCGCTGATTTAGATCCGGCCTTGCAAAAAGATATCATGAACTTTTTAGCTCAGGTCAATAAACAAGGCATGACCGTAGTCATTGCTTCTCATCACTTAAATCTCCTAGAAAAATTTTGCACCAAGATCGCGATCGTCCATCAGGGAAAAGTACATAGCAGCGGGAATATGGAAGAAATCCGTAAACCGTACTTGAAAGAGAACTTTACCATTTCCTTAACCCCAGGAGGTAATAAAGAGCAGTTCATCTCCCTCCTGAAAACCTTGCCGGTCAACAAAATCATAGACCGACAGCATCACATCATTATCCATCCTAAAAATATCACTAAAACTATCACTGGTTTATTGACCTTGATTGAGGAAGAAAACTTATCTTACGATCTAGACCTCCGCCGCCCTTCATTGGATGAGATCTTTGAAACTATTACTTTAGAAAAATAGAAATCAACTAAAACCAAGAAACAAAATGAAATCACTCTGGCTGCTCACGAAAAAGAACTTAAAATTACTGGTGCGCTCTAAGACTTCGGCGCTGGTAGTTTTTTTTGCTCCCTTGTTTATCATCTTACTCTTAGGACTGTCGTACAACAGCACCTCTAAATACGGCTTGAATATCGGCGTCTATGCTCCGTCTTTCAGCAGTGATGTAGAATCATTAATCAGCTCACTGCAAGAACAAGAATTTAAAATTGTAAAATACAATACTGCGGTTGATGACTGCGTTAAGGACATCAAAGCCGGAGTAGTGCATGCCTGCGTTTCCGTCCCTGAAAGCCTTACCATAGATGGCAACCAGCAGAAAGAAGTTTCTTTTTTTGTTGATCCAAGCAAGGTGAATTTAGTAGGCGTAATTCAGGACACCTTAAATGATAAATTTAATCTGAAGTCGCAGCAAATTTCCAAAGAATTGTCCGGCAATCTGCTTACTGCTGTCTCTGACACTAAAAGCAAACTGGAAGAGCAAGGTACACAATTAAGTTCAGCTAAAGAAAAAAGCGCAGCTGCTTCAACTACGACATTAGAAGTAAGCCAGCAGCTTAGCACCTTAGATCTGACCATTCCGACTCTAGCTTATGATCCGCAATTAATTGTTAACTTCAAAACCTCTGTCTCTCCGAAAATCAAAAGCGGTCTTGCTGATGTTAAAGATGCTCGAACGGCAGTAGAATCATCCAGTTTGGAAGATAAGTCTGCAATCTTGAGCAGCCTAAGTAAAGTAGAAGTGCAGTTAAAATCTCTGGATACCTTAGTTAATGGAGTCGCAGTAAGTACCAACAACAATACAACTACAAACAGCAGTAATACCACTGTAACTGCAGCTTCCACCAGTTTCTTAGGAGCACTCACGCTCTTAGAAGATGAATTAACCAATACCAAAGGAAAATTAACTGCTGCTGCTACCGCAATCGAAACTACCAGCACTGGTTTAAGTTCTACCACTCAAAATCTGCAAGACAGCGTCAGCGCATTAGAAGCCGCCCAGCAACGCGTAAATGAAATGAAAGCCAACTTAGATGGACAAAAAGTAACTGATGCCAACGTCCTTTCCGCTCCCTTAGTCACCAAAATAGAAAAAGTGGCTCAAGAAGGTTCCTATCTCAATTACATGTTTCCGGCCTTGCTAGTCTTAGTAGTGATGTTCTCCTCACTCTTGTTAGGAACGACCTTAGTAATGATGGAAAAAAATAGTCCTGCCTTTTTCAGAAATTATTTCTTGCCGATCAAGAAAGGAACATTTGTAGTTTCTACTTATCTCACCACCATGGTTATCACCTTAATACAGGTTGTAATCATCTTAGGCGTTTCCATCATCTTCCTGAAAATAAGCCCATTGCAACTGCTCCCAGTTGCGGGCGCATTATTGCTTTCATCTTCCGTCTTTTCCTTCATGGGCATGGGCCTAGGATATATGTTTAAGTCAGAAGAAACCGGAACGTTAGCTTCCATCTCTACCGGAAGTTTAATGCTCTTTGTCTCCGGTGTCGTATTACCATTAGAAACCATCTCTCCTGCCGCCAGAAATATTATCAGCCATTTCAATCCCTTTGTACTTTCCGAAAGCGTCATCAGAGAAGTATTCATCTTTAACGCTGGTTTCAGTTCCGTCTGGGTTGAGTTAGCAACGCTAGCTGGATATGCGGTAGGATTGTTAGTTGTAATCCTGACCGCAGAATACCTTGTTCACAAGCATTTTATCTCCGGCTTCATGAAACATCGCCATTTGAAACACCGCCAGCAAGAGAAACGGGATAAGAATAATGTCTAAAGTTTTAATTGCCATCTCCGGATCTCCCGGCGTAGGAAAATCTACCTTAGCAAAATTTCTCATCAAAAAATTAAAGTTTGATCGCTTAGATCTCCATCATCACTACAAGCGCATTTCTAACAGCTACAATCGATCCAAACAAAGTTATGATGTTGATTATTCTAAATTTGAAAAGTTAGTAAAAGAAAAATTAGCCGAAGCAAAAAAAGGATTAATCATTGACTCGCATATCAGTCATCTGCTCCCAAAGAAAATGGTTGATCTCTGTATTGTCTTAGTTTGTTCTGATCTCAAAAAACTTGAAAAACGATTAAAAGCTCGAAACTATTCTAAAAAGAAGATCCGCGAAAATCTTGACGCAGAAATATTTCAGATCTGTCTGACTGAAGCAGAAGAGAAAGGACACACCATCATCGTTTCTGACACCGCAAGGGGAATGAATAAGAATAAGATTCTCAGTGCAGTAAATGCTGTTCTACGTAATTGAGGCTGAGCAAAGGATAAAACTGCAGAGGACTTAGCTCTTCTTGAGAGATCAATTCCACCAGATTTTGCAAAGTGGCATCATGATTAGTGGGCCAGAAATCCCGGTAAGGGATATCTAAATTATCTTCAATCTTCGGTCCTTTGGCAGAAACTCCCTCAAAACCTTTATGACGATAAACCTCAAACGACACTTTCCTGTAATCATCCCGATGAAGAGTCAGATTATAATCAATTTGTAGATGGATAGGTAATCCTTCCGAACTTATGCCGTAAGAATAAGATATTTTTACTCCGGTCTGAGTCTGGTTATGAAATCTACTCCGGCTCAGCAAGCTTTCAAACACTAATTCCTTGCCTTTTTTAGTGGAGACCTGCTCCAAAGAGAACACATCAAGGGAAAAATCAGGAACTTTAAGCTGTTTCGTTTTGCCCAATTCTTTCTGAGGATAATGAGTAAATAACGAGCTATCCTTGTTATGCGGAAGGACCAGATATAATCCTGCTTTAGTTTGATGTGCTTTGTAGCAAAAGGGTTGAGCATTCCAAGGAAGATTATTACGCCAGGTACGCGGAAAAGTAACTAGTTGCTGGCCCTCTTCAAGAGGTGCATCGAGAGTAAGTAAATCATCCAAAAATGACATGAAAGGATTATTTTTGCGTATTTATTTAATGCTTATGGAAAGAAATTATTTTAGCCTGCCTTAATTTTGGAATATTTTATAAAATACCTCTCATATTTCTCTCCTATGACTTTAACCGCCACCGAAAGATTGCACTTACGAAAAACTATCAATGAATTAAAGAGCTTTAAGGCTCCTCATACCGAGTTCGTAACCGTCTACATTCCAAAAGATTATGAATTGTTCAAAATCGTTCAGCACCTGGCAGAGGAGCAGGGAACCGCTTCTAACATCAAATCTGCTTCTACCCGCAAAAACGTACAGGGCGCTTTAGAAAAAATGATTCAGCACCTGCGTGGGTTTCCTAAAACGCCACCCAATGGTTTAGCAGTCTTCTCCGGAAATATTGCTGCCAATGAAGGAAAACAAGACTTCAGAGTCTGGAGCGTGGAACCGCCTGCACCATTAAATGTACGCATCTACCGCTGTGATAAGAATTTTGTAACTGACATTCTCGAAGAGATCATGGTCGATCATAATGTCTATGGCCTAGTAGTGCTTGACCGCAGGGATGCTATTCTCGCTTTATTAAAAGGAAAAACTATCGTTCCTTTACAAAAAACACACTCCGAAGTCCCGGGAAAGTTTAAGGCGGGAGGACAAAGTGCTCAACGTTTTGCCAGAATTCGTGAAGGAGCGTACAAAGATCACTTCAAAAAAATTGCTGAATATATGAAGAACCAATTCCTCCCTTTAGGAAATAACTTGAAAGGTATCATTGTGGGCGGGCCGGGAACGACTGTTAACGACTTCTTGCAGAAAGAATATATTACTGGTGACTTGCAAAAGAAAATCATCGGCACTAAAGATTTGTCCTACACCGAAGAATTCGGCTTGCAGGAACTGCTGGATAAATCTGAAGACCTGTTAGCTGAAGAAGAAATCGCCCGGGAAAAGAAAACGATGCAAGATTTTTTTAATGAGTTTCGGGAAAACCCGCAAAAAGTTACCTATGGGGAAACACAAACCCTTAAGGCATTAGAAATGAATGCAGTAGCAGTGTTATTATTGTCTGAAAGCATGACTGAAGACAGAATCTTCGAACTGGAAGAGAAAGCTGAGAAAGGCGGCGCGATTGTGAAAATTATTTCTACGGAAACTAGAGAAGGAACACAACTGAAAGAATTAGGCGGTATTGCTGCTATTCTGAGATATGAGATTGGGTAAAATATATCAAAAATTATAATCCAAATTTCTTCCAAAACATTATCATTCTCTATATTATTTAACCCCATATAGGCAATTCTTATAAAATATCTAAATAAAATATAGTCATGAACTTAATAGAAGAATCTTTCCAACGCTTATTTCCTGAGAAAGAATTCCCTTATCAGACCGAAATGGAATACAACCGAAGACTAGCTGACTTTAATGCCAATATCCGCCTAGAGCCCAGGAAAATAAAAGTCAATCTTAACCTGCAATGGAAAGACATCGATGCGGAAATAAAAATAGGCTTGATCCAGCATCTCTTACTGAAGATTCTCAAGAAGAAAGCTCACACTTCAAATATTGAACTTTATAACAACTTCATCAAGAATATCCCCATTCTCACTCCCAAAACCAAATCAGATCCGGCTTTAGAAGCGGCCTTTGATCGCGTCAACCAGCAATTTATGTCCAATTCTGTAGAAAAAACCAATTTAACCTGGGGAACTGATTCTTTCCGCAAACTGGCCAGCTATAATTTTCATACTGATACTATCACCGTCTCGACCTTGTTTGTCGATGCCCGACCAGAAATTGTCGATTACCTCATGTACCATGAGATGCTGCACAAGCACCACAAATTCAAGCATCACGAAGGACGAAGTTCTTTTCACAGTCCTGCCTTCAAAGAAGACGAGCAGCGCTATCCTAATCATGATGTAATTGAAAAACAAATAGAAAGTATTATTCGGAGCAAAAAATATGCAGGACGATTTGCTCGAACCAGACCACAAAAATCAGGTTTCTGGAGCTTTTTGCAATGAAATCGATGCTGGAGAAATTAACTGAACATTACTGGCAAAATTTCAGGCTGGGCAATGGTGGCCATCTAATTGGTTATTACTCCGAAATTTCAGAAAAAGTAGCTTCCGAATACCTCTTTCCAAAAGGAAAATTCACCTTAAAATTAATGGAAAAACGCTTTTTTCTCTGGAATTATGATCCTCTACCCGGCAAGACTAGCGATATATTTAAAAATAAGCCCTAATTTTTGCTAGCCTATGGAAAAGAAATCTGTAAGCGTGGGAGGCTTAAAGAAAGGCGATACCATCCTCATCGATGACGCCCCTTGTAAGATTACCGATACCGCAACTTCCCGACCCGGAAAACACGGGCACGCTAAAGTAAACTTGACTGCAGTAGGCATTCTTGACGGCAAGAAAAGACAATTAGTTATGCCAGGTCACGATAAAGTCGAAGCACCTATCATTGAAAAGAAATCCGCTCAAATCCTCTCCGTAACCGGAAATTCAGCCAATGTTATGGATATGGAGACCTATGAAACCTTTGATATGGAAATTCCTGAAGATATGAAGGAAGACGTAAAAGAAGGCAAAGAAGTCCTTTACTGGACTATCATGGGCGCAAAAGTTATGAAACAAGTGAAAAATAATTAGAGATACCCTATGGCTACTAAATTCGACGAAGCATTGAACCGCATTATCAAAGGAGTTTTTGTCTGCAGGAATTGCAAGTCTAAAATTCGCGCTTCCAGTTTGAAAGTAAGCCAAGGCAAAATTAAGTGCCGAAGCTGCGCTTCTCTTAAATTACGACCGAAAAGGAAGAAATAGACCTAGATTTATTCTTATGTCTCTGGCTAAAATTGTAGACAGCTTCAAAGAAGGAAGAAAGTATTCTAAGCAGGTCTTCGATGAATATGATTCTACTATTAACACTGAAGAAAAAAATATTTTTTCCTATTCTAATGTAGAACTCGCTTCGTATGGGGCAGGATTCTTCATCCGTCCAAAAGTCGTTTACGAAATTGCCAAATTCTTTATCTCCGGCCAGTATTTAGGTGGTCAGGGAATAAGCAAAGAAGAGATAGAAGAAGATTTGCGAGAATATAAGAAAATCGAGTAATAAGACTATTCCCCAAACCCAAACATATAAAAAGCAGTTTTCTTTCTTTCTGATATGATAGATGTACTTAACTTCGTGCTCAAATACAAATATATCTTAATCTTCTACCTCTTAGTAGTCTTATTCATCGCTTTCAACTGGAAAAGAATAGAAAAGCAAGCGAAAATAATCTTTCTCTACCGAACTCAACTTGGAATTAAATTAATGGATCGCTGCGTGGAAAAGTTCCGCGAATGGATCATTCTCTTTGGCTACATCGGCATGGGCGCAGGTTTTGTAGGACTAGCAGTAATTTCTTTTGTCCTGATTCAAAATTTATATTCATTAATTACCAAACCAGCAGCAACTTCTGGAGTATCTTTAGTGCTGCCGGGCGTCAATGTTCCTGGACTAGGTGTACTACCGTTCTGGTACTGGATCCTGGCTATCTTCGCTATCGCGGTAATTCATGAGTTTTCCCATGGTATTGTCGCTAGAGCACATAAGATTCCGATCAAAAATACTGGCTTAGTTTTCTTCGGCCCTATCTTAGGAGCATTTGTTGAACCCGATGAAAAAAAATTACGCAAGCAACCAGATATGACCCAATACTCAGTCTTAGCTGCCGGTTCATTTTCCAACATCATCTTAGCTGTCGTAGCCTTACTGCTGCTAAACTTTGCTTTCCTTCCTTTACAAGATACTATGGCAACTCCTTCCGGATTCAGTTTCAGTACTTACATTAATGAAAGTCTTCCCGCTGCCCAGGCCGGAATTCAGCCCGGCACAGTCATTACCGGCATCAATAATCAAAAAGTCAGCAGCTTCCAGGAATTCGCTGATGAGCTGGCCTTCTACCGCCCCGGCGAGAAAGTTACCGTCAATACGGCAGACAAAAAATATGTCGTGACCCTGGCTCCAAATCCTGACAATTCCAAGAAACCATATTTAGGAATCTTCAATATCAAAAATGAAATTACGGTGAAAGATAAATTCAAGCAAGGAGCAGGAAAAGCCGCTTATGTACTCGTCGACTGGCTGGCCGGATTTTTCCGCTGGCTCTTCTTATTAAGCATGGGAATCGGTTTATTCAATCTTCTCCCGCTTCCGATTGTCGATGGGGGCAGAATGGCCCAAGTCTTCTTGCACAAATTAAAAGGCCCTGAAAGAGGAGAACGCTGGTATCATAAAGTCAGCTTGTTCTTCCTGCTAATTTTATTACTGAATTTATTTTATCCGCTATTGGCTAAGATATTATAGAAAATTTTGAAAAACTATTCAAAATTATCTTAGAGACTTTGAAATGGTCGAGATTTTGCTCATAAACAAATAAAAAGTTAGCAAAATCCCTATTTTTCAAAGTTCTCTATAATTGTATTATTGAGTGCCATAATTGTTATAAATCTCATAAAATATTCTTTTTCAATTTAGGAAGGTGGAAAACATGACTGAAGAATTAAAATTAGAAACAATTGCCAAAGGAAACTATAGTGGATTAGAAGGTCCACGCAACAGCTGGGTAATTGATACTCAACAAGCCTGGAGTGCTTTTTACAATAAATTAGAAAGCAAAAATATTCTCCGGCCTACCGCTCCCTCAGTTGATTTTAGCCATTATACCATACTAGCGGTATACATGGGACAAAAAAGTTCTGGCGGCTACTCCACTGAAATCAGCAAAGTTCTGCAAAACGGAAAAGATCTAGAAGTACAGGTACAAGAATTTTCTCATTCTAATTCCATGAGCATGGCCTTAACTCAACCTTATCATATCGTCAAAGTTCCCAAAGCAGAAGGAAAAGTGGAGTTCAAGTATCTTGGTTGAATCTGACGATCCGGAAATTAAATACCGGGAACTAGCTACTCCTGCTAGTGAACACAATTACACACTTGAAGATTTTGTAAAAAATCCTTTCAAAGATCTTTCTTTTAAATCCATCTGGAAAGAAACACAGTACGATCTTGATTTTAGCGATCTTTTCTCAGGAAAAGCAAAAATCTTGAAAAACAATCTCGCCTTATTCGCTTCATTTGGAATAGCTGCCGTTCCCCATGAACTTATCCATGCTGGAGTAAACAAACTTACTGGCGGAATTAACAAAGAAATAGTTATCAACACCTTATATGGCGGTCATCTTTGGGAAAAAATGTTTCCCGAAATACATTCTAAACTCATGATCCCTTTCATTGGTGGTTATGTCCATGCCGAAAATCCTTCATTCACGGGAAACATCGCCACTTCTGTTGCCCCTTACATACTTACTCCTCTTGGAATCTACTTAGTTCAGAAAGGAAAAGAAAAAGAAAGCAAGGTATTGGCTGCTGCAGGTGGTGGCTTGGTCGCCGCGCATATAGGAGGAGTTATCGGGGATTGGCTTAGTGTCGGTGCAAGAACGATCAATGAAGGAGTAGAAGTAGTCGAACACAAATTAGACGCGAAACCAGAAGGATATGCTGCTTCTGCCGCAGGAGTAGCTACTTTACTAGGAGGCTTGTATTTGGGAAGCAAGTTGATGGCTATAACATACCGTGGCATGAAAGCCACAGTTAACTCTGCCCGGAAATATGCTGGGAAAGAAGAATGAGATTAATACCATGACTGATTACGACCAATTCAAAATAAAGGAATATACTTTCTGGGACTTATTCCTCCATGTAAATCAGTTCCCTTATCTTGGAAGATGTTATGCTTGGGCTAAGAGGGAAGAAGCGGATAAGATAACAGAATTCAAGACCGGAGAGCTCCTCGAATTATTTGGTAAAGTCATTCCTGATTGGAACAAAGCAGTTTATGAACTATTTCAACACGACAGACCCAATCTAGCAATTTTAGGAAATGAAGCTACACATCTGCACGCCCATTTGATTCCTCGATACAACACATCAAGAGAATTTCAAAGAATCACTTTTACTGACCCAAATCCGACTGGAAATTATGCACCCTATCCAAAACAGAAAATCGAATTAGATATTTTATTGCAAATTAGAGATAAAATCAAAGAAAAATTATAATCATTCATGTTCAGCTAAATACTTCTCTGCTTCCATCGCTGCTTGACAACCACTTCCGGCCGCAGTAATCGCCTGTCGATAACGAACATCCTGCACATCACCAGCAGCAAAAACTCCTGGAATATTAGTCTTCATGAAACGATCAGTTTTAATGTAACCTTTCTCATCCAAATCAAGTTTCCCTTCAAAGATAGTG
>Ga0209542_10018957_pt1 | contig 11087 bp, 9 predicted proteins | sample RifCSPhighO2_01_FD_184028 | JGI IMG/M metagenome (GOLD analysis project Ga0209542, IMG submission 184028) | Soil microbial communities from Rifle, Colorado - Rifle CSP2_plank highO2_0.1 (SPAdes) (version 2) | ecosystem: Environmental > Terrestrial > Deep subsurface > Rock core/Sediment ...
GAGATTTTGGGATTTATGAATATGTCCCAGGATGCGCGGTACAAAGTTATTATCGGATCTGACTCCGAGGCGCGGGAGAGCGATGAAATTGATTTTGCAACAGCGATTGTGGTGCATCGGATCGGGAATGGCGGACGCTATTTCTGGCGCAGACGCGAATTCAAACGCTTTCATACGTTGCGCGATCGGATTATTCAGGAAGTGGTTTTATCTATTGAAACTGCCAAAGAGATTCTTTTGGCGCTCGAGACCTTTAACGCGCCGGCCTTTGATTTCGAAATCCATGTTGATATCGGCGAAAATGGCGCGACAAAAGCTATGATGCAGGAGGTCTTGGGTATGGTGCGGGCGTATAACTTTGAGGCGCGCACGAAACCTGAATCCTATGCGGCCTCGAAGGTTGCGGATAGGCACGTGTAACGAGTGATTAGCCACTAGCGATTAGCCACTAGTATATGAATAAAGAAAAGCGGATTGCGGATTTTCTTTTTGAGGTCGGTACGATGCGGAAATTGATCAGAGCTCATCGTCAGCTTTTATTAACTGATGATTTATCTGATAGCATTGCCTCGCATTCTTACCGCGTATCCATTATCGGTTGGTTTCTGGCAAAAATGGAGAAAGCGGATCCTTACAAAACAACAATGATGTGCTTGTTGCATGATATGGGAGAGACCAGAACCGGCGACCACAACTGGGTTCACAAACGATATGTAAAAGAGTTTAATGAGCAGTCGGACGCGGAACAGCTCGGGGGTTTACCCTATAAAGATCTTGAGGAGTTGGTTTGTGAGTATACAAAGAGAAAATCAAAAGAGTCGATTTTAGCGAAGGATGCGGATATGCTGGATCAAATTCTCCTTCTCAGGGAGTATGAGTGGCAAGGGAATAAGGAGGCAAGTGTTTGGCTAAAAAGCAAAAATAAGGGTAAAAGCACCGTGTACTACCTAGAAAGACTCAAGTCAAAATCAGCGAAAAAACTCGGCGCGGCAATCTATAAAGAAAATCCCGCTGACTGGTGGAATAATCTTTGGACTCCGGAAAATAAGAAATAGTTATTCTTACGAATTATGAAGTATGAAACCTGAAATATGGTATGACGTGCTTCATGATTCATGTTCTATGTTCCATGGAAAGAATTTATCTTGATTACGCCGCGACCACGCCGGTTGATCCGGCTGTGCTAAAAGCAATGCAGCCGTATTTTTCGGAGAAATTCGGGAATGCGGGATCTTTGCATTCTTTTGGGCAAGAGGCGAGTGCGGCGCTCGATGCTTCGCGCGAGACAGTAGCAAAGGAGCTCGGCGCGGATTTTCGGGAAATTATTTTTACTGCAAGCGCGACAGAGGCGAATAATCTTGCTTTGCGAGGCATAACACGAATGCTGCGAATGGCGCACACGAATGCCACGAATTTTACGCCGCGAATTATAACAACAAAAATAGAGCATGAATCCATTTTAGAAACCTGCCGCGGTTTAGAGAAGGAGGGTGTTGAGGTGGTGTATCTGCCGGTTGATAAAAACGGCGTGGTGCAATTAACCGCACTGCAAGAAAATTTAAATGAAAGCACGATTTTAGTTTCGATAATGAGCGCGAATAATGAGATCGGGAGTATTCAGCCGATCGCGGAGATTGGGAAATTGATTTTAGAATTCAGAAAGCGGAAAGCAGAAAATAAAAGCGCAGAAAATCCTAAATCCTATATTCTAGATTCTATATTCCCGTTGTTGCACGTTGACCACTCTCAAGGATTCCAGTATTTGGATTTGAAACCAAAAGAGCTCGGCATTGATTTGATGACGATCTCGTCGCATAAAATTTATGGGCCGAAAGGGGCAGGGGTGCTATTCATGAATCATGAAGCATGGAGTATGGAGCATAGTAGAAAGAACATGTTTCATGTTCCAGGTTCTATGTTTCATGCGGTAGAGACGGGTGGCAATCAGGAATTTGGGCTCCGATCCGGCACTGAAAATATTCCGGCGGTTGTGGGATTCGCGAAGGCGGTCGAACTCGTCTCTAATTCGCGCGAATTAGAGAATAAGAGGGTTGCGGAGCTCCGGGATTATTTTTGGCAAGAATTAAAAAAAATATATCCAAAAGCGGAGTTGAATGGGTTAGATATAACACGAATCGTAAAATCAAACACGAATGCCACGAATCCGGGTCGTCTCCCAAATAATCTTAATGTATACTTCCCGGGGCATTCCGCGGAAGATTTATTGATAAAGTTCGATATGGCAGGTATTGCGGTTTCTGCCGGATCAGCGTGCTCGGCGCGGTCAGCAAAACCATCTCATGTGCTTGAAGCTTGCGGATTTCCGAAGGAAAGAATAAAATCGTCTTTACGGATAACCCTTGGCAGGCCTACCACCAAGACGGAAATTGAGGAAGCAATAAAAAGGATGGAAAAGATACTAATTGATACTAATTGATACTAATTGATACTAATTGATATTTGTAGATATTAATTGTTTAGGAATTAGAAATTAGGAATTAGAAATTCTCCCGATTTCATCGGGAGATTGGCCCCATCGTCTAATGGCTAGGACACTATTCTTTCAAGATAGTAATCGGAGTTCGATTCTCCGTGGGGCCGCGAGGATTATCAACTTTTAATGAAAACCATTGTGTGGTAGTATATAGCTATACACAATGGTTCAAAAACAGAAAAAGCAATCAGCTTTTCAGCTTCGTCTCCAAGGGAAAAGTTACGGCGAAATTTTGAAAATCCTTGGTCTTCCCTCAAAGGGTACGTTAAGCGTGTGGTTTAAAGATCTGAAACTTCCTCCAGAATCGAAAAGGCTTTTAAGGAGTAAAATGTTAATAGCGCGGAGGCAAAACTTGTTAAGGTTCAATCGAGATCGTACCGCGAAAATTATCAATGAGAATAAATCTATAAGCGATGCTTCTGCGGCTGAAATAGGAAAAATATCTGATTACGAATTAAAGTTGATTGGCTCCATGCTTTATTGGGGAGAGGGAACTATCCATCATGGCCGTCATAGATATCCCCACCTTGCTTTTTCTAATTCGAATGCACAGATCATTCAGGTCTATATGCTGTTTTTGAGGAAAATTTTGAAGATTAGAGAGGAGCGGATAAGGGCAGGCATCCATATTCACCCCAATATAAAAGAAAAAGCCGCTCGAGAATTTTGGTCGAAAATAACTGGGGTACCGGAATCAAAATTTTATATAATTAGACAAATCAGTCGATTAAGTAAGTTTAAGCGCAGCAAGAAATTCTTGCCGTATGGCACTATCCAAATAAGAGTTAGTCCCGAACGGCAATTATTTTACCAGGTTAAGGGATATATTGACGGCATTGCAAAACAGTTAATTGTACAAAATCCAATTCCTTTTACTGCCTTATCCTTAAGTAGACGTTGGATGTCCTTTCAAAAATTCTAACAGTGTCTGGTCTTTGTATTTGTTCGCGACGACTTGAAGACGTTTGTATAATCGTGAATAATCGGCGTCGATTAAAGAAAAAACATCTTGAGTCCCGAGAGTATAATGATAAAAGAAAAACGTATCTGGCATGGGTAGCGACGTTAGGGAATCTGTATACTGGAGGATAAAGATAAGTGCAATGGGTTGCCCAGGATATTCGGTATTTCCTATGCCCACATTGCCAATCCTTACGCTGGCGCCTGGTTGTACATCGTTGACTAATTGATTATCGAATAGCTTAGATGACGTTCCGTTGCTATACGGAACGCCGTAAATTTTGAATGAAATGTTTTTTGCGGGAGACCTGCCAATATTAGTTAGTGTTAGTTCGATTTGATCTCCCCTGAGGCATTCACCATCACTGGAGCACACGGTTTGGTTATTAAGTATGCGTAAATTTGATTCCGAAAATATAACATTTGATTTTTGAAGAGGCAAAAGCTGGTTGTATGTATGGAAAGACCAAAAACCAGACCAAATTATAGACACTAGAGAAATTGCTATTGCACTCCACGCTGCCCAATTCCTCTTTTGATTAATTAGGAAGACCTTTTTAATTTCTTCCGAAGAATTTTTTTGCTCCCCAGCTTCCATATAATTACTATATTTATGTATTTTGTAGAATATTGCAATCGAAAAAAACATTATTTTACCACCTTCTATCTATTTGCTAAACTTGGAAAGGATGGATAGTAATTAAACTATACAAATATATTTTACTTCACCGTATCATGCAAAAATTATCTGAAAGCGAAATTCAAATTAAGCTTGCAGGCTTGAATACGCAGGCAAAATCGCCGTGGAGTATTGCGGACAATAAACTCCGCAAAGAATTTGTACTTAACGATTTCAAAGAAGCATTTGCGTTTATGACAAAAGTTGCGGAGATTGCCGAGGCAATGGATCATCATCCGGGTTGGTCGAATTCCTACAAGCGCGTTCAAATTGATCTTTGGACGCACGACGTGAACGGCATTTCAGATTTAGATTTTGAACTCGCGGAAAAGATAGAGGCGCTTGCGTAATATGCGTTCTACCCGGAGATAATTCACTTTTTACTTTACAAATCCCTAATTCTATAGTATACAGATAATTCGTTTCGCTCACTGAAAACAGAATAACTCGGCATAGCACCTAGTCGGGGCGTAGCCCCAGAAAAGGAGGCGAGTAACGATGGAACAAATGTGGCATATTGAGGAACAGTCGGGCAATATCCGAGTCGGGGAGGACCTCGGCGCTCTGCTTCTTGCAATCGGTTGCGGGATGATCACGTGCGAGGGACAAATCGCTTTTTACGAAGCCGGTGCGTCCCGCACGTGGCAGGGACTCATGGAGGTCAGTGCCTCCGGAGTTACTCTTCTGAGTCACTCTAGGGGTGACTGGTACGTGCGCCCGGATGACGTCTCGACTCTCGAGGCGACATTCGTGGTGCGAATGAGTCAAAAACTCTATATGATTCGGTGCGTTGCGGCAGAGAGAGCGGCAGTAGCAGTCGCCGCGCTCTCCGCTGCCTGAGCTAGGGAGAGCTGTACCTTCGGCACAACCGCTCGCTGGGTTCGACGTATGAACCCGGCGGGCACTTTTTATTTTTTTGCCTCATATCTTATTTAAAATCATGGCGAAAAATATCTTGAGCCGCGTCGAAGGATTAGCTTACGCTTTCTATTTTTTATAAAAATCTGATAAGCTTCTAAAATGAAAATATTAGCAATCGAGACAAGTTGTGATGAAACTGCAATAAGTTTGATGGAGGCAAGCGGCGGCTTAGTAAAGCCGAAATTCAAAATTCTAAAATCCCTTGTTGCATCACAAATAAAAATTCATCAGCCGTTTGGCGGTGTGGTGCCAAATCTTGCAAAGAGAGAACATGTCAAAAATCTTCCAGTTCTTTTACGGAAGATTTTTGCAAACCCGAAACCCGAAATCCGAAATTCGAAACAAACTCAAAATTCGAAATTCAAAATCCCAAATATTGATTTAATTGCGGTTACGGTTGGGCCGGGGCTTGAGCCGGCGCTTTGGGCAGGCATCGAATTTGCAAAGCAAATTCACGCGGAACTACGCGGACTGCACGCGGACTTACGCAGAAAAAGAATCCTCGCAGATCAGTGTTCCAGTCAGCGCAAATCAGCGTCTATGTTGGCGGGCGTGAATCATTTGGAAGGACACCTTTACTCTTTTCTGCTTCCGCAGAAAAGAGTAAATTCGAAGCACGAAGCACGAAATACGAAAAACGGAAATTTCGAATTTCGCCTGCCCGCCGTAGCCCTGGCGCAGGCGGGAGTTTCGAATTTAGGATTTCCAGCAGTTTCGCTGCTGGTCAGCGGTGGGCATACGGAGCTGCTTTTGATGAAAGACATGGAGACTGTTACAAAACTTGGTGAAACACGGGATGATGCGGTTGGTGAATGTTTTGATAAGGTGGCGCGTATGCTTAAGCTCCCCTATCCCGGCGGCCCGGAAGTTGAAAAATTGGCTAAAAAAGGCAGTGCGGAAGCCATTACTTTCCCCCGGCCCATGCTTGATCAGAAAAATTATGATTTTAGCTTCTCGGGGTTGAAGACTGCTGTGTTGTATTATTTGCGGGATAAATCAACGAATAGCGAATTTAATACGAATAAACGAATAAATGAATTCGCTTATTCGTATATTCGGACAGATTCGTTATTCGCTGACTTGGCTGCATCATTTCAAAAAGCGGCAATTGATGTTTTAATTACAAAAACGATGCGTGCGGCGCGGGAGTATGGGGCAAAATCAATTATGGTTTCCGGAGGGGTTGCGGCAAATAAAGAACTGCGAAGAAGGTTCACAGAAGAGGCTAAAAGATTTAAAAATTTAAAGCTGGTAATTCCGGACTTTAAATACTGCACGGATAATGCGGATATGATTGCCGCCGCGGCATATATGAACGTGTTGCGCGGGAAGCAATACCCGCTAGAGGCAAAAGGAAATTTAGACCTATGATGCTAATATGCAAATTTTATGCAAATCAAGCGAATTACTAATATGGTTTTTGCCATTCGCAATTTGTATATTTGCATGACATCCGTATATTGGCATCACATTGTATGAGTATCTTTCGCGCTATAGATTGGCGGTTAAATGGTGCGGTTCTCTTTTTAATAACCGCAAGCTTTCTCGGACTTGCGAGTTTTGCTTCGGATATTTTGTATAAGCAGGCGTTCGCGCTTGCACTTGGCGTACTCGCCATTCTTATTATTATTCAGTTTGACTGGCGGCCCTTTGCAGAGTATCGAACTGTGGTCTACGGATTTTATTTTTTAATGATTTTGATTTTACTCCTCACTTATTTTGTCGCGCCTGAAATCCGCGGGGCAAGAAGCTGGTTGCCTATTGGCAGTTTCAGATTTCAGCCATCGGAATTTGCAAAGATCGCCCTCATACTTCTCTATTCAATGTTTTTTAGCCGCAAGCATGCGGCAATCGGGCGAGTCCCCAATCTTCTGGTTTCTTTTTTCTACTTTTTACTGCCAGCATTCTTGATTGCAGTTCAGCCTGATTTTGGCTCTGCGTCTGTTCTTTTTTGTATTTGGGGTGGCTTCCTTCTCATATCAGGTATCCGGTGGCGGCATCTTTTTATTATGCTTCTCATCTTTCTTGCCGCTTCTGTATTTATGTGGAATTTTTTTCTGAAGCCATACCAGAGAGATAGGATATCGGGATTTGTGTTTCCTGCGCGCGATGTGCTTGGCATTAACTACAGCGTAGCACAAGCAAAGATCGCGATCGGCTCTGCGGGATTTTTTGGCAAAGGATTCAAACAGGGCACGCAATCGCAGTTAGGATTCCTGCCGGAAAAGCAGACAGACTTTATGTTTGCTGCTCTTATCGAGGAGTGGGGATTCCTTGTCGGATTTTTGATCATTGCTGCTTTTGTATTTCTTGTTTTTGAAATTATAAAAATCGGGCTCTCCGCGCCGAATAATTTTAGCCGATTTATTTGTCTGGGCACTGCCATGCTTTTTTGCAGCCAATTCGCGCTGAATGTCGGGTCAAATCTGGGGCTTACGCCGGTTATAGGCATCACCTTCCCTTTTCTAAGCTATGGCGGTTCCAGCCTCTTGACCGATTTATTGCTAATCGGTATAATTCAATCAATTTCAATCCGGCGGACTCTCTAAGTCCGTATTTCTCCCAATGAAGCTCAGGCATATGATTTTTACCGGCGTGTGTTCCGGGGCGTTTGTTCTTGGCGTGTATTATTTTTTTATTGCGCCTGTCCGGCCGCAGACATCCGCGGGTGCCGCAAGCAAAGAAGAGATTACTATCCGCATTGCTCCCGGGTCGGGGTTAACTGATATTGCTGCGGAGCTCAAAAAAAATAATGTAATCCGCTCCGCAATTTTTTTTTCGTTTTATAGTTTACTTACGGGTAAGGCGCATATCTTAAAGCCCGGAAGATATTCCATTGATGCCCAAATTTCCTTGGGCGGATTGGTTCAGGTGTTGGCGAATGGGCCTGAAGATGTATCGGTGACTATTGTGCCGGGCATGACGCTTCGGGAAGCAGATGCCAAATTAAGCGCTCTAGGCCTTATAAAACCCAATGAACTTATCTTGCTTACTCTTGGCTCTTTTGCGTCTAGCTACCCATGGTTGACAAAATTTCAAAACTCTTCTACTATAGATGAAAATGGAGGGAATAATCCCGAAGGTTTTATTTTGCCCGATACATACAGCATTTCTTCCGGGGGCGATAGCCGGGCAATACTCCAAAAATTTTTAGATAATTTTCAAAACAAGGCGCTACCGCTTTTGTCTCAAAGTTCAAAACCGTTTGATGCGCTCATTATAGCCTCTCTCCTTGAGAAGGAGGCGCCTGATTATATGGATCGAGAACGTATTGCCGGCATCCTAGAAAAACGGCTTAAGGCAAACATGCCGCTTCAGATCGATGCAACGGTTATCTACGCGAATTGCGGCGGAAATTTTTCGGGTTGCTTAAAAAGCACGCGTGCCGATTACGCGATTGACTCCCCGTACAATACCTATATATATACGGGATTGCCGCCCGGACCGATTTCAAATCCTGACACGAGCGCCATACGCGCCGCACTAACCCCCAAAACATCACCCTATTGGTTTTATCTATCAGATCCAAAAACAAAGAAAACCATTTTTTCTGAAACGTTAGATGAGCATAATGACGCGCGAGTCAAATATTTATTAGGTAAGTAGAATCGAACGCTTGGGACTAGCAAGGCGCTTTTTGCGTCCACGGGGAACTATTTTGTATTTTTTAAACACGCTATGTCAAAATTACCGGTTAAAATTTTTTCCTCTCATTCGGAGCCAAGGGTGGTGCAGCCTTTTTTGGCAGAGCTTCAGACTACTTCATGGGAGTGGTTCGTGAAAAAGGGATTAAGGAGCTTATTCGACGAGATTTCTCCGGTTAAAGATTATTCAGGCAAGGACCTCGAGCTCTATCTAACCGATTATTATTTCGATGAGCCGAAATACGACGAAGAAACCGCGCGCTTTAAAGACCTTTCCTATGAGGCGCCGCTTCGCGCAAAAGTAAAACTGGTTAATAAAAAGAATAAAGATTCGAAGGAGCAGGAAGTATACTTGGGGGATTTTCCGATTATGACAAAGAGGGGCACGTTTATCATAAATGGCGTGGAGCGCACCGTGGTTTCACAGCTTATACGTTCTCCGGGCGTGTACTTCACGAGCGAAATACTCCGCGGGAAAAAAGTATTTGGCGCGAAGGTGATTCCGAACCGCGGTTGCTGGCTGGAATTTGGCACAGACCTCGATGGCTCAATCGGCGTTAAAATCGACCGCCACCGCAGAGCGCCGGCGACGGAGCTCTTGCGCGTTTTTGGCATGGAAGACGCGAACGCAATTTTAAAAACATTTAAAGATGTAGATATTGGGCAGATAAAGCATATTGAGACAACGCTTAAAAAAGATTCTGCGCAAAACGCCTCCGATTCCTATTCTGAAATTTATAAACGTTTGCGCCCGGGTGACTTAGCAACACCGGAGAACGCTAAAAACTTAATTGACGCGATGTTCCAGAGAGCGGATCGCTATAATCTCTCGCCCGTCGGCCGCTACAAATTGAACCAGCGATTAGGGATTGCAGCGAAAAAAGAAAGCCAGCTTTTGGACCAGGGCGACATTGTTTTAATTATCAAAGAAATTATCCGATTAAATAATGACGAGGGCGCTGAACCGGATGATATTGATCATTTGGGTAATCGGCGCGTGCGGGCAGTGGGCGAGCTTTTGCAAAATCGGCTCTATGTTGGTTTCACACGGCTCCGCAGAAATATCCAGGATCGTATGTCTACACTTGACCCCTCGCTTCTCTCTCCGGTACAGCTCATTAATGCCCGCCCCTTGGTTGCGGTTATCCGCGAATTCTTCGCTTCATCGCAACTTTCGCAGTTCATGGACCAAGTGAACGCACTTTCTGAATTAGAGCATAAGAGAAGGCTTTCTTCGATGGGCCCTGGCGGATTAACGCGGGAGCGTGCGGGATTCGAGGTGCGGGACGTGCATAGCTCTCACTATGGCCGTATTTGCCCTATTGAAACTCCTGAGGGTCAAAATATCGGTCTCATCAACCATTTGGCAAATTACACGCACCTTAATGAGTACGGCTTTTTAGAAACACCCTACCTCAAAGTGAAAAATGGCAAAGTTACCTCCGAAATGGTTTGGCTTGATGCAATTTCCGAAGAAAAGTTTAATATTGCGCAGGGCGGCACGCATGTTGATGCAAGTGGCCGCATTACGGATGAGATTGTGGAAGCGCGGATTAAAACTAAAGTGGGAACGTGTAATGTAAAAGATGTTGAGTTAATTGATGTGGCGCCGAACCAGATGGTGAGTGTCGCGACATCGCTTATTCCTTTTTTAGAACATGACGATGCAAACCGGGCCCTTATGGGATCAAACATGCAGCGGCAGGCAGTTGTTTCTATAAAGCCCCAAACGCCTCTTGTGGGAACCGGCATAGAAGAAAAAGCAGCGCGTGACGCGGGGAGAGTAGTTATTGCGGAAGCTGACGGCGAGGTCGTGGATGTCGATGCCGAGCGTATCGCGGTTAAAAACGCGGCTGATAAAAAATCAAGAGTGTACGACCTCCCGAAATTCAGGCGCTCGAACCACTACACAAGCATTTCAAGCCGCCCGCTTGTAGAAAAGGGGCAAAGAGTGAAAAAAGGTGAAGTGATTGCAGATTGTTCTTCGAGTCAGGACGGCGTTTTGGCATTAGGGCAGAATTTACTTGTCGGGTTTGTTTCGTGGGAGGGCGCAAATTTTGAAGACGCAATCGTTCTATCTGAACGGGTTGTGCAAGGGGACCGGTTCACATCCGTACACATAGAAGATTTTTATTGTGATGTGCGGGATACCAAGCTTGGCCCGGAAATTACCACAGCGGACATCTCAAATGTTTCTGAAGAAAAATTAAAAAATTTGGACGAAGAAGGCATTATTCGGATTGGCGCTGAAGTTGCTGCCGGAGATATTTTAGTCGGAAAAATTTCGCCCAAAGGAGAAATTGAACCAACCGCGGAAGAGAAGCTCTTGCGCGCCGTGTTCGGCGAAAAGGCAGCCGATGTGAAAGATACTTCGCTCGTTATGCCGCAT
>Ga0209542_10018959_pt1 | contig 11086 bp, 10 predicted proteins | sample RifCSPhighO2_01_FD_184028 | JGI IMG/M metagenome (GOLD analysis project Ga0209542, IMG submission 184028) | Soil microbial communities from Rifle, Colorado - Rifle CSP2_plank highO2_0.1 (SPAdes) (version 2) | ecosystem: Environmental > Terrestrial > Deep subsurface > Rock core/Sediment ...
TGGAGCTATTCCATTGTTATTTAATCATGATGGAGAGACTATAAAGACAACTAGAGTCCAGAATGTTATGGTGCATCCTGATTTTAGAAAAAGGGGAATCTTTTCCCAGACACTAAAAAACTTAACAGAATATCTTAAATCAAAAGGAGAAGACTTCATCATTACTTTCCCTAATGATAATTCTTTTCCAGCCTTTATGAAATTAGATTACCATCATTTATTTGAAATGTTTACTTATGATCTGCCTGCTGATTCTTTAGAAAAAGATATAGATAAAGAACTAAGATTTGATATTAGCGAAGAACCAAAATTTAACCAAAAAGACAGGGATTTTATGTTATCGCAATTAAAGCAATTTAATATTTTCAACAATCGCGGTCTAGATTATTTAAACTGGAGATATAATAAAGATTCAACGAGAACATATTCTCTTACTAGGGTATTTAGAGAGGAAAAACAAGTTGGTTTAGTTGTATCAACACCTTATTTTAAAAACAAGGATGTGGATTTGGCAGAATTTTTAGTTGAAAATAATAAAAATACAATTGAATCAACCTTAAACTCAATATCTAAAATATATCAAGAAGATAACCTAAAATCCTTTAAAGTCTGGTCAGAAGAACATTATCCAACCCACCAGACATTAGTTGACTTGGGATTTAAAAAAACAAGGCAAACGCACGTAGTTTGCAAGCCCTTATCTGAAAGAACTTCACGACACTGCAATAAAGCAGATTCTTATTATTTATCAATGGGGGACTCAGATGTCTACTAGTGAAAAGAAGAGAAGCATACTTGGAGTAATTGCGCATGCAGATGATCTTGAATTAATGGCGGGAGGTACAATCGCTAAATGGGTTAAAGAAGGACATAAAATTCATGTAATGACTTTTACTGATGGAGTATGGGAATCTTCAAATGGGGAGATTATGAGAAATAAAGAAGAAGCATTAGAAGAAGAGAAGGAAGTAGCAAAGTATCTTGGGTATACAGTAGAAAACCTGGGATATCATGCAACAAACCTGGATTTTAAAGATAAACATGTTCTTGAAGTTCTTCATAGAATAAATAAGCATAAGGTTGATACGCTAATCTGTCCATGGGAATATGATAACAATTATGATCACCAGATTGCTTCAAAGATAGCCCTTACTGCAAGCGGAAGAGTTCCAAGAATATTGATGGGGCAGATTAATTATTATTTAAGAGAATTCTTTACACCAAACTTTTTTGTTGACATTTCAGATACTTGGGAACAAAAAATGGGTGCTTTAAAACATTATAAATCTGAATGGAAAAGGCTGGGAAGCGATTGGTGCGAATTCCTAGATGCGACTACAACATATTATGGAAAAATGTCTGGAGCAAAACGAGCAGAAGGTTTCATTACTCATAAATTTTTAGAAGATTAAATTACTTTATTATTTTCTCAATAATATACCCTCTTCTTTTACTGGACTCCATTGTACTATAGTTTATCATATCTCCTAATAAACCAAAGAAAAACGAGGTAACACCAAGAACCATTAATGTTATTGAGAGTAATAACATGGGTTGATGATTAAGTAGAGCAACTTTATAGAATAATTTACCAATTAAAAGGGTAAAAGAGATTACAAAACCAACTAAAAATATTAGTGCACCAAAACCGCCGAAGATATGCAATGGTTTTGAGGAGTATGTCATAAAAAAGGTTATCGTTAATAAATCAAAAAATCCTCTAAATAACCTTCTCATACCATAATGGGTTCTACCAAACCCTCTTTTCCTTATGTGTATTGGGTATTCTGTTACCCTAAACCCTTTCCATCTGGCAAACAAAGGTAAGTATCTATGCATCTCCCCATATAATTGTATATTATCTGCTACTTCCTTTCTAAATGCCCTCATCCCGCCTGTACTATCATGTAAATTTATTTTTGTTAAGACTCTTATCAGAAAATTAGACACTTTAGATGGTATGGACTTGTTTATTGAATAACCGTGTTTTCTCCAACCACAAACAACATGGTATCCTCTCCTTAAGCCTTCTACTAAAGGCAGTATGTCCTTAGGATCATGCTGTAAATCTGAATCCATTGTAACTATGTAGGGGGTATCCACTTGAGATACACCGGCTGCTATAGCTTGTGATTGGCCGTAATTAGAAAGCATCCTAATAACCTTAACATTCTTTTCTTTAGATGTTATTTGTTTAAGAATTCTTGGAGAAGCGTCTTTTGAACCATCATCTACGAATATTACTTTGTATCCTATTTTCTTATCTAGAGCCCTTTTTATCTCTTTCATTAAGATAGATAGGTTGCCCTGTTCATTATGCACTGGTATAACTAAAGTTAATTCTGCTTTCATTTTCAAAAACCAAAAGAACCCCTATCTACCAATATAGCTTATTAACCTATTAAAAAACTTTCTATTTTACTTTATTGTTATAAAATTAACAGCGTTAACTTTATAAACTTTAGATCTAGTAGGTTAAAGATAACAAATCTTATAAAGCTAATATTGAGTAAACTCCTACATAGAATTTTTATAATAATGAGGTAAGCATGAATAAAAGAGAAACCTTATTACATATGGTAAAAGCAGGGGAAATAAACCCTAAGAGGGCTCTTAATATGTTAAAATGTTGGCTCTCTTTTAAATTTAGGAGCCCTAAATTAGCTGGACTACCATTTGCTATAATGATTGAGCCTACTAATTTTTGTAATTTAAAATGCCCTTTATGTCCTACTGGTAATGGCTCTTTAACAGCTCCTAGGGGTTATATGAGCCTTGAGAATTTTAAAAAGATTATTGATGAGATAGGAGACACACTAGTTCATATCGCCTTATGGAACTTTGGTGAATCTCTGCTAAATAAAGATATTTATGAGATGATAAAATATGCAAAACAAAAGAAAATTTTTGTAAGAATTAGTACAAACGGACTTTTCTTTGGGCCAGCACCTGATGTGGAAGCAAATCTTGAAAGATTATTGTCAAGTAATTTAGATGATTTCATATTTGCTATTGATGGTGCTTCGCAAGAGACATATGAAAAATATAGGGTTGGTGGAAACCTTAAAAAAATATTTGAGCATGTAAAGAAAGCTGTTGAAATAAAGAGAAAAATAGGTTCAAAAACTTTTATTGAAATACAGATGATTGTCATGAAACACAACGAACACGAATTAAATAAGATGGAGGAGATTGCTAAAGAAATTGGCGTTGACAAACTAACATTTAAAACAGTAAGCTTTCAAGTTGATAAAAGTGGTAAAGTTGAACAGAGGTTTGATGTTTTTTTGCCAAGCAATGAAGCTTATAGCAGATATAAAAAAATCGAAGATAAGGTAATAAGAAAAGATGATGCCTTAAATGAATGTGAAAGAACATGGTACAGTACGGTAATTAATTGGGATGGTGATGTAACCGCTTGCTGCTTTGATCCAAATAGGGAATATAACCTAGGAAATGTCTTTAAGGACGGGGGTTTTAAAGCAGTATGGAATAATCAAAAATATGTAAACTTTAGAAAAAGGATATTAACAGATAAACAATCAATTCCAATGTGTAAAAATTGCGCTGGTAAACTATCACCTTTGAATCTTAATTAGTGCTGGTTAAGGCGTTGAATAATTTAGCAAGTTGCTCTGTTAACAAAGTTCTATCATATTTTTTGGATTTTATAATACAATTTTCTGACATCTTTTTAAGCTCTTCTTTATTTGTAACGAAGAATTTAATGTTTTCAGCTAATTTATCTATATCTTGCGCGTATAAACCTATTTTCTCTTCTTTTATTAGCTTAGCTATATAAGATCCCTCTGGTACAAAGGCTAATGTAGGCTTTCCTAAAGCCATGTAGTCAAATACTTTAGCTGCCCCACCAGAAGGGATATCTTGTCCTAAAAAGCATATATCTGATCTTGCCAGCAATTTTATGCTTTCCTCATAAGGAAGATACCCGTAGAAATTAATATTCTTAATATTATTATCATTTACATGTCCTTTTAGTATTTCATCTGGTGCGCCGGCTATATTCACTTCAATGTTAATATTATCCCTTGTGTTTAATAAATGGACCGCTTGTATTAATTCTCTTACCCTATAGTTTGGGAATAAAGAACTTGCGCATCCTATTGTAAACTTATTATTTTTATTTTCCATCCTGTACTTACTAATTAAGTCAATATCTATGCCGTTTGGGATGATATATACTCTTTTATCAGTGTAGTTCTTTATTTCTTTAGCATTTACCTCATTAACTGAAATTATTAAATCAGAACTTTTTAATATATCTCTTTGCAAATTTTCATATTTTTCTTTGTCAGTAAACCAAGGATCTCTAAAGTCTAAGACTAAAGGCAGATTAGTTTCTTGTTTTAATTTATGCCCGATGATGTAAGCGCTTTGATACGGACCTGAACAAAAAATTAGATCTATTTTATTCTCCTTTATAATTCCTAGCCCTTTTTTTATTGCTTGCTTCATCCATACAAAATCGCTTGTCGCCGCTAATTTCGCATACTTAGAAATTATCCTAGTTAATCTGGTATTTTTATTCCTTATCCTATACACTTTGATATTATCTGGTATTTTTATGCTATCATCTAACTTGTCCCCATAACCGGGCTTGTCAACAGTTAAAACAAATGGCTGGAATCCATAGTCTGGTAAGTATTTTGTAAAATAAAATGTCCTATTTGAAGATGCTCTTATTGGCGGATAATGGTACGCTATAACTAATATATTTTTCATATTTTCAGAGAATAAAATTGATTTATAAAGGTTTGTTCTAAAACAAAAAACTATTTATTGCAAATATAAAACTGCATAATTCCAAATTCTTTTAAAAATGGCAACCACTCTGTTATCTTATTCCCAAGTTTTATGAACCATAATGGCCCTATTGGGAGTAATAAGATAGCTTTATGGGCTTTTAAATAAAAACCGGTTTTTCTCAAAATCCTTTTAACAACCCAGGATGGAATCCCTTTGCGAGGTCCTTCTCCATGCCCACCGATGAAAGTTTCGTAAATTAACTGATGCATGTCTGCAATTCTTGGAGGTAACGATAAAACAAGTCTTCCACCTGGTTTTAAAATTCTATAAAACTCTTTAATAAGCCTGTCTGGATATGGTGTGTGTTCAAGAGTCTCATGAGACATGATATAATCAAAAAAATTATCTTTAAAATCAAGATTTTCTAAATCAGTTTCCATAAAAATTTCATTAGGATATGTTTTTTTCGCTATATTTATCATCTTTGTTGAAGTCTCTAGATTATACAGCTTTGCATTAGGCATCTTTTTTCTTATATATGGGATTGCATTCCCTGTTCTGGACCATAAACTTAATATTTTAATATTTTTTGAGTTTGATTTATTAACATGCTTTATCCCCTCTATAAATCTCCAATGATGGGGATTTAACTTATAGCTATTCTCCTTATCATAGATATCAGCAACACTCTCCCAATGTTTTTTTACTTCTGCAATATTAAAATTATTTTTCATTTTGATCTTCAAATAGCTTTATAATAATATGAACCTTATATCAAATGCTATGATACTAAAAAAGATTTATAAGCCTTTCCACATATATAAGAAAACACAAAGTTTTTTATAGACTTTTTTAAATTCCAGAATAGGGGGTTAATTAAGATGATGATATATCCTACAAAAGGTAAAAATAAGCCTTTTGAAACTGTGCTAAAAACAAGGAAAAGTACTAGAAGGTTTTCCAAAAAACCAGTGCCTTTATCTATGGTTTACAAAGTTATTGAACTAGGAAGGTATGCGCCTACACCTTGTAACCAACAGCTTTGGGATTTAATTATAGTAACAGATAAAAGAACTAAAGAAAGGCTTGTTAATGAAGCTGCTTCTTCTACGATTATACAAAAGGCGCCAGTGGTTATAGTAATTACCTATGATGGCTGGAATTACAAAGAAGCTATACAAAGCGCTAGTATGGCTGTGCAAAATATGCATTTAGCAGCCAACTTCTTTGGTTTAGGAGCCTTGGCTATGAATAGTTATGGGTCTGATACAAAAATAAAATCTATATTAAACATACCTGAAGGTCATGTCATAAACTGTTTCTTCCTCTTAGGATACATAGAAGAGCAAGAAAAAGACGAACCTTTAGTACCTAGAAGGCCCTTGCAAGAGATAATCCATCTAAAGCGTTTTGGAAAGAAAAATATCCCCCCACACACATATAATCCAGAATTATGGAATGTAGATGACTTATCTGAATATCAAAAGTATTATTGTAGAAAAACCTTTCTTGGTAAGCCTATGGATATTATTTCTGGTCCAGAAGAAGATCTTGTTAAGAAAAGCCTTCTAACTATTAAAGACCCTGTGATAGATGTTTTTTCTTATGATGGCCTGTATCTTTCATTATTTCCAACTTCAAAAATAACTACATACGACTTTAACGATGTAACTGCACTCTATAGCAGGAAAACTGTAGGTATCAGAAACCCAAGTATAAAACTCAACCAAAAAATATACAATCCTAAATTAAAATCTCTGGGTAGGGCAAAAACAATCACTTCAATCTACAAGATTGAGCGCCTACCAGCTACACTTAGAAAAAGAGTTTTTAAACAAGCTTATAAATCATTAGATAAAAGAGGCACATTCTTAATTATATCAAGGAAGAACAATCTTTTCTATAATCTGTTTTACAATATGATCAGAATCAAATTTGGCGACGACATAAGAAAAACAGGCATCTATGCATTTTTTGGTCCATATAAACCATTATCTATAAAAAATACAAAAAAAGAATTAAAGGAAGCTGGTTTTAGAATCGTCAATTCAAAACAATATTTCATCCTACCAGCCTTTTTTGAACAAGCCTATCAAATGTATCTTCAGTTTAAGAAAAGTGGGGGGTCTACATTTTTGCACAGGAAACGCCAGAAGAATATAATAACCAGAATACTTGAAGGACTGATAAGATTACAGGGCTTAAGGCCTTGCTTACACGGTTCTGTCATGATGCTTAAGGCAAGAAAGTAATCTAAACCTATTTAAAAAATTTTATTCATAACATATTACAATAACATCTTTCTAAAATTTATTATCAAAGCAAGCCTAAAAACCAAGCACTTCTTTAAGACCCTTTTCAAGATTAAACTTTGGATAAAAACCAAGCACCTTCTTTGCTAAACTTATATCAACACCAAATCCATGAACTTCCTTGCTATCAGCGTTAGTATAATTAACCTCTAAAGTTTTATTTGATATTTTATTAATTGTCTTTACAACTTCCTCAATAGTATACGTCTTGCCATAGCCAATATTAATCGCAAGGTTATTAACTTCATCTTTTACAGATAGCAAAGCATTTATTACATCTTCAACATAAATAAAGTCCCTATAACTTTTTTTATCTCTTAGTTGAGCAACTTCATCTTTTTTAAGAGCATCCACTAAAGTAGGAATTAACCCTTTACCTACCTGTTCTGGACCATAAACATTTGAAATTCTTAATATGACGTAATTAATACCATACTTCTTAGAATACTCAAGACAAGCCTCTTCTCCTTTGAACTTGCTATAAACGTAAGGATTTATCTTAGGAGACAATTTACTCTTCTCACTTACATTAGCTTCTTTAGGAATACCATAAACTCCGATACTAGATGGGTATATTATCTTAGCTCCTTTATCATTACAGAATTTTAAGACATTTATAGTGCCTTTCTCATTAACTAAATTAAATTCTTCTTCATTAGAATTTTTTTGAGGGACTTTAGCAGCTAAATGAAAAACAATATCAACATTCCCCTCAATTGAAATATCATCTTTAACATCCCCTTCAAATTCTATAAAATTCAGATTTAACGATTTTAGTTTTCTAACTAAATGCTTCCCAATAAATCCTTTAGAGCCAGTTACTAATATTCTCTTTCCATCTAAATGAGAGAGGGTCATAATTCTCCTAACCTTACCAAATGAGAATCTTTACTGTAATAAGCTTCATAAAATTTTTTAAACCAAGCAACAGTAATTTTTAATCCTTCATCAAAAGAGACTTTTGGTTCCCATCCAAGCATCTTTTTTGCTTTAGAGCTGTCACAGTACATTTTCCAGATTTCTGTAGGCCTGTATTTTAAACTTCCAATCTTTAATCTAGATTTAGAACCAGTAAGCTCATGTATTTTTTTTGCCAAGTCTGCAATGCTTATATCCTTTCCAGAACCAAGGTTGATTATCTCTCCAATGGCTTCTTCCTTCTCAGCAGCTAATAATAACCCATCTACAATGTTTGTTACAAGATTAAATTCCCTCGTTTGTTTTCCTTCTGTAGTCTCTATTGGCTCCCCTTTTAAACATTTTATGATTAGCTCTGGTATAACTGCCCTTTGGCTTTGATATGGTCCAAAATTATTAAAAGATCTGACAATAGTTATAGGCATATTCTTCACATACATTTTCATCCTGCAATATAATTCTCCAGAATATTTCCCTATACCATATGGAGATAAAGGTCTTGGATTAAAGTTCTCTTTAAAAGGAACTTCTTCTTGATAACCATAAATTTCTGAACTGGACATATAGACGAATCTCTTAAAATTTGTAGATTCCAAAAGATTTGCAGTTCCTTTGCCGTTAACATCAAAAGACTCATTGATATGGATAAAACTGCTTCCAACGTGATTATATGCAGCCAAATGGAAAACAACATCAAAATCATGCTCTTTTAATTGTTTTAGAGAATCTAAGTTTCTAATGTCTCCTTCAACGGTCTTTAATTTGCCCCAGACATCGCTTATTCTAACGTTGTTTGTAATATCATCATATAAAACTAGAATAGTAACATCTGCTCCTTCTTTGACTAGTCTCCTAGTTAAGTGACTGCCTATAAATCCGCTGGCTCCAGTTACAAGTATTTTTTTATTTTCCCAGTCCATCTTTCTCAGATAGGTTATAATAATCTATAATATTTTCTTCAGCATCTAACATCTGCGCCCTCGTATTAAAGGTTAATTCTTTTCCTTTATGGGTGTAAGCATGTAGCAAACCCAGATCCATTAACTTTTTGAAAAAAAGTATTATTCCTGAACCATCTTTTTTGTCGAGTAATTCTTTATCCATATAATCAAAAACTTCTTTGTTTAAAACCATAGTCCCAATGTAATACGTAAATACGGGCTTTTCTTCAAATTTTCTGACTTTATTTTTTTGTATGTCCAGCAGCCCAAAAGGATTTTCAACCTCCCTAGAAACTATTGTTGCTTGACTTTTATTGTTTTCATGAAATTTTAATAGATCTTGGAAATTAATGTTATTTATTGTGTCCCCATAGGTAATTATTATATTACCATCAAAATTATCTTTTAAATCATAAATCCTCTTAAGCATACCAGCATCTTCACCGCTCTTAGAATAACTAATATTGTAAGGCTTATCTTCCACACTATTGAAGTAATCCTCAATAATCTCTCCCTTATATCCAATACATAATATGAATTTTTTAAGACCTTGTTTGGAGTAAAGATCTAAGGAATGTTGAACTATAGGCTTGTCTCTAAGTAAAACTAAAGCCTTTGGAATAAGACTTGTTAAAGGCTTCAATCTAACACCTTTTCCACCACAAAGTACGCCAACTTTTATCTCTTCTAACTTCATTCTAACTCCTTGTAAACTTGATATACCTTCAACATATTCCTGTCAAAGTCCCCCTTATTTTGAACAATAGCTTTATTGATTTTATAAAACTTACCCTTTAGTCTGATATTTGATAAAGCTTTAGCTATTTTAAGATTTACCGCTTCTTGATCATTTACATTAACTAAAAATCCATTGTAGCCATCCTTTATCCATTCTTGATTTGTGGGAATATCACTTACTACAGGGATTAGACCACAAGCCATAGACTCAAAAAGCGAGATAGACCCGCCTTCTGTGGGCGGGATCATTATCATAATATCTGCCATTTTAAGGTAAGAAGGGACAATTCTTGTATCTTCATAGCCAGCAAATCTTACATATTTGCTGATTTTTAACTCTTTTACTAAATCCCTCATCTTTTTTTCATAAGATTTATCAGCCGACCCCCACATAAATACAAGGACAACATCTGGATGTTCTTTAATTATACAAGGAACAGCTTTAATGATTTTATCCATGTTAAAATAAGGATCCAGCCTACGGTAACTTAAGATAATCTTCTGGTTCTTTATGTTTAATCTCTTCTTTAACTTCCTAATTTCTCTGCTGTAGTCTTTCTTAAAAGGTTTAAGATCAGCCCCCCAAGGAATAAGGCGTATTTTGTCTGCATTAACAAATTTAGATATATACCCTTTGAGATATTTTGTATGCACATGAACAATATCAGCTGATCTTAAAGCATATTTAACAAGAAGTTTAATAATAAACGATCTTTTAGGAGCTACAAAAACATCAGAACCCAATACAGATAAAACCAAAGGCCTTGCTTTTGCAAAAGCTGCAAGAACACCATAATGGGAAACAAAATGAGCGTGGACTACATCTGGTTTTTCTTTTCTAAGAATTTTTTTTAGCTGTTTAATAGCATTAAATGAGTAGCAGACTCTATAATTAGACTCTTTAGAAAAAAGAGGATTGTTGCCCTTTAAAGTATACTGCTTAACCTTGATCTTTTTATCTGGTTTAGCTGTTACAAGAAAAACATCATTAGTCTTACTAAAAAAATCAATCCATCTTTGAGTATGTATGGATGTCCCATCACCTATAAAGCAGATCTTCATTTTAACACCTTAGGACTCTTTTTTGAAAGTTCCCCAAACCAAATATAAGCCTTTCTGTTAATAATATTTACAAGATTTGTATAGAACAATAATCTTTAAATACTCTTCTAAAACTAACGATAAAGTTATAAAAACTATATATTTTAATATAATTTTTGGGTGAGAATGATGCAGGGAAAAAGAGATATGAAAAGATTATTTAAGAAAGAAGAGTTGAAACTCCATGATTTTCCTCAAGGTAAAAATTTAATAAGAAGCATAGAAGGTATGGATAGATTAAATAAATTGTTCAGTAGGGATATTATAAAAAAATGGTGGGATGCGCAAAAAGTATGTTTAACCTGGACA
>Ga0209542_10018963_pt1 | contig 11084 bp, 10 predicted proteins | sample RifCSPhighO2_01_FD_184028 | JGI IMG/M metagenome (GOLD analysis project Ga0209542, IMG submission 184028) | Soil microbial communities from Rifle, Colorado - Rifle CSP2_plank highO2_0.1 (SPAdes) (version 2) | ecosystem: Environmental > Terrestrial > Deep subsurface > Rock core/Sediment ...
CTTTTTTTCGCGTGGTCTATAGCATCTTTATAATAATCAACTCCAGTCACGTTGAGTAGTTTGGACATTTTTGAGATTTGGGCAGTAGTTGTACCGTCAGCACAGCCGATATCTAGGAGTTTGATACTCTTTTTGGAATTTATTGGGATAAATTCTTTTAGTATGTTCCATTTTCGAGTGTGCCAATATCTCTGAAAAAGATTTGTCTTAACTCCTTTTTCGTAATAGTCAGGCGGCACTTGGCCGAGAATTTCTTCAAATTCAGTTTCAGTCATTGTATGGATTTAAAGTATCGGATTGTTTCGGCAAGACCTTTCTCGAGTTTAATCTTCGGTTCCCAGCCTAAAAGTTTTTTTGCCTTCGTAATGTCCGGTTTTCTTTGCGCGGGGTCATGTTCTGGCAAGGACTCGAAAATGATTTGGCTCTTACTACTTGTTAGTTTCTTGATGAGTTTTGCGAACTCTAAAATAGTCTTTTCATCGTCATTACCAATGTTGTAAACTTCGCCGCTTTTGCCCTTTTCCATTGCTAAGATCAAACCCTCAACTTCATCATCGATATAACAAAAAGACCTGGTTTGAGAACCAGTGCCATAGATTGTTATTGGATCATTATTTATTGCCTGTTTTATAAAGTTAACTACGGCTCGTCCCTCATTAATATTCATTCTTGGCCCGTAGGTGTTGAAAATTCTGGTAATTCTAGCATCCAAATTTTTATATCTTATAAATGCCGACACAATTGTTTCTCCGAATCTTTTTGATTCGTCGTAAACTGCTCTTGGTCCTATTGTTGAAACATTTCCCCGATAGCTTTCTGATTGAGGAGAGACCTGAGGATCCCCATAGACCTCGGATGTAGATGTGAACAAGAGTTTAGCCTTATGTTTTATAGCCAGTTCACACATATTCCATGTACCGTTTGTATTTACCCGCATAGTCTCAAAGGGATGCGCCATGTACGAAACAGGGGAGTTAACGTTAGGGTCGGCGGGGGAGGCCAAGTGATAAATTTGGTCGATTTTAGCAAATTTGCGGGATATAAAAGGTTTGACTGCGTCTTGATTTATGAAGGAAAATTCCTTCTTTGATAAAAGGTGAGCGATGTTTTTCTGTGAGCCGGTTAAAAGGTTATCAAGACAGATAACAATATTACCGTTCTTTATCAACCGATCGCAAAGGTGAGAACCAATGAACCCGGCACCGCCGGTTACTAAAATGTTCTTCTTCATCTCAAGATAAATACTAAATTATTTTTTCAAGTGCCGCTACAATATAGTCGATTTCTGATTTTTTGAGTCTGGGATGCATCGGAAGCCTTATTAGCGTTGAAGCAACTTCTTCTGAAACAGGCAAGTCTTTAGCTTTATATCCCAGTTTTTTCCCCATTTGAGATTGATGGAGTGGCAGATAGTGAAAAGAGGCTTCAATTCCAAAGTTTCTCAGTTCTTTTATGGTTTTGTCTCTAAGTGTTCTTGGAGTTCTGATTGCAAATATATGCCAGTTTGGGTCGGTTCCTTCGGAGACTTGTGGCAAAATAATTCTTGAGGATAGCCTTTTTAATTTTTTCAGAAAATATTGGGTATTTTTTCTCCGGAGAGATGTTATCTTATCAAGCTTCTTGATTTGTTCAAGAGCTATCGCCGACAAAATATCTGAAAGTATTAAGCTTCTCCCTACTTTTACCCAGGAGTACTTTTTGCGTTCGCCTCTCATAAAGGATGATCTGTTTGTACCTTTTTCTCTTATAATTTCGGCGCTTTTAAAAATTTCCTTATCATTTGTTACAAAAGCACCACCTTCGCCGCTTGCCGCATTTTTTGTTCCATGAAAGGAAAAACAGCCAATGTTACCGATTGTGCCCAGATTTTTTCCGTTGTATGTGGCCCCCAGCGCATGAGCCGCATCCTCTATGACATATAAATTATTTTCATTTGCAATTTGCATTATTTTGTTCATCGCACACGCCATTCCTGCATAGTGCACAACCATGATTGCTTTTGTTTTTTTGGTGATTTTTTTCTCGATCTCAACCGGATCTAAGTTGTAAGTATTAATATCGATGTCTGCAAAAACCGGCCTTGCTCCTGTCAAAAGAATTGCATTGGCGCAAGAGGTGAATGTAAAGCTTGGTAAAATTACCTCTTGGCCACGCTTTAATAAGAGAGCACAAGCGAGTTCTAAGGCGGCAGTTCCCGACCCGGTTGGCAAAACGTAGGGAATATCAAGTTTATTTGAAATTTCTTTGGCAAGAGCTTCGCTAAAGACAAGATCTCCAATGCCTGTACCGCTTCTTAGAGCGGTTATTGCCGCTTTTTCTTCTTCCCTACCCCAGAATGTTTTATGCAGCGGGATAGTGAAATGTTGTCTACTATTTTTTGACATGTGCTTGGAAATTTAGTTTGATAAGATTTTTAATATAGTCGATAGTGTCGGGTATCAATTTCACAGTAGATTTTTTATCTATTCTTCTTTTAAACAGTACGGGAATTTGAGTTAAAGAAAGTCCGTTCCATGATGCCTGGGCACAAATTTCCGTATCCCAAAACCAATGCCTGCTTTTTATTTTTGCAAGAATTGGCAGTATTTTTATTCTTCTGAAAAATTTGTAACCAGTTTCAGTATCTTCGATAGGGATGCTAACTATGTGCTTTACTGCTGTTGCATAGGTTTTAGACGCTAGAAACCTTAAGATTGCACTTAGTCCTCCTCCTTCGTAAAATCTTTTTCCAACTGCGAGATCAAAACCTTGTTCTATCTCTTTTACAAAAAGAGGGATGTATTTTTCTGAAACCTCTAGGTCGATATCCAAATACCCGCAAATTTCACCTTTTGCTGCCTTAATTCCATCTGCCACCGATTTTCCTCTCCCTTGATTAATGTTGTGGAAAATCACTTTTGTTCTGGGTAACTTTTTAGTAAGTTCTTCGACGGTTCTTCGAGTTTCGTCTTGGCTTTTGTCCTCGACAAAGATAATTTCCCAAGAAGTATGAGTTTTATTCAGCTGATTAACTACTTTAAAAACACTCTTTTCGAAAGTTGGACCTTCGTTATAGCAGGGAATGATTATAGAAAGATCGACTTTTGACATGGATACATTTTAGTTTTTAACTTGACAATTCTCAAATGCGCTAAAACAAGTTGTGTAATTTTTGCCGCCGAACCAAAAATCGATGGCTTTTCCAGTCCCAAGCGCGAAGTATGCTTCAGATGAACTTGAGATTATGGAATCGTCAAATACCAGCATAGTTCCGGCAGGTGGATTTTCGGTTTCAATTTTTTGAATATATTGTTTTGTGATATTACTTCTTTTAATCACCCAGTTATTTCGATAAGTGAGATGGATATTGGCTACAGATAAAATGACAAATATCAAGATAAAAATTAATCTTAAAGTCGGTTTTTGTGACAAAAAACCCAATGATACGACGGACGCAAAAGCCAAGATCGAAATATTCATATAATGAGGGGAAAGGTGACTTGGTATCAATATAAATGGGAATAATCCAATTAAAGCTGAAATTGTGAAAAATAATATTAATTTTTGAAAGTCACTTCTTAAAATCTTGAGCATTACGAATGCTGTTGCCGCAAGCCAGACAATTAAAATTATTGATGACAAAGTATCACTCGATGTTTCTACAAATCCCAAGGTTCTCAGAAAGTAATAAAAAAGTGCATTAATGGTTTCTTCGGAAATTTCAAAAGGAAACGTCTTAAAAGTTGTTTCTGGGGTCAAAAACACAAATCTAAAAAACAAAAACCCTGAGGCAACAGAGATTACTTTCAGAATGAAAGATTTGTCGTATATTTTTCTTCTAATAAGAAACTCATAAACAGCAAAAATTGTAGCTCCTGCAACCATTGCTTCGGATGCAAGCAAGGAAAGTGCAAAGGCAACAAGCGCCCCTTTCTTTTGGTTTTTTAAGTAAAGGTGAAAAGAGGAAATTAAAAACAAGAATCCGATTGATGTTGCGGAGCCCGATATCCAAAAGGTCGAGACAAAATGGGAAGGATGAACGGTATAGATAATTGCCGCGAGGATAGAAATGTTCGCATTTTTTGTTAAAAGCTTTAGAACTTTAAAGACCATAAAAGCCGAGGTGGTGTGAATTATAAGTGTGAAAACGTGATAGCCTGGATAAAACTTCCCTAATAAATTCCCCGAAATTAAAAAATATAAATTGTAGATCGGACGCCAATGTGTTATAGACTGATATCTAAAAATGTTTACGAAATCCTTATAAAGATTATCTTGGGAAAAATAATCAATTAGAATAAAATCGTCCTGAGTAAAAAACACATCTAGTGATTTATAAAAAATAGAAAGGCTGAGAACAAAGAGAAGTGTAAATAAGAAAGCGTTTTCCCAAAACCTAGTTTTAAAATTCATTCAAGCTATATAATACTCCCGTGCCTAAACTATTAAAACTTCTTTTAATTGCGGCTTTTTTTAATGCACTTGTTTGGATTGTTCTTATTCCAGTTTGGCAGTATCCCGATGAGCAAGCTCATTTTGCTCAAGTGCAGAATTTGGCGGAGTTGGGTGTATCTTCAACTGGGAAAGCTGATACTTCAGAGGAAATCGCTATTTCTGAAAAAATTTTCGGGACAGAAAGGGATGGTTTCGGAAATAACCGCTACACTTATCATCCGGAATTTAATATTGATTATTCGGATACTAATGAGGGGCTATTTGAAAACTACATCGAATCGCTAGATAAATCTTCAAGAGCAAATTTGATAAAAAAAGAGGCTACCCATAACCCTCCTCTTTATTATTTTTTAGGGTCACTTTTCTACAAGGTTTTTGATTGGGAAGATTTGTTTACAAGAGTTTATGCAGTGAGACTGATGTCGGCGATTTTATTTCTGACGACAATTTTTATTTCATACAAAATTGCACTTATAATTTTTAAAAATAGACTTCTCCAAATAATCTTGCCAACACTGGTTGCTTTCAAGCCAATGCTGGTTTTTTCATCAACTGGCGTTTTGCCGGACCCCTTAACCAACCTTCTGTTTACGTTAGTTATTTATTTGAGCCTGAAAATTCTATACTGGGGAATTGGGATGAAAATAATTATTAAAAGTACAGTTGTTATTATACTTGGGATTTTAACTCGTCAACAGTTCTTAATATCCTTTCCGGTTATATTACTTTCAATAATTTATCGTCTCGTTATCGACCGAGTAATTAATAAGATATTTTTTCTATTATTTGCTTCAGTTTTAGTTTTGGTGTATTTTCTAAGTTTTGTAATTCCTTCATTTTTCAACTCTCATATACCGAAGATTCCAGAAGTGGGAAGACCAAATTTAGCATTAATCTTGAATAAAAACTTCATAGATCACGCGACACAGACATTAAAGCATACTTATTTTGAGGTGATGCCTTGGTATTGGGGAGTATTTCGTTGGTTGTCATTTACTTTGCCTCCAGTCATTTATCAAATAATTAGCAGGCTAGTCTTGTTTACACTGATTGGAGTGATTATAAAAGTCTCTGCGTCAATTATAAGAAGAAAAGTAACTGGTCTTGATAAAGCCTTATACTTTATGATCATCTTTTCAATTTTTTATTTTGCTGCGCTTTTGGTGTGGGATTACTATTTTAGGCTTCAATATGGATTTTCTTTTGGGATCCAAGGGAGATATTTTTTCCCGACAGTTATAGCGCATCTTTCTATAATTTTAATAGGGTTTGTTGCATTATTTGAGTATATATTTAAAAAATATGCGAAATGGGGTTTTTTGATCTTGGCGCTAATAATGATAATTTTTAATAATACTAGTTTGTATTTTGTCTCAACATCATATTATTCTACAGAAAATCTTTTAATTTTTCTCAGACAAGCAAGTCAGTATAAGCCAGAACTACTTAAAGGTTATGCTATTTTTTTTATTGTAGTTTTAGCTTTATTATCTCAAGCTTTTTATTTGGTAACATTGTATAAATTTATTCACAAAAAAAATGTTGAAGGTTGAAATAAAAGCAATACAGGAAGTCGGTCTTAAAAAAACCATTAGGTTCTTAATTTATGCTTTATTGGGGGTTTTATATCACAATTTAGTAGACCATTTGCTCGCTTTTTCTTATACAAGAAAAACATTTTTGATCATGCTTGGTGCTCGTTTTGGCTCTAATGCAATACTAATGGACGTGCGTTTTATTAATTGGCATCATCTCGGACCCAAAGGTTTTAAAATCGGGAAGGAGTGTTTTATTGGGGATGGAACTTTAATTGATTTGTACGATAGTATAACTCTGGAAGATCAGGTTACTATTGCTCAGAACGTTACGATTCTTACACACATGAATGTCGGATATAAAAATCACCCTCTTCAAAAATATTTCCCAAAATTTTCAAAAGGTGTAATTTTCAAAAAAGGTTGTGTTATTGGAGCGTCCTCAACAATTTTGCCAGGAGTGATTATAGGTGAAAAATCGTTTGTTGCTGCAGGGAGTGTTGTGACGAAAGACATCCCTCAGAATACGCTCGTCGTGGGTGTCCCTGCTAAAAAAATTCGGAAAATCAGATGAGTCAAAAGATTAGTACTCAAATTATTGCGTTGATTTTTATATTTATTTTCTCTTCTGTTCAATTCCTACTTATTCTAAGGCATAAATCTCCATACATTTCTGATAGCTACATGTACAAGCATATTTTTTATGAGCTTCAAGGATTTTCATTTGACGATGCGCGACGAAAAATAATTGACCAGATCGATTTTTCAAAACAAGACCAAGTAGTAACGAACATTTTTTTAAATGAGAGAGTTTATAATGATGCTTACGGATTCTTTATTAAGAGGCCTCTTTACCCCTTACTTGCTTTTTTAATATATTTCCCTACCCAAAACGAATATCTATCTTTCTTATTTCCTCAATTCTTAAGCTATCTGGGATTAATTTTTCTTGCCTATTACTTTTTTAAACAAAAGCTGAAAGGCTTTTTTGTTGTTTTTTCAACGTCGTTGTTTGTTGCATTTTATCCTTTTTTAGATTGGTCAACGTATTTTTTGACTGATACGTTAGGCGCACTATTTTGGTTTTTGCAATTATATTTTATTTTTAAATTTTTAACTATGAATGATTCAAAGTGGCTCTATTTTTTTCTATTTACCTTAGTAATCTCGCTTCTTAACAGAGAACAGAGTGTTTTAATGTTGCCTTTTTTGGCAATTACAGCTTTTCTTTTCAAGGTTTATAAATTCAAAAATTTAAAAAATAATTTCTCCTCCACGATTTTGATTACTTTTTTAGGTGTTGTAACTTTTTTGTTAATATCAACACTCACAAAGCAGAAAAACATCTTAGATACGATAATTTATACAATGAATTCTTACGGTTTTTATAATAATGCTTATTCTGCATCTGAGATATTAAATTTTATGTTAAATGCTATTATAAAAGCCCACATAGGATTCGCTAAAGACTTGGTATCACGCCATTGGTGGTTCGTATTTTTCTTCTTGGGTTCTATAAAGATATTTTATACTTTTATAATTTCGAAAAAACCAACACTGATCGATATTATTATGTTATCTTCTGCGGTAGCGTCCTATTTGGTAATCTTTTTGTATCCAGTCTTAAGCTACAGATTTTTCTTTCCGGTCGTGATTAGCGTAATTTACTTTGCAACCTTTTTTATTTCAGACTTTTTCCAGTTTTCTCGAGCCTACAAGGTAAAGTTTCCGATTGTAAAATAAAAACTTTTATGACCAGAGACACTTCCGAACTGTCTATAATCAAGAAGTATTGGCAGAATACTCCGGTATTCTTTTCGGAGAAATACAAAACTAATTTTTTAAAGCTTGCTTCTCCTGTAAATCTTTTTTTGCACTTAAGAAGAAAAAAGGTATTGAAACTATCAGGAAGCGTTAAAGGAAAAAAAATCTTAGATGTGGGTTGCGGATCAGGTGTATTCTTGCTGGAGTTTATAAAAATGGGGGCAAAGGTTGTCGGTATTGATTACTCCCAGAAGATGCTTAATATGGCGGAGGCAGAACTTAAACTGTATAAAATTTCTAGAAATAAATATAAGCTCATTTTGGCAAACGCTACAAATCTTCCCTTAAACAATAAAAGTTTTGATCTCGTTTTGGCAACGGGCCTGACAGATTATATGACAGATCAGGATGATTTAAAATTTTTACAAGAGGCAGTGAGGGTTTTAAAACCGAACGGCTCGTTAATAGTAAGTTTTCCAGTTGAGAAAAGTCCGTTTTCGTTCATGCGAAAGGGGATAGGTCTTGCAATTAGACAAAGGTTTTTTAAACTCCCTCCCGTACATAATGAGTTTACCCTGGAAAAAATCACAAGGTTTTTAAAAAAAGTAAACATGAAGTATGAAAAAACACATAAGATATTTGCAACTATGTGGCTAGTATCGGCAAAGTTCAAATAATGCAAAAATTCATATTGCGTAATTTCTTAAGGTCTCTGATTCTTCCCCTTAATGAAATTGATGAGATTCTTCCTCCGAGAGGAAAAATCTTCGATCTTGGTTGCGGTGAAGGTGTTATTTCTAAATATCTTGCCCAAAATAAAAAAAGAATAGTAATAGGAGTCGACTCAGATGGGAAAAGACTCCCAAAATCGACTCAAAAAAATCTGACTTTTACGATGGGTGACATAAGAAAATACAATGTCAAAAACGCGGACGTAGTCATTATCTCAGATGTTCTTCATCATATAAGATTCAAAGATCAGGAAAAGGTGTTGAAGAATGCGACCAGAGGCTTGAGCAAAGGAGGTTTGCTTGTGATAAAAGAAATAGATACCCAAGAATTTCTAAGAAGCGCTATGTCGCGTTTCTGGGATTTCATCTTTTATCCTAAAGAGAAAATTTATTTCAATAATGCCAAAGAATTTGAGACAAAATTAACTAGCCTTGGCTTTAATGTAAAAGTCAAAAGGACAACTCGCTTATTCCCCGGTTCAACTACTCTTTTCATAGCAAGAAAATGACAAGTACTTTGAAAAATCATTGGCCAGTCATACTGATTGTCGCGGCCGCGCTTCTTGCAAGAAGTTACAAATTGGAAGAATTGTTTTACTTTACATACGATGAATCGGTATTTGCATTTATTGGAAGACGCTTTTGGCTTTGGCAACACATTCCCCTAATCGGTGGAGTAAGCCCCTTTGGTGTACATGTTGCTCCTTACTTTTACTGGTTCTTTGGTTTTACTTTGGGCTTCGGAAATTTAAACCCGTTGATCTGGGGATATATATCAGCAATATTAGGAACAGCAACCACACTTCTGGTATTCATAACTGGCAAAGAAATTGCCTCAAAAAAAGTTGGGCTAATGGCAGCCGTTTTCTGGGCATTTTCCTTCCTTGCTAGTCTCTACGATAGACATTTTTGGGGACTAACCTTCGGGCCTTCTTTTTCGCTAGCCGTTATTTATTGCCTTTTAAAAATAAAAAAAGGCAGGGAGTATTTTATCTATCTTTTAGGGATACTTCTCGCCCTGATTATCCATGCCGACCTTTCCTATTATATGTTATTGATTTTTGCTGCCGTTTACTGGATTGTTTTTAAGTTACCTATCAAAAAGAGCACATTTATCTCTGTAGGAATAATTTTATTTTCTTTTTTACCACTTATTGTATTTGATATCCGTCATAATTTTGCCAATACTAGGCCATTTTTCGAATTTTGGCAAAAAAGAGAGACTAATTTTGGCTTTGACGTATCAAATTTAGTTGAAAATACCTTGCTTTTTCCTCGCGCTTTTTCCCGTTTGATTTATGTTTTCGGAGATAATGAAATAGCCAAACAATATTCTTACTGTGATACTTATGTAAAGGGGAAACTTATTGCAGTTCCTCCCTACTTTGTTCTGTTTACGTCTCTTGTTTTAATTAGTTTTTTAGTGTGGTCTTATAGATTGCGAAAAACGTCGACTGGTTGGTACTTAATATCTTTGTTGATTGTAATTTACTTTTTAGGGATTCAAGCATACGGAACTATTTTTAAAGCGGATATTTTTGAACATTACATCACAGGTCTTTTTGGGGTATTTTTAATAATTCTTGCTTATTTTGCTGCAAAACTGCCCAAAAAAATTTGGCTTATTATTCTTGCAGGTTTCATAATTGTTAATCTACAAAAACTTTTTTCTGCAAAAAATAGCATGGGTTTAACATACAAGCGCCAAGCTATTGAACATGCCGTGCAAAAGGTAGAGAACAAAGATTTTTCCCTGGATTCACTGTCATCCTGCTGGAGATATGGGGGATACAGGTATTTGTTTGCTGTTTTTGGTAGAGAACCTGTGAAATCCTATGTTGACCCTAATTTAGCCCATCTTTACGGCCCGACCAAAGTAGCATCCGAACATCCGGAAACGGTAGTTGTATTTGTTACCCATGATTTCGCGCCGGAAACAGATACTTTTTACAAACAATACGCCCGTCTTAAAGCTCACGAAGTCGAAAATAGAATTTTTGGCAATATAGAATTGATTATTTTAGATAATTCAAAGAAATGGTTTTTTTAAAAAGTCACAGAGAGATAGTTTTGATAATATTATTTTTTTGGATAATTTATTCGTACATCTCGATTATTAAGCATCTACATTATCAAACTTTTACGTGGGACACGGGATTTTTTGATCAGCTGTTGTGGAAACTAAGCAGATTTAAAGAACCGGTAAGCAGCTTTTCAAATCTTCATGCTTTTGGGGATCATTTCCAATTTATCCTGTTGTTATTTGTACCATTATATTGGTTTCCGCACAGTATAAAGCTTCTTTTTATCACCCATGTATTTGCTGCTGTTATAGCTAGTTTGCCTGTCTATTTAATTTCTTTGAAAGTTAATAAAAGTAAAATCTTTGCAGTTGCAGTTTCATTTTCAATGTTAATTTTCACAGGTATGCAGTTTGCCGTTCTTGACGGTTTTCACCAATCGGTTTTTAGCCCCTTATTTTACGCATTTGCCATTTATGGACTTGTTTTTGGCAGTAACTGGATTTACTGGAGTTCTTTATTTGGTCTTTTAATTACCAAAGAAGAAATGGCATTGCTTGCCGTCTCGATTGGGATAATTGCTTTTTTCAAAGGAGATA
>Ga0209542_10018964_pt1 | contig 11084 bp, 12 predicted proteins | sample RifCSPhighO2_01_FD_184028 | JGI IMG/M metagenome (GOLD analysis project Ga0209542, IMG submission 184028) | Soil microbial communities from Rifle, Colorado - Rifle CSP2_plank highO2_0.1 (SPAdes) (version 2) | ecosystem: Environmental > Terrestrial > Deep subsurface > Rock core/Sediment ...
CCCGCCTATTCCGCCTTCGACACCTCGAAGATCGAGCGAACTCTCCACATCAAACCTCGCCCCTGGCGAACATGCATGCAGGAATATCTCCATGAACACGCGCATGCTCACTAATCTTCTCGTAACGGGCGGATGCGGCTTCATCGGCTCTGCCTTCATTCGCTCGCTGCTCCGCTCGGAATTTTCCGGCCGCATCGTCAACCTCGACGCATTGACTTATGCCGCCAATCCCCATGCATTGGACGGATTCCACGAACATCCCCGCTATCGCCTGATCCAAGGCGACATCAACAATACATTCTTGGTCGACAAACTCTCTGCCGAGCACGAAATCGATGCGATCGTCCACTTCGCCGCAGAAACCCACGTCGATCGAAGCATTGCCTCCGCGCTTCCGTTCATTGAGGCGAATGTAAAAGGGACGATGTCGCTGCTCGAAGTGGTGCGCCGCCATCCCCACATCCATTTTCACCACATCTCGACCGACGAAGTATATGGAGCTTTGGGCCAAAGCGGCTTTTTTAACGAAGAGTCGCCGTATCGCCCCAATTCCCCATACTCCGCCTCCAAAGCGGCCTCCGACCATCTTGTGCGAGCCTACAGGGAGACCTACGGCCTATCGACGACGATATCCCACTGCTCGAATAACTACGGCCCCTACCAGCACCCTGAAAAATTCATCCCGCTCATGATTAGCCATTGCTTGGAGAATAAGCCGCTGCCCATCTATGGCCGAGGGGAAAACGTGCGCGACTGGCTCTATGTCGATGACCATGTCGAAGCGATTTGGGCGATTGTACAGCGGGGAAGGAAAGGGGAGACGTATGACATTGGCGGCGGCACGGAGAAAACGAACCTCCAGCTTTTGACTCTGCTCATTGAGCTATTAGCTAAGGCGACCCAGGCCAATGCTCTGCAGTACCATCGCCTCATCCGGTTTGTCGCCGACCGGCCGGGCCATGACTTTCGCTACGCCATCGACTCTTCGAAAATCGAAAGGGAATTGGGCTGGCGCCCTACAACCGATCTTCGAATGGGGCTGAGCCGAACAATCAAGGGTTATTTGAAAGCGGCTTTGCGCTGAGATTAAGAGACTTTTCTGCCCTGAGGCCTTTTCCCTGTGCGCTTACGCGGTGATGTTGCGCGCCTGCGTTTCGTAGGCGGTGACTTTCTCTTTTTGGATTTCAAAATGTCTTCCTTTAAGACATAAGGATCCAAGTCAATTTCCCCCTCCCAGCACACTGTTTTGCTTTCAGGATCAATCGCTACAGATTCGAAGAACTTTTTAGATTCCCAAGCTTTGAAAACTCCCTTGCCAACGAGATCAGACAGATCTACGTCTCCCTGAATTCCATCATCAAATTGAATCCAAAGAACGTAATTAGGTTTTGCTTTACAAGCGATGATTATGGCTTTTTTGAAGTTCATGGAGCCTCTATTTTAGTGGCGGTATTTTCTGGGGAATCTGTCCTGTTGAAGTCGCCTCCCATGCACTGATCAATTCTTTGGAATACAAAGTTGCCCATTCTGTGACAAGACCCAGAACGCGGGGTGGCAAATCTCCTTTTATTAAACCTATTGGAGTAAGGCCAATAATGCCTGCAAAATCTCCGTATTGAGCATGAAAATGTGGAGGGGCGTGATCTCGGAAATGCATAAATATCATGATACCAAAAAAGTGACTTATTTTTGGCATTCCCGGCCCCTTTTTTAGTTACCTTGGATAGGGTAAGAAATTTTTAGCATTTTAGCAATCGAGATTCTTTGGAATGACTCGGAGGAAACTTAGGGATCGTAAGAAAATAAGTGCTACACTCTCATAGGAAAAAAGTCATTTCCACATTGATAAAAAGTATTCTCTGCGAACTCGGCGGTTCTCCAGTTTCCCTCTGCGCTTTTTGAAAAATTCAGCGCTGAGTAGGCAGAGAATCGCTGAGAACGCTGAGGGAAAATTCATCTTTTCTTCTATGAGAGTGTAGCACTTATTTTCTTACGATCCCTTAAAATTAGGAGTGCCAAGCAAGAATTCGATGTCAAGATACATCGATTTATTTCCGATGTAGTAATACATCGGTTTTTTCTATAACTCACTTTTGGATAGAAAAGTGAGTTATAGAGCAAGGTTCTATAACTCATTTATTGATTAAAGCTTTAAGCCTAAGTCGCTTATTAGATTGTCGGCCGAGTTTTGGATGTCCTCGGTGATTGTATGCCATTGATCATAAGTGCGTTGGAACTGGATTTGCTCGGCGAACATCAGGACGTCTTGCTGGATCTTGGCGTCGAAGTAGACGGACCTACTTTTTAGGTCCTCAATGAGGAGGTCGGCGGCGGCTTTGCGCCCTTGTTGATAACAATGAACAATTTCAGCAATATCTTTAGCCATTTCCAGTTTGGATCGAATCGGGATTTCACTAGAATGGTGTTTTTTCATAATTATCTCATTTATATTCATTGTATAATATAACTATATTTTTATTATCAAAATCTAATTGACCGATAGGAAAAGGTGCGGTATGCTTTTCGTGTTTAAACTGATGCATGATTTATGACAGCCGATTTCAGCGCCGCTGAATATAAGTACGGATTTGTGACCCCCATTGAGTCTGAGGTGTTTCCGAAAGGTCTCACCGAGGAGACGGTTCGTCGCATTTCAGCCAAAAAGGGGGAGCCGCCGTTTTTGTTGGAATTTAGGCTGAAGGCCTTTCGGAAATGGAAGGAGATGAAGGAGCCCCACTGGCTCAACGCCCAGTACCCGACGATCGACTACCAGGCCTTTTCTTACTACTCTGAGCCTAAGTCGAAACCGCGCCTCGAGAGCTTAGATCAGGTGGATCCAGAGATTTTAAAGACGTTCGAGAAACTGGGCATCCCCCTCGAGGAGCAAAAACGGCTCACCAATGTCGCGGTCGACGTGGTGTTTGACTCGGTATCGATCGGGACGACGTTCCGCAAGCGGCTCGAGGAGGCGGGGGTTGTATTGTGCTCGATCTCGGAAGCCGTGCACCGCTATCCAGAACTGATTGAGAAGTACTTAGGAACAGTGGTGCCAGCGCATGACAACTTTTTTGCCGCGCTCAATTCGGCCGTGTTTTCCGATGGCTCATTTGTCTATATCCCGAAGGGAGTGCGCAGCCCGATGGAGTTATCGACCTATTTCCGGATCAACGAGAAGGAGACGGGGCAGTTCGAACGGACGCTGATCATCGCGGAGGATGGGGCTTACGTAAGCTACCTCGAAGGGTGCTTGCCGAGATGGGAAGAAATCAGCACAGGGCATCAATTAAAGTCCATTGTAGATGTTGCCATCCATGACGAGGTTGTTAACGAAAGAGGGGAACATGACCGTGTTGCTAAAATCATGAAGCGGCGCTACAGAGGTTATTTGATTCACATCGAACCGAGAAGCACTGGTAATTCTTTCGAAGTAACCCCAGAGCATCCTGTTTTCTGTATTCGCCGTACCAAAGTGTCCGGCTCGGTCAGAGAAGCAGGTCGATGGTCTGATATTGACCACAAAAAATTAGTTCAAACAGAGCCTGAGTATGTTAAAGCTGGTGAACTGGTTTCTGGAGATTTGTTAGTATACCCCATTGTTAAAGCAGAGCATGATGATCCTTCTTTATCCGATGAGTTTCTCCGCCTATTAGGATATTACGTATCTGAAGGGTGCGCTACAAAGTTCAATGGTTGCGATGCTCTAGAATTTTCTGTGGGAATACATGAAAAATCGCTAATTGCAGATATCGAGATATTGATCCAGAAGGTGATCGGGAAAAAACCTTCAGTGACTTATGATCGCAAGAAAAATGGCGCTTACATTGTTGTATATTCAAAACAATGGGCTCATGAATTTGTAAAGCACGGCGGCCGGTATGCGCCTTTTAAATCATTCAGCCGCTTGGTGATGGAATTGCCTCCTTCGCGACAAAAACTTTTTCTCGATACATATTATTTGGGTGATGGAAGCGTGTCGAAAGAAAATAATTTGATTCGCGTGCGGGCCGCGACTGTTTCAAGAGGTCTTGCTTTTCAACTACAAGAATTATTGGCGAGACAAGGAAAATTCTCTTATATCAATGTTCGAGCAGCTTACGATGAAATAATGAAAGATGGTCGAAAGATATCTCATAAACAAAAATACACCATTTATTATTCCGAGAATGCGAGGAGTCAAAGAGCAATTAGGCGCGGTGATTGTTTTCTTCTTCCAATTCGAGAAATAAAAAGAGTTCCATTTGATGATTTTGTTTATAATTTTGAAACGAAAGGAGAACCTCATTCTTATTTGGTGAAAGGCTTTGCTGTTCACAACTGCACGGCGCCGGCTTACGACAACAACCAGCTCCACGCCGCGGTCGTCGAGCTCGTCGCGTTCGAAGGGGCGGAAATCAAGTACTCGACCGTGCAAAATTGGTATGCGGGCGATCCGAAAACAGGCAAGGGCGGGATTTTTAACTTTGTGACCAAGCGGGGTCTTTGTGCAGGCGCACGCTCCAAAATTTCTTGGACGCAGGTGGAAGCGGGCGCTGCCATCACTTGGAAATATCCGAGTTGCATTTTGCGCGGCGACGATTCGGTCGGCGAATTTTATTCCGTCGCGCTGACCAATGGCAAGATGCAGGCCGACACCGGCACGAAGATGATCCACGTTGGCAAGCGAACGCGCTCGACGATTATCTCGAAGGGAATTTCAGCCGATGAATCGCACAATTCGTATCGGGGTCTCGTTAAAATTTCGCCGAAAGCAGCAGGCGCGCGCAACTACACGCAATGCGATTCGATGCTCGTGGGCAATCAATGCTCGGCCAACACATTTCCAACGATCGAAGTCGGCCATCAAACGGCGCAAGTCGAACATGAAGCGTCGACTTCAAAGTTAAATGAGGAACAAATTTTTTATCTGCAAACAAGAGGGTTTTCGAAAGAAGATGCCATTCATCTCATCGTCAATGGATTTTGCAAAGAGGTGATTCGGGAATTGCCACTCGAGTTTGCCGCGGAAGCGCAAAAGCTTCTCGCGCTAAAACTAGAACACTCTGTAGGGTAATATGTACGTCATTCAAATCAAAAATCTCCACGCATCCATTGAGGGCAAGCCGATTTTGCAAGGGCTTTCGCTGTCGATTCGAACAGGAGAAACCCACGCGATCATGGGGCCCAATGGCGCGGGCAAATCGACGCTCGCCAAGATTTTAGCAGGGCACCCAGCCTATGAAATCACCGAGGGCGAAGTGTGGTTCAAAGGGCAAAATCTCCTCGAGATGGAACCCGAAGAGCGGGCGCGCGCCGGCTTATTCATGAGTTTTCAGTATCCGGTCGAAATCGCCGGAGTGTCGAATCGGCAATTTTTGCACAGCGCCCTGAAAGCGAGAGACATCCATCTATCCGACGCCGAATTCGAAGCGCTTCTCGTAGAAAAAATGGCGATGATGGACATCCCCGCAGAATTTAAAGACCGCGCGGTCAACGAGGGATTTTCTGGCGGCGAGAAGAAGCGAAATGAGATTTTGCAGATGGCGCTCTTCAATCCCGATCTTGCGGTTTTGGACGAGACCGATTCGGGACTCGATATCGACGCGATGCGCCTGGTCGCATCGGGGATCAACCAAATGCGCCGCAGAGACAACGCGCTTCTCCTCATCACGCACTATCAACGGTTGCTCGAGTACATCCGCCCTGACTTTGTCCATGTCCTTATCGATGGAAAAATCGTTCGCACAGGCGGCGCGCAGCTGGCCCTTGAACTCGAGGCCAAAGGCTACGCATGAGTATTTTGCAAGATGCTTTAAGCCCTTGGAGAAAAAAAGCGCACGACCAGTTTTTGGCGCTTGGATTTCCGAAGCCAAAGCAAGAGTCGTTTCAATATTTGCCGCTCTCGAAACTCGAATCGGTATGGCCAAAGCCAGCGCCTCACAAGACGTTGTCCAAAGAAGAAATCGTCCAGGCCATTTTGCCTGAATGCAGGACGTCGCACCTCGTCTTTGTCGACGGCTATTTTGAGCCGGCGCTTTCTTGCATTCCTCCGGGACTCATTTGTTTGCCGCTCGATGCCGCCCTCAAATCCTACGGCCTTTTCTTGCAAAATCGTTGGGCGAAAAGTCCGGCCAAAGATCCATTTTTCCTGCTCAACGGAGCGTTTCAAACGGTCGGCGCATTTCTCTACGTCCCGCCGCAAACAGAACTCTTGACGCCCCTGCAAATTCTCCATGTACTCACGGGAACGTCTCTCGCCTCGCCCCACCTTCAAGTGACGCTTGGGGCCAATGCGAGGCTCACCCTTGCGCAAACGATTTCTTCGCCAGCTCATGGCTTTTGCAATAGCGTCATCGACGTCGCGCTCGAACAAGAATCCTCTTTGCAGCTGCTCGATGCGCAATTGTTGCCCGCCTCGGCCTGGTCGTTTGGCGCTTTGCGCGCAACGCTCAAGCGAGGAGCCCGTTTGCAGGCGTTTCATGCGACCAGTGGCGCTGAAACGGTTCGTCTGTCGGCTCACATTGAACTCCTCGAAGAAAACAGCTCTGCGCTGTTGCAAGGGCTTTCGATGCTCACGGGCCAACGGCAATCGCACCTCCATGCGTTCGTCGAGCATTTAGCTCCCAATTGCCAATCGCGCCAGCACATCAAGATGGCGTTGGCTGGGCAGAGCAGAGCTAGTTTTGAAGGAAAAATCTATGTTCATGCAAAGGCGCAAAAGACCGAGGCCTATCAGCTCAACAACAATTTGCTTCTCAGCGATGAAGCCACTGTCTATGCGAAACCCAACCTCGAAATCTTTGCCGACGACGTCAAAGCATCGCACGGAGCGACCGTGGCCCAGCTCCAAGAAGAGGAGCTGTTTTATTTGCGTTCGCGCGGACTTTCGCCGGCTGTGGCGCGGACCTTGCTCCTCGAAGGCTTTTGCCGCGAGCTGATCGACGGCGTCGACATTGCATCGCTGAGAAACGAACTTTTAGTCCAGATGCGAGCGCTCCATGGATGATTGGCGAGGGGAATTTCCTATTTTCAAAAAGCATCCCGAGCTCGTCTACCTCGACTCGGCGGCGACGACGCACAAGCCTAAGAGCGTCCTCGAAGCGCTGCTGAAGTTTTACGCCGAAGACTATGCGACAGTGCATCGCGCGATTTATCGCAGTTCGCTCGCTGCGAGTGACCAATACAATGAGACCCGTGAAACCGTCCGCCGCTTTCTGAACGCGGCGAGAGCAGAGGAGATTGTCTTTACGCGGGGGACTACGGAAGCGCTCAACCTCGTGGCGCTGAGCTATGGCAAAACCCATTTACGCCCTGGCGATGAGATCTTGGTCTCCGAGATGGAGCACCACTCGAACCTGGTCCCTTGGCAAATGCTCGCTGAGCAAACAGGCGCGACGCTGCGCTGGATGCCAATGCGGCTAGACGGGACGGTGGACTTTAGTGGCATTGGCCCGAGGACTAAACTCGTTGCCATTGCGCATGTTTCAAATGTCACAGGGACCATCCATCCGATTGCCGAGGTTGCGAAAGCAGCTCACAAAGTTGGCGCACTCCTCGTTGTCGATGGTGCCCAAGCAGCGCCCCACATCGCCATTGACGTCCAGGCGCTGGGCTGCGATTTTTACGCCTTCTCGGGGCATAAGTGCTACGGCCCCACTGGCGTCGGCGTTCTCTATGGAAGACAAGAGCTTCTCGCCTCCATGCCCCCGCTCGAAGGCGGCGGCGACATGATCGAGAAGGTTACGTTAGAGAAAACGACCTATGCGCCTCCGCCTCTCCGTTTTGAAGCGGGCACCCCCATCATCGCCTCTGTGATTGCCCTCAAAAGCGCCCTGGAATTCATCGAGGAGCGAAGATCTGCGCTCGAGGTGCACGAAGACCAGCTTCTCGCCCTTCTCGAAGCGGGCCTTCGCACCATCCCGAATCTTCACATCCTCGGCTCTCCGCCTGAGCGAGGCCCCGTTGTTACTTTTACCATCGACCGAGTCCATCCTCTCGACCTCGCGACACTTCTCGATCTTGAGCACATGGCAATTCGGACAGGGCATCTTTGCGCCCAGCCCGCTCTTCGCAAATTCGGACTTAACAGCGCAGCCCGAGCCTCTCTTGGCGCCTACAACACTTCTTTAGACATCGAACGCTTCATCGACGCGTTGAAGCGCGCAACACAAAAACTTACAAGGAGTCAATGATGAATACTTGTGGACCTGTGATGAAGCCTTGCGAACAAGCGTTTCTTTGCGCAGAGACTGATGAAGCGTTTAAGAAAACATTAGACGCGATGTCTGAATCCGACCTGAAGACGGTGATTCAGTGGTTGCATTACCCTCTGTATGAGCATTGGCCGAAGGTACATCCGGAATGGTTTGCCCAATTTTGTGTGCGCGTGCAACCATACGTTCAGGAGTCTACCTATTTCCAAAAGCGATTATTGCAAGTTTGCGTGCGCACCCAGTTAGTTCCCACCCCCACCGGCACACAACGTTTTTCTAGGCCATCAACCCCTCTCACTTGAGAGCTGGCTCACTTAACCTGAAATCCCTGGATTAGTTGATTTAAGGCTTTGAAATAGCCAATCGATTCTTTGCCGAGAGCTTGGATAATGACACCCCACGCGGCGGTCAACAGGGCAAGGCCCACCCACGATTTTAGAGAAATGCCAAGGAAGACGATTTGCACTTGCGGCGCGAGGCGATTCGCAATGCCGAGGAAGAGATCGGATAGGAGAATGCCGATGAGGGCGGGGGCAGCAAATTGCACGGAGGAGGAGAACATCAGCTCTGCGAGAGAAAACATTTGTGTCCAGAAAGGGGTGTGGAGTTGAAAGAAGCTGGCGTTGAAGAACTGATCGACGGGGAAGAGCTTGTAGGAGTCGGCCAGTCCGTTGAAAAAGAGGAAGGGGCCGCCTAGGAAAAAGAAGAGAGCGAGCAGCATGTAATTGTAGAGGATGCCAAGATCGCCAGTTTGGCTTTGCGTCGTCGGATCGGTGACTTGCAGCGCAGAAGAGCCGCGCGAGTGATCGATGAGAGAGCCGGACATTTGCGCGACAAAGAACGGCGCTGAGGCGAGAAACCCGAGGACAAAGCCAATGGTCAGCTCTTTGAGACTGTAGCCGATGAATGCCATTCCGTAGGGAATTTCTTTGGTCGCAACGAGAAGATTTTGGGGCAGAAAAATAGCGACGAGAGCGACGCTAAACATCATTCGGATCGTCATGGGAATATTTTTTGCGCCGAGGAAAGGGGTGATCGATACGATGGGGAGAATGCGCGCCAACGTGAGAAAAAAAATCGAGAGCACGGTGATGGGCGATAGGTTGGGAAGCACGAGCAGTAGATTGGCGTAATCGTCGATTGCGTCGAGCGAATTCACGGAGTATTCCATTTCGGAAAGCCGAGGAAAATCGTATTGGCGAATTGGAGCACTTCGCTGCTCAGCCAGCCGCCCATGAGGATGATGGTGAAAATCGTCGCAAAGAGTTTGACGGTAAACGAGAGCGTCTGCTCTTGGATTTGCGTGGCGGCTTGGAAAATAGCGACGAGAAGACCGAGAATCATGCTGATGATGATCGGAGGGCCGGAGAGAATGAGGATTAGCATCAGGGCTTGGTAAGAGAGTTGATAGATCTCGTTATTAAACATTGTTTTTTACCTATATGTCATCGCGAGGCCTTGGATCAACACCGTCCACCCGTCGACCATGACGAGGAGGAGGAGTTTGATGGGCAATGCAATCGTGAGCGGCGAAAGCATCATCATACCCATTGCGAGGAGGATGTTCGACACGACCAGGTCGATGACGAAAAAAGGCAAATAAATGAGGACGCCGATTTCAAACGCGCTTTTCAATTGGCTCGTGATGAAAGAGGGGATGAGCACGATGAAATCGCGTCCTTTGAGCGCTGTTTTAAAAGGCTCCGGAAAAATCCGGTAGGCTAGAGCATAAAATTGCTTCACATGTTTGGGAGAGCAGTTTCTCTCTAAAAATTCGCGCAGAGGCTCTTTGGCCTTGTCGACGACTGTGACGACATACGCGGCAGAAGCGCTGGACATCAATTCTTGCGGAGGGTTGGCCATGATGACATCCTGAGACGCGCTGTACATTTTGAGCCCCGTGGGGAACATCACGTAAATCGTAATCAGCAGAGCAATTCCGTTCAGCACTTGGTTGGGCGGCGTTTGCTGGACGCCGAGAGCGTTGCGCAAGAGCGATAATACGCAGACGATTTTCATGAACGAAGTGAGAAGCATGATCGCAAAGGGGAGGAGCGATAAGCCGGCGAGCACAGCGAGCTTGGTGATGAGCGAAGGATTGGCGACGCCCTCTTCACTTTCACTGGCCAGCATCGTTTGAGCTGCGACAGACGCCGGAGACGCCGGCTCTGCGAGGAGCGGAGCGCTGAGGAGGAGCAAGAGACTGAGAAAATACTTACGCATATTACTTTTTCATGAAGGATTCAAACGCCGATTCAAGGGCGCGCCATTGGTTTTCAAGCTGGGCGTTGATAATGCCTGCTTCGGTTTCGATGATGCAGCCGCCTGGTTCAATGTCGTCGCGCGGCTGGATCGAGAGGCTTTCTAGGTGTTCAAAAATTTGCTTAATCTTCGATTTGCTAGCCTCGATTTGATGGAGATCGGTTTGGTTTACATAAATGATGATTTTGCGATGTTGGGTCATGGGCTTGAGCGAAGTGAGGATGATGTCGACGATTCGGTCGGGGTGGAGTTTTAGCTCTTCGCCGATGAGTTTGCGCGCTGCTGAAATGGAGAGCGGGAGGATTTTTTTCTGGATGTCTTCGCGTAAGTGTTTCAGTTCTTGATTGAGAGTGAGGAGATGTTTATTCAAAGACGTAAGACCTTCTTGAAAGCCCTCTTCAAAGGCCTTTTTCTTGATTACTTCCGCATCTTCGGCGGTGCGCTGTTTGAATTCTTCCGCCTCTTTCTTCACAATATGCAAGAGTTCGCTCGCCTCGTGGATCACCGAAAATTCTTTCGCCGGAATGATTTTGTGTCCTGGAGCGGGATGGACTTCTTGGCCGGAAAATAGGGAGAAATACTTCATAGAAGATCCTCGATTTGCCGGATGATCGCAACGGTCACTTTAGGAGT
>Ga0209542_10018965_pt1 | contig 11083 bp, 11 predicted proteins | sample RifCSPhighO2_01_FD_184028 | JGI IMG/M metagenome (GOLD analysis project Ga0209542, IMG submission 184028) | Soil microbial communities from Rifle, Colorado - Rifle CSP2_plank highO2_0.1 (SPAdes) (version 2) | ecosystem: Environmental > Terrestrial > Deep subsurface > Rock core/Sediment ...
CATAGACAAGGCAGAGAAGGAGAAGGGAGAGAAGCCGGAAATCATAGCTGAGCCTGTTGGAAAAAACGGAGAGGCTATTGCGAAAGAGATTGAGAATGAGATAAAAACAGACATCAGCGAAGAAGGCGAAGCAAAAAAAGTTGAAGTGAGAGAGTCAAAGGCAGAAAGGTGGAAGAGCAGGGCAGAGGAAAGGGATGCGGAGGAGAAAAGAGAGCATCTTGCGTCATGGGTGCCAAAAACAAAGATAGGAAAGCTTGTGAAAGAAGGTAAGGTAAAGGATATTGACTACATGCTTGACAATAACATAAAAATAGCAGAGCCGGAAATAGTTGATTTGTTAATCAACACCAAAACAGAGCTGCTGAACATAGGGCAGTCAAAAGGAAAATTCGGCGGCGGAAAGAGAAGGGCCTGGAAGCAGACACAAAGAAAGACCAAAGAAGGGAACAGGCCGACATTTTCATGCCTGGTTGCTATTGGCGACGGAAAAGGGCATATTGGAATCGGGCATGGTAAGTCAAACGAGACACTGCCTGCAAGAAATAAGGCAATAAGAAGTGCAAAGCTGAATGTCATAAAAATCAGGAGGGGATGCGGAAGCTTTGACTGTTTTTGCAAAGAGGAGCACAGCATACCATTCAGGGTTGGGGGAAAGATGGGCAGCACAAAAGTGATGCTTATGCCTGCTCCGCAGGGAACGGGGCTTGTAATAGGGGATGAGTGCAAAAAGATTTTAAGGCTGGCGGGAATAAAGGACGTCTACAGCAAGACATTCGGGCAGGTGAGGACGACAATAAACTTTGCCGGGGCATGCATTGAGGCGCTTAAAAAAACAACTAAAATAATCAAAATAACAAAATGATAGCTGTAGTAAGGATAAGCGGGCTTGTTGAAATAAGGAAGGATTTTGCAGAAACACTCAACAGGCTTTTGCTCAAAAAAAAGTACAATTGCATTGTAATGCAGGAAAAGCCGGAGCTGCTTGGAATGTTAAAGAAGACTGAGAATTTTGTAGCATACGGCAGCATAGACAAGGAAATGCTTGTTAAGCTTATAGAAAAGAGGGGAAAATTGATTAAAAGCATAGATACTAAAAACAAAAAAGAAAATAAAACAAAGATTGATGCTAGCAAGATTGCATCCGGGTTTATTGAAGGCAAAAAACTCGAAGAATTTGGTTTAAAGCCATTCTTCAGGCTGCATCCGCCAAGAGGCGGCATAAAATCAAAGGTGCATTTTCCCAAGGGTGTTTTGGGAAATCATGGGGGAAAAATAAGCAAATTGATTGAAAGGATGTTATAACCTTAAAAATGGAAAAAATAGTATATTCAAACATGATAGACCTACTGTTAGAGTATGGAAACAAAACAGAAAGCGAGATTATAGATAGTGCTATTGAGAGGTTTGGGTTTCCGAGGCTCGAGCTTGAGCACAACATTATGCCGCTGCTGGCATTCAAGAAAAATGCAGGATATATTGAAAAATATGAATCTGACGAAAGATTTCACCTTCTGGACATAGATTTCAGCTCAAGAATCGGAAGGGGATGTTTTACGAAGTTTTTAGGAGAATCCCCTTTGTGCCTTGATAACCCGCACATAAAAAGATTAAAGCAGGCTTTTGAAGATAGGGGGCTTATAAATTTAAAATGAAAATAAAAAAAATGGCAAGGATGCAAGAAAGCAAGCGAGAAAAGAATTATATTAGCTATCATCATAAATTAAATTTAAGGGGCATCCTTGCTATTTAAAATGAAAATCAAGAAAAGAAACAAGAAGAGCAGAATCAGGGGAAGAAAGACATGCGGATACGGCGCCCGCAAGAAGCACAGGGGAAAGGGAAGCCAGGGAGGAAAGGGGATGGCTGGCACAGGAAAAAGGGCAGACCAGAAGAAAACACTTATACTGAGAAAAGGCGTGGAATATTTTGGGAGCAATAGAAAGCTTCTTAAGAAAAGCAAGGCTCTGGATGTTATGAATGTCGGCATGATTAATGAAAACACTGGAAAATACATCAGGGAAGGGAGATTCAAGAAAACAAGCGAGGGAATTGAGCTAGATTTAAAAGATATGAAGATTTTAGGCAGTGGTGAAATAAACGGCAAGTTCATAATAAATGCAAAGGCAGCATCAAGTTCTGCCATTAAAAAAATTGAAAAGGCTGGCGGGAAAGTAGTCTTAAAGAAGAAAGATATAAAAAATAAGTAAAAGAGAGAAATGAACCTGACAAATATTCTTAGAAACCTGCCCGAGGTTGCAAAGCCTACTGAAAAGAAGCTGAGCTTTAATGTCAAGCTTAAATGGACGCTTATTGTCCTTGTCGGATTCTTTGTCCTGGCAAATATTCCGCTTTATGCGCTTGCAAAGAACAGCCTTGACAGGTTTGAGTACCTTGCAATTATACTCGGAACAGACTTTGGCTCTATCATCTCGCTTGGAATAGGGCCTATTGTAATGGCTTCGATAATCCTGCAGCTGCTTGTCGGGGCAAAAATCATAAACATTGATGTGACAACGCATGAGGGGAAAAAACATTTTCAGGGGCTGCAAAAGCTTGTTGTGCTGTTCTTTGTTGTTTTTGAGGCAGTTGTTTATGTCGCAATGCAGGGGCTGCAGGCAGTGCCGGGCTATGCAGGCATAGTGATAATCCAGCTTATGGTTGGAGGGCTGCTGATAGTTTTTATGGACGAGCTTGTGAGCAACTGGGGCTTTGGCACGGGTGTCAGCCTGTTTATAGTTGCCGGAGTCAGCTGGAGATTGTTTGCAGAGCTGTTTCAGTTTATTGACCCTGCAACAAAGCAGTTGGGGGCTGTTGGAAACATTCCTGCATTAGTATCCTCCCTGATTAACGGCGACACAAGCGGTGTCTTAAAGGTGCTGACTGTCCTGATTGCAACAATAGCTGTGTTCCTGATAGTTGTATGGGCGCAGTCCCTAAAGGTGGAGATTCCCCTTTCGTTTGACAGATTAAGAGGATATGCGATAAGGTGGCCTCTTTCATTTTTTTACACATCAAACATTCCAGTAATACTTACGGCAGCGCTTGTCGCAAACCTGCAGCTTTTTGCAGGGCTGGTGGAAAACTGGGCAGGGCATGCAACCCTTCTTGGCGGCTTCTCCCAGGGGCAGCCTGTAAGCGGGCTGGTATTTTGGGCGTCTTCATCAAACATCCTTGGGGCAGTTGTTACCGGCAGTTTCAGGGTAATCATGGCATTCCAGGGATTAAGCCACATGATTATCTACATGGCGTTCTCAACCATATTTGCCATATTCTGGGTAAAAACAAGCGGAATGGATGCAAGAAGCCAGGCGAGGAACATACTTGCCTCAGGGCTGCAGATTCCAGGGTTCAGAAAGGATGAAAGAATACTTGAGTCAATACTTGAAAGATATGTCATGCCCTTAACTGTCATGGGCGGGATGGCTGTCGGATTTCTTGCTTCAATCGCTGACCTGACAGGCGCTCTGGCTGGAGGCACTTCCATACTTCTGGCCGTCATGATTATGTACCAGTTTTACCAGAACATAGCGCAGCAGCATGCAATGGACATGCACCCTGCGCTAAGGGGCATTATTGGGGCATAAAATCAAGAAAACCTTGTGTTTACCACACCTTAAAAGGTGTGGTTTGTTTAGGTTTTCTGGATGATCCAAAATTGAAACAAATAAATTTAAAGAAGCCACATACTAAAGTATATGGTTTCAATTTATGGACATAAAAAAAACAGGAAGATAAATAAACAAAAAATGAAAGGAATGAAGATTTTGCTGATTGTGATGCTCGTGAGCGTTATCATAGCAGGCGCCTGGGACAAGGTTCCTGCAATAAAAAACAGCGCGCATTTTCTTCTTGACCCGTCTGCAGGCTGGCTGTTAAACTGGAATTTGAATATTGGGATGATTATCCTAGTTTTTGTAATCACGCTGATAATAAGCCTGTCGCAAAAATACGGGACAGACCAGGCAAGCCTGAAAGAAATAAAAAAAGAGCAGAAGGCATGCCAGGATGAAATGAAGGGCTGCAAGGACAATCCCCAGAAATTGATGGAGCTGCAGAAAAAACAGATGGGATTCATGCCAAAAACAATGAGCCTGACAATGAAGCCATTAGTTTACACAAGCGTGCCAATCATATTATTTTTCAGGTGGTTTCAGGATTATTTTACAGCAATAGAAAATGCAAAGGTTTTTGGCATGAATTGGTTCTGGTTCTATTTACTGGCATCAGTAATTTTCAGCATGATATTCAAGAAAATCCTTAAAATAGAATAAAATGCAAGATGAAAATTATTTGTTGAGGCTAAGCCTGCTGGAGCAGAACATGCAGAGGCTTCAGGAGCAGTTTGCAGCTTTGGAGCAGCAGAGGGCAGAGATGATTGCGCTTGGCGAGAGCATTAAAAAGATAAAAGGCGCTAAAGGCAGAGAGATTCTTGCCCACATAGGCAAGGGCATATTTCTGAGGGCAGAGGCGTCATGCAATGACGAGCTTGTTGTTGATGTAGGCTCAAGGGTGTTCATTAAAAAAGATATTGAAGGGACAGAAAAGATTATAGAAGGGCAGATAGATGAGCTGGAAAATGCAAAGAGCTCCCTTCTTGCAGAGCTGCTGAAAGAAAAGTCAGAAGCCGAGGATATAATATTAGAGATAGACAAAAGAAGAAAAGAATCTGCCAAGAAATTCGGGGAAGAAAACAGGGAGAGAAAGGCGTGAGTTTGCTTATTCCCTAAAAACACCCGCTTTGTGAGCCAGATATGTATGAACAATTCTTGAAATGAGCGTTCCTATAAACCATGCAGTTATATTTGAAAAAACGGGGCTGAAAGAATTATGAAGGAGTATGTCTATGATAAAAAAGAATAGCCCATAATAAATTGCAAAAGTAGGAATTTGTGTTCCATATATCTTTGCTAAATCAACAAATAATTTCTTGTTAACACTTTTGTACCTTTTTTTATTAGTAAAATAATGAAAAATGGAATTTAATGAGAGATATACTGCAAAATGAGTTATTGTTGAAACTAAGCTTGTTAATTCATGTTGCTTGAAAAGTGAATCAAAGAATATTCCTGCTTTTGCAGAAACAAACAATGCTATTAATCCTGCAGCAATAATATTCACATTAAAAAGCAGGTATTTCTTGTCCATCTTACAAACTCTTCCCCACCCTCTCAACAAACTTCCCTAAAGTCAAAATTCCAAGCTCGCTCACGACTGCTTTTATGTATTTCTTTTCTATTTTTTCAAAAGCAGGATTTTTTATCTTTATGCGCCTCGGCGCATTTTTCCAAACCTCGTGAAAATCCCTCTCCTCTATCTTTATGCTCTTGGGAGAGAATTTCCAGGAGTCAGCGATAATATAAACCGGGATTTTATTGTCATATGCAATTTCTGCAAACATTCCAGAGCCTATCTTGTTTATCACTCCATCTTTAAGCAGGGCATCTGCGCCGAAGAGAACAATATCTGCTTTTTTTATTTTTCCGCCTTTTGTTAATGCATCCCCTGCTGCTAAATCAGTTGTCATTGTCACATTTATCCCAGCCCTTGAAAGCTGCCTTGCTGTTTTCCTGCCCTGAAAAAGGGGGCGGGTTTCTGTATTATAAACCTGAAATTTCTTTCCGTGTTTTTTTGCATAAATCAATGCATTTGCAACATTTGTTGAATGGCAGTGCGTGAATATAATTGAATTGTTTTTTATAATCTTGAAGGAAAATTTATTTATCTTCTCTTGAGCATAATCAAAATGCTCAAGTATTTTTTTATAAGGCTGCTTTTCTATCCTATGCAGGACATTTAAGAGCATGGGCTCTGTCGGCCTTGATTTTATGAGTTGTTTTCCTGCCTCTTTTGTTTTCATGAGAGAGTATGCATACAATGCTGCCTTTGCTATGTTCCTTGCTCCCTGAATCTTAACCTCTTTTATATGCCGGAGAATCCTGGCAAACCTCTTTTTTTTATCCATGAAATACAGAGAACTTATGCGTATAAAAATGTTTTCAAGAAAGAAACTTTTGAAAGAAGGCAGATAAAAATGTTTTTAAACAAACTTCCTCTGTTATAACCATGCTAGAGATGTTCTGGAACCCGAGAAAGGCAGAAAGGAGGCCATGGGAAATGTTTTTTGTTGGCTTGCTTTATGGCTCGCTTTCGCTTCTGATTGTCAGGTGGATTTTCTCGCAGGATCCTGTGCTGTCCAAATATTCAGGCTTGATGATTGTCCTGTTTGCTGTCATGTTTACCATGCCTTTTATGTATTTTGCAATAAGGCTTGAGGAAGAGGAAGATGCAAGAATGAAGGGATTTTTTAATGTCATGAAAGGGCATGCAAAGATGCTGAGCGCATTCATGTGGCTGTTCCTCGGCTTTGTTGTCGCATTTTCTTTCTGGAGCATTGTTCTTCAGTCGCCTTTTGAGGCGCAGATTAAAACATACTGCGTTATCAACCGGCCATCAAATTTTGAGGGCTGCGTTAATGAGTACCTGCCCCAGCAGGGGCAGGCTATAAGGGAAACCGGCAGGATAACCGGCGGCGAAAGGTTTCTGGAGATATTCTCGAATAATGTTTATGTCATGATATTCACGCTTGTATTCTCGCTGGTTTTCGGGGCCGGCGCTATTTTCATACTTGCATGGAATGCCAGTGTCATTGCGGCAGCTGTTGGAATATTCACAAAATATGACTTAAAGATGCTGCCTGTCGGGGTTGCAAGGTTTATGATACATGGCATTCCAGAGATAGCAGCATATTTTGTTGTTGCAACTGCTGGCGGCATGATTGGAATTGCTGCAATAAGGCATAAGTTCAGGAGCGAGAAGTTCTGGAAAGTCCTGCAGGATTCAGTAAGCCTGATAATAATTGCCATTATAATACTTGTAATAGCGGGGCTGATAGAGGTTTACATTACGCCAAATTTGTTTTAGTTGCCAAGTGTGAAGATAAGTTTAAAAACCTCTGATAGTTTGAAAGGCATAAGATGACAAAATTCAATTGCATGAAATGTGGCTACAGATTTGAGCTCAGCAAAGAGCTGCCCCCGAAGGTGTGCCCTTACTGCGGCAAGGAAGGGGGAGTCAGAAAAGAGCAGAGTGCTGAACAGATTCTTAGCGAAGTTGGCAGCATAAAGGAATAGGAACAATTCTTATAAAAATGGATGAAGAGCAAAAAGAAGAAAAAGAGAATGAAGTGCTAAACATTGGGGGAGAGAAGATTGCCGAGTTCTTGAAAAAAGACAACAAATGGGTCTTTGTGCTGGTTGCAATTGCACTGATTATTGCTGTGATAGTGGCAGTTGATATAAGAACGCAGCCCATGAAAGACCATGGTGGGAGGCCTGGCTTGTGGGACATAACAACAAACACATGGACGCTGGGCCCTGACCTGGACCCTTTCTTTTTCCTTAGGTATGCAAAAACAATTGTTGAGAGCGGCTCCCTGCCTGCAGTTGACATGATGAGGAATGTCCCGCTGGGATTTGAGCCATCGCATGAAACAAGGCTGCTGCCGTACATGATTGCATGGACTTATTATATCCTGAAGATTTTCAACCAGAACACAATTGTTGAGTATGCGGCGGTCATTTTTCCGGTTATCATGTTTGCGCTTACAATAATCGTATTCTTTTTCTTTGTTAGGGAGATTTTCATAAGGAGAAAAAAAGATGGTGAAAGCGATGAAGAGGACAAAAAATCAGGCATAAAGGCAAATATCATAGCGCTGATAGCAACATTTTTTATGGTTGTTATTCCCGAGCTCCTGCCGAGGACGGTTGCAGGCATTCCTGAAAAGGAGTCTGCTGCATTCTTTTTTATGTTCCTGTCCTTCTTTCTGTTCCTGAAGGCATGGAAATCTGAAAACAAGAAATCAGCAATTGCACTCGGGATTTTGTCAGGCATCTCAACAGCACTAATGGGGCTTATATGGGGGGGTGTTTCTTATGTTTTTGTCACAATAGCCGTCGCAACACTTATGGCATTTATCCTCAACAAGGTGCATAAAAGAGAAACTGCAGTATATGCAGCATGGGTTGTCTTTTCATTTGCTATAATGACGCTTGCTTCAGCAAGGTTTAACATATATGATCTGGTGCAATCGCTTGACACCGGGCTGTCCCTGCTTGTTCTTGTTGTTTTGGCAGTTCATTCAGCTTTGTGGAGCACAAAGCTGAAAATAAAATACCTGGAAACTGTCAAGCTTCCTAAAAATATCACCTCTCTTATAGTCTCCATTGTTCTTTTGGCAGTTATAGCATCTATTTTGTTCGGGCCTTCATTTATTTTTGACAAATTAAAGGCAGTCAACCAGATGATGTTCAAGCCGATTACTGGCAGGTGGAGCCAGACTGTTGCTGAAAACAGGCAGCCGTATTTTACAGAATGGGCTAACAGCTTTGGCCCTGTAATAAAAAACATTCCTGTAATGTTCTGGCTTTTCTTTATCGGCTCTGTTGTTCTATTTAAGAAGATGCTGAAAAAAACTGAAAAAAAGAGGGCTTGGATTCTGACTGCCCTTTACATTCTGTTTTTCTTTGGGCTGGTTTTTTCAAGGTATGCGCCTCATCCGGCAATAATGGATGGGGAGGGGATTGAAAGCAGGGCGTTCTATTATATCTCTGCGCTGCTGCTGATTGGGGCATTTTTCTATTATTATATCAAGGAGCAGAAAGAGGAGAACAAAGGGCTGGAAAATATTGACTATAACTACCTGTTTTTGTTTGCGCTTTTTGTCCTGAGCCTGTTTACAGCAAGAAGCGCTGTAAGGCTTATAATGATTTTAGCGCCTATTGCGCCTATATTCGCCAGCTTCCTTCTTGTTGACTCTGCTGAGAGGGTGAAAAATGCAAAGGATGAAACAATAAAGGTGCTGCTTGTTGTGGCTGTGGCTGTAATCCTTGTCCTCAGCATATACAGCTTCTGGGCATACTACGGCAACATCAAGGCGCAGGCGTATGGCTTTGTCCCAAGCTCCTATACGCAGCAATGGCAGAAGGCAATGGAATGGACAAGAGAGAGCACGCCTGAAAATGCTGTCTTTGCGCACTGGTGGGATTATGGCTATTGGGTGCAGACAATCGGAGAGAGGGCGACAGTAACAGACGGTGGAAATTTCATTGTTTACTGGAACTATCTCACAGGAAGGTATGTTTTGACAGCTGACAAGGAGAAGGATGCCCTGGAATTTTTATACACTCACAATGCAACACACCTGCTTATTGATTCCAGCGATTTGGGCAAGTATGGGGCATTTGCGATCATAGGAAGCGATGAGAATCTTGACAGGTATTCTTCAGGGCCTGTAACAATGCTGTCTGACCCGCGCCAAAGCCAGAAAACACGAAACGGGACAATGCTGCTTTTCCAGGGCGGTGGCTATGTGGAAGAGGACATAAGCTTTAAAGAGAATGAAAATGCCTCTGAGATATTCCTGCCGGCTGGCAGGAGTGGGATTGGCGGAGTTATACTCGAAATACTGGACAGAAACGGCTCAACAGAATTAAAGCAGCCGATTGGCGCTTTTGTTTATGAAGGAAGGCAGTATAGCATTCCGTTGAGGTATCTTTATTACAACAACCAGCTGTTTGATTTTAAGAAGGGATTAGAGGCAGCATTCTATGTGGTGCAAAGAATTCAGCAGACAGGGCAGGGAGTCAGCATAGACAATTTTGGCGCGGCAATGTATGTTTCTCCTAGGATATTAAAGGGAATGCTTGGCCAGCTTTACATACTTAATGACCCATTCAAGAATTTCCAGAATTTCAAAATCGTTCATAGCGAGCCGAACAGGATAATAGAAAGCATAAACAGCCAGGGCGGCGGAAATGTGCTTAATGAATTTACCTACTTTGATGCTGGCGGCGGCTTCATGGGGCCTATAAAAATCTGGGAGATTAAGTACACTGGCGATGAAAAAATAAACCCCGCCTATCTTGACACAGACTACAGCAAGTACATAAGCTGGCAGCTGTAAAAGCAAAAGACGATTGCTGCTAATTGAGTTTTTTGCTAGGCATATTTTTCCAGCGCCCTTTCCAAATTCTTTATTGCCTTGGCTTCATATTTTTCCTTAAAAAAATCTGTCAGGTAAACAGATTGCCTCTTAAGAAAGCTTTTGAGTATTGTGCTCCTTTCTTGCTTAAACTGCTCTTCACTAACCCAGTTGCATTCTTCCCTTATGTCCTTGCCATACTCATCAAACTCTCTTTCCGGTTTTCCAAGCGCAACCAGGTCTATATCAACCGCATATCTGGCATCTTTTTCTTTTGGAATCTCCTTATGCTTTGTCGCCAGTATTAATTTATTTACATCCTCTACAAAAGAATCAGTTAAGCCTGCTTCGCTTAATCTTTTTGCTGCAAGTTGCGCGCTTTTTTCCTCATTATCTTTTGAATGAGTATCATAGATTGCATCATGATACCATAAGGCAGTTTCTACTGCCTCTGGATTATCCATTAAATGCTTAGCATTATTAAATTCCCCGAGAGCATGGGCTATATGCACAATGTTATGGTATGCCCTGTGGCTTTCACCATATAAATTTAAAAGCTCAGCATATGCCTTTTCTGAATTTCCTTTTGCATTTATTCTTTTATGCAAATCATTCCATTTTGCCTGCAAGCCTTTAAACTTCACCAAAAATTTATTATAAACATTTTTTGGCAGGTAGCTTTCAACTACATCCTCCCATCCTTCGGGGCCAACAAGCCCCTTAACTAAACTTGAGCTTACCTCTGCAATCTCTCTTGAAGGCATAAGGAATGCTGTTGTTACCTCAGGATTTAAGTCGCTATTAATATGCCTCATGCCCCTTTCATATTCATAGTCACCTTCATTTCTGATTCCCCTTAGGATAAAGTCTGCGCCAATTGATTTTGCATAATTAACGAGAAATTTATTTTCAAAAGATGTTATCTGCACATTTGAAAAGTCTCTGGCAGATTTCTTCAGCATATCCAGCCGGTCATCAAGAGAAAAGGTGTATTTCTTTTCAGGATTTATGCCGATAGCTACAACAAGCTCATTAAATAATTTTGTTCCTTTCTCTATCATCCAGAGATGCCCGTTTGTTATCGGGTCAAAGCTTCCAGCA
>Ga0209542_10018966_pt1 | contig 11083 bp, 11 predicted proteins | sample RifCSPhighO2_01_FD_184028 | JGI IMG/M metagenome (GOLD analysis project Ga0209542, IMG submission 184028) | Soil microbial communities from Rifle, Colorado - Rifle CSP2_plank highO2_0.1 (SPAdes) (version 2) | ecosystem: Environmental > Terrestrial > Deep subsurface > Rock core/Sediment ...
TGGACATCCCGCATATCCTCACGTGGGCAGACACGGATAGAGACCTCACTGCATGGGTGGGGAATCCGATGCAAAAGGCCGCGATAGAGGCGCTCTACTCGCTCGAAGACGAAGTGGTGCTTGGGAACGACCGCAGACTTCTCGAAGATTGGCGCAAGCTCCAGACTTCCGACCACTTCTACTACATGTGCACGAAGTGGTTCCAAGACGGCGACGTGCATGCCTACTTCTCGCCCTACGAATCGCCCTACGACGCTTATATCGCCTATATGAACGCTCTTTCAGACCTCCGCCTGCGCGCGGGCAAGCGCGTGAGCACACGCGCCTGATATGGCACGCTCCCTCGTTCTTTCCAACGGTTCTCTGTGCGTCACGCTCGACGAGAAGGCGCAGGTGCGCGACGTGTATTTTCCTCACGTCGGGCTCGAGGACCACGTGCGCGGACACTACATCCACCGCGTCGGCGTGTGGGTAGACGGTACGCTGTCGTGGTTTTCCGAGGACGCCGATTGGCAAATCGAGGTGGGCAGTGAGGGAGAGGCGCTCGCGAGCTCGATAGTCGCGCGGCACACCGGTCTGCAAGTCGAGATGGTGTTCAAGGATATTGTGTACAACGAGAAGCCCGTCTTTTTGCGGCGGGTCACTATCGTCAACAAAGCCTCACACAGCAGGGACATACGCCTCTACTTCGCGCATCAGTTTGAGATATACAAATCGCACGGAAGCGACACCGCATATTTCGACCCCGTGTCTCATTCGCTCATTCACTACAAGGGACAGCGCGTGTTTCTCATCGGTGCCCTGCTCGACGGCGTGCCGTTTGACGACTATGCGACGGGCCGCGCCAATTTTCAGGGCAAGGAAGGTTCACACAAGGATGCCGAGGACGGCGCGTTGAGCAAAAATCCGATTGAGCACGGGCCGGCGGACTCCGTCATGGGTCTCTATGGTACCTATGCGCCGGAGCAATCGCGCACGGTGCATTACTGGATGTGCGCGGCGCGCTCCATCCCCGAGGCGCTCGAACTCAAAGAGTATGTGGACAGGAAATCGCCCGAACACATGGTGAAGACCGCGAGTAACTTCTGGCACGCATGGGTCAATGCCAACGAGGTGAATTTCGACAGCCTGTCGCCCGAACACATCGCGCTTTTCAAACGTTCGCTCATGTTCTCGCGTGCGCACGTGGATATCGGCGGCGGCATTCTCGCCAGCGTCGACTCCGACATGCTCCAGTACGGACTCGATACGTATTCATATGTGTGGCCGCGCGATTCCGCGTATGTCGCGCTCGCGCTCGATAGGGCGGGGGATACCAACGTCGCGAAGCGATTTTTTGAATTTTGCCGCGACGTCATCACCGAGGAGGGATACTTCATGCACAAATACCTGCCCGACAAATCACTCGGCAGTTCGTGGCATCCGTGGGTACAGAACGGCGCGTTCCAACTCCCCATTCAGGAAGACGAGACGGCGCTCGTCATCTATGCTCTGCGCGAGCACTACCGCCGGAGCCACGACCTAGAATTCCTCGAAGAAATGTTCAACCCGTTGGTCGAAAAAGCGGCTAATTTCATGGTTCGCTACCGCGACCCCGAAACGAAACTCCCCGAGCCGAGTTACGACCTCTGGGAGCGCAAACGTGGAGTTTCGACATTTACCGCCTCCACCGTCTACGGCGCACTCATCGCCGCTTCCGAGCTTTCCGCCATTTTGGGCAAAGACTCACACGAGGCGAATTACAAAAAAGCCGCGGAGGAAGTGCGCGAGGCGATATTGAAATATCTGTGGGACGACAAGGCCGGTGTGTTCATCAACATGCTAACCAAAAACGAAAATGGCGTCACCCGCGACACGACACTCGACACCTCGAGCGTGTTCGGTGTATTTTCTTTCGGTGTACTGCCGCCCGATGATGAGCGTCTCAAACGCGCGTTTGAAAATACTGTGCGCACATTGAGTCACGGCATCGGTTGCGGCGGCATTGCGCGCTTTCAAGACGACGACTACTACCGCATCGACACCGTATCGCCGGGGAATCCGTGGTTTATCACGACACTCTGGTACGCTGAATATCTCATCGCGCGTGCGAAGAGCGAAACCGACCTCGTCCGCATTCGCGACATCTTCAGCTGGGTGGTGCGCCACGCGCAACCCTCGGGAGCACTCTCCGAACAGCTCAATCCGCAGACGGGGACACAGGTCTGCGCCGCGCCTCTCACGTGGAGTCACGCCACCTATGTCATCGCCGTATTGAAGTATCTCGACCGCGTTAAAGAGCTAGAGGTAGGTAAAGGCTCGAAATAGGTCATGAAATAAGGCAAATTTGAGCTATTGACATATGGAGTATATTGTTATAAGATGCTAACTTCGGCGTACTGCTGGACCCAGCCTCAGGGTTATGGAGGCCTGCTCACTAAGGGGCACATCATGGCCACTCAAGAAGTTCTTTACTACTCGCTGCAGCACCCAACCCTCCGACCGGGTCTTCTGGACCTTGAGACTGGGGAACTCAGTCTCTATGAGCTCGATGAGACTGGCTTATATGCTTTCGGCCATCCTATTCAGCCGGAGTGGCATATGACGATGGTCAAATTCGAAATCCCCGAGCAGATGTCCGGCCCCGAAGCGAGACGCATCCGCGCCTTCGTCCGGCGGGACCGTGCACAACCGGACATTCCAAAGTGGTTCCACGGGAGTCCGGTATGTATCGACACGCGAGCCGCCAAATCGACTCGTGTGCGAAAGTTCGGGCGACGATGGAGCTCTTTTTTCCACAAAGAGGTGGAGCCCGGGAAGTTTGTCTGGCGGATTCATCCCCTGAATGTGCCGGACGAACTGTCCGTCAGCGTGCTCGGAAAACTTCTCACAGAGCGGGAGCCGAGCAAACGCTGGAACATCATTACTGGGGGTGTCACAAGCTAATTCGAATAGTGGAGAAGGAGACTCCGTAACAAAAACTCCAAGTTCTTTGCCTGGCCGCTCAGCGATGAGCGGCCATTTTCTTTTGGTACAATGCTGACTATGGCATTTGAACCCTATGCGGCGCGGACGCACGAGAAAATGCGCGAGGTTCTTATGAATCCCGATGTAACTGGGCCGGCAATACACTACTACATGGTCCGTGGCGGCAAGAATAAGCGCAACATTACCGTGCTTGAGACGGGGACGGTGGGCGGAGAATATATCAAGACGTATGGTCACTATCATATCGGGGAGCTCGACGAGACCTATTGGTTTTTGCAGGGTGAAGGGGTAGTGCTTCAGCAAAAGCTTGTCGAAGAAAACGGGACGCCGAACCCGTTTCGCGTGGAAGAGTTTAAGGCGATTCGGGTAAAGGCGGGAGACTCCGTATACATGCCAGCGGGATATGGACACTTGATGGTGAATACGGGCAAGGTCTGGCTCGTTATGGCGGACGATTCTCCCGTCGAAGGTGCCGATGACTCGGCCTCGATACCGGGGCACGCTGATTATGGGGCGGTCAAACAACTGCAGGGATTTGCCTACTACGTCGTCGAAAAGGACGGCGTCCCAACATTGATACCGAATCAACGCTACACCGAGATACGAAGCAGAGATTTTGGCGGCCTGCCCGCAGTCGAAAACTGATGTACATCATCGCCGACATAGGGGGGACGAAAACCCGTATCGCGGGAAGTTCTGATTTGGAATCTTTCTCGAAGCCTGTGATTTTTGAGACCCCTCACAAATATGAAGACGCGATAGAATTCTTCTCCACGGTAGTTCGGAGCATTGCGGGAGGCGCGGTGGTAAGAGGAGCGATAGTCGGTAAACCTAAACCGCTTTGGAAAGAGCGAGAAAATTTTGCGTCCGAGCTTGGCGCACTCATCAATACACCGGTGCGTGTTGAAAATGATACGGCGCTCGTGGGGCTCGGTGAGGCACATTTCGGTGCGGGAAAAGGGTCGGACATCTTTGCCTACATCACCGTTTCGACCGGAGTCGGCGGCGTGCGCATCGTTGACGGTCGTATTGACCGTTCACGGCAAGGATTTGAAATCGGCGGTCAATACCTCACAATTGATAATCCGATTTCGCTCGAAGATCTTGTTTCCGGTTCCGCGGTGCACAAGCACTACGGCGTTCACCCCAAAGAGCTTGGAAAGGATCATCCCGTGTGGGAAGAAGAGGCGCGGGTGCTTGCGCACGGCTTGCACAACACCATTCTGCATTGGTCGCCCGATCGCGTCGCGCTCGGCGGCTCGATGTTCAATGAAATCGGAATTTCTGTTGAGCGTGTGTCATATCATGTCGCGACGCTTATGAAGAAATTTCCGGTGGTGCCGGAAATCGTCCACTCATCGCTCGGCGATATCGGCGGGCTGTGGGGCGGGCTCGCCCTATTTCGCCAAGGCGACGAAGGACAAGCGCGGCTCAAGCAGCTCAATTCGTAGACTTCGGCAAGCGTTTGTATGCTTCCCAGAAGATGGGCACGCACGTAATAATTATGATAACGATGATAATTGGTGTCAGGTATTGAGAGACAAAGGGAACTTTTTCGCCGAGGTAGTAGCCGAGGAAAGTGACTCCCGCGCCCCACAAAAGCGCTCCCGCGACGTTGTACATCACGAAAAGGCGATAGCGCATCGCGGCCATGCCGGCGACTATCGGAGCGAATGTGCGCACGATGGGAAGAAAGCGTGCGAGCACTATCGCGAGCACGCCGTGCTTCTCATAAAATTCACGGGCCTGTTCGAGGTGTTCGTGCCGAAAGAAGCGCGTGTTGCGCTCCAGAAGCGGCGCGCCGATTTTGTTGCCGAACCAGTAGCCGACGTTGTCGCCGAGTATCGCGGCGATAGCGACCATAGGAATCAAAATCCATGGATTGAAAAATCCCTGCGAGGCGAGAAAGCCTGCGGTAAAAAGAAGTGAGGCACCGGGGAGAAAGAAGCCGAAAAAGACTCCTGACTCCAGAAATATAACAAGGAAGATGCCGGGATACCCGATAAACTTCACAAGAGGAATCAGCTCAAAATGCGGCATTTCCGAAAGTATACCTCAAAACATACGCTCCGCCGATGGTCATCGGCGGAGCGCGAATGAGTCACTCGAGGTCGTCATTGGAATGTCGTTTGCGCACATGTACGAACAAACAGAACGAACGGCATCAGCACTGCGGGCGACTTATGGTTGCTGTTCCTGCCCACAAGATCGAGTAGCAGTTCGCGCGCGAATTTATCCTCGGCTTCCGTCAGTGTGTGTCCGACGCATACCGGCCCGACGACACGAAGAGCTTCAGTTGCGCGCATTATCCTGATGGACTCGTTCGCGTTGAGGTCATTTTTGGCCTGCGTCATTGCGCGGCCGAGCGCAGTCTCGATGGCGTACAAAGCGGTACTCTCAATAGTCAACGGTGTATTGTCGGCCATGATATTCCTCCCACGGTTCGGTCTTAAATTAACCACGGGGGTGAGGTCAGGTCAAATCAGACAAACGACTCGGGGATGGGGAACTTCTTGCACATAGTGTGGATTTCGTCGTGAATTTCTTTGAGCTTTTTGTCGTCGTCCTTGTGCTTCATCGCCTTGACCATGAGCTCCGCCACCCGTGAGCATTCTTTTTCCTTAAAACCGCGCGTGGTTATCGCAGGCGTACCGAAACGGATGCCCGACGGATCCATCGGCTTGCGCGGGTCGTCGGCGATCATGTTTTTATTCAGTGTCATGCCCACATTGTCGAGAAGTGTTTCGGCCTCTTTGCCGCTTATGCCGAGCGAGCCGTACACATCGGCCAAGATGAGGTGGTTGTCGGTCCCTCCCGTGATGAGCCGGATGTCATTTTTCTTGAAGACCTCCGCCATCGCCTTTGCGTTTTTGATTATCTGCGCGGAGTAGGTCTTGAAGCTCGGGTGTAGCGCCTCGCCAAATGCGACCGCCTTGCCGGCGATATTGCTCATGATGGGCCCGCCCTGAAAGCCGGGGAAGACCATTTTGTCTATCTTCTTGGCAAGCTCGTCGCTTTCGCGCGTCAGTATCATGCCGCCGCGCGGGCCGCGTAGTGTTTTGTGCGTGGTCGTGAGCATGATGTCGAAGCCATAATCAAACGGATTTTTCGCCGCTTTGCCCGCAATAAGGCCTGCGATGTGTGCGATGTCGGCGATGACGATAGCTCCCACTTCGCGTCCGATATCGACGAATTTTTGATAGTTCAGCTCGCGCGGGTACGCGGAGAAGCCGGCGAGAATGACCTTGGGCCGCTCCTTCTTTGCGACCGCAAGCATCTCATCGTAATCAATTTCTCCCGTCTCGATGTTTTTCATCTTGTAACGGACGAATTTGAATATTTTTGTGATGTAGGTGACCGGATGGCCGTGGGTGAGGTGTCCGCCGTGGGAGAGGTCCATTCCCATCAACGTGTCGCCCGGTTCCATGAGGGCGAAGTACGTCGCAATATTTGCGGGAGCTCCCGCATGCGGCTGGACGTTGGCGTAGGCGCAGTTGAAAAGCCTCTTGGCGCGCTCTATCGCAAGTACTTCCACCGCGTCGGTAAAGTCTTGTCCTCCGTAGTAGCGCCTGCTCGGATACCCCTCGGCATACTTATTGGTCAGAACCGAGCCGTTGGCTTCGCGAACCGCCCTGGACACATAATTTTCGGAAGGAATGAGCTCGACTCCCTCCGCTTCGCGATTCTCCTCGCCTTCGAGCGCCGCGTACACTTCCGGGTCCTGCTTCTGAACATGAGAGTAGTCTTTCATAGCGAGATGATATCACGCGGCGGTGCCGTGCAATTTCTTGTTGTATCCGCCCGCGACCGTGAGCTCGGCCTTGATTGGCGGGTGCGGGTCGTAGCCCGCGAGTTCTATGTATTCGGGTTTGAACTCCTCCAGCGTCTTGAAATCGTGATTGAACTTCACCGTGGGGAATGCTTGCGGCTCGCGTGAAAGTTGCTCCTCAATCTGCGAGCGGTGATTCTCGTACATGTGGTAATCGCCGAACGTGTGGACAAATTCTCCCGGCTCGCGGCCGAGGATTTTGGCGATGATGGCGGTGAGGAGCGCGTAGCTCGCGATGTTGAAGGGGACACCGAGAAAAATGTCGGCGCTACGCTGATACAGCTGGAGACAGACGCGGCCCTTCTTGATATTGACCTGATACATGTTGTGGCAGATGGGGAAGCGGGCCCCTTCGCCGGGCTTCGCCATCGAGTACATGTATTCGGGATTCCATGAAGTGACGAGCGTATTGTGTGCATCGGGGTCTTTGCGCAGCTCGTCTATCACCCAACCGAGCTGGTCCACAGCGCGCCCGTCGCGGGCTATCCAGCGTCGCCAATGCTCACCGTAGATGTGCGGAAGCTCGCCGTGCTCGCGTGCAAAGGTGGCGTCGTCTTTAATCTTGCCGATGAACTCGTCTTTGGTCATGTCGGTCTCCTCGCCGCGCTCGACTTTCTCTTTGTATATTTTGTACGGGTAGTCGTCCCAAATGTGGACGTTGTTATCGACGAGATACTTGATGTTGGACTGGCCGGAAAGGAACCAGTAAAGCTCGTGGATGACGCCGTTCCAGTAGACCTTTTTGGTCGTAAGGAGCGGGAAACCCTCGGCTATATCGAAACGTATTTGCGCGCCGAAGCAGCTGTACGTCTTCACCCCCGTTCCGCTGTCCACCTGCTCCTCGCCCGATAGCGTCTGCCGCAGGAGGTCGAGGTATTGATGTTCGGGGTGGCGCATAGAGTAGTTTTCAGTTTTTAGTTCTCAGTTTTGAGCCGGCCCGTGCCTTTTTCTTCGCCGGCTTTGCCTTTTTTGCCTTGGCGGGGACAAAGTGATTCCAGTTGTCTTTGGCAAACCGTCCGACGTGCCGGTAATTGCGGCTCGGCGGGGAAGAGAGCATCGAGAAGGTAATCTGCGCGATTTCCATGCCGGGGCGCAGAATGATAGGGATGTTGCTCTGGTTGGTTATCTCGAACGTGATGTTGAGAAAATGCCCCGGATTGATGATGCCGGCGGTGTTGTGAATCATAAGGCCGACGCGGGCGAGTGAAGATTTGCCGCCGACTTGGATGAGGAAGTGGTCGGAGCCGAAAAATTCTTTGGAGAGACCGAGCACCGATACGCCCGGGTGAAGCACAAATTCTTCGCCGTTCCCGATGTTTTTCTCCGTCGTTTTTGCGTAGACCTTGCGGGCAGGGTCGACGTGGTACGTAGAACTTGCGTCGTTCTCAATGAATCTGTTGCCAAGCAGGATGTCGTAGCTTGCCGGCTGGAGACGCTTCTCGTCAAAAGGCTTCAGGGTAATGTAGTTACCCTTGATTGCTTTCTTGATGTCGACGTCGGAGAGGAACATGAATGGTAGTTATTAGTTGTTAGAACGTAGTACGTAGAGCATATCACTCAACGGTAAAGATTCTATCAGTGCCGTAATACTCGGGCCAATGGGCATTGTAGAAGGCGAACATGCGCTCCAGACGGTCTTGCGGCAATTCTTGGACGCCGAGCGAGTCCATGAGCGAGGCGATGCCCGCTCGTGCCTCGTCGAGTAGTTTTTCGTCGCTGACCATACGCTCGAATTCGGCGAGCCAGCCATAGCCGGCGTTCTTGTCGAGCGTGATACTCGTGCCTCTGCTCGAATATTCTTCGCGCTCGCGCGACCACTTGGCCTGATATTTAAAACCGGCGGAGAGTATGAGCTTATCGAGCTCGTCGAGCGTGAGCGGGACAAGTTCTTCTATCTCCATGCGCACGACACCGTTCTCGCTGGAGTCGTCTCCGACAGACGCTTTCACGACGAACAGAACCTTCTCCTTGCCGCCTTCGGATGCAAAACGTGTGCGCACCGAGAAACTCTTGGCCCTCGCGACAAAATCGGTGAGCTTTGCGCGCGCAGCTTCGCCGAGATGCGGCGAGAGAACGGGCGCGAGCGCCTGAAGCGTCCCGCCCTCGAAATAATGGTTGAGTTGTTTGTTTTGCGACACGAGCATGCAGTTCGGGTCTGCCGCCTTGAGCGCGGAGCGCAACTCGTCGGCGTTTTCAGGGCTTCCCAAAAGCGACTTCACCTCGACCTCGTATTTTTGCATGGACGGTCATTATAGCCCTACGCGTAATCGGCAATGTTGCACCAAAAGGGGAAACGGGGTGTGGTATGCAATTAAGGAATAGGTTCTAGGGACTAGGTTGTAGTAGGATGCCTACATGCAGAAAGCGATAATTGCAGCCGTGGCCGCCATGGGCAAAAACAGGGTCTTGGGCAGGGAAAACATGCTACTTTGGCAGATTCCCGAAGACCTGCGGCGATTCAAGGAGCTGACCAAAGGCCACCCCGTCATCATGGGCCGCAAGACACTTGAATCCATCGTGAGCTATCTCGGTGGGCCCCTGCCGAAGCGTTTCAACATCGTCGTGACACGCGACAAGAATTGGAAGTATGACGGCATCATAATTACCGGCTCGGTGGAAGACGCGATAGCGGAAGCCAAGAAACTCGACAAATATATTTTCATCGGCGGCGGGGCGCAGATATACGAAGCCGCACTTCCGTACACCGACAAGCTGTACCTCACGCTCATTGACGACGAGAAGGAAGGCGACTCTTTTTTTCCCGCTTACGAAAAAGAATTCACGCAGGTCATTCACGACGAGGCCCACGAGTGGAACGGATTGAAGTACCGGTGGGTCGATTTGAACCGGAAATAGGGGCAATTGCAGGCTTGCGCGGAGTCTGTATGATGCCGACATGGCACGACGGATAACGGTGGCCTCGACGGTAACGGATGCGCGGGCCGATAGCTATCTGCGCGCGCTAAAAAGCCTTTTCCCCAAAACGAAACTGCGTTCGGTCGCCGTGGCGCGGGCCTATACCGTGGACGCGAAACTCTCCGCCGAGGAGCTCAAGCGGGCGGCGGAGCATCTCACCAATCCCGTCACCGAGACGTTCTCAACGGGCGCGGTCAGAGCGCCGCGCGGATACTCGTATGCAATTGAAATCGGATTTCATCCTGGTGTCACCGACAATGTGGGAAAGACCGCGCGGCAGACAATAGAAGATTGCGTCGGCAGGGACCTGAAAGAAGGGACGGACGTGTACACGTCCGTTTTTATTTTTCTCACCGGCGCGTTGTCGCGGGCTGAAGTCGAGCGCATGGCGCGCGAGCTCTACAACCCGCTCATAGAGCGCGCACGGGTGTATTCAGCCAAAGAGGATCTTGCGGTCACCGTTCCGAAAGTGCATTTACACGAACGCGCTGGGGTAGATGAAGTCAGTCTCGATGTCTCAGACGACGAACTGGCGAAAATCGGCAAACAGGGAGTCGCGGATAAGGACGGTACGCGCCGCGGCCCGCTCGCACTGTCGCTCGGCGCGATGAAAACGATTCAGGCATATTTCGCGGCACTCGGCCGCAATCCGACCGACATCGAGCTCGAGTCGCTCGCGCAGACGTGGTCGGAGCACTGCAAACACACAATATTCGCCGACCCGCTCGACGAAGTGGAAGAGGGGATTTACCGGCGTTATATCAAAGGCGCGACGCAGAAAATCCGCAAAGAAAAAGGCACGCAAGATTTTTGCGTCTCGGTATTTACCGACAACGCAGGCGGCATAGTGTTCGACGACAAATATCTCGTGACGCACAAGGTGGAAACACACAATTCTCCCTCCGCGCTCGACCCGTTCGGCGGAGCCATCACGGGAATAGTCGGGGTGAATCGTGACTCGATGGGATTCGGTCTCGGCTCGAAGCCGATTGCCAATGTATACGGATTTTGCGTCGCCGACCCGCGCGACACGACACCGCTGTATCGCGACGCGGCGAAACAACAACCGCTATTGCCCGCACGCCGCATTCTCGAAGGTGTCATCAAAGGCATCAATGCGGGCGGCAACCAGAGCGGCATTCCGACACCGCTCGGCTTTGTCGCCGTGGACCCGCGCTACCGCGGCAAACCGTTGGTATTTGCCGGCACCGTCGGTCTCATTCCGCGGAAAGTAAAAGGAAAGAAGATGTATGAAAAGCAGGCGCAGGCCGGCGACTACATCGTCATGGCGGGCGGACGCGTCGGTCTCGACGGTATTCACGGCGCGACATTTTCATCCGAGGCGCTCGCAAGCGGCTCTCCCGCGACGGC
>Ga0209542_10018967_pt1 | contig 11082 bp, 12 predicted proteins | sample RifCSPhighO2_01_FD_184028 | JGI IMG/M metagenome (GOLD analysis project Ga0209542, IMG submission 184028) | Soil microbial communities from Rifle, Colorado - Rifle CSP2_plank highO2_0.1 (SPAdes) (version 2) | ecosystem: Environmental > Terrestrial > Deep subsurface > Rock core/Sediment ...
ACGCGGCGTCGCTCGATCAGGCTTTCGCCCATTGTCGAATATTCTCGGCTACTGCCACCCGTAGGTGTATGGACCGTGTCTCAGTTCCATCGGTGGGGGTCACCCTCTCAGGTCCCCTAAGCGTCATAGCCTTGGTAGGCCGTTACCCTACCAACTAGCTGATACTCCGCAGGCCGCTCCAGAAGCAGATTGCTCCTTTGATATCTCTACCACATCTCGTATTACCCCGCCTTTCGGCGAGCTATGCGAGACTTCTGGGTGCGTACCTACGTGTTACTACCTCGTCTGCCACTGATTTACAAAATGTATTACTACAAACTGTAAGCCCGTTTGACTTGCATGCCTCATCCACGCTGCCAGCGTTCATCCTGAGCTAGGATCAAACTCTAAAATTTAACGAAGTTAAATTTTACCCCGAGCGAAGTCGAGGGGTATATTACAACCCTTCGACGAGCTCAGGGTAAAAACTCTCCGAGTTTTTACGGAACAAAAGAGAAAACGATAAATCTTTTTCTTCTCTTGTTTCCACTGAGTTTATATCCTGCTCATCGCCCCGATCTCTGGTTGCTACAGAGCGTCGGGGCTGGTTTCATTTTTTAAGAAATAGAACAGTTATTGCTGTTCTCATCTTGTAATTCATTCAATTTTGAAAGAACACTTGTCTCGCCGTAACTTTTTGCAAAGTGAAGGCGGAACCGTCCTAACGACGGTGTTTATTCGTAGTTAAGACGTGGAGATAAGTATACGGATATTGAATTCAGAGTCAAGGGTCGAAAAATAGCTTAATTTAAGCTTGGATTGGCACGACTTCTGCTTCTGGTTTTGAGAGCTTTTTGTATACCGCAATGAATGCCAAGGCCGACACCGGAATCGAGACGACAAGGCCTACAACGAGCGCTAGTACCCCTACAAGGTTAGCGAGAATAATGACTCCCACTAACGCTAAAAGTTTCCACTTCACCCCTTCTGTAATGCGAGCGCTTTCTTTGAATGCTTCTTTGATTGAGGTATCTTTGTCGAGCATAATCACGAGAGAGAAACTATATTTCAGCGCGAAGTAAACGCCAGGAATAATGAGGAGTATTAAACCAACACCCACAATGAGAAACATGAGAATACTTACTCCAAGATACTTCCAGATAAAACGAGTGTGATCGATGAGATCTCGTACTTTTGGCATTTCTCCATGAGCCGTTTTCAAGAGTATTTTCCAATAACCCATGTCTATAAAGAGAGAGGCAATGAAGAATATGAAAGCGATAATTGAGAACCCGGATCCTTCCTTACCATCTGAGATAGAGCTAACCGCCAACATGATAATGGTGGCGATAGTAATAACTTTTTTATGTTGCTTCCACCACCTCCATCCTTCACCAAACGCCTCTTTGATTGAAAATGTTTTCATACTTTTAATTGTACGTATCCTATGCATAAAAGCGAAAGCGCACGAACCCGAAGGCCGTGCGCCCTGTAACCCATCACGAGATTGCGGCCTTCGCGACATCAAGAGCGAAGTCTACCTCGAACGGGATACTCCCATCAGTTTCTTGGAGCATCTCCGCATGCCCTGGAATAGGCATTCTCAAAGTCATCCAACGTTCACCCGGCCTTCTATCGGTCCGTCCACTTAGCAGAAGGACTTCTCGAGAAGAGAGAACCAGACCGAAGCTAGGCGGTAGCGTTCCACGTGCTCCAGATCCGACTCGAATTTTGTCTCCCTTTTTGAAGACAGCTTTTGCCATCGGCACACCTCCACTTCGCATCATGCACCCAAAATACTATCTTGTCAAGCGCTACTCTTTTTCTGCAATTTAAAGAAAGTTACCAGAAGCGGAGAGACGAAAAAGACATTAAACAATTTACTACAATATATTGATACAAATTACCTACGTTGATTATGTCCTATAGGTAACTACAAGCGTATACGTTATCTTTTCACCACAGGGAAATCTTAACGTATGTGAATTTAGCCAAACGAAAAGGCGCCAGGTTTCCCCAGCGCCCATCTTTGCAGTCTCGGTAGTCTCTCTTATTTCCATCAACGACGAACTTTGGGAGAGAGAGGATGAAGTGCAGCATATTTGGCGGCAGCAATGATGTGAGGCACCATCATGTTACCCCAAAGACAACCGGCACAAGCCGCACAAGCACCAGCGAGATTGTAAATGATTGTGGAGTGACGAAAATTGACAGCGAGCAGAAAACCCACAACCAACAGAACGACCGGCAGCAAATGACGTAGTAACTTTCGCATAGTCAACACCTCTCTTTTAAACTACCATATGTTAAAATTATTGTCGAAATTTTTGAGTTTGGTAAAACTATCCTATTTCGAGCCTTTTTGGAACTGATAGAAAGTTACAAGCAAAGGTGAAGCAACGAAGATTGATGAGTAGGTGCCGACAATAACGCCGATGATAAGAAGTAAAGCAAAGTGTTCTGTGGCTGTTGGACCAACAAGATACAAAGCAAACAGAGTGATAAAGATGGTGACGGAAGTATTAATAGAACGGGCGAAGGTTTGAGAAACTGACTTCCCCACTATCTCTTCAAACGGTTCTTGAGAATTATGCTCCAAATTTAATTTTAAATTTTCCCGCACACGGTCGAAGACTACAATCGAGTCGTGCACCGAGTAACCGAGAATTGCTAAAAGTCCCGAGACAAAAAGGAGATCCATTTCGACTCCGTAGAAATGCCCAAGGAAGATGAAGATACCGGTAGGTATAACAACGTCGTGGGCGAGAGCAATGACCGTAGCCAATCCATATTTCCAAGAAGCTACAGGTTTGGAAACCCCACGGAAAGCGAAAGTGATAAAGATCACAATCATGAGTACCACCACCGCGACCGCCTTCATAGCCTTACTCTGAAGTTCCGCCCCGGCAATCGGTCCAACTGTGTTTTGCCTTTCTATTGTGAAGTGGGAGTTTACTCTTCCAAGCGCAGTTTCTAAATTCTCTCTGTCAGCTCCAGTTAGATCTCGAGTACGTATGACATATGCATCTTCCCCAAGAGGCAAGACGGAGAAACCTCCGAGACCGAGTGCCTCTATAGACTCCTCTAAACTAACTTTCTCTGGTCGTCCACCATCATAATGTACTTCGGTGATAGCCCCCCCCGTGAAGTCAATACTTAATTTGAACCCATAAACAAATATAGCGTAGAAAGACAACGCCAAGAGTATGGCCGAGAGCGAGTACCATATTTTTTTGTATTTAATTACGAACATGTAAGCCGTTAGAAAATAGGAAGCGTTTTAATTTAGACTCTGCGCGAGGAGCAACAGCAAAGAGAAATGTTCTTGAGACGGTGATTGCTGTAAACATTGATACCAGGACTCCAATACCCATAGTGAGAGCGAAACCTTTCACTGCTGAGGTACCGATCCAGAACAGGACAATAGCAGTAATGATGGAAGAAATATTGGAATCTCGAATAGAAAGCCATGCGCGAGAGAAGCCATCATGAAGTGCATCATGAATACTTTTACCTTTTTTCAATTCTTCTTTCGTACGCTCGAAGATTAAGACATTGGCATCTACTGCCATACCGACCGAGAGGATGAATCCTGCTAGACCAGCAGCTGTAAGAGTGACCGGCACAAGAGCAAAAATCGCAAGAGATAAAATTGTGTATGCACCAAGTGCAAGGACCGAAACAACCCCTGGCAAGCGATACCAAAAAATCATAAAGATTGAGAGAAGAAGAAATCCGATTACTCCAGCGCGAATCCCTGCTTGAAGTGCTGACTCGCCGAGAGTTGCTCCAATAGTTTGACTAGTAGAAAGATTGATTGGTATTGGCAAGGCGCCATAATTTAAATTACGTACTAATGCCTTTGCTTCCACAGGGGTGAAGGAGCCGGTAATCTGCGCATTACCATCTTTAATTTCATCTTGAATGACCGGAGCCGAGATAAGAGCTCCGTCTAGAATGATGGCCAAAACTTCCCCTTTGTGTTCACGGGTAATCTGGGCAAAAAGTTTGCTACCCTCTTCATTAAACTCGAGACCAACAAGAGCTGCGTTAGTATTGGGATCAAACTCCACTCGCGCCCTCGATAAATATCGACCAGTAAGACCGGTAGAAACAAACAATTCATCAATTGGAGCTTCTGGGTTCGCTTCTATTATTGTGTCCACATCCGACTTAGCCAGGCGAAATTCTAAAACTGGTGTCTGGCCAATGAGCGCAATAGCCTGGTTGATATCGGTTACGCCAGGCAAACCAACTATCAAACGCTCATCTCTATTGCCAGAAACTAGTCCGGAACTCTCTGTTTGCACCAACGGTTCAGAGACACCGAAAATATTTACTCTTCTTTCAATCACCTCTTTCAAGCTCTCCATAGCACTACTAATATCTTCTATATTTGAAGTATCGGCTCTATAAACAAGTTCTGTGCCTCCTACTAGGTCAAGTCCGAAACTAAATGGGAATCTCCCACCAGGTCTACCTTGAGTCATTAATAAATAACCCAGGAGTCCAAAGACCACGAGGAGTGCGACTGAAAGATAGATGTGTTTCCGTGACTTCATAAAGCGCAATTATACGGAAAATTTAGCGACCGGCAATAGAAGCGAGGGTTTTAAGAGTTCGTAGGACAATTTTGACATCCAAGAGAAACGAACGATTCTTAATGTAATACAGGTCATAAGAAAGCTTATGCTTGGTCTCCAGAGTGTCAACCATGTGATGAGGATGTGCATCATGATAAATCTGCGCCCAACCGGAGAGACCCGGCTTGATGAGGTGACGAACATTATAAAAAGAAAGTTCATCGCTGTAGCGTTTTACTGCATCTGGGAATTCCGGCCTTGGACCAATAAGTGATAAGTCGCCAGTAAGCACATCCCACAACTGTGGTAACTCATCAATACGCGTCTTGCGCAAAAATTTACCCACTCTGGTTACTTCGTTCTTCTGAACTTCCCAACGACCGCCATCGTCAGCAATGGTCATGGTGCGGAATTTGGCTATCTTAATGGGCCTATTGCTCTCCCCCACCCTGGTTTGAAAACTAAATATCTTTCCACCATCGTCAAGCTTAATAGCGAGAAACACAAGCGGGTAAAGAGGGAGCGAGAGTAGAAAAAGTATCAAAGCAATAGAGATATCCATAATCCGCTTAAGGACATCGTAACCAGCTTGAGGCGAAGTGGAAATATTTTCCAGAAACCAGTTGTACTTGAGAAGTGAGAGTGGCACGCGATCGAAGATATCTTCGTAAATCTTATGCATGTCAATAAAACTAATTTTGGAAAAGATCAGATTGTAGAGATGTGGCAGGACTGGTTCGACATTTTTATTAGCCAGATCTATCGCGATGATAGAAACATTTTCAGAATAAATGTATGCAACAATTTCGTCCCAGAAGCCTTTCTCGTCAGCCCGATTGAGGTCTACGGAAGAAATAAACTTAATGTTGTAGATATGATTATTGTTTACTTCTTCGAACAACTCTTTCATTTCATCTCCCGAACCGATAAGGATGGCGTTGTTTGGATGGCCGCGGCCGATGACAAAGTAACCGTATATCCTCCAAGAGAGCATGATCATAAATGAGATAAAAAGATATATGAACAGAATCGTCTTGGGAGTAATACCGAAGAAAGGTATGAAGTAGAAAAAGACTACAGCCAAGCCAGAATTTACCAGCTGGGTATTAGCGAGAATACTTGGCAGCTTGGACTTGAGAATAACTGTATGCTTCTCGTAGAGACCAGCGATATAGAACACTAGAATCCAGACACCAAAAAGCAAGCTGAAGGGTGCCAGGTGGATGGAGAAAAGTTCTCTTGAGGGAATCTCAAAGTTGCGCAAAAGGAGCGCAAGCCAGAGAGAAACCAAAAAAAAGAAGAAGTCCCCGACCAAGAGGACAAATGACTCTTTTCTATAAAGAGATTCCATAAACGTGCATTATACAATAAATAACGAAAAAGGAAAGTACCAATCTCTTTTTCCCCTTTTCTTTCTATACGTTATAATCTAGCTATAGATAGCTATCAGCGTATGGGGAAATCAGAAGAAAGAAATAAAGAGAGGTTAGGAAAAGACAAATTACAAAAAATTATTCTCGGAACAGTGGCGACGGCTGGAATTCTAAGTATTGGGTTGGTGGCGCCAAATGTTATCGTGGCTATGGACAAACTTGGTCTTTTGCCTAAACTACGCCAGAGAGAATATGTTTCTTCTTCTGCGTCAAAGCTTACTAAACGCGGACTTTTAAAATTTAAAAACGGGTATTATCAACTAACCTCTGCCGGAGAAAAATTACTGAGACGCTGGGAATTGGCTGACTACAGATTAAACAAACCCAAAAAATGGGATGGTAAGTGGAGAATGATTATTTTTGACATTCCAGAGAAGAAAAGGGGAATTCGTATGCAGGTCCTCTCCCTTTTTCATCAAGCTGGACTACATAGATTACAAGATAGCGTCTGGGTGTATCCGTATGATTGTGAAGAGATTATCGGATTATTGAAAACTGATTTAGGTATAGGGAAAGAAGTTTTATATGTGATTGCCGATGAAATAGAGAACGATCGACATCTCCGTTCTGAGTTTGGTCTAAATTCCTAATACGTTGATTGATAGCTATAGATACTTATCAACGTAGACGGTTATTATAGACAAAAGAAAGAGCCCGCGTCGAGTGGCGTCGTGTGACGCGGACTCTTCACGGGCTGCGGACTATCGATCATCATCCATTCTTCTGTCGTCGTCCTCGATCTCATCGTCTCTACGCTTGATTTCATTGATTCGCGAATGAAAGCAACGCATGTGCAGTATCGCCGACCAAGTCGAGTTTTGATAAACAGGATCGTTATCAGAATCTTTTTCCCCGCAGTCCGTGCACGTACCTCCTACGATTCTTTCCATAACTAGCTCCAGTCTATGACTATCTTTTCTCATTATATATGCTAAAATAGGAATTGTCAATGAAAATCCTTTACGGCATTACTAAGTCAGAGCCATTCGGGGGCGCGCAGCGCTATGTCTTCGACTTGGCGACAGCAATGAAGAAGCGGGGGCGCGATGTGGCTGTGCTTTGTGGTGGCAATGGACCACTGGTTCAAAAATTAAAAGCGGAAAATATTAGAGTTATCAGCATTCCGGGTTTCGGTCGAGATATGGATTTAATAGGTGATATCCCGCGACTCTTATTTATTATAAAAACTGTTTGGCACGAAAAGCCTGATGTTTTTCATATTAATAGCACCAAGATGGGAGGCGCGGGAATATTTGCAGGTCGTTTATGTGGAGTGCCAAAGATTATCTTCACCACTCACGGCTGGGCATTCAACGAACCGCGTCCCATGTGGCAGAAAATACTTATAAAGTTTTTTACCTGGTTAACAATCTTGTCAGCCCATAAGACTATTTGTGTATCGAGTAAAACAAAAAGTGATGTAGAAAAATGGTCTTTCATAAAAAACAAATTAGTAATAATCCGTAATGGCATATCGAAGTTTGATCTCCTAGAACGTAATGATAAATCATTCACAGTAGGAACTATCACGGAATTACACAGAATTAAGGGCTTAGACGTTTTACTTACAGCTTGGAGTAAATTTGTAAAGAATCATCCAGCCCAACTCGTCATAATCGGTGAGGGAGAAGAGAGGCAGAATCTTCAAAATATGGCTAAAAAGCTTGGTATTTCTGGTCGAGTGGTTTTCAAAGGGTTCGTAAACAATGCGCGTTTACTTCTCTCTAATTTTGATATTTTTTGTATGCCCTCTCGTTCTGAAGGCATGCCCTATGCACTCCTCGAGGCAGGAGTTGCTGGGCTGCCAGTTATCGCTACTTCTGTCGGTGGTATTCCAGAAGTTATTGAGAGCGGCATAAATGGCGTACTTGTACCAGCCGAAGATGCAGAGGCCCTTCTATCAACTCTTATCTTATTAGCGGAGGATACTGTTCTTAGGCAAAGACTCGGTGGAGAACTAAAAAAAACTGTGGGGGAGAAATTCTCATTTGACAGGATGGTACATGATACACTTAGAGTGTATGAGATATAGAGAAACTTTGGGCAAAATAGATGAAAAGATTATCCATTACATGCGCCGGGTGTTCTTCCCATTTGCGCGTTTCGCTATTTTTATTATCTTTTTTTGGTTCGGAATCTTAAAGGTTTTAGGAGCAAGCCCAGCAAGTCCCTTGGTGCTGTCTCTCCTTGCTGAAACACTTCCTTTTATCACACCCGAAACGTTTTTAATTTACTTTGGCATTTTTGAAATAATTATCGGCATTTCTTTTACTATCCCGCGTTTTGAACGCTTTGCCATTATGCTTCTTCTGATACACATGGTGACCACAGGTCTGCCCCTCTTTATGCTCAAGACCATCACTTGGCAGAATACATTTGTTCCTACTATGGAAGGTCAGTACATTATAAAAAACATTCTTTTTATTGCTCTAGCCGTCGGTATTGCCTCTCATCTTCACCCGAAACAGCATTAATTTTATATTCTTGGTCCCTGAGAATGACGCTTCGTACTCGAGAGTATGCCGAGGGCAAGCCATTCGGTTGCTAAATGCGACCCCCCATAACTCATAAAAGGAAAGGTAATACCTGTCACCGGCATGACCCCCATATTCATGCCAGCATGGATAACAATATGAACAGTAAATAAGATCGCGACCCCTAGGCCGAAAAAAGTTTCGAAATTGGTAGCACCAAGTCTGGCATTATCTACAATTCTAATAAGTAAGATAAGGCAAAGAGCCAAGAGGATAACAGTACCGACGACCCCCCATTCTTCAGTAAAGGCAGCGAAGATAAAATCTGTCTCATATTCTGGTAGAAAGCGTAATTTCGACTGACTGCCCTGGCCAATCCCCTTACCGAGTACTCCTCCAGAACCCACAGCGACGGTTGACTGATAAGCGTTGTAACCAGCCCCTCGAACATCTGCTAAGGGATGAATAAAAGAGACGATACGAGCCTTCTGATACGGAGCAAAGATAAACATCCACAACACCGCTGATGTTACTAAACCTAAAATCGCCACAAAAGCTAAATGTTTTTTAGAAATGCCTGATACTAGTACCATCCCTAGCCAGATGCCCAAGATAACCACAGCGCTACCAAAATCTGGTTGGAAAAAGACTAAGATAAAAATAATAAACGTGTAGGCACCCGACACTAGAATGTGCCGCAAATTTTTTATCTCGATGTGTCTCCTGGAAAAATATTTTGAGAGCATTAAAATAATTACAAACTTGGCAGGATCGGATGGTTGGAAAGCAAGAGCGCCAATCTGGAACCAACTCTGGGCTCCTCTAGTGGCCTGGCCTAGAACGAGCAAAGTTGCGAGAACTGAAACAGTAGCAGTGAAAATAAACATGAGCACTTTAGTTCTACGTAGAAACCGCCAATCTACCAAAGTTGCTCCAAAAAATAAGAGTACCGAGACAAGCAGCCAAATACTCTGACGGAAAAAGAAATAGTTCTCACCCGAAAATGAGTTCATAGTCACAAGACCAGCGAGGGAGATGAGTATCGCTGGTACAAAAAGATACCAATCAATATGCATTCGCTCTGTGAACTTTAGAACAGCGCCCTTCATCGGATGAAACTTCGATCAGGCAAAATACGAATGATGATATTAATATCGAGAGCCTTCTCAGTAAAAGGTCGTGGCCAAGTAAACACTACTGGAATAGTGCCTCCAGGAGGTAAAGTGTCTATGAAAGTTTTAGAGGCCGCGAAAATACTGCCAGTTTCGTTAGAAATGAGAGCGACCAAATCAACATTAGAAACATTTTCGAGAGTTGCATTTTCGATACTAGCATCCAATCTGGGATTAGCATCTTGTCGCGAGAGATTAAGCCCTCTCACTATAAGTTCAGGAACGAGTGAAGTATTTTTCTGCCAGACGAGACTATCTTGTTTCCATTCAAACATGGCCCTAGTCGGGATAATTCCTGCCTCCAGAGTAAATGGCCCCTCAAAGATAGCAAAGGTAATATTCTTGGGTATATAAATTTCTCCCTCTACGACTTTGATGGGAATCGGATTCGTAGCATCATAAAGTTTGAAAGTATATCCTGCTCGATAAATTTCTCCAGTCGTATTTGGATTCTCTACCAAAGCCACTAATTCATAAACGCCATCGGCCACTTTAAGCACTCGTGGATCCCCTTTCAAAATAAGTGGGAGCGACAATGCGCTACAGAGGAGCTGGCACGAACCACCGCAATCTATTCCAGTTTCATCTCCATTTTGTTTGAGGTCACTACAAGTCGGCGCGCGGTAAAATAAGAAAAAGGTAGGAGCCCCAATCACGACCACAAGCACGAAAAGAATAATGGAAAGAATAATCCTCTTGCGACGGCGAGCCCATTGGTTCATGGAGTATAGTGTATCAAATCCTTCACAATAATTGAAAATTGTTTAGTACTCTGTTCTGGCGCCTACCTACTTTCCCCTTGCGAGTATCATCGGCACTATGAGGCTTAACTTCCGTGTTCGGAATGAGAACGGGTGTGACCCTCACGTCGAGGCACCAAAACACAACACTAAACAATTTATATTTATTATGTGTTGAACGATGGGGTCGACGCATTGTCGACCTTTTGTTTATATTAATGGCCTTTCAGGAGGGTTGGAGATTTCTCCGTGATGCTTTAGCTATCGACGGACTCGACACTCCTCGCCCTGACCCTAATCAGCCACCAATACCTCGCCGGATTAGTAGGACACCTGTGCCAGCAAGTGAGGGCTACTACCTCCGGAAAGAACGTTGGGAACAAGTCCCATCGTTCAACACACAATATTGTAAGTTTACCCCGACTTGTCCCGAGTATTATCGAGGGAGCAAAGTCGAGGGGTTGATTTCATTTAGCAGGACAGAATTATTAGTGAAGTGATTTCTATGTTTCCTAATAGGATTCGAGCAATTAGTACGCCTCGGCTCAACACCTTACGGTGCTTACACCTAGCGCCTATCAACCTAGTCATCTCCTAGGGCTCTCAAACGATTTCTAATCTTGGGGTTGGCTTCATTCTTAGATGCTTTCAGAATTTATCCGTTCCCGACTTAGCTACTCTGCGGTGCCCTTGGCAGGACA
>Ga0209542_10018970_pt1 | contig 11080 bp, 8 predicted proteins | sample RifCSPhighO2_01_FD_184028 | JGI IMG/M metagenome (GOLD analysis project Ga0209542, IMG submission 184028) | Soil microbial communities from Rifle, Colorado - Rifle CSP2_plank highO2_0.1 (SPAdes) (version 2) | ecosystem: Environmental > Terrestrial > Deep subsurface > Rock core/Sediment ...
GTTGTGGGAATGAAGCCGGGGGTTCGAGTTGTGGTGGGGCTGCTGGCGTTTGCGGTGGCGATTGTCCGGCCGGGCAATCCTGCCAATGGGTTCGTGCGGCAAGCGAGTGCCGTTGTCGAGCCCGCGTAGCACCCGGAACCTTTTTTCTGATCGAGGTCTTTTTTGATGCAGACGCAAGCGGCTGGTTTAGCGCTGGAGACGGGTTGGTTAATAGTACAGGGATGTGTGAAGGAGAAGATTTTGACTGCGAGCCCAATGGAGACCCCAATCCTTGTTCAGGATACAGATTCCCTGTTTGCAGCGATTGTATAAGTAGTGGGTGTGGAATAGGGGGCATCGAATGTCATATTTGGGAGCGCTGTTTTAACAATAGATGTACGACAATTAACGGCATTGGTGTTATTAGAGATGGGTCTTTAGCCGCCTCTTATCCTGCCGGTTGTCCGGGTGATGGTGATGAACCTGATGGGAGATCACCAAGGACAGACATCGAAGTCGGAAATTTACACTCACTCTCTTTACCGGCAGGATATAGAACTATTTCTGCTGACAGATTTCCCGATAACTGTGAATTTTTCAGTTCAACCGGAATTGTAAGCTGTAGCGACGACTGGTCTGGAAATTACAACAATTTAAGATTTTTAGTCGGTTTTGATACAGGGCCTTCCTGTACTCTTAATCCGGGTGATGTGAACCTGGTTCCCGGAGCGACTTTAACACTACCCATATCCATAAATACCGTCAGCGGAACCGTTGACTCAATAACTGCGACCGTCTCAAATTCTGCGGTTGGAAGCGTTTGCCTTAGAGATACTTTAGACCCTTTATCTTTTTGCCCCCCCGGTGGTTCTTCAGAGGTAGATGATAATCTTACTGATCAGTTCCGATTAAGTATGACCGGTTATGCACCCGGTTCAGGAGAAACATATACCGTTTCAGGATTAATGGTTGATGAAGGAAATGTTTCCTGTACAAATCAGGCAGGCTTTGATCTTATCGGAAATATTACTGTTTCAAACACTCAGTCTTGGTGGCAGGTTGTTGGCGGTGACGTCATCGCCGGGGGATTAAGTGGCATTATTCGCTCACTTTTGCCAACCCTTGTAACTCCCTGCGACTCTCCTTCTTGTGAACGCTACCTGATTAGGGATAATCCTTTGGATAATCCCGGAGTTCCCTCTGCCGGGAGCGGAACTGACTATGGTGGAGGAACTGCATCAAGCCGGTCCTGGAATGCGGAGGGCTCCGCCTTCCTGGCAAGCAAAATCCCGGATTATGCGACTTTTGAAGCCAGAATCCCGGCCGCTGCTGCACCAGAGGAAATTACTTCAAGTTCAGTTAACGGACTCACTTTTGAGAATGGTGGAACACCCTACGGAGGTTATTATTGGTATAAATATGTAGGATCAAGCTCGACTTTTACTATAGATCCGCCTTTAGATCTAGGAGGCAATCCTATTCCTGCCCAGCTTGGCGATCGCCGGGTAGTCCTTTTTGTCAAAGATGCAGATCTAGTTATCAACTCCAAAATATTTGCAACCCCCGGCCTTGGCGGAATATACGTCATCGTTGACAGGAATATCACTATTGATCCGACTGTCGGGGATACGGAGGTAACGCTTGACTTGGCAGACCCCGATCTTGAAGGCCTTTTCTACGCAGACGGGCAGATCTTTACAGGAAGCGATGGAGTGGCACCCGATAATGATCCACAGCTTTTTGTCAGGGGAAGCCTTGCAGGCTTGGGAATGAATCCAAATCCGGGAGATAGTGACGGAGTAGTCTTTCAAAGAAAGCTTTCTGACAATACCAATAAACCCGGAGAAATAATTGAATTTGCGCCTGACTTGGTTCTTTCCTGGCCGCCTTACCTTTCAGGCAAAAACATCACCTGGCGCGAAGTTGTCCCGTAATCGTAGTATAATCTAGCGTATGAGCGGGCATTCTCACTATGCGACGATAAAAAGACAAAAAGAGGCAAAAGATGCGGCCAAGGGCAGGGTATTTTCGCGCCTTGCTCGCGGCATTCAAATTGCAGTAAAAAGTGGGGGAGGGACCGATCCTGATGCCAACTATAAACTTCGGATGGCGATTGAGGCCGCAAGGTCTTCCAATATGCCCAAAGAAAATATTGAAAGGGCAATAAAAGCGGCTCAAGCTAAGTCGGGGGATTTAGAAGAGGTTATTTACGAAGGTTATGGCCCGGGTGGCATTGCAGTAATAGTTGAGGTGGTAACAGACAATAGAAATAGAACCGGACAGGAAATTAAAAACATTTTTGATAGGGGAGGAGGCAGCTTAGCCGGACCCGGATCAGTTTCCTTTAATTTTGACCCCAGGGGCCTCATCCTGACAGAAAAGAAAGATAACTTTGAGGAAGTAATGCTACCCTTAGTTGATTTGGGAGTGGAGGATATAAGCGAGACCGATGACGCGATTGAGGTTTATACCGAAGCCGGTAGTGTCAGAGAAATTAGGGATAAGTTGACGTCTTTGGGATTTAAGGTAATTTCGATCGAGCTTATAAGTAAGCCCAAAAATTTTCAGGTTATTGAAGAAGTGGACTTAGCCAAAAAGATTTTATCTTTTCTTGAGAATTTGGAAGCCCACGACGACGTCCAAAAATTGTTTACCAATGTGGAGATACCACAGGTTGTACTTGAGAAAATTGGTAACTGATTTCGCATGTCCAAACGCAAACGTTTTATAGCTACCTCAATAACTCTTTCTCTTGGTTTTGTTGGCATACAATTTTTACCAGAACAATATAGAATCATAAGCATTGGTTTACTCGGATTGTTAACGCTCCTACTATTTTTTTGGTCATTAAAAGAGGGTTTGGGATTTAATATGACCCTTATTACATTGACCTTGCCTTTAATTTTTACACTTGGAGTCGGTTTCTTTTGGTTTCTACTCCCTACAAGCCCACTTACCAGGATTCCCATAGTAATTTTTTACGGATTTGGAATTTATGCTTTGTGTTTGACGGCAAATATTTATACGGTTTCTGCAATCAGGACCATTGCGCTTTTGCGTGCTGCTAAGGGAGTTGGTTTTGTACTCACATTATTATCATTCTTCCTTATTTTTGACACAATATTATCATTGAAATGGCCAATATATCTCTACGCGGTAACTTCCATATTGGCTTCTTTTCCGCTTTTTTTCCACGGGTTTTGGGAAGTAGAACTCGAGAAAAATTTTTCCAGAAAGGTTGGGAGATTTTCATTAATCGCTAGCGTAATAATGGGGGAGATCGCAATAGCCATTTTTTTCTGGCCCACATCCGTTGTTGTCGGATCACTTTTCCTTACTGTTGCATCCTACGTACTTTTGGGTTTGGGGCAGGCTGAGCTTGAGGGAAGGCTTTTTTCTCAAACCATTAGGGAATACCTTCTAGTAGGGTTGGCTGTTTTTATAGGGATGTTTTTTGTCACGCGTTGGGGTGGGTGAAGAAGAGATTAAGATATTAAGTGATTAAGAATATTTTAAGGCAGATAGTTGACAGGGGAGATAGAGAAGTGTTTTGAGCCAGAATTATTATAGGCTATTTACTGGCAGGTTGCTTTTCACGAATATTATAGGATTTTTTCACAGAACGGTACATCAGAGGCGAATGAAGAATACCCGAAGGCCTTAAAACGAAGAATAAGCACCAACAGTTGACGTAGAATGATATAGTTGTTAGCTTCAACCCCGCACCAAATGAAGCATAATATTCTCCTGATTTTTGTCTGTTTTTTTATATTTGTTTTACTTGACAAAAAGTAAGTCTTGTACTTCCCGTAATACTCGAATATTAAAAATCAGATGCTCATTTGGTGCGGGGTATTTTGCATAGGTTTATATTAAGCCTTGTGGATAAGTTAAGAAGTTCTAGGAGGAGTCCAAAACAATGGGATAAACAATCCTTTCAGGGAGAATAGGTTTCTTAGAATGCGCTAGAAAAAGGCAGGGATATAAATATTAGTCCTCTGGAAGGCGGGCATTAAGGGATAAGTACTGTACAGAGAACCGTATTATTATATCGTCGTACAATGATACTTTTACGACGTAATTAAGACGATGATCGGAGTGGAGCGTTTTGCGCTCAATTTCTCTCTTTCTCTTATAATTTATTACTTGTTGTTCATACTTTTAATCTAATTTATATTCTCTGAAATATATGTCACACAATTTATCAAACCGAAATATTAGCGAATAAAATAATATAATAATTTACAGGAAATTACCCCTCCCCCCCCGTATTTTATGAATTCCGATAATGCGGGTTTTTCGTTGCGTCAATTATGCAATAAATACCTTATTATCGGACAAAATAAGACCTAAAGAGATGATTAGTTATACGTCTTTTCTTAAAAAACTCGTTAGAATTGAAATGGTGAGGTCGTTAATTCAAATAGATACTTGCTTAAGGTTAATAATTTGGATAAACTCACAAAAACATGTCTTACGGCCTTGAAAGATTTATTTATACACCTGAATATTTTCAGACGACACCTGAAAAATATTTTCAAAAAGTAAAAGCATTCAGCGACAACGACGGTGTAAGGTCGGATACAAGGACTTTAGTTATTAAGGTATTTAACGGAATGTTCGGAACCAACTATATAGCTTCAGATATTAGAGAGTGGCGTAGTATAGAAAAATTGGCCAAAATTCAAGGTTTGTCGGATGAAGACGCACAAGTTCTTGAAAAAAAACTTTGGTATGACCCGGACTTACTATATAAGGCAGACCCTGTTCCGGGTGCTACTGAAATGTCATTTTGGTTTTACGATCATGGTTATTCTTTTCCTGTAATTTCGTCAAGAACTGATCTCGTTGAAGATTCCGAAAATAGGTTATATAAAAATGTTTATGATGCAACCATTGCTTGGTTTAAGCGATGGGAACCATGGATGCCCAGTGAACACATATACATGCAGTCTCCACATGACATCAAAAGAGAAATTTACAAAGCATTTATGTACGGTTTTTTAACGCGGGATAGGCACGGAGAAGGAGTTTTCTTTGAGGACGTCCCCTCGCATGCTAAGACAATTCTCACATATAATCCGAAGGCTACGCTGGTTCTTTTGTCTGACCTTTGCGAGATGGATTATCTGCCTGTTTCTAGACTTAATTACATTAGAATTTCAGGATCTAATGGTAATCTTCCAAACATGCAACAAGCTTATGACTTATTTATTAATCGGAAAAGTAGTGTCGCACAATGTTGACATACTACCTCATATCTGCTAGGATTATTTTGAAATGCCTGCCGATGCCCAAACTTCACAGAGCGAGATTGGAAGAAAAATTGATGAATTTTTGGAATATCTTGAAGTTGAGAAAGGCTCCTCTCCCCTAACCATAAGAAATTACAAACATTATTTAAAAAGGTTTATGGGTTGGTTAACAAAGGAAGGAATTAGGCTTAACTTGAATGATATTAATCCCGAGGTTGTGAGACAATATAGAGTCTATCTTTCAAGACTTACAGACGGCAAGGACGGAACTTTATCAAGAAAAACTCAGGGTTATCATGTAATTGCACTCCGCTCGTTTTTACGCTGGCTTATAAAGAACGATTTCAAGGTAATGTCTCCTGACAAAATCGACTTGCCTAAAATTCCGGAGCGTACCGTAAAATTTTTGTCAGGAGATCAGGTAGATAGGCTTCTTAATGCACCATCTCTTTCGACAATCCAAGGCAAGCGCGATAAAGCAATCCTGGAGGTTTTATTTTCAACAGGACTTCGGGTATCGGAATTAACAAAACTTGATAGGGATAAGGTTGACTTGGAAAGACGGGAGTTCGGAATTGTCGGAAAAGGAGGCAAAGCAAGAGTCGTGTTTTTATCTTCCCGCGCAGTGAACTGGCTTGAAAACTATCTGAAAGCAAGACCTGATAAATATAAACCCTTATTTATCCACCACAAAGGCAAACCTAGTCCGACTACGCCTGACGAAAAAATGCGACTCACTCCCCGATCAGTGCAAAGGATGATTAAAAAATATGGCGAAAAAATGAAACTACCGGTTGAGGTTACTCCCCACGTTCTTAGACATTCATTCGCTACGGATTTATTGATGGCAGGGGCAGACTTAAGAAGCGTCCAGGAAATGCTCGGTCACAAAAACGTATCAACTACTCAAATTTACACCCACGTTACCCACAAACACTTGAAAGATGTTCATGAGGCTTTTCATGGCCGTGGGAAGTAGTTAAGAAGCACCTACCCCGTTAATGCGAAGTATTTTACGGGGTTTCATGGAATATGAAAACGATAATTTTGCCTGGATATTCGGAGCATAATAAAGAGTGGGCGGAAGAGGTTGCAGAAAAGCTAACAGCTAACGGACTACCGACTACAGTACATTATTGGAGACACTGGGATGATAAAAGTTTAAGTTTAAGTCTAAGAGAAGAAATCGAAAAAACACTAGGCGAGATTGGTAATGATAAAGTGAATATTATTGCAAAGTCCGTCGGAGTATTTGTTGCGCTTAATTTAATTCCCAAGATTTCTTCGCAGGTTAATAAAGTTATTTTGTGTGGAATTGCGAGCGTTGCGGGTGAAGACAGAAAAGGGCTGGTAAAAACCGTTCTTTCCAAAATACCTATAGAGAATATACTTTGTATTCAAAATGAGAACGATAAATTTGTTCCTTTTCCCGAAGCGGAAAAGTTCTATCACTCTGTCGAACCCAAGCTGAAAGTAATTTCCAAACCCCGTTCCGACCACCATTACCCCTACCCTGAAGATTTTCAGAAGTTCCTCACTTCTTAGACAAAGTTTTTATTTGTGTTTCTTCTTCCTCTTCTTCCCCATTATTGTTAAGAGGTGCGACTGCTGCAACTCCGTCTCCTTTTCTGGCAAAGCGCATGAGAATTACTCCTTGTGTTGCCCGTCCCAGCTGGGGAATGTTTTTGTTGGGAAGCTTGATGACTTGCCCGGTTTTACTGGTAATAATAATCTGATCGGTGGCCTCGGTTACCATTGTTGCCGCCGTTAGTTTACCTGTTTTTGCATTAACGACTGACGCTTTAACCCCCTTTCCCGCCCTTTTTTGTATCGGAAAAAGATGGGTTGGTGTTCTTTTTCCAAGACCATGCTCAGAAATTGTAAGGATGTCTCTGAAGTGTTTTCTTCTTTTGTCTTTGGGTTTTTTTTCTTTTCCCGGAAAAATCTCCATGCCTATAACTTCGTCGCCGCTATCCAGTTTTATTCCACGCATACCCGATGTTGCCCTACCCATTGCGCGAGTGTTTGCCTCCGGGAAGCGAATACCCTTGCCGTTTTTAGTGATCAGAAGAACATGGTCTACCCCGGTAGTTTGTGCTACTTTTACCAGGGAGTCTTTCGGATCAAGTTTTATTGCGATCAGGCCGGAGGTGCGAAGATTTATAAATTCCGAAGTTCTGGTCTTTTTGACTATGCCAAGAGACGTTGCCATGAGAAGGTGCGCGCTTTTTGTACCCAAGGGTAGTATTGACATTATTTTTTCTTCCTGCCCCAAATCCAGAATATTCACAATTGCCTGTCCTTTGGCCTGGCGCGAAGTTTCCGGAATTTCCCAAACCTTGGTTCCGTAAACTTTGCCTGTATTAGTAAAGAATAAAAGAGTATCATGCGTGGTCGCAGCTACAATCTGCTCTATTTCATCCTCTTCTTTCGTGGTCATACCAGTGACTCCTTTGCCGCCCCTTCTCTGTGAGCGATAAGTTCCACGAGCAACTCTTTTAACGTAGCCTGTTTTTGTCAGTGTAATAAGAGTTTCTTCTTTAGCAATAAGGTCTTCTTCGCTAAACTCCCCAATTTTTTGCTTATAAATTTTTGTAAGCCTGCTGTCTCCAAACTTTTCCTTGATTTCGGTTAACTCTTTTACAATAATTTCCAAAACTTTCTTGGGATCTTTCAAAATTGCGGTAAGATGGTCAATTAATTTTTTGATTTCTTCGTATTCTTTTTCTATTTTTTCCCGCTCTAGAGCCGCCAGGCGCCTTAATTGCATGTCAAGAATCGCAGTTGATTGTATGTCGGTTAACTTAAACTTTCTCATCAAGTTATTTTTCGCGTCTTCTTGGGTTCGACTTTTACGAATAGTTGAAATGACCTCGTCCAGATTATCAAGGGCAATTTTTAATCCTTCCAAAATGTGGGCACGGCGCTTTGCGGCTGTAAGTTCAAAAATTGTTCGCCTGGTAACTACTTTTTGTCTGTGTTTTACATACTCAACAACGATCTGTTTAAGGTTGAGGGTGTACGGAGTTCCGTCAACAAGTGCTACGAAATTTGCAGGAAATGAACTTTGAAGTTGAGTGTGCTTATACAAATTGTTAAGAATTGACTTGGGACGAGCGTCACGCTTAAGGTCAACTACGACTCTCATCCCTTCTTTATCCGATTCGTCTCTTAAGTCCGCGATTCCGACTATTTTTCTATCTTTCACGAGTTCTGCAATCTTTTTGACAAGAGTTGCTTTATTGACTTGATAAGGAATTTCGGAGATGACGATTTGTTGCCTGACTTTTGTTCCCCGCACTCGCTCGGGTGAGTCCACTATCTCCGCAACGCCTCTGACTACAATTCTACCCCGACCCGTTGAATAAACGTCTTTGAGGGAGTTTGCGTCGTAAATTGCTCCTCCTGTTGGGAAATCGGGTCCGGGAACAATTTCGCTTAATTCGTCGATTGTGATCTCGCTTTCAAAACCAACGTCAGAAGCCTTTATTTCGCCATTTACTTCTTTCTTTTGCTTGTTCTTCAGGCCACTGTCTGCTGACTGGCCGGCTGCCACCAAAGTGATCTGTTTGATGACAAAGTCGGTTTGCTCCTGTTGTGTTTTTAGCTCAAATACTACTTTGCCTTTTTTGATTGTCGCAATAACCGCGTCCACTACTTCGGAGAGGTTGTGGGGAGGAATTTTTGTTGCCATTCCGACCGCAATTCCTTCAGATCCCATGAGAAGAAGGTTGGGAAGAAGTGCGGGCAGAAACACGGGCTCTTTTAGGGTTGCGTCAAAGTTGTCCAAAAAGTCAACGGTTCCTTTTTCAATGTCGGTTAGCATAAATTCCGAAATTGTGGCAAGTTTAACTTCCGTATAGCGCATGGCTGCCGGCGGATCGCCGTCAACGCTCCCGAAATTTCCCTGACCTCGGATTAGTGGGTACCTGAGAGAAAAAGTTTGCGCCATTCGAACGAGTGCGTCGTATACCGCCATATCGCCGTGGGGATGATATTTTCCGAGTACTTCTCCTACAACTTTTGCGGATTTTGTGAAGTTTGATGAATGGGTCAACCCCATCTGGTGCATTGCGTAAAGAATTCTTCTGTGAACCGGTTTTAAACCGTCCCGAACGTCTGGGAGGGCACGGGCGACGATAACGCTCATCGCATAGTCCAGATAGGACTTCTCCATTTCTTCGACAATTGAAGCTGGTTGTACTTTACCAATATCCATTGAAATGATTTAAACAGATTAAAAGCGGATTCGAACGGATGAATGAATATGTTTTACACCCGTTTATTATCCGCTTAAATCATATCTTTATTTTACCCTGCTGGTTGTGAATAGGCAATACGTAAATAACCCCGTAATATAGGGTAAAGTAGCTACTTTTTCATCACAAAGAAAAGCCCTTTTTTGGGAAGGTTTTCAACGTGTGCTTTTTTTATTAAACAACTTCTGTTGGTATGATTTTCTTCTTACTTTATCCAGAGCTTTCTTTTCGATTTGGCGAATTCTTGCCTCGGTAACGCCGAAAATTAGGCCTATCTTTTCGAGAGTAAACATTTTTAATCGCCGAATTAAAACGTCCTTTTCTTTGGAAGTAAGTTGAGGAAGTTTACGGATATGGGCAGTAAAGAAACGTCTTGTTCTGTTTGCCCGCATAGAATAATTAAATCAGCTTATTTTAGCACTTCATTCTTAATTTTTGAAATTTTTTAAATCTTCTAAGACTTCTTTTGAGTGGATGTTTGGATTGACTTTTTCGTAAATTTTGGCGATTTTTCCTTTTGGGTCTATGAGAAATGAAGTACGAATAGTCCCAAAATACTCTTTCCCCATAAATTTCTTTGGTTTCCAGACATCGTAGAGTTTCACAGTTTTCTTTTCGCTATCCGAAAGTATGATAAAGGGGAGCCTGTGTTTCTGGGCGAATTTTAGATGACTCGCAATCGGATCAGTGCTTATGCCTATAATTTCTACTCCAATCTCTTGAAGATCTTTAAAACTGTCTCTGAATGAACAGGCTTCCGTGGTGCAGCCGGGAGTAAAGTCTTTGGGGTAAAAATAGATAAGAATCCATCTTCTTTCATACACGGAGAGTCTATGGACTTTTCCGTTTTGGTCCTGAAGTTCAAAATCAGGCGCATATGAACCTATTTTAAGTTTCATCTTTTACAATCCTATATAAGATACTATCAAAGGAGCTATAAGAAGCGCAACGATTTGAACAATTTTCATCATCGGGTTAAGAGCGGGGCCTGAAGTATCTTTCAATGGATCCCCTACGGTATCGCCGACAACTGCAGCTTTATGAGTATCACTACCTTTGCCTCCCAGGTTTCCGTCCTCGATGTATTTTTTGGCATTGTCCCAAGCCCCTCCCGTATTACACATAAAAAAAGCAAGCATAAGGCTTGAGGCAACCACACCGCCTAAAAAGCCCCCCAAAGTTTGGGCACCCATTACGCCGACCAGAATTGGCATGGAAATGACAATTGCCGCAGGAATTACAAGCTCCTTTTGCGCCGCGGCCGTAACTATAGCGACAGCTCTTGAATAATTCGGAAGGGCTTTTCCCTCCATGATTCCTTCAATTTCCTTGAATTGATTTCTTACTTCTTCGACAACTTGGAATGCTGCCCGGCCTACAGAACCAACAAGTCTTGAAGAAAATAAAAATGGCAGCGCTCCCCCCAAAAGAAGTCCGATAAATACTTTTGGAAGTGCAATGTCAATTGAGGTTAAGCCGGTTGCTTCAAAATAAGTTGCGAAAAGGCTTGATGCCGCAACTGCTGCCGAACCCACGGCAAAGCCTTTAGTCAGGGCTTTGGTAGTATTTCCGACGGCATCCAATCCG